>Ga0209455_1000353_pt1 | contig 42992 bp, 39 predicted proteins | sample AraplaCol_mCL_r2_FD_184275 | JGI IMG/M metagenome (GOLD analysis project Ga0209455, IMG submission 184275) | Arabidopsis root microbial communities from North Carolina, USA - plate scrape CL_Col_mCL_r2 (SPAdes) (version 2) | ecosystem: Host-associated > Plants > Roots > Endosphere | place: USA... | reverse complement strand
CTCGCTGCTTCGCTCGGCCTCTCGCGCATGTATCGCGACGACCTGGAACAACTCGATGCCAGCATGTCGCTCTATGACGCCTTCTATCGCTGGTGCCGCGATGCCGTCGGCGAGACCCATGACTGGCCGACGCATCAACAGCCCATTGGCGCTCAACCGGCCGGCGCCAAGATTTCCTGAGGATGAACATGCAGAAGGCAACCCTGCCGGGCCCAATGACCGACAACCTGCCCGACAAGCCGAGCTTTGCCCAGGCCTTCAAGGTCTGGGGCAAGATCGGCCTCCTGAGCTTCGGCGGTCCGGCGGGGCAGATTGCGCTCATGCACAAGGAGCTGGTTGGGAGCGGCGCTGGATCGGCGAGGAAAGGTTCCTGCACGCGCTCAATTATTGCATGCTGCTGCCCGGACCCGAGGCGCAGCAGCTCGCCACCTATATCGGCTGGCTGCTGCACCGGACCTGGGGCGGGCTGATTGCCGGCATTCTCTTCGTGCTGCCGGGCGCCCTGGTGATGCTGGGCCTCAGCACGCTTTATGTGCTCTACCGCGAGGTGCCGCTGGTCAATGCCCTGTTCTTCGGCATCAAGGCGGCGGTGCTCGCCGTCGTTGTCGAAGCTACGTTGCGGATCGGCCGTCGCGCCTTGAAGAACCGCGCCATGAAGGTCGTCGCTGTCATGGCCTTTCTCGGCATCTATGTGCTGCACCTGCCCTTCCCGTTGATCATCCTGGCGGCGGGCCTGACCGGCTGGCTTGGTCACCGCTGGGCGCCGGCACTCTTTACCGCCGGCAAGGGCCATGCCGGTAAAGGAGCACCTGATACGCTGGGCGTGGTGGATGCCATGTTCGCGCGCGGCGAGCTCGACCATGCGCTGCCGTCCCGGCGCCGCGCCGTCCGTGTGTTGGCGATCTGGCTGCCGATCTGGCTCGGCCCCGTCCTGCTGCTTTGGCTGGCGACGGGACCCTCCAGCATCTGGACGCAGATGGGGACCTTCTTCAGCGGCATGGCCGTCGTCACCTTCGGCGGCGCCTATGCCGTGCTGGCCTATGTCGCCCAGGCCGTGGTGACCGGCTTCGGCTGGCTGCAGCCAGGCAATATGATCGACGGCCTCGGCCTCGCCGAGACGACACCGGGACCGCTCATCATGGTGCTGCAATTCGTCGGCTTCGTCGCCGCCTATCGCCATGCCGGCGGCCTCGACCCGCTGCTCGCCGGCATCCTGGGCGCTGCCCTCACCACCTGGGTCACTTTCGCACCCTGTTTCCTGTGGATCTTCCTCGGCGGCCCCTATGTCGAGGCGTTGCGCGGCAACAAGGCGATCTCCGCCGCCCTTACCGCCATCACCGCGGCGGTGGTCGGCGTCATCATGAACCTCGCCCTCTGGTTTGCCTTGCATGTGATCTTCCGCGAGGTGAGCCGCGTCGGCATCGCCGGGATCGGCCCTGACCTGCCGAACCTCGCCTCGGTCGACTGGCGCGCTGCTTTGCTCGCGGCCGCCGCCATGATCGCCATGCTGCGCTTCAAGATCGGCATGATACCGACCCTGGCGGCTTGCGCCCTGGCCGGCATCGTCCTGCTACAGCTAACCGGCGCGTGACAACAGCTCCTGCAGCACCGCCTCGAGGCCGACCCTGCCCTTGACGGTGCCGGCGGGACCGCCTTCGAAATCGATCCAGCCTTCGTTGAAGCCATCCAGCATCTGGATGCGGGGCAATGGATCGTTCATGCCCTGGCTCTTGAAGAGCGCACCCCAGGTCTCGCGCGGCACGGCTTCGGCGCGCACCGGACGGCCGAGCGCCTTGGCGAGGCCGGCGGCAAGATCATTAGGTGCCATGCGCACCGGCCCTTCCAGCTCGACCACGCGCCGGCCCTGCCAGGTCTCGGTCAACAGTTCCGCCGCGACGCGGCCGACATCGGCCGTCGCCACCATCGGGATCTTGCGGTCAAGCGGCTGCAGGAAGCTCGATATCACGCCGGTCTCGCGCGCGGGGGCGATGTCCCACAAGGTGTTCTCCAGGAACCAGCCTGGCCGCAGGAAGACGACCGGCATCGGCAGGCTGCCCAGTTTCTGCTCCAGCAGCGAAAGCTGAGTCAGCAGATTGGGCTGTGCCGCCTGGGCGCCGATGGTCGAGAGGCAGACCACCTTCCCAGGCCGCGCCGAGATCAAGGCCGCCTGCACGGCCGCGATGACAGCGCGGGATTCCGGGAAGCCCGGCTGCGGATCGAAGACCGGCGGCAGCAGGATGAAGACACCCTCCGCGTCGCTGAAAGCCTTGGTCAAAGCTGCCGCATCATCCATTGCGGCTATCGCGACCTCGCAACCCTGCGCAACCCAGGGTGCTGCCTTCTTCTCATCGCGCATGACGGCACGGACGGGGTGACCTGCGGCCAGCAAGGCGCGCGCAAGGGCGCCGCCCACCTGACCGGTGATACCGGTGATGGCGTACATCTCGTTCTCCAATTTTAAACAGTCAGAAACGGGCCGAAGGAAGCAAAGCGGCCGGCCCGTCATGCCGCGCGAAAATCACTCGGCGGGCTTCTCCGCCGGTTGTTTCAGCTCAGCCAGATCGAAGCTGTCAGTCCCAGGCCGATCAATCCCAAGCAGGCGCGAAGCCCGGATTGACGAAACGCTGGTTCTTCGGCAGGCCGGCGATCACCTGGCGATCGGCGTCGTCGAGATTGATCTTCCAGGCATCGAGATTGGCCTGCTGGCCCTCGCGGCGCGATGATTTCGGGATCGCCGCGACGCCGTCCTGGTCGAGCAGCCATTTCAACGCCACCTGGGCCGGTGTCGCGTCATGCTTGCGGGCGATCGCCGTCAGCTGCGGATGCTCGGCGAGACGCCCCTGCGCCAAGGGACAATAAGCAGTGACGGGAATGCCGCGCGGCCGCAGGTAATCGCGCACCGCCGTCTGGTCGAGCAGCACGTGATATTCGATCTGGTTGCAGGCGATCGGTGCACCGATCTGTTCGATGACCTGCCGCAGCAAGGCGACATTGAAATTGCAGACGCCAATGGCTCGCACCAGCTTCTGCTCCTTGAGCCGGCCGAGCGTGTCGAAGATTGCCGGCAGGTCCATCTTCGGCGCCGGCCAATGCACGAGATAGAGATCGACGTAATCAAGCTGCAATTTCTTCAGGCTGGCATCGAAGGAACAGCGGATCGCATCCGGCTCTAGGTTCTCGTTCCAAACCTTGGTGGTGATATGCAGCTCGCGCCGCGGCAGGCCAGCTGCGGCGATGGCCGCCCCCACCGCCTCCTCATTGCCATACATTTCGGCGGTATCGATATGACGGTAGCCAAGGGCTAGTGCACTCTCCACGGCGACAAGGCAGCTGTCCCCCTGCAGGCGGTAGGTGCCGAGGCCGAGCTTCGGCAGATCGATGCCCTGGGTCTGTATTTTCTGGGGCTGGCTGGTGGTTTCCATATGGGCCATATCGCTCTCCTCGCCTGCGTCTCGTTGTCTCTGGGGTTCCGGCTGCTTCTGTATATGCGATAGGCAACCATTGACTGAAGTGCGATTTGATCACATCATTGATGACAAACAGTCAATTATAGAGAAACCGGGGCATGCTGCCTCGGAAAGACGCCCGGATCGCCCGCAGGTTCCGCGACCGACCTAAACCATCATCAGGATGCTCACCATGACTTTCGATAGCCGGCTGGTTGCCAATGTTGGGGTGCTTGCCGCCATCGTCGAGGGCGGCAGTTTCGCCCGCGCCGCCGAGGCACTCGGCCTCTCGCCCTCCGGTGTCAGCCGTTCCGTTGCACGGCTGGAGGCGCGGGTCGGCGTGCGCTTGCTCGATCGCACCACCCGCTCGGTGACGCTGACCGATGAGGGCCGGCGGCTCTATAGCGAGATCGGCCCGCTTTTGAGCGGCATCGAGGATGCCTTCACCCAGACCGCCAGCAGTTCAACCACTGTGCGCGGCCGGCTCCGGGTCAATGTCGATCCCTTCTTTTCGCGGCTGATGCTCTCATCCCATATCGGCCGCTTCCTCGAGCGCTATCCGGAAATCTCCCTCGACCTCATCACCCGCGACCAATTAGGCGATCTGGTAGCGGAAGGTTTCGATATCGCCGTGCGCTTCGGCGAGCCGCCGGTTTCCTCGCTGGTCGCCCGCAAGCTGATGGATACCGGGACCATCACCGTGGCGGCGCCAGCCTATCTCAAGAAGCACGGACGGCCCGAGAAGCCGGCCGATCTCGCGCATCACAGCTGCATCCAGACGCGCAACTCGCTGACCGGCCAGCCGGTCGAGGATTGGGAGTTCCGCCGCGGTCGCCAGACGATAACGGTGAAGACCACCAGCCGCTTGCTGGTGAACGAGGTCGGCACCATGCTCGGCGCCTGTCTCTCCGGCTTCGGCATCTGCCGCATCAAGGCGATCGGTGTGCAGGATCTCCTGGAAAGCGGCGCGCTGATCGACCTCTTCCCCGACTGGCCGACGGCAGCCTATCCGCTCTATGCCCTCTATCCGTCGCGCCACCTGCCGGCGGCGAAGGTCCGCGCCTTCATCGACTTCGTGCAGGAAGTGCTGCAGGCGCAAGGCGCGGATATCGCCGTGATCGCCAAGGTGGCAGGTTTCTAGCAGTTAGCCTTCGGGATAGCGCGATCGCTGCCATCACCAGTCTGTCTCGAGGACTCAGAAATTTCGCGCGACAGCCCCCTCACCCTGTCCCTCTCCCACAAGGTGAGAGGGAACGCTGCTGTTTGCGCTCATTCAGCGCGTTGCAGATCCGTCACTTTCGGCAAGAGTTCCGCCATCATAGGGATGCAAAAGGAGCCATCTGCTGATGCAAGTAAAGGCTTTACCGTCAATTTCAGAACAACGCGCCAGCGTCCCCTCTCCCCTTGTGGGAGAGGGACAGGGTGAGGGGGGAACAGCTGCTGCGAACTAAAATACAACGCTACAACATCACCGCGCCGTTGCCCCAGCCAAGTTGCTCATCGAGCGAGCGCGTCAGTGGCGTTTCTATGTCACCGGTATGCTTGGTGGTGACGGTCTCGATCAGGGCGATCCAGCATTCCTCTTCTGCTATCGGATTGTGCAAGACGCCACGCGGTACCACGTGCAAAGAGCCCACCGGCAGATCGACCACACGCCCGGCCTCGTATTCGATCTTCAGGCGGCCGTGCAGCACGAGAAAGAGCTCGTCCTCTTCCGCATGGCTGTGCCAGCAGAAGCTGCCATGCAGTTTCGCGACCTTCACATATTGATCATTCACCCGCGCGACGATGCGCGGCGACCAGTAATCCGTGACCGCTTCGACGGCACGCAGCAGGTCGACCTGTTCCGGGAATTGCACCAGCGTCTTCGCGTCAGCCATGATTGATGTCGTCCTTCCTATTCCAGCCACATCTATTCCAACCACATGGGAATGATCGATGCCGCCAGCAGCAGACCAAGCAGGGCATTGAGGAGATGCCATTGCCAGTTGGCCCGCAGCAGGCGGCGCAGCACCAGGCCGGCCAGGCACCAGAGAAACAGCGATGCAGTTGCCGCCAGGCCGAAGGTGGCACCCAGCAGCAGGGCCAATTGCCCCGGTCCGCTGGCGAGGGCAGCGAAGGAGGCCGCGGCGCTCAGTGTCATCGCCCAGCCCTTCGGGTTGAGCCAGAGCAGGCTGGCACCGCCGATGAAAGGGGTCGGCCGGGCCAGTTCCGACAGCGGCTTGGGCGGACCGCTGCGGCTCACCTTCCAGGCCAGCCAGACGAGATAGGCCGAGCCGACCAGCTTCATTGCCAATTGCAGCGATGGCGCCGCCAGGAGCAGACCCGCCAACCCGGCCCCGGCGGCGACACCCAGCGATGCCAGCGCGCAGGCGCTGCCCAGCATCACCGGCAGAGAACGACGAAACCCGAATTGCGCCCCCGAAGCGGTGGCGATCATGGTCGCCGCCCCCGGCGTCAGCGTGGCGATGACGGCAAACAGGATCAGCGGCGACCAGGTAGCGACAGACCAGCCAGCGATGGGCATGCGACCTCACGACGAAACAGCTTCGCCCAGGCAACAGCGCGGGATCACGCATGGAATTGCTGGGCGAATACCCGTACCGGCCGACGGCCAGCGTTCCCCGCCAAGCTGGCGCCACCCATAGCATCAGTAAATCGAATGTTTGATATAACCAGCATTAGCGATTATAATGTCACCATGATCCGTAATCTCGATACCACGCTGTTGCGCAGCTTCATCGCTGTGGCCGACAGCGCCAGCATGACGGCGGCGGCCAACGGCCTGAACCTCACCCAGGGGGCCATCAGCCAGCAGATCAAGCGGCTGGAGGAAAGCCTGGGCAGCGCGCTGTTCGAGCGCGACCGGCGCGGCCTCAAATTGACACCCGCCGGCGAGCGCCTGTTCGGCAAGGCAAAGCGCCTGCTCAGCCTCAATGATGAGATCTGCGCCGATTTCAACGCCGAGACCGTCAAGGGCCGGGTCCGCGTCGGCATGCCCTATGACCTGGTGGAGACGAGGCTTGCCCCGGTCCTGAAGGCTTTCACCGAAGCCTATCCGCAGGTCGAGATCTCCCTGACCTGCAATACCTCACCGGAATTGCGCAAGGCATTGACTGAAGGCCTGATCGATCTCGCCATCATCGAGGAGCCGGTCGGTCCCGGCTTTGCGACGGATAAGAACGGCGAATGCCTTGGCGTCGAGCGCCTGGTCTGGGTCGGCGCCAAAGGTGGCCTCGCTTATCGTCGCCAACCTTTACCGCTCTCGCTGGTGAGCGATACCTGCGCCTTCCGGCCGATCATCCTCAAGGCCTTGCAACAGGCCGACCGCGATTGGCGCACGGTATTTGAGAATGGTCTCGAGGCGACCCGCGCCATCGTGCGCAGCGACCTTGCCGTCACGGCCTGGCTGACCTCGACGGTGCCGGGAGACCTCGCCGTGCTGGGGCGCGAGAGCGGTCTGCCGGACCTGCCGAGCTTCGCCATCAACCTGCACCTGCCGAAACGCAGTACCAGCAAGGCCGTGGCGGAATTCACCCGCTATCTGCGCGATGGATTCGGGCAGCTGCGTTCCGCGGCCTGATCGCGCCATTGCGTTGCTGACGAAGCCTAGTTACGCCGCCTGGGTTCCGGCCGGGCTCGCAGCGATGTGAAGTCGGCCTGTCCGGCTATGCGGAACCTCCCGTCGGGGCGGCAGTTTTATCACAAACATCGCGCTGATCGCCCGCCCCAGATGATCACTGACGGCGGATCGCGACGACCAAGGAGGTTGTCATGAAGAGAACCATCTCGAGCACCGTGATCCTTGCCGCCGCTTTCTTCGCGCTTGCTGGCTGCGCCTCGGAAGGTCCGACCGGCAATACCTCGCATCTTGATGTAACGGCGACACCGACCGGATCGCTCTGCTCCCAGACATCGCCGGAATTGCAGGTCTATGGCACGCCGCGCAACGCCACGCATTATCGGGTTACCTTGATCGACCTCAGCCAACCTGAGAGCAAACATGGGGAGGCAGAGGTTTCCGTCAATCCGGAAGGCGTCATTCCGGCCGGCTCGCTTGACAACTACACACCGCCCTGCCCCACCACCGGCGGACACTCATATCAGTATCAGGTGCATGCCGTGGACGATCTCGGGCGCGTGGTTGGCACCGGATCTTATATCGTATCCATGTAACACTACCTCCCGTTTCATCCGCTCTCCCTCCTCGCGGCCGGCTCTTTTCGGCCGCATTTCTTTGCCGATAGTTCGGCCGTGCCCTGCAGGATGCCCGCATGCAATCGTCACCTGCTTGCTGGTCGGAGCATGCCGGTCTATCGTGCCTGCATCGGCCAGGCGCCGCATATCCAAGGCCGATACTCCGACAGGTGACGATTCATGACGACGCCAGCACAAAGCAGCCAACTGCCGGGCCATGAAGCAAATGCGCGTTCCGGGCAGAAATGGGTGACGCTGCAGAGCCATCGCCACTGGTTGCTTGAAGAGGCCGGCACCATCCTTGATTTTTTCGACGGTCGCAGCATCAATCCCCGGGGCGGCTTCTTCGAGCTTGATGATGACGGCAGCCCCATCGCCGCGCATCAGGAACGGGTAATCCATATCACCACACGCACCACCCATTGCTTCGCCATCGCCGCACTGATGGGCCGGCCTGGTGCCGATGCCATGATCGATCACGGCATGCAGTATCTGTGGCGTCATCATCGCGACGCCCAGCATGGGGGTTACTTCTGGGCAGTCGGCGATGACGGCCCCAGTGACGCCACCAAGCAGGCTTACGGCCATGCCTTCGTCATGCTGGCGGCGTCCAGCGCGAAACTCGCCGGCCATCCCGACGCCGATCGGTTGCTGACCGATATCTCTACCGTCCTGGCCGAGCGTTTCTGGGAGAAGCAGCACGGCGCCGCGGCGGAGGAATTCACCCGCGACTGGCAGGCCTTCGACCAGTATCGCGGCCAGAATTCCAACATGCATCTGACCGAAGCATTGATGGCCGCCTTCGAGGCGACCGGCGACGGCAGCTATCTTAAAATGGCGGAGAGCATCGCCGAGCTCATTATCCACCGCCATGCCGCCGGCAATGACTGGTATCTGCCGGAGCATTTCACCACCGACTGGCAGGTCAACCGCGACTATGCCGCCAGCCCGATGTTCCGTCCGGCCGGCACCACGCCGGGCCATTCGCTGGAATGGACGCGCCTGCTGCTGCAGCTCTGGGAATTGGGTGGCCGGCGGCTGGACTGGATCCCGGATGCGGCACGCCACCTGTTCGCCCGGGCAACCGGCGCCGGCTGGGATGCCGACCATGGCGGGTTTTATTACACCCTCAACTGGGATACCTCCCCCCGCATCCGTGACCGCTATTGGTGGCCCTGCTGCGAAGGCATCGGCGCGGCTGCTTTCCTCAATGTCCTCGACGGCGATCCGCGTTACGAGGACTGGTATCGCCGGATCTGGAATTTCACCGCCCGCCATTTCATTGACCGTGGTCGCGGCGGCTGGTACCCGCAACTCGATGCCGATCTCCAGCGCAACAACGACCCCTTCTTCGGCAAACCGGATATCTATCACTCGCTGCAGGCCTGCCTCATCCCGCTCCTTCCGACCCGGGGGAGTATTACCCGCGGGCTGGTGACGGTTGGCATCACCTAACCAGCGAATCGGCAAGCCATATGCCCCGCCAATACCGGTGTCAGCGCGGATACCGATATCAGCATGCGGCTGATGGCCGTTTTCCTCTGCAGCAGCAGTCAGGATCATCGCCAACTTGCTGCTAACCGGCGGTTCCTGCACAAATTTTAACATTCTCCCGGCAAAATGTTTTAGATTCACGGGACTTGGCGCCGCGGGGACGGCCTGGCGTACGATCGGGGTGTGGAAATTCTGTCATCTGTACAAGATCTGTTGCTGATCGCCGGCTGGCCAGTTGCCGGGGCGGCTGCTCTGGCAGCTCTTTACACACGCCGCCGCCCGAGATCAGTGCCGCGATCGCGCGCGGAACCGCCCGCCCCCAGCTATGAGACCCGCTACCGCGATGTCATCGCCTCGATCGACGGCATCGTCTGGGAATCGGACGCCGCCACCCATCGGACCCTGTTCATCAGCGATGCGGTCGAACGTGTCCTCGGCTATTCGCCGGCACAATGGGTCAACGATGACGGCCTGTGGCGCCGGATCATGTATCCGGAAGACATCGACGCGGTCGTCGGCGCCCTGCAAAGTCTGGTCGACCGCAGCGCTGACGACGCCTCCGATTCCACCGAGGTCGTCTATCGCATGTTTGCTGCCGATGGCCGGACCGTCTGGCTGCAGACCACCATCCGGGTGATCCGCGAAAACGGCAGGGCGAAACTCTATCGCGGCGTCTCCCTCGACATCACCCAGCGCAAGCTCCATGACCTGCGGGTGGCGGAGAGCGAGCGCTTCATCAAGACGATTGCCGACAACCTGCCGGCCCTCGTCACCTATTGGACCCGCGATCACCGCTGCGCCTTCGCGAACCGCTCGGTTTCCGACTGGTTCGCACGCGATCCGGCCAAGCTGATCGGCATCCATATGCGCGACCATCTCGGCTCCGATCTCTACGAAAAGGACCTGCCACATGTCGAGGCTGTGCTGGCCGGCCAGCCGCAGCAGTTCGAACGCACGCTGACCCGGGCCGATGGCCGCATCATTCAGGTCGTCGCCCAATATGTGCCCGATGTGATCAACGGCGAGGTGGCCGGCTATTTCGCGCTGGTTTCCGACATCACCACGGTCAAGGCCCGCGAGACCCAGCTGCGCCTGCTGGAGAAATCCGTCGCCCAGCTCAACGACGTCGTCATGGTGCTGGTGACGGCGCCCCAGCGCCCTGATGACCTGCCGACAGGCGATCTGTCGGAGGATGCTGTCGGAGATGCCGCACCTTATGCCGAGCCGCGCATCGTCTATGTCAATGACGCGGTCGAACGCCAGACCGGCTACCGCGTCGACGAAGTGATCGGCGCAACACCACCCTTCCTGCGCGATGTCATCACGCCAGGTGCAGAGACTGCCTTGCTGATCACCGCCTTGCGCGGCGGCAAACCGGCACGGGCGGAACTCACCTGCCGGCGCAAGAACGGCCATGACGTCAACCTGGAAATCGACATCACGCCCATCACCGACGAAGGCGGCCGGGTCACCCATACCATCGTCATCGAGCGCGATATCACGGAGCGCAAACAGCAGGAACGCGAAAACCTGGAAGCTGTCCGGCGCCTGTCGGAGAGCGAGGCCTTCGCCAATCTGGTGCTGCAATCGATCGATGCCGTGATCATCGTCTCTGATCGCGACAGCAATGTCCTGCGGGTCAACCGCAAGGCGGAACTCATCTCCGGCTATAGCGAGACAGAACTGCGCGATTCGGCCCTGGCCGCCAGCCTGGTGCCGCCGGACGAATATGCGGGCGTCAAGCAGGTCCTGGACCAGACCGATCCCGCCTTGTTCCCCATCACCCATGTCAATCACTGGATCGCCCGCTCCGGCGAACGCCACCTGCTGCGCTGGTCGAATGTCGCCTTGACCGACGAGACCGGCGAGATCGCCCTGCGGATCGGCATCGGCGTCGACATCACCGAATTGCGGCGCCACGAACAGGCGCTCATCGCCGCCAAGAACCAGGCGGAGACGGCGAACCGGGCGAAATCGAGCTTCCTCGCCACCATGAGCCATGAATTGCGGACGCCGCTCAATGCCATCATCGGCTTCTCCGACCTGATGGCGCGGCAGTCCTTCGGGCCGATCGGCAATGCGAAATATCTCGATTATGTCAATGACGTCCTCAACAGCGGCAACCAGCTGCTCTCGATCATCAACGACATCCTCGATCTGTCGCGGGTGGAAGCCGGCAAGCAGGAACTGAAGCCCGAGAGCCTCAGCCTCGCCGATATCTGGCCGCCGATCGCCAATGGCCTCAGCGCCGCCGCCTCACGCAAGAATATCCGCATCACCACCCCGGCCGACCTGCAGGAGGTTTCCTTCCTCGCCGACCGCCGCGCGGTCATGCAGATCGTCACCAATCTGATCAACAACTCCACCAAGTTCACCGCCACCGGCGGCGAGATCCATCTTCATGCCCGGTACAGTGCGAATGGCGCGGAAACCGTCATCTCCGTGCGCGATAACGGCCGCGGTATCCCACGCGAGCGGATCCAGGATGTCCTGAAGCCCTTCGTGCAGGTCGCCAACACCTATAGCCGCGATGAAGGCGGCACCGGCCTCGGCCTCGCCATCTGCAACGCCCTCGCCGGTTCGATGCAGGGCCGCATCGCCATCGACAGCGAGCTTGGTACCGGCACCACGGTCTTCCTCTTCCTGCCCACCCCGGCTTTGATCGACACCGCCAAATCGGTTGGCCGTGCGGTCGAGGCGAAAATAGCGCTGGACTGACGGACAGCCCGTCGCCCGGCGGTTCCTGCCTTATTACAGACGAAACGCATTCATAGGAATTTCGGCTGCATCTTCCAGGCCGGCCGTATAAGGTGGCGAAAGCTGCGGCCGTGCCGTCGTGGCCCGTTGGGATAGCAAAGAGATTGTCGCCAGATGTCGGAAGTCGATGTCGTCATCATCGGGGCCGGTGCCGCCGGCCTCGCCGCCGCCAAGACCGCTGCCGCGCGCGGCCTTACTTCGATCGTGCTGGAAGCCTCGCATCGTATCGGCGGCCGCGCCTATACCGAGGAGATGGCGCCGGGCATGCCCTTTGATCTCGGGTGCCACTGGATGCATTCGGCCAGCCGCAATCCCTTCGTCGCCATCGCCGACCGGCTTGGCTTCCATTATTTCAAGAGCGGCCCGTGGAAACCCACCGTCTTCAGCGCGCATGGCTGGGCCAGTGCCGCCGACCAGGCGGCGATCGCCGCTTTGGGCGTCGCCAATCACGCCGCTTATGAAGCATCTGTCGCACGCGGCGAGGATGTCGCCGTCGCCGATCTCGTCGACCATGACCATCCCTGGGCAGCCTTCCAGGCCTATTGGTTCTCGCTCTATACCTCGCGGGATATGGACCAGGCTTCGGCCGTCGACATGGTTGCCTATGACGATACCGGCGAGAACTGGCCGGTGGAGGAAGGCTATGGCGCCCTGGTGGCACGCTGGGCGGCCGAGGTGCCGGTGACACTGAACGCCGCCGTCACGCGGGTGAGCTGGGGCAACAAGGGGGTCAGCGTCGAGACACCGAAGGGCACCATCCGCGGCCGCCGCCTGGTAATCACCGTTTCGACCAATATGTTGAGCGCCGGCCGCATTACCTTCGACCCGCCTTTGCCCGACTGGAAGATCGACGCTGCGGCGCAGGTGCCGCTCGGCGTCCATAACCGCATCGGCATCAAGCTCAATCATAATCCCTTCGGCCCTGATGCACCGCTCAGCGTCACCGTCTTCTCCGAGCGGGAGGAGCCGCCGATGGCGATCCAGCTGCGGCCCTTCGGCCATGACTATGTGGTCGGTGTCACCGGCGGCAGGTTCGGCGCATGGTTGGAACATGCCGGCCAGGCAGCCAGTGTCGCGCATCTCACCGATCATCTGGTCGCGGCCTTTGGCAGTGATATCCGGCGCGCCTTGTCGGAACGGACCATCGTCACCGCCTGGGCGAATGACCCCTGGACACTCGGCTCCTATTCTTCCGCTTTGCCCGGCTCGCACCGCTGTCGCGCCGAGCTCGCAAAGCCGATCGACGACATTCTCTATTTCGCCGGCGAGGCCACCTCGCCCGAGTATTTCTCCACCTGCCACGGCGCCTATCTCTCGGGCATCACTGCCATCGATGCGCTCGCGAAAGCCTCAAATTAAAGCCAAATACAAAATGACTCTTTGATGATTGCAGTCACACCAGTGTGCTTCGGGATTGCCTAACCGGGCTTAATGTCCTAGTAGAGCGGCCTCATCTCTGGAATTGCATTTATTGCCGAGAGTTGATTACCGATGGCCTGTCGTTGCATGGGGGAATTGGCGCCGCTGCGAGCGCTTGATCGATCGCTGTCTTCATGCCCGGTCGCGTGCCAGCTTCTGCTAAAGATCCACAGCCTTGCTGAAGATCGAGTCATCGCATGACGCGCGGTCTCATGACAGTCTCATTCCGCGCCGGCGAGGTCATCTTCCACCAGGGCGATATCGGCCATAGCGCCTATTACATCGAAGGTGGCCAGGTCGAAGTCGCCATCGCACAGGGCGGCAAGATGCAGCCGATCGGTCTTCTCGGCGAAGGCGATCTCTTCGGCGAGATGGCGGTGATCGACAGCCTGCCCCGTTCGGCCACGGCCCGCGCCTTGACCGATGTCGACCTGCTGGTGATTTCGCGCGATCAGTTGCTGGTCCATGTCGATCGCTGCGATGAAGTCGTCGCCCTGCTTCTCCGCATGATCCTCGACCGCTATCGCCGCGTCCTGACCGAGGCACGGGCCGGCGACGATGCGGATCTCGTCCACGAACCGGCCCGGTTGCCGCGCAGCGAGAACCAGAGCGTGATGAAGCGGATCAGGCTGGAAGGCGATCTGCGCAAGGCGCTCGACCGCAATGAGTTCCAGCTTTATTTCCAACCGGTCGTCAGCCTCGCCGACGAACAGATCGCGGGCTTCGAAGCGCTGATCCGCTGGCAGAGCCCCGAACGCGGTTTCGTGACACCGGACAAATTCGTGCCGCTGGCCGAGGATACCGGGCTGATTGTGCCGATCGGCCGCTGGGTCATCGCCGAGGCCTGCCGTGCCGCCAGTTGCTTCCAGCAGGCGCTTGACCAGCAAGGCCGGCCGCAACGTATCCGCGTCGCCGTCAATGTCACCAAGCTGCAGATGCAATCGCCGGATTTCTTCAACGACCTGATGCAGGACATGAAGACGCACGGCGTCGTCGCCGATCAGCTGAAGATCGAGTTGACGGAAGGCGTCCTGATCGACGACCACGACTTCGCCATTGCCTGGATCAATCACTGCAAGGAACTGGGACTGCGGGTCTCGCTGGACGATTTCGGCACCGGTTATTCCAGCCTCGGCTATCTGCACCGCTTCCCGCTGGACGAGTTGAAGATCGATCGCTCCTTCACCCAGACCATGCTGCAACAGGAGCGCAGCATGGAGATCGTCCGTGCCGTGGTCGGCCTGGCAAAGGGGCTGGACCTGCAGATCGTCGCCGAGGGCGTCGAGGAAGAGGCGCATCTCCGTATGCTGCAAAGCCTCGGCTGCGATTACGGCCAGGGCTATTATTTTGACCGGCCGCTTGCCTTCGATGCGGCATTGGACAGCCTGCAGCGCGAGCCCGCGCGCCCGTCTTTGCTCTCGCTCGGCCTGCATCGCTCCTGAGCCGGTATCAGCCGCAGCTAACGTGCTTTGCCGAACTCAAGAGGCGATGGCGGCGAGCTTCTGCCGGTGATGCGGACGGGTGAAATCGAGCAGCGGCCCCAGCGGCACGATGCCGTTCGGATTGATCGTGCGGTGGCTCTGATAATAATGGTTCTTGATATGCTGCATGTTGACTGTCGCAGCAACACCCGGCCATTGATAGAGATCGCGCAGATAGCCGGAGAGATTGGGATAGTCCTCGATCCGCCGGAGGTTGCAGCGGAAATGGCCGACATAGACCGCATCGAACCGGACCAGCGTGGTGAAGAGCCGGATATCCGCCTCGGTCAATCGGTTGCCGACCAGGAAGCGCTGATGGGTGAGCCGCCCCTCCAGCCAGTCCAGGGTGGCGAAAAGCGGTGCGATGGCCTCCTCATAGGCTGCCTGGGTGCTGGCAAAGCCGGCCTTGTAGACGCCGTTATTCAGCGTGTCATAGACCCGGGCATTGACCGTATCGATCTCGCCGCGCAAATCGGCCGGGTAATAGTCGCCCGCTTTGGCGCCGAGATGATCGAAGGCGCTGCTCAGCATGCGGATGATTTCCGCGCTTTCATTGTTAACGATGGTGCCTTGCTTCTTGTCCCACAGCACCGGCACGGTCACCCGGCCGCTATAGCGGGGATCGGCCTTGGTATAGACCTGATGCAGGACGCGGGCGTGATTGACGGAATCCGCCACGACGCCGGGTCCTTCATTGAAGGTCCAGCCCTCTTCCAGCATCAGCCAGTTGACGACGGAGACGGAGATCATCTCCTCCAGCCCTTTGAGCGCCCGCATGATCAGGGTGCGATGTGCCCAGGGACAGGCCAGGCTGACATAGAGATGATAGCGTCCGGCCTCGGCCTTGAAACCGCCGGTGCCGCTCGGCCCCGGCGCACCGTCTGCCGTGACCCAGTTGCGGAACTGCGACTCCTTGCGCAGGAAGCGCCCGCCGCTCTCGGCCGTCTCGTACCAGACATCGTGCCATTGGCCGTCGACCAGCTTGCCCATTCGCTTCTCCACTTTCTGCCAGGGCGGCAAGCCCGGATGGGGCCGCCTCGCCTGATATCTCCCTGTAAGATTTAGGGGTGAAGTGCTGTGAGGTCGAGAGCGCAGGCGTGATAAGACTGTTCACCGAAGCTGGATAATCACCGGCTCGCTTGGATCACTTGCGCACCGATCACATTTTCTATTTTTCTATCCACACATCCGCGCCCGGAAGAGCCCCGTAAACCCTGGCAGTGAGGCCAAGGATGCCTCGCTACCGACAACAGAGAGGGAGCTTTCCATGAACGCCAAACTGCCTGGCGCCCGGGCCATCTATGCATTGGCCATCTGCATCATCGCCAGCGGCTGCGCCGCCCACGCAGAAAAAAATGCGATGGCGACACAGGATCCGATGGTGGGCGGCGCCACCATGTATCCCAGCAAGACCATCGTCGATAATGCCGTCAATTCCCAGGATCACACCACCCTGGTCGCGGCGGTCAAGGCCGCCGGTCTGGTCGATACGCTTCAAAGCCCCGGCCCCTTCACCGTCTTCGCTCCCACCAATGCCGCCTTCGATGCCTTGCCGGCCGGCACCGTCGATACGCTGCTGAAACCGGAGAACAAGGGGATACTGACCTCGGTCCTGACCTATCACGTGGTCCCCGGCAGCCTCGATTCGACCAAGCTCGACGCGGCCATCACCGCCGGCGGTGGCATGACCAAGCTCACGACGGTCAATGGCGAAACCCTGACCGTCAAGGGCATGGGCAAGAATCTGATGGTGACAGACAGCAAGGGCAACACCGCCGATGTCACCATCGCCGATGTCTATCAGAAGAATGGTGTCATCTTCGTCGTCGACAAAGTGCTGATGCCGTAGCCCCTGACGATGCCGGGTGGAGAAGTCCTCTCCACCCGGCACAACCCGGCTCCAGGTCACGGGATCGGTTCGACCCGCTCGCGACTGACAGTCACCTTGATGCGGCTTTCGCGGTAGAAGATGACGAGGCCGCTGCCGATGATGATGCAGTTGCCGATGACGATATGCATCGTCGGCGCGTCGTGCCAGATGATCCAGCCGAGCAGGGCTGCCCAGAGGATGGCGGAATACTGGAATGGCGCCAGCAGCGAGGCCGGGGCGATCGAGAGCGCCTTGGTGATCAGCACGAAACAGGCGGCCGAGACGATGCCAACCAGGAACATGAGGAAGATATCGATCGCACCCGGCGTCACCCAGTCGAAAACGCTGACCCCGGCGCCGATCAATCCCGCACCGAAGAACTGCCAGGTGACCAGAGGCAGCCAATGCGCGTCGCTCAGCTTGCGGGTGATGACGATCGAAAGGCCGAACAAGGTGGCACCGATCAGGGCGATCACCGCAGCTGGCGAGAAGGCGGCGCCGGTCGGCTGCAAGGCGATAATCACGCCGACGAAGCCGACGATCACCGCCGTCCAGCGGAAAAGCCTGACCCGCTCGCCCAGCAGGAAGAAGGAGAAAGCGGTGATGATCAGGGGTGCCGCCATGTAATAAGTCATGACATCGGCCAGCGGCATGCTGCGCGTCGCATAATAGAAGCTGAAGGAATCGCCGGTGAGACAGAGCACACGGAAGATATGCAGCGGCCAATGCCCCTGTATCTTCAGGCTGCTCTTTGTCGCAATGGCAACCAGGACCAGGATCGGCACGGCGCCAACGGCGCGCAGCAGCATGATTTCGCCGACGCTGTAGTCGGCCACCAGCCATTTGCCGAGTGCATCATTGCAGGCGAAGAAAAAAACGCCGACGAGATAGAGGATGATACCCTTGCCGGGATTGGCGGCTGGACGGGAGGACATGCTGGCGGCGGTCTTCTGCTCGGGATGGGAACGGGCGTCCGAGCCGGTCTCAGGGCAACCGACGCCTCAGTTCCTTACCTCATATCCGAGCGGATCGTGGCCGAGAAGCGGCAAAAAGGCTGGCCGCCCCAGGCAATCGGAACATAGCTCTCTGCCGGGAAGGCCAGGACGAACAGCCTGACCCAAATGCCCGGGCTTTCGCGGCCGACTTAGCTGCGCCAAAAGGGCTGATTGACCAGCCGCTCGACATCCCGGCGCGTCAGGCCGATATCGGCCAGCATATAGTCGTCGAGATCGGCAAGCTGCGCCCGCTCATGGGCATTCTTCAGCCATTGGCTGATGGTGGCAAAGGCAGCAGCCAGGAGCCTGCCCGCGAGATCGAATGGCGAAGATGAAACGGCAGATGCGCGGTAGGCGGCGGCATCTTCGGGAATATGGGACATGATGGTCTCCTGAACTGCATGATGATCAGTGCGGTAACACGTCATCTCCCCTTGCACGCAAACTAGCAGCGTTCCATTGCCGGCAGATTGCGGGCTGATCATCGTATTGTTGCAAGAACAGCCAGAAACCCAGGTTTTGTTGAAAATCCGCGCCATCTTCTGCGCAACGTCGGGGTTTCAGCGCTCAGCCGCTGCCCTCTCCGTGCCTCTCGACACTCCCTTCCGAGGTGTCGCTGCCTTAGGTGCAGGCGGCTTGGATGAAGGTGTCTTGGATACGGATGGCCTGGATGTCGCTGCCTTCGCTGCAGCCGGTGGCCGGGCGAAAGCCGGCAGCCGCCGCTTCACCGGCGAGGACTGGATGATCGACGTATTGGTGCTGGCATAGGGAATGATGCGGTCGATCAGCTTCTCGAGATCGGCGACGGAACGGAGATAGGCGCGGGCGATATAGCAGTCCTCGCCGGTGATGCGGTCGCATTCGACGATCTCCGGCAATCCGGCCAGCAGTTCCGCCACCTTGCGGACCTGGCCCGGCAACGGCTTCACGCGCAGCCAGGCGGCGATCGGCAAGCCAAGGGCCGCCGGGTCGATGACCAGCGTATAGGCCTCGATGACGCCCGCCTCTTCCAGGCGCTTCAGCCGTTCCGACACGCTGGGCGCCGACAGGCCGACCCGGCGCGCCAGCTCAGCGAGACTGGTCCGCACATCGGCAGCGAGCGCCTCCAGGATCGCGCTATCAGCAGCGTCCAGGCCGCCCGTCTCTGATCGAAGGCGTTTCATCGGATTTTCCTTTGATCGATCGAAAGAAACCGAAGAATAGCACCATGATCGGCATGTCAAAAGGCTGATGCACCTCGCATAATCCATGAGGCGCGGTGACTTGGCTGATCGGCGGGAGAAGGGGCGAGCGATGGCTGCTCTGGAAGAAATGTCACTTCGCCCTTTCAGCCGAATAAACGGAATGAAGAGGATATGACTGGACCCGCACCGCGACTGGCAACACCGTCAAGGTCAGCGCTCAATCGATGGACAACAACGGTACCGCCGCAGGCCTGGTTCGGCGTCAGTGCGGTCTTTCACTATCTCGGTCCGTCTTTTGCCGTGCTGCTGTTTCCGGCGATCGGTGTTTTCGGGGTCGCCTGGCTGCGTATCGCCTCGGCGGCTTTGCTCTTCGCCGCCTGGCGCAACCCCTGGCGCAGCTTCCGCGCCGCCGATTATCGTACCCGGCGGCTGCTGGTTGCCTTCGGCCTGTGCCTCGCCGGGATGAACAGCTGTTTCTATCTGGCGCTTGCCCGCCTGCCGATGAGCCTGGTCGCGGCGATGGAATTCGTCGGCACCATTGCGGTGGCGCTGTATGGCCTGCGCAGCCGGCGCAATGTCGCGGCACTCGCCCTTGCCGTCTTCGGCGTCTTCCTGCTGATCGAGGTCAAATGGTCCAGCGATCTCACCGGCCTCGTGTGGTCTTTCCTCAACGGCGCGCTTTTCGTCTGTTATATCCTGCTGGGTCATCGCATCGCCGCCAGCGGCGCCGGTGACGGCGTGGCGCGGCTCGGGACGGCCATGACCATCGCCTTCATTGCCATCCTGCCCCTTGGCTTCTCCGAGGCAGTCAGGGCCTTCGGCTCCCTGCAACTGCTGCTGGCCGGCTGCGGTGTCGGTCTCTGCTCCTCGGTCATCCCCTATATCTGCGATCAGCTCGCCATGTCGCGGTTGCCGCGCGCAAGCTTTGCCCTGATGCTGGCCTTGCTGCCGGCCACCGCCACGGTGATCGGCATTGTCGTGCTGGCGCAGATGCCAAGCCTGCGCGATCTTCTCGGCATCCTGCTGGTCATGAGCGGTGTGGCGTTGCATAAGCCGGCAGCACCACATACCCCCTCACCAGAGACGGAAGCGGTCAGTTGCCCAAGGCGTTCCGTAAATTCCGGGGCGTGAGAAGACCCTCAAAATAAGACGGTGTCCCGCCACGTGCGCTGCTCGATGAGATCCAGACCATGAGCAGCCGCAACCTGCGGCGCATTGCATTCCGTCGTCTCGCACATGGTGCCACAGACAATGTGGCCGGCCTTGGCGAGGGCGCGGGCCGTCAGCGCACCGAAACCGCTGGAGGCACCGGTGATGACGATGACCTGTTGCATGATCTTGTTCCCTTCCTTGAGCGGTAATCGCTTGCGGTTTCTTGCTGGGCCTCAGACCAGGCCGCCATTGGCGCGCAGGGTCTGGCCATTGATCCAGGCCCCGTCGGGACCGGCGAGGAAGCAGACGACACCGGCGATGTCGCCCGGCTGCCCCAACCGCTCCAGCGGCACGGCCTTGGAGAAGCGCTCGATCAGTTCCGGCGACTTGCCCTTGAGGAAAAGATCCGTTGCGGTCGGACCGGGGGCGACGCAATTGACGGTGATCTCGCGACCGCGCATCTCCTTGGTCAGCACGCCGCTCATGGTCTCGATCGCCGCCTTGGTCGCGGCGTAAATGCCATAGGTGGGCAACATGGTGCCGACGATGCTGGTGGAGAAATTGATGATCCGCCCGCCCTTGCGCAGCCTCGTCGCCGCCTCGCGCATGGTGTTGAAGCTGCCCTTCACATTGACGCTGAAATGGCGGTCGAAATCCTGGTCGCTCGCCTCGGCCAGGATCGACAGGCCCATGATGCCGGCGTTGTTCACGAGGACATCGACGCCGCCGAATGCCGTCTCGGCCGTATCAAAGAGATGCCGCACGGCGGCCGGGTCGCTGACGTCGGCCTTGGCGGTCAGGGCGCGGCCACCGACGGCTTCGATCTTGCGGGCAACCGCCTCAGCCGCGGCCGCATCGCCGGCATAGTTGACGATGACCGTGAAGCCATCGGCCGCCAGCCGCTCGGCCACCACGGCACCGATGCCGCGCGAGGCGCCGGTCACGATGGCGACTTTGTCCTTATTCACTACCTGATTGGAACTATTGGTCATTTCAGCCTCCTTCGATTTGCCTGGGCGCCTCAGTGCTGCGTCCGTGAGAGAAAGATGGACCTATTCCAGTGCCGGATAATCAGTCATAATCCCGCATCACAATCCGAAATCTACGAACAATAGGTGGGCAGGCGGAAATGGATCGGTTTGAGTCCATGCGGGTCTTCACCCGGGTCGTCGAGCGCCGCAGCTTCACTCTCGCGGCCGAGGATCTCGGCCTGCCCCGCTCCACCGTCACCGATGCGGTGAAACAACTGGAAAGCCGGCTCGGGGTTCGCCTGTTGCAGCGGACCACCCGGCATGTCAGCCCGACCCTGGACGGCGAAGCCTATCATCGCCGTTGTCTCGCTTTGATCGCCGATCTCGAGGATGCCGAGGCCGCTTTCAGCGGTTCCCGGCCGAAGGGGCTGCTCCGCATTGACGTACATGGCACGCTGGCACGGCACTTCCTGCTGCCGCATCTGCCGGATTTTCTCGAGGCCTATCCCGAGATCGAGTTTTATATGAGCGAGGGTGACCGCCTAGTCGATCTGGTGCGCGAGGGTATCGATTGCGTGCTGCGGGTAGGTGAGCCCAAGGACAGCGACATGATTGCCCGCCGGGTCGCGCGCCTCGCCGAGACCACCGCCGCCGCACCTGCTTATCTCGAACGTTATGGCACGCCCGCGAGCATCGATGCCCTGGCGGAAGGCCACCGCATGGTCGGCTTCCGCTCTTCAGCGACCGGCAACCTGATGCCGCTGGAATTCACCGTGGGAGAGGAACTGCGCCTGATCACGTTGCCGGCGACCGTCGCCGTCAATGGTGCCGAGACCCTGGTCGCCGCCGCGCGAATGGGCCTCGGCCTCATCCAGGTGCCGCGTTATCACCTGGTGCCGGATTTCATCAGCGGTGCCCTGGTGGAGGTGCTGACCGATCACCCGCCGCAACCGACGCCGGTCTCCCTGCTCTATCCCCGCAACCGGCAGCTATCGCCGCGCGTGCGGGTCTTCATCGATTGGCTGGTCGGCATCTTCGCGCAGCAGGCTAAGAACACCGTACTCTAGAGTGAATCCGTCTCTAGAAACGCTCCCAATAAGGCGGATCGCCGAAGGCCTGCCGGAGGCACTCCGCCAAAGCGCGTAATTTCGCCGAGGCTTGGCGGCCTTCGGGATGTGCCATGTAGATCTGCTCCGGCACAGCGGCGACATCGATCTCGATCTGGCGCAATTTGCCGGCGCGGATCGCCTCTCCAGTGATGAAGGTCGGCATCAAGGCGATGCCGAGCCCGGCGATCGCTGCATCGCGGATCAGGTCGCCGTTATTTACCCGCAGACTTGCCACCCCGCGTACCGACACAGCCCCCTGCCCGGTCGCGAAGCGCCAATCGCCGGCACCGCGATTGGTATAGAAGATGCCGCGATGACGCTCGAGATCCTGCAGGGTCCGCGGCGTGCCATGCTTATCGAGATAACCGGGCGACGCCACGAGGATGCGCTGGCTGGCGGCGAGCGGCCAGGCCACTAGGCGGCTATCGGCAATGATCCCGTGGCGGACCACCGCGTCGAAGCCCTCGGCCGCCGCCTCGATGCGCCGGTCGTCGAGTTCCAGCGTGAGCTCGATGCGCGGATGCTTTGCCAGAAACGGATAGATCGCCGGGCCGAGATGCAGCCGGCCGAAGGTGACGGGTGCCGAGATGCGCAGCGGCCCCACCAACTCGCCGCGCCGTTCCGCGAGATCGGCCATCGCCGCCTCGACATCGCGGGTGATTTTCGCCGCGCGTTCCAGGAAGGCGGTGCCGTCTTCCGTCAAGCTGAGCTTGCGGGTCGTCCTATGCAGCAGGCTGGCGCCGAGGCTGCGCTCCAGTTCCGCGAGGCGCTCGCTCACCACCGATTTCGACAGGCTGAGGCGCCGCGCCGCCTCACTGATCGAGCCGGCCTCGGCCACCGCCACGAAGGTTGCCACGCCATCCAGCTTCATCGCTCCTCGCTTGCCACATAGGCTTGCCGATTGTCCGGATTTACCGGAAACTAATTCCGTAACTGACAGACTAATCCGAACACTCGAGGAGAACCATACTTCTATCATCGGAACCCTGATCGCCACCAAGAGAGACCGACGGCCAGACGGCGACCGACCCCAGCAATCTCATTTAATCAGATACTTATCGGAGGAAATCATGGCTCGTTTAGAAAACAAGGTGGCGATCGTCACGGGTGCCAGTTCGGGTATCGGCCGCGCCACGGCGAAGCTTTTCGCCGCCGAAGGCGCCAAGGTCGTCGTCGGCGCCCGCCGCGCCAACGAATTGGAAAGCCTGGTTGCCGAGATCAAGGCGGCCGGTGGTGAAGCGACGGCCCTCGCCGGCGACGTCCGCTCGGAAGATTATGCCAAGGCGCTGGTCGACCTCGCGGTGAAGACCTATGGCAAGCTCGACATCGCCTTCAACAATGCCGGCACGCTCGGCGAAAGCGGCCCCAGCACCGGCGTGTCGGAAGCCGGCTGGAATGAAGCGATCGGCATCAACCTCACCGCCTCCTTCCTCGGCGCCAAGCATCAGATCGGCGCCATGCTGAAGAATGGCGGCGGCTCGGTGATTTTCACCTCGACCTTCGTCGGCTACAGCTTCGCCTTCCCGGGTGTTGCCGCCTATGCCGCCAGCAAGGCCGGCGTGATCGGCCTGACCCAGGCTTTGGCCGCTGAGTTCGGCCCGCAGCAGGTCCGCGTCAATGCGGTCTTGCCGGGTGCCGTGGATACGGCAATGTATCGTGAGATGAACAACACGCCGGAATCGCAGAGCTTCATCACCAATCTGCACGCACTGAAGCGTGTCGCAACCCCGGAGGAACTGGCCCGCTCTGTCCTCTATCTCGCCTCGGATGACAGCAACTTCGTTACCGGCACGGCCTCATTGGTCGATGGCGGCGCCTCGATCACCCGCGTGTAAGCGCGGCCCGATTTGAACAGGAGATCATCATGAGTAGACTAGAAGGCAAACGCGCCCTCATCACCGGCGGCACCAGCGGCATCGGCCTGGAAACCGCCCGGCAGTTCATCGCCGAGGGTGCCCGTGTCGCCGTCACCGGCAGCAGTGCGAAATCGATCGAGGAGGCCCGCAAGGTCCTCGGCCCGGATGTCGTCTATATCCAGTCCGATGCCGGCGATGTCGCCGCGCAAAAGAAGGTGGCGGAAGAGATCAAGCAGGCCTTCGGCGGCCTCGATGCGCTCTTCGTCAATGCCGGCATCGGCGATTTCAAGCCGGTCGATGCCTGGGATGAGACCAGTTTCGACCGCTCCTTCGCGATCAATGTGAAGGGCCCCTATTTCCTGATCCAGGCCTTGCTGCCGCTCTTCGCCAATCCGGCCTCGATCGTGCTCAACACCTCGATCAACGCCCATATCGGCATGCCGATGTCGAGCATCTATGCGGCCACCAAGGGCGCCTTGCAGACCCTGATCCGTACCTTGTCGGGCGAATTGCTGAGCCGCGGCATCCGCGTCAATGCGATAAGCCCAGGCCCGATCGCAACACCGCTGCACGGCAAGATCGGCATGGATGAAGCGGGCATCAAGCAACTGGAGGCGCAGATCCCGGCCGGCCGGCGCGGTGATCCGTCGGAAATCGCCAAGACGGTGATCTTCTTCGCCTCGGATGAAGCCCCCTTCATCATCGGTTCCGAACTCACCATCGATGGCGGCATGAGCACGCTCTGAGGGATGGTAAAAAGTAAGGCCGGTCGCGATTGCGGCCGGCCTTAGTTGGGGAAACGGCGTTTGGGGAGACGCCTGGGGGAAGATGGCGTCGGGGACCCGACGCCCGGGGGAGATCTATCGCCTAGTTGGCTTACGCATGGATCTTGCGGGGCCGCGCTTCGGCTTCGTCCCAGTTCTCTTCGTCAAGGATAGTGCCCGCTTCCTCAGCCAGGGCTTCGATGTCGAAGAGATCGAGGCGGCCGCGCTGCAGCACCAGAATCTTCCTGCTCTTGAAGTCGGAGAGGCAGCGGCAGACCGTCTCGCTACTGAGGCCAAGGGCATCAGCGAAATGCGCCTGGGCGAAAGGCAGGCTAAATTGCTGCGACGCACTGCCCGGCGCCTTGCGGCTGAGGCGCTGCACCAGTTCCAGCAGCAGATAGGCAACGCGTTCCTTGGCCGTGCGGCGGCCGATATTAGTCAGATGGTCGAAGGCCCGTGACTGGCTAGCGCAGATCGACTGCATAACTTCCACGGCGAGGCCCGGCTCTTCCATCAGGCCGGCATCCAGCTCGCTCTTCGAGAACTTGGCGAAGCTGCAGATCGTCAGCGCTTCGACGCCATAGGACATGGGCGCCACCTGGCCAAAGGAGACGACGTCCCCGGGCATGGCGAAATCGATGATCTGCCGTCGGCCATCCTCCAGCGTCTGGTAGCAGAAGGCCCAGCCCTGTTGCAGGATGTAAATGCTGTTGACCCGGTCGCCCTGCATGAAGATTGCCTCGCCGGATTGCAGGGTCCGTGCCGGGCGGCGGGCCGCAACTCGGGCGACAGCAGAAACCGGTTGGGCCGGCTTGCCGGCGTTCATCAGGTGATCGACTGCCCGGCTCGACAGCTGTGTCTCCGCAACCCGCACCGCCGCCTTGTTCGTCATCATCAGCATGGTGGTCCCCTCTTCGATCCCGTTCGGACTTCCGTCCTGGACTGTCGTCAGCATGGGGCAAGTGCAGCGCGGAAAATATTCGGGACCGCTACGTACGTAGTACTACGTATTCTGGTTTGATATATGCGGGGGAAGATATCGGATCAGGCCTTGGGCTTGCCGGCAATGGCCGCCATCAGGGCATCGAGATCGATGGGCTTTTCCAATAACGTGACAGCACCGAGTGCGGCGGCGCGTTCCTGGATGGCCCTGTCATTGCGCCCGGTCACCAGGATGGTCGGCAAGTTGATCCGTCGGCTCTTTAGCTCATCCATGAGTTCCAGACCGCTCATGCCCGGCAGATGCACGTCGAGCACCAGGCACACACCCTTGTGAAGCGCTGCAGACTCCAGGAATTCCTCACAGGTCTCAAAAGATTCCACAGAGAAACCTTGTACTTCCAGCAAGGTCTGCAACGAATCGCGTGCTGCGTCGTCGTCGTCGACGATGACAATGCTTTGTTTGGCCGGATTGTTGCCCATCTGTGCTGCGAGGATCATTTCCATAATAAAGTAAGTAGACACCTCGATACAGGATTGGGTCTTGACTTAGATCATGTCAGGCGCGTTTCACGCGCAACGCAGCTTAGCTATCTCAGTTGTCAACCCCGGTCGACGAATCACGCCTGATCGTGCCCGCCATCCGCTGCCAGGGACAGCCGAACCAGATCCGATAGGCTGGTGGCCCCAAGTTTCTCCATAATCCGCGCGCGGTGCAATTCAACGGTTCGTGGGCTGATATCCAGTTCCTGGGCGACCATCTTATTTTGCATCCCAAGAGCAAGCCGGTCGAAGATTTCCCGCTCTCGTGGGGTCAGCCGGGCCAGGCGCCCGCTGGCCTCGCCGCGACGCTCCGCTTCCACCTTCAACTGATCCAGGCTGGCTTTCGCCCGCTCCAGGCAGGAGAGCAGTTGCTCCTCGGAAAGCGGCTTTTCGAGAAAATCGAGAGCGCCGGATTTCATCGCCTGCACCGCCGTCGCCACCTGGCCGAAGCCGGTCATTACCACCACCGGCAGCCTGAAGCCGGCCGCAGCCATTTCGGCGAGCAAGCGCAGGCCATCAATCTCGGGCATCTGCAGGTCGCAGAGCACGCAGCCGGGCGCGCCCGATTTGACGGCGGCGAGGAATTCCCGCCCGGAACTGAAGCAATGCACTTGGAATCCATGCGTCTCGAGCAGGATGCTCAAGGAGTCACGCACTGGCTCCTCGTCATCGACGATATAAACGGTAAAAGCTGCAGTCATGATCCCTACTTAATCAACATCGACCGGCAGCAACAGGTGGAAAATCGTACCGCCGTCCGGATTGGGATCGTGCCACAGCCGCCCGCTATGGGCCTCGACGATGGTGCGACTGATCGACAGGCCGACACCCATGCCGGCCGATTTGGTGCTGGTGAAAGGCTGGAAGATCTTTTCGGCCATCTCCGGGGATATCCCGGCCCCGGTATCGATGACGCAGATTTCCGTCTCACCGGGGCGGGTGATGGTGCGAATCGTCAGGCTGCGGCGTGGCGCCTTTTCCATCGCATCGACGGCATTGCGGATCAGGTTGATCAGCACTTGCTGGATCTGGATCTTGTCGATCGAGATCAACTGATTTTCTTCGGCGCGTTCGATCTTGACCTGGATGCCCCGCTCCTTCAGCCCGACGAAAGCCAGGGCGCAAGCCTCATCGACCACGGCATTGATGTCGATCCGCTCCCGCTCGACTTCGCGCCGCGCCACGAATTGCCGCAGTTGGCGAATGATCTGGCCGGCCCGCACCGCCTGATCGATCGACTTGCCAATGATGTCGGTCGCCCGGTCGAGCTCGGCCGGTTCGCGTTTCATCAGCTGCCGCGCCGCCTGCAGGTAGTTGTTGATGGCGGTGAGCGGCTGGTTGAGCTCATGGGCCAGGGCCGAGGCCAATTCCCCCATGGCGCTCAAGCGCGAGACATGCAAAAGGTCGGCCTGCACCTCATGCAGCCGGCGCGTCGTCTCCTGCTTTTCGGAAATATCGCGGATCAGGCCGGTATAGACATGGCGGCCATCCAGCATTGCCTCGCCCACCGCAAGCTCGATGGGAAAGGTCGTGCCGTCCTTGCGCTGTGCCGCCACAACGCGGCCGATGCCAATGATACGCTTCTCCCCCGTGTCCAGATAGCGCGCCAGATAGGAATCATGCTCCGCCCGATAAGGCGAGGGCATCAGCATCTTGACGTTACGGCCGAGCACTTCATCGGCGGTATAGTGGAACATGCGCTCGGCCGCGCCGCTGAAGAAGGTGATCGCCCCGCGTTCATCGATGGTGATGATCGCGTCCGGCACGGCTTCCACCATCGACTGCAGGCGGGCGGCATGTTCCGCCGCCGTATGCTCGACCTTATTGCGGGTCGAGATGCTGGCGGTCAGCATCAGAACCGATCCGGTGCGGATCGCGAGCACCACCTGAAGCCAGAGGAACTCCTGCGTCCGGGACATGCCCAGCGTGGACCCGCCGCCGCTGCTCACCGCCTCGAGCAATTCGATGGTCGAGACGATCATCATCACGACAACCGTTTCCGTGGCACTCCGGCGGATCGCGATCCAGATCAGGAATGGGATGGAAAACAGCTTGGGAAAGAAATGCTCCCCCAGCCACTGGCTTTGCGACAGGATGGTGACGATAATGACCAGTGTGCTGGCGATCACCAGATCCGGTGCCGGACGCCAGCGCAGGTCCCTGACGCGTATGTCGATCAGGGCCAAGGCCGGCAGGGTATAGAGCATGATCCCCATGACCGCGGCGCCGTAGTGGCTCGCCCAACTTCCATCCGGAAGCGGCGTCGCTGCGATCCACCGGAGCACAACCGAGATGCTACCCGCACAGACCGCCACACCGAGGCCCACGGCAAGAAAGATCTGAAGATTGAAAAGGTCATCCAGCGGCTGTTCGGAGGGCGCATAGCGGCGAAAGAAGAAGGCCCCCGCTAAGGCGGCGAGAACCTGGCCCAAAGCGCTGAACAGCCACTGCAGATGCCCCTGTCCGAAAGCAAAGCTGCAGATGGCGGCCCCACCGACCAGGAGGAGAGTCAGTTTCAGCCAATCCTTGCGACGAATAACGAGAAAGGCGGCCCACGCGACCCCCAATTCAGGCCGGAAGACTGCCGATGGCTCGATCACTGCTGCAGTACGATGCGACACGAAGCTTGCAGCCAGATAAAGTCCGACCGACAGCGCCAACCGGACGAATCGATGGTCGAGGCCGCCTGCCCCCAGGCGCGTCTCAGCCTTGGATGTCCCAGCAAACCCCATGTTACTCCCCAGGCTTCGGTCTTCTTACTGTCATGCGCCGCAACTCACGATTCAGGACAGAGACAATCCGCCGAATTCGTCATTAAGAAGATAACGCATCTTACGTTGCCTGGGACAAAAATCCATCGCTCTCTCAGCGGCGACTGCGTAAACGATCATACGACAAGTCTCAAACCGACGTTCGAAGTCCTAAGAGCCGGTGATCCTGAATGGTGGCATACAGGATCAAAGCCAGGGCGGAATTGGAGGCAGATCCAAGTGCGGCACGCCGATGAGCCGCGCCTCAAGGCACGCTATCGTGATCCTTGAGGACGGAAGCGGGATAGCAGCAAAATAACCCGCCGACGGTCCGGAAATCGACCTCTGCTCATTCCAGCAGCGAAATCCCGGCCCCTCGCGATGCGCCACACCCCAATCATGTGGCACGTTATTCCACTGGCATCCCGGTTTCCCGCCGGGGCGGTGTCATACCGCGCCTCGCCTCGCGCCGGTCGCTTGCCGGCGTTTCAAGCTGCGAGATCGGTTCCGCCGGTTCCTGGAACAGGTAGAACTGATGGATCGGCGACATGTCGCTGATGACGAATTGCATCACGGCCTTGCCGCCTGGCGGCACTATCCCGTTGCTGTATGTGATGCTGTCCTCCGGCTCGTTGATGCGCTGGGCGCTGGCGAAGACGGAGCTGCCTGTGAAATCATCGGAGATGGATGCATTCTGTCCGAAGCTCAGACCGTCGGAATAGTCGCTGTGCCGTGTCTCCACCTCGCGCAACTCCACCCGGTAGCTGCGCCAGGTCTTGTCGGTGCGGTTGATGACGATCTTACGCACGGCGAAAGCGGCTGTGTGAAAGCTGGCGATGCGATTACCGAAGGCGGCGCTGAAGCCGCGGATGATAAGGATGGGATCGTTGGGGCCAGTCACCTCCTCGGTGATGGTGATCGGATCGTTGACCGTGCCCGTGCCGGTCACGCTCACCAGGCGAAAGCCACCGCGCTCATCACTAAAATCCAATCCCTGATCCATCAGATCGACGGCCCAGGCACAAGACGGCATCAATGCTGGCAGGCAACTTGCCGCTACCAGCAGGATCAATGCCCGCCGCAGGATGGGATGCTGGTGCATGCACGCCCCCGCCAATTGACCTGAGGAGTGGAGATCAGGGCCATGATGGCGTGACTTTCCCGCCAGCTGCAAGCGCGACGCAGCGGGCCATCCCTGGTTGGCAACGATGGTCGCGACGCTGCCAGCTGCCTTGCATACAGCGACCGGTCCGCATGCAGTTCCATCAATTGACACCCAGCAGGCCGTCAGACTAAGCCCCTCCGGCAATAAAGGGCCAGCAATTAGGGCCCTCAATTAGGGGATGAATCGACATGAGTTACGGACTCTATATCGGCCGCAACCTGACCGCCGATGGCCTTGCTTATCTGGCCGGCTATGGCGATGAGCCGTCGAGCCATTGGCTGGAGATCATCCCGCGCCGACATTATGCCGCCGGCGCCACCGTGACCGTCGGCGTGACGCCCCAGGCCGATCTCCCCGGCCTTCTGTCTGAGATTCCGCAGGTGCGTGAAACCGCCCGGCATATCCGCGTCAGTTACAGCTACTACAAGGGCGTGCCGGCGCCGCTGACCAATGGCGGGCTCAACGAATACGGCGTTGCGGTGCGCGACATCTGGTCGACCTCGCGGCAGGAGTTGATCGAGATGACGCCGACGGATCAGACCGGGCCGAATTACAGCGATCTCGCCCGCCTCGTCCTCGAGCGCGCCCGCACCGCCCGCGAAGGAGTCGAGTTGATCGGCGATCTCATCGCCAGGCATGGCTACGCCGATTACGGCGGCAATTCGCATCTTATCGCCGATGCCGATGAAGCCTGGGTGGTGATCGAATGCGCCGGCGGGCAGAAGCTCTGGGCGGCGGAGCGCCTCGGCCCAGACAGCATCCGCGCCTCGCGTCCCGGCTATATCGGCGTGATCCCAATCGATCGGCCGAACCATCCCGACTTCCTCTACGCGCCGAATCTAGTCAGCTTCGCCATCGCACAAGGCTGGTACGATCCGGCCGGGCAGCAGCCCTTCGACCTCAACACGGTCTATGGCGACGGCAAGGGCCGCTGGGCCGGGGCCGACTGGATCGAGGCGGAAATGACCGCCCGCGCCAAGCGGCCGGAAAAGATCGGCTTTACCGATATCGTTTGGGCCGTCCGCACCGAGAAGCTGACCGGCGACACTGCCGGCTACGGCCAGATCGTGCCGCTGATCAGCCCCGCGCAGGATGCCCTGCGACATCTCTGGCATACGCCGATAGGCGCTATTGCCGCCCCCTTCGTGCCGGTCTTCATGGGTGCGACCGAGATACCCGCCGAATATCGCCAGCACCGCTATCTCACGGCGGGCGAGTCATCACGCTTCCTCGATCTGCGCCATGCTTTGCGCGGCAAGCGCGAAAGCGCCTCGCAGGTGCCGCAAGGCGTCGAGGCGACCCGCTCCGCCGTTGCCGTCTTCAAGCGCGTCTTCAATCTGATGGTCCAGCATCACGAGCTGTTCCTGCCGGAAGTCACCGCCATCTGGGAGGCCGCCGAGCGCCGGCTGATCCAGGCACATCCCGGCGTCATGGAGACCGCGGCCACGCTGCTGCAAGCCGGCAAGACCGATCTCGCTGCCAACTACCTCACCTATTATTGCCGCAGCGAATTGCTGGCCGCCCTCGATCTCGGTGAAACCCTCGCTGCCAGCCTCGATGCCCGCAGCCGGCTGCTCTTCGGCATCAGCGAGAATCCCGACCCCCGCTCGGTACCGCAGATCTGGTAGTTGTGCGGGTCTAGGAGCGGGGCCGGACGTCAATACGGCAGCGGTACCGGATTGATATCCCCCGGTGACAACGGCCGCGGCAGCCAGCCGAGATGGACAGGTACGTCGTAAAGTCGGCCGGGAGCCAAACGGGGCGCCATCGGCCGCAGCCCTGGGACGATGACCCGCATCACCGGCACGCCGATCGTATCGCGGGTGAGATCGACGGCATAAAGGGTCAGTCCCTGGCGTCGGCAGATGTCATGGCAGCCGGTGAGATCAAGCGCCGCAATCGCGCGCGGCTTCGCCAGCCCTTGTACCGGATCGAGATGCGGGTGATCGGCGATCCTTGCCGTGCACCACCAGTACCAGAGGTGCCGCGCTTCCGGCGCGAGATCGCTCTCACCCTGCCCCGCCTCGTCGAGCGCCGCCACGCGCTGCCCGATCAGTGCGATATTACAGATGACCTGGGTCAGTTCGCCTAAGGCGTGACGGGCAGCCGCGGCAGCATTGAGACCGGCGCCAAAGCCAAGCACGATATGGCCACCCGCGCGGTCATGACTGATCGCTGCGATCACCGGAATGCCGAGATCATGGGTGAGATTGATGAGGCGTAACACCCGGCCTTGATCCGCCATCCAGCCCTCATAGGAGGTGATCAGGGAATCTTCGAAAACAGCGGCGTCGACCGCCGGGCGTCTCAAGCGGTTGTACCACCAGATCGCGACGGCATCACGCTCAACGAGTTCCAGGAAGCCACGGAGCGCCGCCTCTTCCCGTGTCGCACCGGCGGCAAGTCCATTGCTGTCGGCCGGTAGCAGGCCTGCGGCACGATCATCGGCATGGCCGAGGAAACATAATCCCGCCGGGATCCAGGCTGGCTGCATGCTGAAAGCCGGATCGGCGGCAACCCAGCCGATCGCCTTGTCCGGTCGCCAGGATTGGAGGGGGCGCTCACCTGTCTCCAACAACATGATGTCTGGCGGCAACACCGCCGCGCCCAGTAGATCTGTCGCCGCAGCGGTCATGATCGCCGCGCTCCCATCGAACTGGGCCGAGAGACGTTCGGCGATTTCGTTGCGGCAGCCGGCGATTGCCGTCTCGGCCGTCAGGCCCCAGCCCGCCGCAAAGCGCCTGGTCACGTCGCCCGGCTGAAGATTGGGCACCTGGGCGGCCGCCACGGCCAGGGGACAGCCGGGCGGCATCGGTAAAAGATGCACCGGCAAAAGGTCAACCGATGCGTGATCGCTGACGGTTGTCATCGGCCCCTCGTCACGCGGCAATGCGCTCCCCCAGTGGCATGGGAATATCGGCTTGTCCGGCATTCGCCAATGCTGTGATACCATGCTGACGGCGGGATCATCGTAGCATGCGGGACCAGATCGCGCAGACAGCCACAAGGAGCGCACAAATCTGTGCTGCGGCTGATTGGGGTGTGAGTCCAACATCGGGAGCTCAAGTACTGACTGTTGTGCTTGGCAATTGACACGGTTGGTGATCACAGTGGATCGTTAGTAGTACGCCGCTGACCTCATCTGTTTGGATGATGCGGCAGGCATTTCCATCAAGCATTTCTGGCGCCGGAGGATATGGGCAATGTCGCCTGCGGTCGCTGATATTCGGCGTCATCTCGCCACTGTCCTGGCAGCCGATGCGGTCGGCTTCACCCAGCGCATGCGCGAAAACGCCCATGCGGCGGTCACTGCCCTGTTCGATTGCCGCGCAGTGTTAACGGAAGTAACCGAGGCCTTCAACGGCACCATCGTCGGCACGCCTGGCGACTTCTTCCTGGCTTTGATGCCGAGCGGCCTGCAGGCCGTCGAGGCCGCAATGGAAATCCAGCGCCGTCTCGGCGCCCGCAATGAGGCAGTGGAAGACATCATGCGGGTGCATTACCGCATCGGCATCGGCATCGGCGATATTTACGAACATGGCAGCGATGTACTGGGCGATGCCGTCAATGTCGCCTCGCGCCTGCAGGCGATCGCCGAACCGGGAGGCATTCTTGCCTCTGCCGCGGTGCGCGAGGCCGTAGGTCGGCAGCCACGCGTCACTTTCTCCGATCTCGGCGACCGTAATCTCAAAAATATCACCGAGCCGGTGCGGGTCTATGCCGTCGGCGAATGGCGCAACAGCCCGCCGTCGCGGATCATCGTCGCCGGCCGCAACGCCCTTGCCGTGGATCAACAGATCGAGGCCGCGGCCGCGGAGCGGTTGCCGATCAAGCCGGTGGTCGAAATCGAGCCTTTTCGTGCCGTCGGGGCCGGCGCCGAGGACCGCATGTTCGCCGAAGGTCTCAGCGACGAGCTCCTTGCCATGCTGGCTGGCCTCGGCACCTCGCTGGTGGTGCGGCAGATGTCGCCCGGCGAGCCGACGATGCTGCTCTCGACCGGCCTGTTGCGGCGTTACCGTGTCGGCGGCAGTGTGCGGCGCAGCCCCGCCAGCGCCCGCATCATCGCCCATCTCAGCGAGGCCAGTAGCGGCAATGCCATCTGGGCCGATCGTTTCGACTATCAGCTCGACCAGTCCTTCGATGCCCATGAGGTGATCGCCCGCGAGGTCGTGACAGCGCTGCAGGTCAACCTGACTGAAGGCGAACAGGCCCAGCTCTGGAGCGGCGGCACGCGGAAGATCCGCGCCTGGGAAATGTTCCAGCGCGGCCATGATCTCGAACGCCGCTTCAGCCGCCACGGTCACCGTGAAGCCCGGCGCTGCTACACCGATGCCTTGCGGCACGACGAACAGTATGTGAGCGCGGTAGTCGCCTTGGCCTTCTGCCACCTCGACGAGATCAGGCTCGGCTGGACCGAGGACGACGTCGCCTCCTTCCTCGAGGCGCAGGCGCTCTACCGGCGTGCTTCCGCCCTCAACCCGCTGCATCCGGAATGCCTGGCGCTGGAGGCCTATCTCGAATTGCATCAGCGCCATGACGAAGCCGCCGTCGCCGCTATGGAGAAGGCCGCGCGCTTGTCACCACGCAGCAGTGAGCTGGCGGCTTATCTCGGCAATATCTACGATACGGTCGGGCGCTATGAGGAGGCGATCATCGCCTATCGCCGGGCGATGTGGCTGAGCCAGCATTTCCCACCCTGGATCGCTAGCAATCTCGCCCTCACCCTCTGCGTCACCGACCGCGCCGAGGAAGCGCGCAAGCTGCTGCTCGGCGTGGTCGCCCATCATCCCGATTATGCCCGCGCCCATCTCTGCCTCGCCATCGCCTATGCCCGCCTGCAACTGGCCGAGGAAGCACGGCAGGCCGCGGCAGAGTTGCTGCGTCTCGATCCGCTTTTCACCACCGGCGATTGGGCGCGCAACCGGCCCTATGCCGATCCGGCGGTGATGGCAGCCCTGCTCGACGATATGCAGGCGGTCGGGCTCAGCTGAACAGCGGTGGATCAATCCCGGAGAATGCCACTCGCGCGCAAGCGCGCCTCGACGAAATCGACGAAACGCCGTGCCTTCATGCTGGCGCGCCGCCCGGCCGGGAAGATCGCCCAGAGGCCGAGCGCCGGTAGCTGCCAATCGGTGAGGACCGCCTTGACCTTGCCCTGCGACAGCTCCGGCTCGAACATGCCTTCGGAACTGACGGCAAGACCGAGCCCGGCGAAGACGGCTTCGCGCATGCCCTCCGCCGCGGTGAAGCGCAACCGGTCCTGCAAGGTGACGGAGACCGAGGTGCCGGGCGAACCGCCTTTCTGCGGAGCGCCTTGCCCCTTGCGGGTGAAAGTCCAGGTGCCGCCACCGCCCGCGAGCGCATAGACGATGGCGGGGTGACTGGGCAGATCTGCCGGCAGACGCGGCTCGCCATGGGCCGCGAGATAAGCCGGCGTCGCGACGACGATGCGCTTCACTGCGCCAAGCCGACGCGCCACCAAGCTTGAATCGGTGAGCTCGCCCATCCGCAAGGCGACATCGATCCCCTCCTCCATCAGATCGACATTGCGGTCATCGAGCACGGCCTCGATCGCCAAGGCGGGATGATCGGCAAGAAAGTCGCCGAGATGCGGCACGACCTGCAGCCGCGCGAAGGTCACCGCCGCGCTGAAACGCAGGCGCCCAGTGAGGCCGCTATTGGTGTCCCGCGCGGCGAGATCGGCCTCGTCTGCCGCCTCGATCGAGCGGCGCGCATGTTCGTAATAGGTCTGGCCCGCTTCCGTCGGCGTGAGGCGCCGCGAGGAACGCAGCAGCAATTGCACGCCGAGCCGCTCCTCAAGCTGCGCCACGGTTTTGGAAACGGCCGGCTGGCCGACCCCCAGCAGCCGCGCCGCCGCCGAGAAAGAGCCGGCCTCCACCACCTGAACAAAGGCCTCCATGGCCGCGAGACGATCCATATCATATTCCTTTCAGGAATAGATAATATCGCTTTAGCCTCCCTACCTCAACCACCGGGAATGGGCCACCTTCTGTTCAACGAAGCCTGATCCACCGAAACCAACGGCTTCGCGGCAGCTAAACCGCTCACCCAAGCCATGGAGGCTCTCATGTCACTGCAGGATAAACTTGACGCTTTCCGCACCAATTTCGAAGCCGGCGGCGCTCCTTACAACGCACCCGCCTGGATCCACGAACCGATGCACCGCGCCACCGACGAGCTGATCGCCAGCGGCCAGGCCGATCGCGCAGCCCAAGCCGGCGATAAGGCCCCGGCCTTCACCCTGAAGGATGCCGACGGCAACGCCCATTCCTCGGCCGCTTTGCTGGCTCAGGGTCCGCTGGTCGTCACCTTCTACCGCGGCATCTGGTGCCCCTATTGCAACATGGACCTGCAGGCGCTCGAGGCGAGCCTGCCGGCACTGCAGAAATACGGCGCCAAGCTGGTGGCGATCTCGCCCCAGGCCCCCGTCAGCAGCCGCCGCTCGGCACGCGAGAACAAGGTGAACTTCCCGATCCTCTCCGACCCGCACAACGAAGTCGCCGACGCCTTCGGCCTGCGCTTCAAGCTGCCGGATTACCTGATCGAGCTCTATCGTGATGTCTTCAAGAACGATCTCAGCGTGGTTAATGGCGATCCCAGCTGGACCCTGCCGATGCCGGCGCGTTTCGTGATCAGCCAGGATGGCATCATCGCCTATCGCGAGGTCAATCCCGATTACACCCGCCGCCCCGATCCGGAGGAACTGCTGCCGGTACTGAAGCAGCTCGCCAGCGTCGCCGCTTGATCCGGTTTTTGTGTAGGCCCCTCACCCCGACCCTCTCCCCGCTTAGGCGGGGCGAGGGAGAAGAGGAGGCTTCCCGTTAAAGTTCCCTCTCCCCTCTGGGGAGAGGGTTAGGGTGAGGGGCAAGAGCGACGAACACATGCAGGCTCCGCTCTCCTGTCATCCTCGGGCTTGACCCGAGGATCCATGGAAAATGCCGCGCTTGTTGCCAGCATGGATGCCCGGGTCAAGCCCGGGCATGACAAATGACGAGAAGCAACGTGCGAAAATGCGGCGGCTCCCAGTCGAAGCCGCCGCCCTGCCCTCAATACCCGTCAAACGTATAAGCCGTCTTCACCACCGTGTAGAATTCTGCAGCATAGCGGCCCTGTTCGCGCGGGCCGTAGCTTGATCCCTTGCGGCCGCCGAAGGGCACGTGATAGTCGACGCCGGCTGTCGGCAGGTTGACCATCACCATGCCGGCTTCGCTGTTGCGCTTGAAGTGGCTGGCATATTTCAGCGAGCTGGTGCAGATGCCGGCCGACAGGCCGAACTGGGTGTCATTGGCCATGGCGAGGGCCGCCGCGTAATCCTTGACGCGGCTGACTGTCGCCACCGGGCCGAAGATCTCCTCGCGGGCGATGCGCATGTTGTTGTCGACCTCGGTGAAGAGGGCCGGCGACAGATAGAAGCCCGGCGTCTGGCGATTGAGGAGCTCGCCGCCGGCATGCAGCTTGGCACCTTCCTGCTGGCCGATGCGGATGTAGTTCAAGTCCTGGTCGAGCTGCGACTGGTCCACCACCGGGCCGATTTGAGTACCGTCCTTGAGCGCGTCATCGACCACCAGCGACTTCATCCGCTCGGTCATCGCCGACACGAAGCGGTCATGGATGCCCTCGGTGACGATCAGGCGCGACGAGGCGGTGCAACGCTGGCCGGTCGAGAAGAAGGCGCCGTTGACGGCGCAGTCGACGGCCACCTTGAGATCGGCGTCGTCCAGCACCACCATCGGATTCTTGCCGCCCATTTCGAGCTGCACCTTCTTCATCGGATCGACCTCGATGCAGGTCGCGGCGATGCGCCGGCCGGTAGCGACCGAGCCGGTGAAAGAGATTGCCGTCACATCCTTGTGGCGCAGCATCGCCTCGCCCACCACCGAGCCCTTGCCCATGACGAGGTTGAAGACACCGGCCGGCAGGCCGGCACGGATGATGATCTCGGAGAGTGCATGGGCGCTGCCCGGCACCAGTTCCGCCGGCTTGAAGACGACGCAATTGCCATAAGCGAGCGCGGGTGCGATCTTCCAGGCGGGAATGGCGATGGGGAAATTCCACGGCGTGATGAGGCCGATGACACCCAGCGGCTCGCGGGTGATCTCGACATCGACGCCAGGCCGCACCGACCCCAATTTCTCGCCGGCCTGACGCAGGCATCCGCCGGAGAAGAACAGGAAGATCTGGCCGGCGCGCACGGTTTCGCCGATGCCTTCCGCCAGTGTCTTGCCCTCTTCGCGGCTCAAGAGGCGGCCGAGTTCGTCCTTGCGGGCGATGACCTCGTCGCCGATCTTCTTCAGGAAGTCGTGGCGCTGCTGGACGGTCGTGTGCGACCAGGCGGGAAAGGCAGCCTTGGCGGCGGCAATCGCGGTGTCGACATCGGCGGCATCGGCTTGCGGGAACTGACCGACCACATCGGCGGTATTGGAGGGGTTGATATTGGCGACTTCTTTCGCCGCCTTGCGCCATTCACCGGCAATGAAATTCTGGGCTTGGATCATGGCGCTACCTCTTCTTCATCGGTTATGACGTTGTCGCCAGGCCGCGAAATCGACCTTGGTTTGCTCATCTGTTGCTGGATAAAGCCCCAGGATCGATCGACCCTTGAGGACCTCTTCGGTGACGAAATCCTCGAAAACCGTCATCTCGACAGCCTCGACGGCCACATCATGCGCAAGATGGGCGGGAATGACAACCACTCCCTCGCCGTCCCCCACCAGCACATCGCCGGGAAAGACAGCTACATCGCCGCAGGCGATCGGCCCGTTGATCTCGATCGCCTGATGCAGGGTCAGGTTGGTCGGCGCCGAGGGCCGCTGGTGATAGGCCGGGATAGCGAGCCGGGCGATTTCCGGGGAATCGCGGAAGCCGCCATCGGTGACGACACCGGCAACGCCCCGCTTCATCAGTCGGCTGACCAGGATCGAACCGGCCGAAGCGGCCCGCGCATCCTTGCGGCTGTCGATCACCAGCACCGCCCCCGCCGGGCATTCCTCCACTGCCTTGCGCTGGGGATGGTCACGGTTCTGAAACACAGTGATCGGGTTCAGGTCCTCGCGCGCCGGGATGTAGCGCAGGGTATAGGCCTCGCCCACCATGGGGCCGCCCACTGGATTAAGCGGACGCACATCCTGGATGAACTGGTTGCGCAGGCCCCGCTTGAACAAGGCCGTGGTCAGGGTCGCCGTGCTGACGCCCTTCAGCATCTGCCGGACATCTTCGCTGAAGGTGCTCGTCGCCGTATTGCCGCTTGTCATGTAACCCTCCAGTGAATCAGAAGATCGCCGGTTCGCCGGTGGGCGCGCCGAAGCTGGTTTGCAGGAAATCGAAATCGCAGCCGTCATTGGCTTGGCGGATATGGCGCGAGAACATCCAACCATAGCCACGTTCGAAACGCGGCTGCGGCGGCACCCAGGCCTTGCGCCGTGCCGCCAGTTCCGCTTCCGGCACGTCGAGCATGATCGAGCGCGCCTCGACATCGACTGAAATGATATCTCCGGTACGCACCAGCGCCAGCGGGCCGCCGATATAGGCCTCGGGCGCCACATGCAGGATGCAGGCGCCATAGCTGGTGCCGCTCATCCGCGCGTCGGAGATGCGCACCATGTCGCGCACCCCCTGCTTCACCAGCTTCTTCGGGATCGGCAGCATGCCCCATTCCGGCATACCCGGTCCGCCCTGTGGCCCGGCATTGCGCAGAATCAGCACATGATCCGCCGTCACGTCGAGATCGTCGCGGTCGATCGCCGCCTTCATCGAGGGGTAATCGTCGAAGACAAGCGCCGGGCCGCGATGCTTCCGGAGATGCGGCGCGCAGGCGCTGGGCTTGATGACGCAACCATCGGGCGCGAGATTGCCCTTGAGCACCGCCAGCGCGCCTGCGGCATAGACCGGGTTGTCGAGCGAGCGGATGACATCGTCGTTATAAACCTTGGCCCGGGCGATATTCTCGCCGACACTCTTGCCGTTGACGGTCACGGCATCCAGCTTCAGATGCTGCTGCATCTGCCGCATCAATGCCGGCAGACCACCCGCGTAATAGAAATCTTCCATCAGATATTGCTCGCCGCTCGGCCGCACATTGGCGATTACCGGCACATGGGCCGCTGCCTCGAAATCGTCGAGGCCGATCTCGACGCCGGCGCGGCGCGCCTGGGCGATCACATGGATGATGGCATTGGTGGAGCAGCCCATGGCCATGGCGACACGGATCGCATTCTCGAAGGCGGCCCGGGTCTGGATCTTGGCCGGCGTCAGGTCCTCCCAGATCATCTCGACGATGCGGCGACCGGACTCGGCACACATGCGGATATGGTTGGCGTCCGCCGCCGGGATCGAGGAGGCGCCCGGCAAGGTCATGCCGATCGCCTCGGCAATCGCCGTCATGGTGCTGGCCGTGCCCATGGTCATGCAATGGCCATCGCTGCGCGCGATGCCGGTCTCGATATTGAACCAGTCCTGGTCGCTGATATTGCCGGCACGGCGCTCGTCCCAGAACTTCCAGGCATCGGAACCGGAGCCGAGGATCTTGCCCTTCCAATTGCCGCGTAGCATCGGCCCCGCCGGCACGTAAATACAGGGCAGCCCGGCACTGGTGGCACCCATCAGCAAAGCGGGCGTGGTCTTGTCGCAGCCGCCCATCAGCACCGCGCCATCGACCGGATGGCTGCGCAGCAATTCCTCCACATCCATCGCCAGCATGTTGCGATAGAGCATGGTAGTCGGCTTCACATATTGCTCGGCCAGCGACAGAGCCGGCAGTTCCAGCGGCAGGCCGCCAGCCTGCAGGATGCCGCGCTTGATGTCCTCCACTCGCTGCTTGAAATGCGCGTGACAGGGATTGATGTCGGACCAGGTATTGATGACGGCGACGACCGGCTTGCCCTTCCAGTCTTCCGGCGCGTAGCCCATCTGCATGAAGCGCGAGCGATGGCCGAAGCCGCGCAGATCGTCGGGCGCGAACCAGCGGGCGCTGCGGAGGTCGGCAGGCGTTTTTCGGGGTGAGGACATGATGCGACCTACTTCTTCGGTGATGATGACGGAACGACGGATGGTCGGCGTCAGCCCTGCATGCCCCAGCGACGCACGGTGCGGCGCTCCAGGGTGCGGAAGATGACGTTCTCGACCACGAGACCGATGATGATGACGCTGAGCAGGCCAGCGAAGACCGCCGGGATATCGAGCACGTTGCGGTTCTCGAAGATGAACCAGCCGAGCCCGCCTTTGCCCGAGGAAACGCCGAAGATCAGCTCGGCGGCAATCAAAGTACGCCAGGCGAAGGCCCAGCCGATCTTGAGGCCGGTGAGGATCGAGGGGAAAGCGGCCGGGATCAGGATGAAGGCCACATAGCGCAAGCCGCTGAGGCCGTAATTGCGCCCGACCATGCGCAGGGTCTGCGACACGCTGAGGAAGCCGGCATGGGTATTGAGGGCGACCACCCAGAGCACGGAATGGATCAGCACGAAAGCGAGGCTGATATTGCCAAGACCGAACCAGATGAGGGCCAGCGGCAGCAAGGCGATGGCCGGCAGCGGATTGAACATCGCCGTCATGGTCTCGAGGAAATCGGTGCCGATCCTGGTATTGATCGCCAGCACCGTCACGGTGAAGGCCAAAGCCACGCCGGCGACATAGCCGGTGACCAGGATCTTCAGCGAGGTCCAGGCCCGATCCACCAAAATCCCGCTCCTGATGTTGTCGAGGAGCGAAGCCAGCGTATCCGACAGGGTCGGAAAGGTCAGCGGATTGTCGAGATGGCGGGCATAGAGTTCCCAGGCGGCGGCGAGGATCAGGATCAGCACCGTCTTGCGGAGCGTGGTATTGCTCCACAGCAATTCACCCCAGCCGAGCTTGCGCTCGAGAACCTGATCCGTGTCGCCGGCGACCGTCTCGGCGCGCATCTGGATGGTCGCTTGCTTGATCGCGTTCATTCGCGGTGTCCTTCTTCTTCGAAGAGGAGATCGTGGATCTGCCGTTCCAACCGGGCCGAGGCGCCCTCTTCCACCGCGGCGCAATCGACATCGACCACCTCGGCCTTCACCCGGCCGGGATGCGGCGACAAGAGCAGGATGCGGTTGCCGATGCGGATCGCCTCGGCGATGGAATGCGTCACGAAAAGAACGGTGAAACGGGTATCTTCCCAAAGCTGCAGCAGCTCGTCCTGCATGCGCCGGCGGGTCAGCGCATCCAGGGCCGCGAAGGGCTCATCCATCAGCAGGATATCCGGCTCCATCGCCATGCCGCGGGCGATGGCGACACGCTGCTTCATGCCACCCGAGAGCGTATGCGGATAGGAATTGGCGAATTCCGTCAGGCGCACCTTGTCGATATAGGAACGCGCCCGCTGCTCGGCCTCGCGGCGTGACATCCGGCGCGCCTTCAGCAGCGGGAACGTGACATTCTCCAGCACCGTCTTCCAGGGCAGGAGCTGGTCGAATTCCTGGAACACCATCATGCGGTCGGCGCCGGGCTTGCGCACCGTGCGCTCCTTGATGCGGATCTCCCCCGCTTCCGGTCTGAGATAACCGCCGACTGCCTTCAGTAAGGTGGACTTGCCGCAGCCCGAAGGCCCCAGCAATACGAAGCGGTCAGATTGATTGACCTTGAAGCTCACCCCTTCGGTGGCGGTGATGAGGCTGGTGGCGGTCTTGTAGCGGAGGGTCACCGCCTGGACGTCGAGAAGCGCCGTCATGCTGATTTCCTATCTGGAGCGCGGGATCTGCATCCCGCCGATCCGATAAACGGACCGGCGGGATGCCCAGCGGGATGCGATGTGACGCTCAGCTGCCGTGCAGGCCGGCCGCTTCCGGCAGGAAGTAATCGGTCCAGGCTTTCGGCTCGGTCTTCAGGATGCCCGCCTTGACCATATGCGCGGCGAACTTCATC
>Ga0209455_1000352_pt1 | contig 43146 bp, 37 predicted proteins | sample AraplaCol_mCL_r2_FD_184275 | JGI IMG/M metagenome (GOLD analysis project Ga0209455, IMG submission 184275) | Arabidopsis root microbial communities from North Carolina, USA - plate scrape CL_Col_mCL_r2 (SPAdes) (version 2) | ecosystem: Host-associated > Plants > Roots > Endosphere | place: USA... | reverse complement strand
CCACACAAGTCACCTGCGCACACTGTCAAAGATCAATCACTTGCAACCTTCTTTTGAAGATCGCCCCGAAGCATTTCGTCCCGGGTGAGCCGCTTAATATACATCCCTTTTAACTTCCGTCAACACCCTTCAGCGACTGCTTTTTTACTTCGGGGAGTTGCCGTTCGCGAGAGGGTGCGTCGGCGGGGTGGCGAATATTAGGGAGTGCCCGCCGATCTGGCAAGCGATTTCAGCAAAAAAATTTTCTTGCATTGTTGCGGCGCGCGTTTGTGCCACACGCGCCGGATCGAACTCATGCTTGCGTCAGCAGCACGCGCGCGAAATTGCGTTTGCCGATCTGCAGAACCCCTTCAAAACCTGGCGTGAAGATACGCTGCGCATCTTCAACGACTTCCGCATCAATGCGAACCGCGCGCTCCTTGAGCTTGCGGTTCGCTTCGGCATTACTTGGCGTAAGGCCGGCAGCAGTCAACAGCGCTGGCAAACGCAACCCTTCTGCAGGCACCGCAATTTCGGTGAGCGGCAGCAGACTCGTATCACCCTCCCCACGTACCACAGCATGCCAGCCAGCAATCGCCTGCTCGGCGGCCTCGGCATTGTGGAAGCGTGTCGCCAGTTCGAGCGCCAAGCGAAGCTTCGCATCACGCGGATTCAGCGCACCGCTCATCACATCACGCTTCATCTGCGCCAGTTCATCCAGCGAGACATCGAAGCTCAACAACTCAAACCAGCGCCACATCAGCTCATCACCGATCTTCAATGTCTTGGTGACGATATCAATAGCGGGCTCGTTGATGCCGATGTAGTTGCCCAGCGACTTGGACATCTTGTTGACACCATCCAAGCCTTCGAGCAATGGCATGGTGAGCACGATCTGCGGCGGCTGGCCGTGATGCTCCTGCAGCGCCCGACCCATCAGTAGATTGAACTTCTGATCGGTGCCGCCAAGTTCGACGTCGCATTTCAACGCCACCGAGTCATAGCCCTGCACTAACGGATACAGGAATTCGTGGATCGCAATGGGCTGCTGCGAGGCGTAGCGCTTGGCGAAGTCGTCACGCTCAAGCATACGAGCAACCGTGTGTTGCGCAGCCAGCTTGATCATGTCGGCTGCGGTCATCTTGCCGAACCACTCCGAGTTAAAGCGCAACTCGGTCTTTTCGCGATCGAGAACCTTATAAACCTGCTCGGCGTAAGTCTCCGCATTCGCCAGCACATCTTCGCGGCTGAGCGGCTTACGCGTGACGTTCTTGCCGGTGGGATCGCCGATCATGCCGGTGAAGTCGCCGATCAGAAAGATCACCGTGTGCCCCAGGTCCTGGAACTGGCGCATCTTGTTGAGCAGCACGGTATGACCCAGATGCAGATCCGGCGCAGTGGGATCGAAGCCCGCCTTGATGCGCAGCGGCCGCCCGAGCCTGAGGCGTTCGGCCAGCTCTTCTCGCTTGATGATTTCGTCGGCGCCGCGCGCGATGGTGGCCAGCGCCTGCTCAAGCTCGTTCATTGATGTCCTCAATTGGTGTAGTTGCCTAGGCAGCCAAAAAAGTGATGGCCGCCGTCAATAGCGTTAATTGTGCGTTAACCGGAAACCGCGCGCAAACCCTTGATGTGAAAGGCATTGACGCACTTTGCACAAGCTCGTTATGGTACGCGTCGGTTGATACTTTGTAACCGCAGGGGGTGCGGTGGTGAAGATGCATAAGAAGAATAAGGTTATCTAGCGATGGCACAGAGCAAGCAAGATCCGCGCATCGCACGCAAACTGGCCATTCGCCGCAAGGCCCAACGCCGCCACTCTCACTTCTACCAACGCTGCGCGCACTGGTCGTTCAATCGGCAGCCAGGTGGCGAACAGCCACCTATTCATTGGCATCGCGAACGTTGGATGCTCGCCGCCACGGCACTGTTGATCACGGTGCTTTCCGGCTTTCTGATCCCTGCATGGGCTACAGCAATGAAACCGGCGACCGTGCAGCCGATGGAACGCACGTTGTTGCCGCTCGCCTTGCCGAAAGTTGTGGCGCCTACGCTCAAGGCGCCCGTCGTCGAAGATTGGCGTGTCGTGCAAGTGCGCCCCGGACAGTCCCTCGCCGATATCTTCCAGAGCCAAGGATTGAGTCTTTCCGACTTGCAGCGCGTCGTCGACAACGCGGGCGATGCAAGGTCAGCCCTGCACAACATTCGTCCCGGCCAGGAATTCGATTTCCTGATCGGCCGCAACAGCAATCTTGAAGGCATTCGTTTCGATAAGGACGAGTCCACTCGCACCATCATTCGTCTCGACGGCGCCACACCAAGCGTGAACACCGTCGCTCGCACGGTGGATACGCGCGAGCAGATTGCCCATGGCGTGATTGACGATTCGCTGTTTGCCGCCGCCAACAAGGCGGGCCTGAGCAACGCGATGGTGATCAAGCTTGCCGATCTCTTCAAATACGACATCGATTTCGTGCAAGACCTGCGCGTGGGCGACAGCTTCACGGTCGTCTATGACACGGTGTATCGCGATGGTGCTTATCTGCGCGAAGGCGATATCGTCGCAGCCGAGTTCGTTAACCAAGGCGAACGTTACACGGCTTATCGCTTCAAACGAGCCGACGGCACCTATGGCTGGTTCAGCGAAGACGGCCGTCCGATACAGAAATCCTTCCTGCGTATTCCGGTGGATTTCACGCGCATTTCCTCGACCTTCAGCGCCGCCCGCATGCATCCCATCCTGGGCCTGATGCGGGCGCACAAAGGCGTCGACTACGCCGCACCGACTGGCACGCCGATTCATGCCGCCGGTGATGGCGTCATCAAGTTCCGGGGCTGGATGAACGGTTATGGCAACTTCGTGATCATCCAGCACAACAGCCAGATCAGCACGGCTTACGGCCATATGTCGCGTTTCGCCAACATGCGGGTGGGCCAGCATGTGCGGCAGGGCGACGTGATCGGATTTGTTGGCATGACCGGTCTCGCTACCGGCCCGCATTTGCACTACGAATTCCGCATTGATGGCGTGCAACGCAATCCACAGACTGTCACTCTACCTAAGCCCGAGCCGCTGCCCGGCGCTCAACTGGCGCAGTTCAAGAACGGTGTGGTGAAACCGCAGCTCGCGCGCCTGATGGAAATCGACAACAACTACAAGCTCGCACGCGCCAAATCCACTACGCGCAACGATGATTGAGCCCGTGGATGATTGCTGCGGAGCTCTACATCGGGCTGATCTCCGGCACCAGCGCAGATGGCATCGACGCTGCGCTGGTGCGGTTCGATCAAAACCAACCCAGGCTGGTGCATGCCCTCACGCATGCCTGGCCGGAAGCGCTACGTACGCAAATCCTGCGTGTGGCGCAGGGTGAAACCACACTTGATCTCGATGCATTCGGACGCCTGGATGTCGCCATCGGCAGCACTTTTGCCGACGCGGTCGACGCGCTCTTAGCCCAAAGCGGCACGCTTGCATCGTCCGTGCGCGCAGTGGGATCGCACGGTCAAACGATCCGGCATCGGCCCATCGGCGAACATCCTTTTACTCTGCAAATCGGCAATGCTGCAGTGATCGCAGAACGTTGCGGCATTGACGTGGTGGCGGATTTCCGAAGCGCCGATGTAGCCGCCGGCGGACAGGGCGCTCCGCTGCTTCCCGCCGTCCACGCCATGCTTCTCAATGCACCTGGTCGCACGCGCGTCGTGCTTAATCTGGGCGGCATCGCCAACATCACCGTGCTTGCGGCCAATGGCGATGTGTCCGGATTCGACACCGGGCCCGCCAACGGCCTGATGGACGCCTGGTGTCTGCGTCATCGTGGTGAGGCGTTCGATCGTGGTGGCGCGTTTGCTGCGAGCGGGCATGTCAACGAGATGCTGCTCGTGGAGCTGCTGCGCGATCCCTATTTCGCGTTGCCGCCACCCAAGAGCACTGGGCGCGAACACTTCCATCTGGCGTGGCTGGATGCACGCTTGCACGCAGCATCGCTATCACCGGCGGATGTGCAGGCCACCTTGCTTGAACTCACTGCACGCAGCGTTGCCATGGCGATCAATGCCCATGCGAAAGATGCCGCTGACGTCCTGCTTTGCGGCGGTGGCGCGCACAACCCGATACTGGCGCAGCGTCTGCGGAAGCTGCTGCAACCGCGCGAGCTTGCGAGCACCGCCGACTACGGCATCGATCCGGATTACCTCGAAGCCACGGCGTTCGCATGGCTGGCACGGCAGCGGTTGCTTGGCTTGCCAGGCAACCTGCCAGCGGTGACCGGCGCGAAGGGCCTTCGTGTTCTAGGGGCGGTCTATTCAGCTCCACGCGAAGCGTGTTGAGCCGATTACTCCAACAATTCAGTCACTCGCGCGCTCGGTGCAAGCTGCTCCGAACGTGCTGTCGCCAACGCCTGCACAGCTTCCTGGAAGGCCGCGCGTTCGCTGGCATCCCAGTGCCCACCGGCGAAGGAGAGGTCGGACGGCTCAACCATGGTTTCGGCAAGCAGTCCGTTGTTTTCTGTTACACCTAAACCCTGCCGCAATGCTTGCAGCACTACATCGTTGATCGACCACTGGCGCGCCTTGGCCAGCAGCTTGATACGCTCTGCCATCAATCGATCAATGTGACGAATCATCAAATCCGGCATAGGAAGGTCGCTCCGTTGCCACACTGCCCTGTGTGCTGATCCTCGCCAACTGCATCGTCGCCCGCAATCGTCATCGTGGCGATTCGTGGATCAGTTCGCAGTCGAGGTGTGAGCGCTTTCAGCTCTCTTTTAGCTTGAGGGGACAGCGACCGGATCAAAACGCCGCCAAAGACAAATGAACAACACCATCGCCGGCAGCATGGACGTTACTGTAATAACGAAATAACCGCCGTAACCCGCCACGGCGACGATGCCGCCAGCGAAGAAACCAAGCATTTTGCCAGGCAAATTCACTAGTGAACTCAACAGCGCATATTGCGTCGCGGTGTGCTGGCGATTCACTAGCAGCGAAAGAAACGCGACGGTTGGCGGCCCCAGCATCCCTTCGAAGAAATTCTGCCCGGATATAGCCAAGGTCAGCATAGTCAACTGGCCCTGATGTCCGATCAACAAAATGTAAAGCAGATTGCTGATGGCACCCAGCACGATGCATACCCCAAGGGGTCGCCACGCACCCCAGCGCGCCACCGCGGCACCACCGGCAAAAGCACCCAGTATGCCGATCCAGACCCCGTAAAACTTAGTAATCGCGCCAATTTCCGTCTTGGAAAATCCCATGTCGCGATAAAACGGCCCCATCACGCCACCAATGATCCCCTGTTCCGGAATCTTGAACAGGAGGATGAACAACAACGTGAGCAGTGCAATCGCCCAACCGTAGCGTCGAAAGAAATCAGTGAACGGGTCAATCACGCTTTCGCGCATGGCTTCCCGCCATGACGACGGCAAGAGACGACGCACATCCGGTTCGCGCATTTTTAATGTGGTGATCACCGGTATCGCCATCGCCACGGCCATCAACACATAGATCACGCCCCAGCGAATGTGATCGGCCAGGATGAGCGCCAGCGCACCGGAGACAAGCAGGCCAAGCCGATAACCCAGCGAGTAGGTCGCCACCAAGGCACCCTGGGCGGAAGGTGGCGCGATTTCTATGCGATATGCGTCAACAGCAATATCTTGCGTAGCGCCCATGAATGCGACGAACAGCGTCGCCGCCACGAACAGCGGCAGCTGATGCGGCGTCAGCACAGCCATCGCCAGCAGCCCGGCGATTACACCCAGCTGCGCAAGCAACAGCCATCCACGCCGCTGCCCCAAACGGGTGAACAACGGTAGCCGCCAGTGATCGAGCAAAGGCGCCCACACGAACTTGAAGGCGTACGTCATGCCGGCGCTGGCGATCATTGTGATGTCCTTCAACACGATGCCGTTTTCTTTCAGCCAAAACGACAAGGTGTAAGACACCAGCAAAAACGGCAGACCGGAGGAAAACCCCAGCAGGCACATGGTCCACGCAGCCGGCTGCGAGAACGCTTGCCAGATGGATGGCTTGCGCGCGGCCGCCGCTCCCGCCTCAGTCGGCATAGTCGACGGTGTAGGGAGCATGGTCGGAGAAGCGTTCGTCGCGATAGATCGAGCAGTGCTTCAATCGTTTTTGCAGCGACGGCGTCACGATCTGATAGTCGATGCGCCATCCCACGTTGTTCTCGCGCGCACGGCCGCGATTGGACCACCAGGTGTATTCCACCGCTTCTGGCTTGATCGCGCGGAAACTGTCCACCCAGCCGCGCTTGTCGATGAGATCGTTGAGCCAGGCGCGCTCCTCTGGCAAGCAGCCAGAATTTTTCTGGTTCGAGCGCCAGTTCTTGATGTCCAGCTCACTGCGCACGATGTTCCAGTCGCCACAGAGCACGTAATCACGCTTGCTCTTCAGCCACTTATCGAAAATGGGCGTTAGCCGATCCATCGCCGTGAACTTGAACTGCTGGCGCTCCTCGCCGGACGAACCCGAGGGCACATAGAGCGACACCACGCTGAGGTTGCCAAAGCGCGCCTCGATATAGCGCCCTTCGTTGTCGAATTCATCCCAACCCAGTTCGGTGAGCACCTTGTCCGGCTCTCGCTTGGCATAGATCGCTACACCGCTGTAGCCCTTCTTGCTGCTGGCGTCGCGGTAAAAGCAATGATGCCCGTCAGGACGAAACATCGGATCGGTAAGCTGATCTTCCTGCGCTTTGGTTTCCTGCAAACAAACCACGTCAGCGCGTTGCTTGCGCAGCCAATCAAAAACTCCTTTGGTCGCGGCGGAACGGATGCCGTTGGCATTCAAACTGATGATGCGCATGGGTGTTCCTCGTGGGGACGGAGCATGATAGCAATCGAGCACCGTGCAAGGGACGCGCTACCATGGCACACCTTATCTACTTGCCCGACGCACCCATGCACGACTACCAGCGCGACTTCATCGAACTCACTCTGCAACGCGACGTGTTGCGCTTTGGCGAATTCACGCTCAAGTCCGGGCGCATCAGCCCTTACTTCTTCAATATGGGTCGTATCGATTCCGGCGCGGCGCTTGCCCGACTCGGCCGCGCCTATGCGGCAGCCGTGGCGAATTCAGGCCTGGAAGTGGACATGCTGTTCGGCCCTGCCTACAAGGGCATTCCGCTGGCTGCGGCCACCGCCATCGCGCTGGCCGACCAGCATGGCCGCGACCTGCCCTGGGCCTACAACCGCAAGGAAGCGAAAGATCACGGCGAAGGCGGCGTGCTGGTCGGTGCACCCCTTACCGGCCGTGTCTTGATCGTGGACGACGTGATGACCGCCGGTACGGCCGTGCGCGAATCGCTCGCCCTGATCCGCGCGCAAGGCGCCACGCCCGCCGGCGTCCTTATTGCGCTGGACCGCCAGGAACGTGGCCAAGGTGAGTTGTCCGCCGCGCAGGAAGTGCAACGCGACTACGGCATTCCAGTGGTCGCCATCACCAGCTTCAGCGATGTGCTGGCCTATGCCGGCGAACGGCCGGACCTGGCGGCGGAACATCAGCGCATGCTCGCCTACCGCGAGCGCTATGGCGTGCGCAGCTGAGCTGTCTTCTGCGGCTAGTGAACCCAGTCACGTTGGCGCATTCTTGACATCCTGCATGTCAAAAGCGGTCGCTATACTGCGGCGAGGAGGGGAATCATGCGTCGACTCGCACTTAGCGTATCCATCATCGTATCGCTCGGCCTGACGGGCCTGGCGATCGCTCAAACCACACCCGGCGGCGTTCGCTACCGCTGGGTGGATGCCAGCGGCTTGCCACACTACAGCGACAGCCTGACGGCTGACGCGCTGAAATATGGCTACGACATCATCAACAGCAACGGCATGGTGATGACACATGTCCAGCGGGAACTCACCCCCGCCGAGCGTGCAGCCGCCCAGAAGCAGGCGGACGAAGAAGCGGCCCGTAAACACGCGCTTGCGGAGCAGAAGGCCAAGGACATCCAGCTACTGAACACCTACGCCGACGAAGACGCCCTCAAGTCCGAGCAGCAGCAAGTGCTGCAGAACCTCGACGAGCAAATGAGCACCACACGCATGAACCTGCACAGCCAGGACACCGCGCTTACCGATCTGCTCAATCGCGCCGCCGACGAAGAACGCGCGAAAAAGCCCGTGCCAAAATTTCTTTCCGACCAGATCACCACGCAGCGCAATGTCGTAGCCAATGAGCGCGCTCTGCTGGAGCGGCAGAAGGCCAATCGCGACGTGACCGTGCAGCAGCAAGCGCAGGAGCTGCAGCACTATCGTGAGTTGAGAACGGCGGAGAAAGCCGACCGCGGTTACTGATCCCGCGCAGGTTGGGGTGCGAACCCCAACGCCGCGGTCTTGATCGACATCGCAAGGTTGGGGTTTGCACCCCAACCTGCCACATCATCAGAACGGCAACTTCAACGACGAATCCACCGCCAGCAGCTGCTTGCGGAACACATCCTGGATGCGCTTGAGCGCTTCTTCGTTGTCCGCATCGAAACGCAGCACCAGGATCGGCGTGGTGTTGGACGGACGCACCAGGCCCCACCCATCCGACCAGTCGGCGCGCACGCCATCAATGGTCACCAGCGTGGCTTCGCCGAAATTCGCTTTTTCGCGGAATTTCTCGATGAAGCGATAGTGTTCGCCTTCGGCCATTTCCACCTTCAGTTCCGGCGTGGAAACGCCTTTCGGGCAGGTGGCGAAGATCTCTTCCGGCGTGCGGCCTTCGATGTCGCCGGCAAGGATTTCCAGCAGACGCGCGCCGGCGTAAATGCCGTCGTCGAAGCCATACCAACGCTCCTTGAAAAAGAAATGGCCGCTCATTTCACCCGCCAGTTCCGAGCCGGTTTCGCGCATCTTGGCCTTGATCAACGAATGGCCGGTGCGCCACATCAGCGGACTGCCGCCGGCATCGAGAATCTGACCCTTGAGATGGCCGGTGCATTTGACGTCGTAGATGATCGTCGCACCCGGCTGGCGTGACAGCACGTCGCGCGCAAACAGCATCAGCGTGCGATCGGGGAAGATGATCTCGCCGCTGCGCGTAACCACGCCCAGACGATCACCGTCGCCATCGAAAGCCAGGCCGAGATCGGCGCCAGTCTGCTTCACGGAAAGAATCAGATCTTCCAGGTTATGCGGGTCGGAGGGATCGGGATGGTGATTGGGGAACGTGCCGTCCACATCGCAATACAAAGGAATCACTTCACAGCCGATGCCTTGCAACACCTGCGGCGCGACGGCGCCCGGAATGCCGTTGCCGCAATCGACCACGATCTTCAGCGGGCGCTCGGTTTGCACGTCCGCCGTAATGCGCTCGATGTAATCGGGCACCACGTCGACCAGGCGCAAGGTACCGCCGCCGTCGGATTCGAGCGCGCCGGTAGTAATGCGCTGATACAGATCCTGGATGGCGCCTTCCGACAAGGTCTCGCCGCCCACTACGATCTTGAAACCGTTGTAGTCCGGCGGATTGTGGCTGCCGGTGACTGCCACACCGCAACCGGTGTTGAAGCGATAGGTGGCGTAGTAGACCACGGGCGTCGGCACGGCACCGACGTCGATCACGTCAACGCCCGCCAGGCGCAGGCCATCGGCTAGCGCACCCGCCAGTTCCGGACCGGACAGACGGCCATCGCGGCCCACGACTATTTCGCGCAGGCCTTTCTCGCGCATCACGGTGCCGATCGATTGACCCAGCAGCTTCGCGACGGTAGACGTAAGGCTCTTACCCACCACGCCGCGCACGTCGTATGCACGGAAGATCGCCGGATCGACATTGGTCGACACGACCGCCGGCGGAGCCGTCTTGACGACTGGCGGCGCGGCCGGCTTGGCGGGCTCGGGTTTGGTTTGAGTTTCCACGATATCCGCCAACGTCTGCTCCTCAAGCGTAGGCGCGCGGGTCACTTTGCCTGCGCGCGTCAACAACCAAAACAAACCGGCACCACCACCCAGACCTGCCAACGTGAGCAGTGCAGCCAGCGGCAAAGATGGCGGCAGTACGATGTACGCGCCTGGCAAGACAGCCACCACGTTGAAGGTGCTGCCCGGCACCTGCTTGCCGACCGGCTCCATATCAACTGCGCTGGCATTGCCGCTTGCCAACAACTCGAGGTTGTCTCCGCGATCGGTGCTCTGATTCAGTCGCAACCGGCCGCTACTGACGGCAACCGTGTCGAAACGATCCGCGACGGGAGCGAAGGGCAATTCGATCCACGCCCAAGCCTGCGGCTTTTGTGCGCCCAATGGCGCGACAAGAGTGAGGCGTCGGTCGCCCAGGTTTTTGAGCGTTGCTTGCACCGGCGGCCCACCTTCGGCATCCGGTGCGGACATCAGCTGTGCGGCTTTGGCGTAACCGAACTCGCGATAGTTGGCATGCAGCACTTCGTCCAGGCTGCCGCTGTACAACTCGATGTTCAACGCTTCCGGCAAACGCTGCTTGAGCGTCGCGATCACTTGCGGCGCGCTACCCGGCAGGCCGCTCAGATCGACACCCACCACGGCGCGATTCACCATTTCGTGCTGCCGGGTAATTTCTTCGGTAAGCACCTGCACCGCTTTGTCCTGCGCCGCATGCACGCGCTCCACTGCGCTGCTCTGATCGGCAATCAGCCAAGTCTGCCAGGCGCCGAACAGCCCTAAGGCCAGCAGCAAAGTGCCACCCGCCAGCGTCAGCAATCGTGTCCACTGCAAATCCGGCAAACGCGCTCGTGCGCTGCTCACTGCCATGCCCCGTTTCCCCGCAACCTTTTAATGTTTGCCGGTGGATCCGAATCCGCCTTCGCCCCGTTCCGAAGGTACGAATTCTTCCACGATCTTCAGTCTTGCCTGCCCTACCGGCACCAACAGCAACTGGGCAACGCGCTCGCCCACCGCAATGGTGTAGGGCTGCGTGCCGCGATTCCAGCACGAGATCATCAGCGGCCCTTGGTAATCCGCATCGATCACGCCGACCAGATTGCCCATCACCAGCCCGTGCTTATGTCCCAGACCCGAGCGCGGCACGATCAGGGCGCACCAACCCGGATCGCCGATATGGATGGCCATACCGCTGGGCACCAGCGCACTTTCCCCTGGCTGCAGCGTGAGCGGCTCTGCCACCGCCGCGCGCAGATCCATGCCCGCACTGCCGACGGTAGCCGCCTGCGGCAGCGGAATGCTGTCGCCCAAGCGCGAGTCGAGAATCTTCACTTCGACATCGATCATCCGCGCACCGCCTTGTAGCGACTGGCAACGCAATCGATGAGCTGGCGTGCAAGCGCGCACTTGTCGGCGCGTGGCAGCTCTAGCGAACCATCGGCCCAGTACAGCGTGATGGCATTGTCGGCCGTTTCGAACCCGAGACCTTCGCCGACCTGGTTGGCGGCGATCATGTCCAGGCCTTTGCGTTGCAGTTTGTCGCGCGCATAGATTTCTACGTTCTGCGTTTCGGCGGCGAAGCCCACCAGGAAGGGATGCGGCTGCTTGGCCGAGAGGCTGGCGAGAATGTCCGGGTTCTCCGCCAACTGCAGCGTGAGATCGGCACCATCATGTTTTTTCAGTTTGTGGGCGGCCACCGCGTTGGGACGGTAATCGCCCACCGCAGCGGAGCCGATGTAAATATCCGCGCCCTGAGCAGCTTCCGTTACAGCAGCATGCATCTGCGCTGCGCTGCGCACGTCCACGCGCTTGACAACGCCTGCAGGCGTTGCGAGACCGACCGGCCCAGCCACCAGCGTGACCTGCGCGCCCGCCTGCGCCGCCGCTTCGGCGACGGCAAAACCCATGCGTCCGGAACTGCGGTTGCCGATGAAGCGCACTGGATCGATGTCTTCGTAAGTAGGCCCCGCGCTTACTACCACCTTCTTGCCGCGCAGTAGTTGATCGCCGAACGAAGCGACGATGGCTGCGCGCAATTCGTGTGGTTCCAACATGCGGCCCGAGCCGATTTCGCCACAAGCCTGATCGCCGGAAGCCGGCCCCAGGATATGCACGCCGCGCGCACGAAGCGTGGCAATGTTCGCCTGCACAGCAGCATGCGCCCACATCTGTTGATTCATCGCCGGCGCGGCATACACCGGCGCCGCGGTAGCCAAACACAACGTGGTCAGCAGATCGTCGGCATGGCCGTGTGCGAGGCGCGCGATCAGATCCGCACTGGCCGGCGCGATGAGCACGCGTTCGGCCCAACGCGCCAGCTCGATGTGACCCATCGCCGCTTCGGCCGATTCATCCCACAGGCTCACCCGCACCGGCTCGCCGGACAGTGCCTGGAACGTGGTGGGGGTCACGAAGCGAGCGGCGTTTTCAGTCATCACCACACGCACGCGAGCGCCAAGGTCGCGCAAGCGACGGACCAGCTCGCAGGATTTGTAGGCGGCGATGCCACCTGACACTCCCAGCAAGATGCGACGTTCAGCAAGACTCATGGCGTAAGCGGGACCCGACGTACGAATAGACGGCTAGCTTACCGGATTCACATAAGCCAACTGCTGTCCGGAGAGCGCCTCGAACGGGATGCTGGTCACATGAGTATCCGACAGTGGCCCGAAAGCGAACGACCTCGCGAAAAACTATTGGCGCGGGGCAGCGCCGCCCTCTCCGATGCGGAATTGCTGGCCGTGCTGCTTGGCAGCGGCGTGCGCGGCAAGGACGCGATCACGCTGGGCCGAGAGCTATTGATGCAAGCCGGTGGCTTAAATGCCCTGCTCGCCCGGCAGGAAGGGGACATCCGCGCCGCCGGCCTGGGTCCAGCCAAGCGCGCACGCTTGGCCGCCGCGCTGGAACTGGCTCGCCGCAGCTTGGGTGAACAACTCACCGAACAACCCTCGCTACGCAATCCACGCGATAGCGGCGATTACCTCAATGCCCGTCTGCGGCATCTGCCTTATGAGGTATTCGCCTGCCTTTATCTGGACAATCGCCATCGCGTGCTGGCTTTCGAGGAGCTGTTCCGCGGCACGGTGGATGGTGCCAGCGTGCATCCGCGCGAGGTCGTGCGCGCTTGCCTGAAACACAACGCCGCCGCGGTGATCTTTGCCCATAACCATCCAAGCGGCGTGGCCGAACCCAGTTCGGCCGACCAGGCGATCACCCGGGAATTGGGGCAAGCACTAAGGCTGATCGGCGTGCGCGTATTGGATCACCTAGTAATCGGTCATGGCGCCCCGGTATCCATGGCGTCACGCGGCTTGCTTTGAGAGCTTCCCAAAAAAAAACGGCGCGACCGGGAGGGACGCGCCGTGAGCCGCATGAGGGGAGGGTATGAAGGGATGCGGCAGTCCCGTATCGAGCCGGACGGGGGAGGCGCCGGTGATACCCAGCCATTGTCGCGTTGCGTCATGACTACCGTGTGACATGACAGCCGGCATGTCACAACGTTCGTCCGGAGTATCTGCCTGACAGGCCCTGGCAAGACTTATGCACACAGCGCCCCGAAAGCCACTTAGGGGCATATCACTGAAAAGAACATCAAGTTCACATTTTAAATAGTTGATTTATAAAAAATAATTGCATGACAACAAGGTTTCCGCAGGGTTTTCACGCGGCCCCACATACGCCGCCTTCACTTTCCCCACAGACTTATCCACAGCCTCGCCCGCCGCGGTGCAGCAGCGCCCCAGGCGTTTGCATGACGGGGCCTTCTGCTTAGAAGAAGGCTCAAGCGCAGCGGTCTGTTACGATGCGCGGTTCCATCCTGATTCGATCCCCTCCTGTGAAAGAAGCGCTGCGCGAACTGGTCCTCAAGGCTATTCGGACCCTTCAGGGCGATGGTGCCCTGCCCGCCGATATCGACCTGCCCAATTTTGTGATCGAACGTGCGCGCAGCCGCGAACATGGTGATTTCGCCACCAACGCGGCCATGTTGCTGGCCAAGCCGGCCCGCGCCAAGCCGCGGGACCTGGCCGAAAACCTGGTCGCCGCCCTGCCCGCGAACGCGTTAGTGGCCAAGGTTGAGATTGCCGGTCCCGGTTTCATCAACTTCTTTTTGGCGCCGACGGCTTATCACACCGAGGCGCGGCGCATTCTGTCCGAAGCCGATGCCTATGGCCGCAGCCAGAGCGGTGCCGGGCATACGGTCGGCGTTGAATTCGTGTCGGCCAATCCGACTGGACCGCTGCATGTGGGTCACGGCCGAGCTGCCGCCATTGGCGATTGCATCGCTCGTGTGCTCGAAGCCACCGGCTGGAACGTCAAGCGCGAGTTCTACTACAACGACGCTGGCGTACAGATTCAGAACTTGGCGATCTCCACGCAGGCGCGCGCACGCGGCATCGCGCCAGGCAATGCAGGTTGGCCGGAAGACGGCTATCGCGGCGACTATATTGCCGACGTAGCTCGCGCCTATCTGGCTGGCGACACGGTGTTTGCGGATGGCCACGCCGTCACCGGTGCGAAAAATCCGGACGATCTCGAAGCGATCCGCCATTTCGCAGTCGCCGCTCTGCGCCACGAGCAGGACCTAGATCTGCAAGCGTTCGGCGTCGGCTTCGACGTGTATTTCCTGGAATCTTCGCTCTATACCGACGGCAAGGTTGACGAAACCGTACGCGAGCTGATCGCCCACGGCCACACCTATGAAGAAGGTGGCGCACTCTGGCTGCGCACCACGGACTTCGGTGACGACAAGGACCGCGTCATGCGCAAGTCGGACGGCACCTACACCTACTTCCTGCCGGACGTGGCTTACCACCGCAGCAAATGGCTGCGCGGCTACGAGCGCGCGATCACCGAGCTGGGCTCCGATCATCACGGCAGCCTGGCTCGCGTAAAGGCGGGGCTGCAGGCATTGGATTGCGGCATCCCTGAGGGATGGCCCGAATACGTCCTGCACCAGATGGTCACCGTCATGCGTGGCGGTCAGGAAGTAAAACTAGGCAAGCGTGCCGGCGGTTATCTAACGCTGCGGGATTTGATCGAAGAGGTCGGCAGGGACGCGACGCGGTATTTCCTCATTTCGCGCAAAGCGGATTCGCAGCTCGTCTTCGACATCGACCTTGCCCGCTCGCAAAGTAACGATAATCCGGTCTACTACATTCAGTACGCCCACGCCCGCGTGTGCCGAGTATTGGAAGAGTTGGCCGAACGCGGCCTGCCGCCGGCGGATACCCAGGCGGGTGTCGTACAGATGACGCGACTGGATAGCGAACCAGAGCAAATTTTGCTCACGGAACTATCGCGCTATCCGGAAGTGGTCGAAGCCGCGGCCAACAATCTGGAACCGCACCTGATCGCGCAATATCTGCGCGAACTCGCCGGCGCGCTTCACAGCTACTATCACGAGCACAAATGGATCGTGGACGACGCCGAGCTGCGCAACGCGCGCATCACGCTCGCCGTCGCCACCCGCCAGGTGATACGCAACGGTTTGGATTTACTGGGTCTCAGCGCCCCGGAGAAGATGTAAATGGCACCACGCAAGGGCAAAGGCCGGCAGGCCGTTCGCAACAGTGGCGGCGGGTTTCCGGCATGGGCGGGCATTCTCGTCGGCATCCTGATCGGCGCCCTGGTCGTGGTGGTATTGATGCGCCACTCGTTGGTGCCGATGACACCCAAGGGTCCGCAACCCAATCCTGAAGCCACTGCGCAACCCGGCAGTGACGAGGGCCTGACTCCGGCGGCCAGCAACACCGCGCCGAAAAAGCCGCAATACGATTTCTATTCCGTGCTTTCGGAGAAGGAAGTGCGCATTCCGGATTCGGAAATCAGCGCACAGGCCAAGGCGGAACAGCAGCAGGCCCAGCAGAAACAGCAGCAGGCGCAACAAGCTGCCACACCGCCTCCGCCCAAGCTGCCGCCTAACGTACCGCCGGCCGTCACACAGAACATCACCGCTGCCCCACCTTCAGCGGTAGCATCGCCGCCCGCCTCCGGCCCCAGCGGTTATCTGCTGCAGGTGGGCGCGTTCCCCAGTGCTTCGGATGCAGAAACGCTGAAGGCCAAGCTGGCGCTGCAGGGTTTCGTTGCCAACGTGCAGTCGGTGAATGTGGGTGGGCAGACATACCACCGCGTGCGCCTGGGGCCGTTCCGCTCGGCGACCGATCTGGAATCGACCAAGCAGCGCTTGTCTGCGGCGGGGATTTCGGCGATTGCGTTGAAGGCCGGTGGCTAACAAGCGATAGCGCACGTTTCGAAACGAACAAGGGCGCCAAGAGGCGCCCTTGCTGTTTTATGCCACTTTCCGAAAAGGGCCAGCGTCACGAAGGCTGCCGCTTCAGCCGAATCAGCCCAGAAATATCGTCATCGCCATGTCCTTGCTGCATCAGTTTGGCGTAGTCGGCCAATGATTGCTCGATGACTACACGCGACGTACCAGCTTTCTCAGCAATACCTCGCACGATGCTCAGATCCTTGTGCAGCAAGGCAAGCTTGAAGCCTACGCTGAACTGATCTTTCAACATCGTCGCGCCCCGTTTTTCCAGGAACCAGCTGCCGGCAGCACCTGCGCCCAACGTGGAGATCAAGCGCTCCGGATCGAGCCCCAGGGCCTCGCCCAACGCAAGACCTTCGCAAACCGCCTGTGCGATACCCGCCACCAATACCTGATTCACCGCCTTGGTAGCTTGCCCCGCACCGACATCGCCCAGATGCGTAATGCGTAGTGCATACGCTTCCAGCACCGGCCGCGCACGTTCCAATACGGCGGCATCGCCGCCCACCATAATCGAGAGCTTGCCGTTCTTCGCACCCTCGACGCCACCGGAAACCGGCGCATCGAGAAAATGCGCGCCGACCGTGGCAAGACGCGCCGCGGCCTGTTTCGCCGTGTCTGGTGCAACGGTCGAGTGATCGATCACGATCGTGCCTGGCTTCACATGCGGCGCAAGCGCATCGACCGTGTTCAACACATCCGCATCGGCCGTTACGCACAATGCAATCACATCGCATTGCGCAGCAAGTTCTGCCAGCGTTGCAGGCGCGCCAACACCCAACGTACGCGCCAGCGTTTCCGCTTTTGCATGCGTGCGGTTGGCCACCGCATGCAGCAAGCCATGTTGCTTGAGATGTCCGGCCATGGGTTCGCCCATGGCACCGAGGCCGATGAAAGCTGCCTTCAAAGTCATGCGTGGTCCTGACTGAAATTAAGCACGCGGTGCACGTCGTGGGTGACAAATGGATTGTCCGCCGTCGGCGGTTCGAGCCAATGCGGATGGCTCAAAGTATGCCGCATATCGGTCAGCCCGCTCTGCCAATGCTCGTGCATGGTCGCTGCGCTGAACTCGTAATCCTTGTAGTGCCCTTCGTATGGCTTGTCACGATAGATGAGGTGGATGAGGTTGGTCAGCGCACCGTTGGCATAGCGCTCGGCACGGCGATAAGCCGGCGTATCGCGCTTGCTCTCGGGGATCAGCTCCATCAACTCATGCAAGAAGCGCTGTTGTTCGCGCGTCTGATGCATGTATTCCGTGACCAGGCGTGTCCGGCTGGAATACTGGATGTCTTTCGAGCGCTCGGCCACGCTACCCATATCACGCGGCAACGCACCGACTGCGCTCCATAGATCCACCTGAAAGATCAGCGCGTCGCGGTGCGGCCTTTCCGTCAGCACTTTGTACAGCGGCGTGTTGGACACCATGCCGCCGTCCCAGTAGTACTCGCCGTCGATCTCTACCGCAGGAAACCCTGGCGGCAAGGCACCGGAAGCCATGAAATGCTCCGGCCGCAGTTTTTCGTTGCGATTATCGAAGTAGGCAAAATTGCCAGTGCGCACATTTACTGCACCCACCGATACACGCAGGCAGCTCGGATGGTTGATGCGATCGAAATCGGCCAGGCGTTCCAGTGTTTCACGCAACGGCGCCGTGTCGTACCAGCTTGTAGTAGCTGGCGTACCGTGCCATTGCAGTACCGGCGGCGGCATGCGCGGCTGGAAGAATCCCTGCTGCCCCTCGATAATTGCACGCCATGCGGCAAACATGTTGACGCTCTCGCGAAACACCGACGGCATGTTCATGCCTTCCATCCATGGGAACCCTGGCGCATGAGGCAGCAGCGCCGATTTGCAGATGGTTTCCCAGAATTCCGTCAGCCGCTCGACTCGATGCTCCGGCGCGTTGCCAGCGATGATGGCCGCGTTCAAGGCGCCGATCGAAATGCCGGCGATCCAGTTCGGATGCAGACCGGATTCTGCCAACGCCTGATACACGCCGGCCTGGTACGCACCGAGCGCGCCACCACCCTGCAACACCAGCGCAGTGACCTTGTATGCGTCCTGCGCCGGGTGATGGGGAGCCGTCTCAGCCTTGGACGAGGTCTTTTTCGCGTCCATAACTCTTTCCTGTGTGTTCGTCTTCAGCGAGATAGTCGTAGACCACCGTGCCCAGGTCGAGCGTGAGATCGGTGATGTAATGCACCGCCGATTCCACCTTGAGCACAGGCAGATCGGCCACCGGCGCCAGTGCATGCGGATGCAGCTCCAGCGACGCCGGACCGCTCCACGCACCTTTCAGTGTGACGTTGGTCGTGTAGTAGCGCACCAACTCGCAGATGCGCGGCGTGCCATCGACATGCGGGATGATCTTCAGCAGGAAATTGGGCGCGGCCAAACCTTTCAGAATCGCACTCTCATCCGCGGGGCGATGCTTGAATCCCATGGTGGCCTTCGCCACGCGCACCTTGCCGTAATCGAGCGTGCCGACCAGCGTGTCGATTTCCGTTTCCAGAATGGGCGTGGCCAGTTTTTTCGGGAAACCCCACAACTCGCGACCACCGGCAATCGGCGGATGATCGTTGAGATACATCGCATGCACGTAGCCGCCGCGCTCGCCGCGGAAGCTCACCGGAATCACCTGCCCCGACTCGGTGTAGTCACCGAAACCGGTGGAATCAGGCATGCGAATGAATTCGTATTTCACCACGGGCTCGGTGATTTCCAGTGGCTCGGGCACCACTGCGCGCAGCGCATCCAAATCGGTGCGGTAGGTGATAACCAGGAACTCGCGGTTGACGAAGCGATACGGCCCCTTGGGGAAGGCGGGGCTGGTGAGCGGCATGGCGAAGGCGTTGGCCTTGACGTCGGCGATTTTCATGGGCGCGTCCTTTGAAAATTCTGATGTACGTTGAACCTCAACTCGCCGCTATCCACTCCCTCCCCTACGTGCAGTAGGGGAGGGTTGGAGTGGGACGAAGCAACCTCGCGACAAATTCCAACTGCTCCGCAAGCACATGCAACCCCACCCCGGCCCTCCCTGCCAAGCAGAGGAGGGAGCGAAAGCGATTACTGCATGTACCAACCGTGGCTCACCACAACGCTCTGACCGGTCAGTGCGGCACTTGGGAAAGCCGCCAGGAACAGCGCCGTCTGCGCGATGTCCTCGACAGTCGTGAACACGCCGTCCACTGTGTCCTTGAGCATCACGTTCTTGATGACTTCGTCTTCGCTAATGCCCAGCTCTTTCGCCTGCTCGGGAATCTGTTTCTCCACCAGCGGCGTGCGTACGAAGCCGGGGCAGATCACGTGCGAGCGCACGTTATGTGCCGCACCTTCTTTCGCCAACGTGCGCGCAAGGCCCAGCAGGCCGTGCTTCGCCGTGACATAGGCGGATTTCAGCTTGGACGCTTCGTGCGAATGCACCGAGCCCATGTAAATGACCGTGCCGCCGCGGTTGTCCTTGTACATGTGCTTGAGTGCGGCCTTGGTGGTGAGGAAGCCGCCATCGAGATGGATCGCCAGCATCTTCTTCCAGTCGGCGAAAGCGAACTGGTCGATCGGATTGATGATCTGCACACCTGCATTGGAAATAAGCACATCCAGACGGCCGAACGCTTCCACGGTCTTGTCCGTGCCTGCGTTGACCGCGTCTTCGTTAGTGACGTCCATGGCGATGCCGATGGCTTTTCCGCCGGCTGCCTTGATCTCCGCCGCCGCCGCATCCGCGGCCTGCTGATTGATGTCAGCGATCGCCACCGCCGCACCGTTCTTCGCATAAAGCTCGGCGATAGCTTTGCCCAGGCCGCTGGCAGCGCCTGTGATCAATGCAACTTTGCCGTCGAGACTTGCCATGTGCCACTCCTTCGGATGGATAAAAAAAGCCGAGGCCGCACATCGGATCACCGCAGGATGTTTCGACAGCTTGCCGAAACATCCTTAAGGATGGGTCGCTAACGCACGCCTTCGGAGAGATAGGTATAGCCGGTGAGACCTTCATTCAATGTTACAAACAGGCCTTCCGCTTGCTCGCCATCGATACCCGCTGCAGCAATCCGTTCGCGATAGCTGCGGCGTAATGCCTCGAGGTCATAACCGACATAGTCCAACATCAAATCGGTGGTGTCGCCACGACGCTTATGCGCGAAGACGTAATTGCCACCATCCACGCGCACGTTCACGGCATCGGTGTCGCCGAACAGATTATGGATATCGCCCAAGGTTTCCTGATAGGCGCCGACCATGAAGATGCCCAGGCGATACGCCTCGCCCTCTTTCAATGCATGCAGCGGCAGGCTTACATCCACCCCCTCGGCATCGACATAGTTGTCGATACGGCCATCCGAATCGCAGGTGAGGTCAACCAGTACACCGCGACGCGTAGGTTGTTCGTGCAAACGGGCGATGGGCGCAATGGGGAAGATCTGATCGATCGCCCACACATCGGGAATCGATTCGAACACCGAGAAATTGACGAAGTATTTGTCGACCAGCTTTTCGTCCAGTTCGTCCAACGCCTGACGATGCGAACGCTCTGCCGGTGATAGGCGCGCGCGCACGGCATTGGCGATGGCATAAAAAAGTTCGTCCAATCGTGCGCGCGCCGCCAACGACAACTGGCCCAGCGCATATAACGCCTGGCCTTCCTGCAGGTGATGCTGCGCCTCGTGAAACAACTCCAGCGGCGGACGCGTATCCAATTCGTCGTGCACTTCGCGCAAATGACGCAGCACGGCTGGCTCGTCGCGATCGGCTGGCGGCAAGCTGCCGACCGGCACGGTTTCGACGTCGCTGACATTTACCACCATCACCGCGTGATGCGCTGTCATGGCGCGTCCGGCTTCGGTGATGATGTGCGGTGCCTGCAACCCTTCGGATTCCACGGCTTCGGCCAACGATTGCACGATCGTGGCAGCGTACTGCTCGATCGAATAATTGATGGAGTTGTGGCTGCGCGAACGCGAACCTTCGTAATCCACGCCCAAGCCGCCGCCTACGTCAACGATGTCCAGCGGCACACCCAGGCGCGTGAGTTCCACGAAATAACGCGTGGCTTCGCGCATGCCGTTGGCAATGTCGCGCACGTTGGAAATCTGCGAGCCCATATGAAAATGCTGCAGCTTCAGCGTGTGCTTCAGACCGGCCTGGTCCAGGCGCGTGACCAAGTTCAACACCTGCGCAGGCGAGAGGCCAAACTTGCCTTTGTCGCCGCCGGTGTTCTGCCATTTGCCCGCGCCAATCGAAGCAAGGCGCACGCGCACGCCGAGCAGCGGCTCCACGTTCAACGCTTTTGCTTCGGTGATCACGTGATCAAGTTCGGACGGCTTTTCGATCACGATGTGGATGCGCAGGCCGAGCTTGCGCCCGATCAAGGCAAGGCGAATGTATTCGCGATCTTTGTAGCCATTGCAGATCACGATGGACCCGGGCCGTGCCATCGCCAGCACGGCCATCAACTCCGGCTTGGAACCGGCTTCCAGACCAAAGCCTTGCGCACCGGCGGCCACCAGTTCGGCCACCACGCCGCGCTGCTGATTCACCTTGATGGGATAGACGGCTGTATAGCCGCCCGCGTAGTGCCATTCGCCGATCGCTTTGGCGAACGCACCCTGCAGACGCGCAAGACGATCGGCCAGGATGTCCGGAAAACGCACCAGCAACGGCAAGCGCAAACCTTCGTCGCGCGCGCGCTCGACGATGTCAGGAAGTGAAAAGCCGGGGCCGCCCGAGCCATGCGGGCGGATCACGATGTGACCGGCGTCGTTGATATCGACGTAGCCGTCGCCCCAATAAGGCACGGCATAAGTGTGACGGGCGGCGTCGATGTTCCAGGCATTCGCCATGTGACGGTATCTCCTTTGAAGGGGGATGTCGTCGTCGCAGCGGCGGAGCCTTGACGAACACGAAGCCCACCGGCCGGAAGCCTCGCACGCCGCGGGGTCGGAAGGGCCTGACGGGCCGCCGGCCAGGGCAGCCCGAACGCGTATTGTAACGGCCAGCTGCGACAATTTGAGGTCAGCCCGCCGCAATAGGCGTGGACCGGCGACCGTACCGCCGGCACGGCAAAGACGGTTACCGCTACAATCACCCTCCTTTAACTACGCTCTCCAGGATTCCCTCGTCATGTCGCAGCCCAGCTGGTTCACCGAAGCACACCAGGCTTCTGGTTCCTCCATCGGTTATCGCGTTGAAAAGCTGCTGCATGCCGAGAAAACTCCCTTCCAGACCATTGAGATCTATCAGAGCACCGACTGGGGCAACCTGATGGTGATCGACGGCTGCCTGATGGTCACCAGCCGCGACAACTTCCTCTATCACGAGATGATGACCCACCCGGCGCTGTTCACACATGCGCGCGCCAAGCGCGTGGTGATCATCGGCGGCGGCGACTGCGGCACGCTGCGCGAAGTGCTCAAGCACGAAGAAGTGGAGCACGCGGCGCAAGTGGAAATCGATGAACGCGTTACGCGCCTGGCCGAGCAGTATTTTCCGGAATTGTGCGAATCGAACAACGATCCGCGCGCGGAGCTGCTCTTTATCGACGGCATCAAGTACATGGCTGATGCAGAGCCCGAATCGCTGGATCTGATCATCGTCGACTCCACCGATCCGGTCGGCCCGGCCGAAGGCCTGTTCAACGCGGCCTTCTACACCAGCTGCCACAAGGCGCTGCGTCACGGCGGCATCCTGGTGCAGCAGAGCGAATCACCGCTGGCGCATCTGGAGCTGATCAAGTCGATGCGCGCCGCGATGCGCACGGCGGGCTTCAGCGCGGTGAAAACCCTGCCGTTCCCGCAGCCTTGCTATCCCACCGGCTGGTGGAGCTGCACGATGGCGCGCAAGGGTGGCGATCTGGCGGGTTTCCGTGAGCGCGGAGCGCTCAGCAAGAACTTCAGCACGCGCTACTACAACGCCGAAGTACACAAGGGTGCGCTGGCGTTGCCTGAATTCATGCGCGAAGCGCTGGGCGAGTGAATTCGTAAGTTGGGGTGCAAACCCCAACATCGCCATGTCTCTCGGAATCGTGGGTTGGGTTTGCGCACCAACCCACGCGCTAGAACAGCCGATCACGCACCTTCGGCAACAGCACGATCGCAAGCGTCGCGAACGGACCGAACAACAGCGAAAGCAGAAACCAGATCAGGCCGCTGCGGTTCTTGCCCTGTGCCAAGCCGGCATTGATCAAGGCCAGGGTGCCCCATCCCACGAACCATGGGGCATTCGCCTGGGTCAACATCGAAAACGACTCCACAGCTATCTCCTGGGTTACTCGCGGGGCGGCGGTCAAGCATGCTACAGGAGCTTGCGCAGCATGCCCAACGCGCGCGTTCAGCGAAGAAGCCGGACATTTGCCGTTCAGAACCCCCTCAATCCGCCACGGTTATGCTGGCGGCTTTTATGACTCCACGGAGCAAATCCCCATGCGCGGACGGCGTCTTATTGCCTTCACCCTGGCCGGTGCGTTGAGTGCGACGGCCGCAGCTGCTGCGTCTCAGACGACCCCGCAGAACGCTGGCAAGATCGCACCATCGCGTCAAAGCGCCCTGATCGCCTTTCAGAGCGACCTGATCCATGTGCTGGTGCCGAGCGGTGATCCGGATCGCCTGCTGGCCGCTTCCCTGCTGGCCCGTCCGCTGCCGAACCCGAGCAAACTGAACAGCTTTCACGCCCTGATCGAGCGCGCTGCGCAAACCGATGGCGCCGGCCCCGCCACAACGTGGGCACGTCTGGCCGACTGCAGTGCCGACACTCAGTCCTGCCCCAACAGCGATGCCGTCACCCAGCTCACCCAACAGGCCCCGGACAATGCCGCCGTTTGGCTGGTGAAGCTCAGCCAGGACGTGGGCACACTAAAAAAAGAGGATGCCCGCCAGGATTTGGCCAAGGCCGCGGTCGCCAAGCTTTACGACGACTACAGCGGCGTCGCGCTGAAAGCACTGGCTAACGCCGCCACCATGCTGCCGCCGCCAACCGCCACCCTCGATCCGAACTCCGATGCCGGGGCGAACGGGGTGCAGGTACTGATCGCGTTCGGTTCCGCGGCAGGCATGCCGCAGCCGGCGCTGCGCGATACCGCCACCTACTGTGAAACGCAGGCGCCGAAAGACAGCACCGTCAAGGATGACTGCCTGAAGCTGGGGCAATTGTTGGAGTGGGGTTCGAGCCCGCTGGCTCGTTCGCTGGGTCTGCATCTGCGCGAAGTGCTTAACACCGATCCTTCCCAGCAGCAGGATGCGCAGAACTCCCGTCGCAACCTGGTCTGGCAAGTGCAGAACTTCGCCCAGCTGTCCTTGCGCGCTCAAAGCGATAAAGCCCAGGCGCAACATCTGCTCGCCCTTGCCCGCAGCGGCGGCACTCAGATGAGCCTGGTGCTGGCGGCGTTGCACGATGCCGGTATTGCTACGGATGCACCGGCGGATTGGCAGCCACAAAAGCCAGGAAACAAAGGTTAGGAAATCGGAAACGCACGGCATGCGGGGAGCCACCGCGTGCTTATCTTTATCGTCGAGAACGAAAGCGGCGCATAGCTGCCCAGCGCACAGGAACGCAACGCTCCCTGCTCCCCTTCCCCTATTCCCCGCTCCAACGCTACCCTTGGCCCACCTGAACCCAACAGGGGTAGCCGATGCTCACGGTATTGGTAGCAAGCAGCAAGGGTGGTTGCGGTAAAAGCACGCTGGTCACCCAGCTTGCCTCGCATTGGGCGCAGGACGGCAAGCGCACCGCCATCGTCGATAGCGATCCGCAAGGTTCCAGCTATCGCTGGGCAGGTCTGCGCCCGGACAACGTTCCTGGTGTGCTGGCCGTGGAAGGCGGGCGCCGTGCGCTGGAGAAACTGCCCGAAGACACCGACCGCGTGCTGGTCGACACCGCAGCGGGCTCCCATGAGAAAGAACTCGAGCCCTATGTCGAGCAAGCCAATGTAGTGCTGGTACCGGTGCTGCCCTCGTCTTTCGATCTGCATGCCACTTTGAATTTCCTCGACCACCTGCGCAGCATCGGCCGCATCAAGCGCGGCAAATTGCCGGTGGCGCTGGTGGGCAATCGCCTCAAACCCTGGACACACGCCAGCCAGGACGCCATCTCGCAACTGGCCGAGCAATCGCCATTCCCGGTGGTGGCCCAATTGCGCGACACTCAGGCCTACGTATTGCTGACCTCCCTGGGCAAAGGCATTTTTGATTACGGTTCCGAGCAGGTGCGCGGGCACCAGCAAGACTGGAACCCACTGCTGCGCTGGATCAAGCGACAGCATTAAGCGCATTTCTTCACGATGAACCAGAACCTCCACGGGGAGAATCTACAGTCATGCACGAACTGATCCTGCTGCGACACGCCGAAGCCCAACCCGCCCCGCCCGGCGGTGAAGATGTGGTGCGTCGTCTCAGTGGCCGCGGCGAACAAGAAGCCCGCGCCGCCGGCACATGGCTCAAGAAACACGGCAAGCGACCCGATCGCGTGCTTTGCTCTCCCTCCGAACGCACCTGCGCCACGGCCGACCTCGCGCTGTCCGAACTGGAACACGCGCCTGAAATGCAAACCGCGTCGGAGATCTACAACGCCACACCGGGCGAACTATTGGCTTTGCTCGACCAGCACGGCGATGCGAACACCGTGATGCTGGTTGGCCATAACCCCGGCATTGAGCGCTTGGTCGCCCTGCTGGTGGAAGGTCGCTCGGATGAATTTCGCGGCATGCCGCCGGCCGGACTGGCCGTGCTTCACTTTGATGATGGCCCGCTGGAACCGGGCAACGCACGACTGGATGCGTTCTGGTCTCCATGAAACAACGTTCGCCATGGTTGCAGCGTCACGCAACATGGCAGTTAGCTCTCTTATTGCTTCTGCCGTTGTCCCTGCTGGCGGCCACCAGCAAAATCGACTATCGCATCGACCCGGACACTTCTCTGGCCGTGTTCCGGGTCCGCCTGCTCTGGCTGGACAACATCTACGGCCAGTTCACACATGTGGATGGTGCTGTAGCGCCCGGTCCCAACCCCGGGAGCTGGGTGGTGAGCGCCACCATTCCGGTCGACAGCGTGTCGATGCCTTCATCGCGCATGCGCCAATGGGTGTTGGCGCCCTCGTTCTTCGATGCGCAACATCACCCCACCATTCATTTCATATCCAATCCCATCCCTCAGTCAGAGCTGGATCGCGGCGGAACGCTTACCGGCTACCTCACGCTGCGTGGCGTTACCGCCCCCATGCGTTTCGCATTGGAGCCCGCGCACTGCGCACAGCGTGCACCCACACCCTGCCGGATCCTGTTGCGCGGCAACCTGCAACGCAGCACCTTCGGCATGACCAGCCATCGTGCCGCACTCTCCGATAGCGTCGACCTGAACCTGAGCATCACGCTTCAACACGAAACACGCTAAACGACAGTTATGATGGGCCTGCTCGATCACCTGCAGCCTGCAGGCTCCGTTTGCGTGTGGATCAGGAACGTGAAAGGTATGTGGATACATGAGCGTACGACGCAAGGATGCACACACCTCTCTTGTCACGCGTTCGCGCGGATGGCGTATATGCATTGAGTGAGTTTCCCATGCGTGCGCGTTGCGGCCTTTTGCTGATCTTGCTGGCGGCATCCCTGCTGCAGGGATGCGCGCTGAGTCACGCAAAGATTCGCCAGGCCGACACGATCGTCGCGGCGAGCATCGACCGCCAGACGACCTGCGATCAGGCCGATCACTGCCCTACACCTTCGCCGCTGCTCGACGCCGCCGAAAAAGTGCTGGCCGATTCCACGCCGGATAAACCTGCCCACGTCGTCACCCTGCTCGACGACAGCGAGGCCTCGTTGGCCGCGCGCATCAGCCTGATTCGCGCCGCGAAAAAATCGATCGACGTGCAGAGTTACATCTGGGACGAAGACGACCTCGGCCAGCTCGCACTCAACGAACTGATTGCCGCGTCACGTCGGGGCGTGCACGTGCGCATTCTTGCCGACCAGCTGTTTTCGTTCGAAGACCCGGCCATACTCGCCCAACTTGCGCGCGTCAGCCCCCATCTGGAAGTGCGGTTGTACAACCCCACCTTCCATGCCGCACGCACACCGCCACTGGAATTCGCAGCAGGCATTCTCTGCTGCTTCATGAAATTCAACCAGCGCATGCACAACAAGGTGCTGGTGATCGACGACACCATCGGCATCACCGGCGGGCGCAACTATCAAGATCGCTATTTCAACTGGGACAACGATTTCGATTACGTTGATCGCGACATCATGGTCGGCGGCCCCGCCGCACGCGACATGGCCAAGGCGTTCAACCTGTTCTGGAACCACAAGCGCGCTGTGCCGCTCACGCACTTGCGCGACGTGAATCGCTTGATTTTGAGCAACCCCTCTCCGATCCCATGGCCGGCACCACGTTATGTGTATCCCGCGCGCGTAGCCGCTGCCCAGGAGGAAGCAGAAGATCAGGCATGGTTGGCCGAGCACGTTGCCGCCAACAGCCTCTACACCAGCAAGGTGGAATATTTCAGCGACTTCCCCGCCAAGACCGAGCAACCCACACGCCGCGGGGCGCGCGAATTCACCGCACACCTGATGCATCTAGTCAGCGACGCAAAAAAAGAAGTCGTGCTGCAAACACCGTATCTGGTGATGAGCCGGCGTGCGAAAAAAATCTTCAAACAGCTGCATCGTGAAGATCCTTCACCACAGATCATCATTTCCACCAATTCACTGGCGTCGACCGATGCCTTTGCGGTGTATGCCGTCTCCTACAAGCACCGCAAAACCTATCTCACCCACTATGGCTTCAATATCTATGAATTGAAGCCACGCGCCGAACTGGCCAATGCGGCGTACCTGCAAGCCAATGTCGAGGATGAAGATGGCGGCGCACCTTTCGTAGCAGGCGCATCGGGCACGCGGCGCAAACATTATCCCGGCACCGAGCGTCGCATCGGATTCTTCGGCAGCCAAGGCAGCCGCAATCGCCCAGCACCGCTGACCAGCCCGGGCCGTCGCTTCGGTCTGCACGCCAAATCGCTGATCATCGACGACGACCTGGGCATGGTCGGCTCGCACAACTTCGACCCGCGCTCGGACCATTACAACACCGAATCGGGCGTGATCGTGTACGACCAGCGTTTTGCCGCCGAATTGCGCGATTCCGTGCTCGAAGCCACGGAACCGCAAAATGCCTGGGTGATCGCGCCACGCAAGCCGGTCATTCCCGTGCTTGGCCAGATCAGCCAGGCCATCGGCGATGTCTCCGCCAAGCTGCCCTTGTTCGACATCTGGCCGATCCGCTACGCCACCAGCTACGACATCAAACCCGGCACTGATTGCCCGCCGATGCAGCCGAATAACCCCGACTTCAGCCGCTGCTACACGGCCGTGGGTGATTTCCCGGATGTGGCGATTTCACCCAAGTTGCTTTACACGCGGTTGATTACAGCGTTTGGCGCGGGCGTGAATGGCGTACTTTGAGTCACGCCAACCCCGCAAAAACAACAACACTCTAGGGATGCTCTGATCTATTCCACGAAAGCGGGCATGACGGCCACGAAAATGACCTGTCACTCAAAACATCTGCTCATACATAAAGTAATGGCACTGCTCCATGCCAAGCTCTCGATATGTCTGCTGCGCCCGCGCGTTCTCCGTCTCCACGTACAAGCGCAAACCCACCGCGCCCGCCTGCTTCGCACGCTGCGCCACATCGCCATACAACGCACGAAACACACCGCTTCGCCGCGCCTCCGGCGCCACATACACGCTCTGGATCCACCACAAATCGCCGTTGCGCCAATCGCTCCACTCATACGTCACCAGCAGGCAACCTGCAGCCTTTCCGTCCAGTTCGGCCACGAGATAAAACCCACGGCGCGGCTCATCGAGCACCGCCGTCACGCCACGCAGCAATACCTGCCGATCCAATCGTTTCTGCTCGGTTTCCCACGCCATCGCAGCGTTCCAATCCGCAACAACTGCGATGTCCCCGCGTTCGGCAGGACGAATAGTCAATGACGGCACTGCGTACTCCTATGGTTATGACTTGCGCCGCGTGCGTGATGCACCCAGCTTGCGTGTGAGCGTATTGCGCCCCACGCCCAACGCCGCAGCCGCATGTTGACGATGTCCTTCATTGGCGGCCAGCGCCGCTTCCATCAACACACGATCAAGCGCTTCGCGCGCCCGCGTGTGAATGTCCGCGTCGCCCCGCTCTAACGCACGATCGGCCCAATCGCGCAGCGCATCCGTCCAATCGCCACGTTGCGCATCGGTGGATTTGCCCAGATCAGCCGGCAGAATTTCCGTGCCCGCTGCGATCACCGCCAGCCGTCGGCAGAGGTTTTCCAGTTCGCGCACATTGCCGGGGAAGTCACGTTGCGCAATGGCTTTCAAAGCCGCCTTGGAAAAACGCTTGGGCGGAAGCTTCAGCTCTTGCACGACGGTCGCGAGAAAATGCTGCGCCAGCAGCGGAATATCGCTGCGCCTTTGCCGCAGCGGCGGCAGTTCAATCCGCACCACGTCAAGTCGATGCTTGAGGTCCGCACGGAATTGCCCCGCCACCACAAGCGCATCCAGATCCTGATGTGTGGCCGCGACGACGCGTACGTTGCAACGAATCAACTCGCGCCCACCGACACGATAGAACTCGCCGCCCGCCAGCACGCGCAATAAACGCGTTTGCAAAATCAGCGGCATGTCGCCGATTTCGTCCAGAAACAGCGTGCCGCCTTCCGCCTGCTCAAAACGCCCTGCCACCCGGCGCGTGGCGCCCGTGAAGGCGCCCGCTTCGTGGCCGAACAATTCGCTTTCCAGCAACTCGCTGGGAATCGCCGCCGTATTCAACGCGACAAACGGCTTGCCGCGCCGCGCGCTTTCTTCGTGCAACGCGCGCGCCACCAATTCTTTACCTGTGCCTGTTTCGCCGGTGATAAGCACGTTGAGATCACTGGCGGCAACACGGCCGATCAACCGAAACACTTCGCGCATCGCCACGCTTTCGCCCAGCAAGGCGTGCGCTGGCGCTGGCGCAACAGCAAGCACAGCATCGGCGTGCGGCACTTCCGCCATAGCGCGCTGCACGGAAGCCAACGCCTGGTCCAGATCGAACGGCTTGGCGAGATAATCCACCGCACCTGCGCGATAAGCCGCCGCCGTCGTGGCCACATCCGTGTAAGCACTCATCACAATCACCGGTCCGATGCTTTGCGCGCGCAACTCATCCAGCAGCGCAAGCCCGCTCTCGCCAGGCATGCGCACATCCGTGATCACCAATGCGGGCGTCGCCTCCCGCAGCGCTTTGCGCACGCTGGCTGCATCTTCAAACTCGCGCACCTCCAAACCGGCATCGCGCAGCGCCTCCGCCAACACAAAACGCACACCGCGGTCGTCGTCGACGATCCAGATGCCGGAACGGCCATTCGATTTAGCCATGCGAACGCCCCGTGGCTGCAGCGCCTATCCGAGGCGGTAAAGGTAAATAGAGCGAAAACACCGTTTCGCCTGAACGGCTCACGTAACGCAGTTCACCACCGTGTTCGTAGGCGATCTCACGCGACAAAGCGAGGCCCAAACCGGTTCCATCCGCACGTCCGGACACCAAAGGTTCGAACAAGGTGTCGCGCAAAGCGGCAGGCACGCCCGGACCATCGTCCATCACATCCAAGCGCAACGCGCTGCGGAACATACGCTCGCCCAGGCGCACACTGTGCTCGACACGACTGCGCAAAGTGAGCGTTTTTGCGCCCGCTTCGATCGCATTGCGTGCAAGATTGAGCAATACCTGCTGCAGGCGATCCGCGTCGCCTTCCACATCCGGCAAGCTTGGGTCGTAGTCCTGGCGCAAACGCGGCGGCTTAGGTTCCGCGCGAATCAGTTCACCGACGCGCTCCATCAACTGATGCAAATTCACCGGCGCCAAACGCGGCGCACCATCGTGACGCAGCAACCGGTTCGCCAACTCGGTAAGCCGATCTGCTTCCTTGATCACCATGCCCGCCAACGATTGCATGTCGGCATCGTCCAGCCGGCGTTGCAGCAATTGCGCCGCACCGCGCAAACCCGCCAGCGGATTCTTCACCTCATGCGCAAACCCGCGCAACGTGGCCGACAACGGCGAAACCGTGGACGGCGTCTCCGCCAACACATGCACTTCCACTAGCAGGTGGCCGCCTTCCAGGGGCTGCAACGCCACGTCCACCCGCTGCCCGCTCTGCACGCCCGGCAGCAACAGCCCGCGGCATTGCACCGACCGCTGCTCCGCCAGACTCCGCTCCGCCTGCTCGGCCACCCTTTCATCCTGCAACAAACCCTGCAGTGTCAGCCCCTGCGCGTGTCGCAATCCCAAGCCCAGCAATTCCGCCAGTGCCGCATTGATCCATTGCACGTGCAAGCCCTCATCGACCACCGCCAAACCGGTCGACATCTGTTCCACCCAGCTTCGGGACTGCTGCTCGCTCATTGCACCATCATGGACAATGCGCTCGGTTGGTGCAAATTCTATGATGGCAAAAGCCTGATATGGCTCGCTGTTGTGGACGGAACTCCATAGTTTGTGCCCGATGTACAAACTATGGAGAACTGCCCATGTACAAACTATGGAGTACCACCCAGGAATGATCTTCGTCTAAGTGATTGTTTTTGCTGGGCATGAAACTCAAAACCACTTCGTGAAGATCCACTTAAGCAGTTATAGAACCTTATTAGGGTTTCGCGAGATTCGGATCATTGATGCGAACGTGGTCTGCGGATGTAATAGCCCGGTTCGGCAGCGATTCCCGCACCACGACCTCCCAAAATGTATACATTTAGCGACAGGCGTATTGCGTAGTAACTAGAAACGAAGGGCGTGCTGATCTATCGTCCGCGCTTGATGCCCCTAAGGATGCCGCCTGCAAACTTTCAGCCACTTGCAAGCACCAAATATCCGGAAGCGGCAGTGAAGAGCAAAGTGGTCAGCACCATCCCCTGTGCCGAGATCTGCTGCCAGAATGTCAGCCGAGCGGCTTCCGAATAAGCGAATAGCTCTGGATGAGTTGACCGCGCCGCCTTATGCCGACCGTATGCCGCTAACTTTTTCGCCAACCATGGCTGCATCGACAGACTCAACCGCATAGCGTGCTCAAAATCGAAAGCATCGACGTAGCCGTCTGGCCGTCCCTCGGCTTCAAAAAATTCTTTTGCAACCTTTGTATGCGCTTCGAGTATTGGTGGCAGGCTCTTGACCATTGACCTCAAAACAGCGAGTGCCTTTTGCGCTTGCGTCCCGCGATACTGCGACCAGAGCCCAAGCAATCCCGCAATGATAAGGAAGGCGAAGTCCGCTTTAAAACCTCGAACGCCAAACAATTTACGCGCCTCTTCCGAGTTTGCAGCTAGTGCACCGGCTGCGGCTCCCACCGCCGTAAGCCACCACCCTACAAATTTAGTCACTCGTTTGGAGTGCTTCGCGACAGCGGTGCTAACCGACTTTGCGAATGCCATTTCAAGTGGCGCACGCTTTTGCTTCGCCCAATCTAGAAATTCCTTCTCAGTCATGACAACTACTCTCACTAGCTCATTCGGCGGACTACTACCCGTTTTCCGAAAAATGGAGATCCTGCGTAATCAGGGCGGCAGGTGGATAGCGGAGAATTTTCGCGCACTGGTCAACCATAACCCGGCAAAACTACGCCTAGCTAACTGACGATCAGTACTGGCAGGCTCGATCGATACCAGCTCATTCAAAGCGGTGACTATCATCAAGCTACGACTTTGCACCCTTCTTGTTCATTCCGGTTTCATTGAAGGCCAACTGCGTAAACGTGAACCCTTGCAGGCTGCCGCTTGAAGCATTGCCGCCTCGCGTTGTGAAGCGCCCACGGGCTGTGACCGGGTTCTGCAACGAGGCGTTGATATACAAGTAGGGCTTCCCTGGAGCGAGAGGACCAAGATTCGAAAAGACCGCCCCGTGGAATAGGAGGCTATCGAAGGTGTCTGCAAGTGTGTTGGTCGATGTCTCGTGCGTAGTATTCACACGCAAAGCCCGGATGGGACTCATCGAGCGGAGTTCCCAGCCACCCAGGAAATCTTGACGCATAGCTTCTGCCGCGGCGTCGAATTCAGTGGAAGAACGGAGCCCGTGCAGAGCTACATACGTTGCCGCCAGCGAGCCCCCAGAGACCGAGGAGATTGCGGTCGCGTGATCTAGGATGCCTAGCTGCTGAAGTGCCCACAGTGCCCCAAGACCAAAATTGGCTGCTCTGCTCCCACCTCCAGAGATCGCTATGCCAATGAATAACTTGGAGTCACATAGCGGTTTGTGGTTCACCTGATCGAAGATGAGGTCGTCAGTACACAATGGGAAGCCTGCACGCTCAACCTTTACGGGCTCCGACGCCACCTCTTGGTTAACGTATCCACCCGTGTCGACCCTCGGAATTGCGCTACATCCACTGATTAATAAACTGGTGACAATGGCCATAAATATTGAACGCGTAGAGCGATCCATCACTCGCTTATTCAAATTCCACCCTCCTAAGCGACACCTTAATTGAACCTAGACCCGCCTCGTGTGCTCAAGGCGAACGCCCTTTACTACCGTCCACCTTTAGATCGGCACAAAGGTTCTTCTTCTTTAGGAAGGGGCGACATCTCTGGCTCAAGAAATTGGAGTGCAATTCGCCCGTGCCACTGAACCCTAGGGCATCACCACGCTAGCTGAAGCTTCCGGATTGCGTGCGCTGTAAAAGCTCTACCAGAAGCACCCCGTCATGCCCAGCAAAAATGTAATCCTTGGGAGTTGTGCCTAGCGCGGGTAGATACTCAACAAGCCATCTATCAACCCATAGCTCTACATCGAAGCGATCTGCGTTGCCGCTTCCGGCGAGCATGTTGCGGACGGTGGAAATTAGTTCGACTCGACAAGCTTCAAATGAGGTGGCCATTGGCAACCCTCCTCTTCTGCGTAGTCTGATTTTAAACCCAGCGGCCGCTTGGCAGTGAACCTGCGACGCATCGAGCGGAAAAGCAGTTTCGATCACTCTCAGAAAAGACCAAAGGAGCCTATCAGCCAGCACCATGTGGCGACGTCCCCCGGTTTCGATTAGCCCAATGAATTTGTGGAAACGCCTGCCTTTGCTTCGAGCAAGGCAAAGTCCAACGTGAGGTAGACCGTTCGGACGGCCGTTGCATGAGAGATAGCAATGCCGAGTATCCCGGCAAAAAAAGTCATCGCGACACCAGTGAAAATGATGCCATTCCCCAAAATGGAGGGAGCCAGCCCTGGAGCCAGCACGTGGACACTGGCATACCCAAATAGTGCCGCCCAGCAAGTCCCGATCACCACATTAAAGCGCCCAAGCCTGTCGGTGATTTGAGCCCGCAATACGGATATCCCTGCTTGAAGTCGCTCCAATCGAGCGTCATCAGGTGCCGTGTCTAAAATGAAACCCGATAACAGGCGGACGTTCTCCTCCGTGACTCCTGCCGTCACTGTTCGGCTTGGTAGTCCAAAATAAACGACACCCACTGCCATTATCAAAGCGGGGGAGACTGGCTGCCATGAAATGCCACGACCTGCTATCCAAAAGAAGATCAGAAGCACAACCGCAACAAGCAACACCGTGCGGAAGCGGCGTCCCAACATAGCGGCGCCAGCCATGACCAACCAAGGCCCGACCAAGAGGGTGTCGAGATAAACCGCAACACTGTCATTACCCTCCTTAGGTGTTCGAGTCTTAACTATCAGTTTCTCCGCGAAGCGGACCGTATCCCGAGCAAGTTCAAATTCCACTGATCTTCCTTGGCTGATGTTTAAGTCTTAGTGGCCCTATGGGCAGCGGCGGCAGTTTCCTCAAACATATGAAGCATGGCCTCGGCATCCGCTTCGTAATAGGCTTGGAGTGCTTCCAATGACTCTGTCGGCAGTTCCAAATCCTTGCGCAACGCCGTCACCGCTTTTACTTGCGCAGGAACGACGCTCTTTCTTTTGAGCGCACGGTTCTAAAGGCAAGCCTGTTTCCCGAAGCATCCCGCCTCGTAGGCCGGCGCGGGTGAGAAGTCCGCCTTGGGTCCAGACTGTGTGAAACGTAAGTCGGTCAACAATGACGTGCCTCCTACGCAAAAATCTGATCGGCTTACTGACTTCGAGCAGGTCAGAATCGAATCCTCGTCGCTCATTTTGAGCAGAGGTCAATTCGTTCCGGATTCGTCCCGAATATCTGTCGATAGACAGTCCATCGACCATGAAGCCACACCACTTCGGAGTGTAAGAACTCCCAAATGTCGGATAGCGCGGCAGGAATTGGCATAGGGGTCTAACGCCTGAGTTAAGCGGCGCCGCAGGCGTCCGCCTTGAACGAATTGTTAGACGGTACCCTATCGCACAATGCTGCTGACAACATCTGAATGTTGCGGAAACTTGGACTGGAGCAACTGCCGGAGCTCCTTGAGGCCAGGTTGCTCTAAAAGACGGTCGAACTTATGCGCAGTAAGCCCAAGTTGGCGGGCGTATTTGTCTAGGACAGTTTGCGGCGCGACCCCGTGCCGCTCTGCAACAACCTGAGTAGCCGATTGCCGAGTATTTGTACCGCCTTTAACAAGCAACGCTACCTCGATGATTTGCCGTAACGCCTGAGGTGTCCCACCGGGGAACTTAGGTGCGGTTGCGATTGAGGTAGCGGGCGCAGCACGGCGCTTTTCCAGCTTTGCGGTAGTAAGCGGGAGCAAACGTCGAAGAGACGAATTGAAATTGTCGACTAGCGGCTCAGCATGGCTTTTGACGAAGGCAAAGACCTCGTCATCGACTTCGACTTGGTGAGTGGGCATAACAGCCTCCAGCTCTATGGGCGGAGGCATGGTATCACGGCACTTGCCACGCTTCAAGTACTTCAAGTATTCCAAGTATGACAGTGCGGTCTAACTACCTAATAGACGGACGTCGACGTCCGGTTATACATCCTTGCCGCCATTCTGAAACCGAAGACGCTCGTTTTACACCAAGCTCCGACGGTCCAGGTTCCAAACACACACTTTGGTGTTTTCCGTCGAACTGTCATCGAATGGCGCGGGCCTCCTGAGAGATCGATAGCTGCACAGCTCGACGCTCCTTTTTCATGTCTTCCCCCTGGATTCCTTACGGCGTTCATCTCGAGACCGACATGACACAGCCAAATCAACTCGAAAGAGTGCTGAGGGACGCCACTCGAGAGGCCGGATTACGACCTGCGCTCTACCGTGAGCTGCTGCGCAGCGAAATATTTGTCTTGGCGGTTACGCCCGATGGGGGAAATCGGATCGGCACCACCTGCTCAGCGTGTTGCCGTCTTTCCTGATCGTCGCGCTTTGGCCTTCGCCACTCGACGTCGTAATGAATGGATTTCAGCATTCGACTTTGCACCAAAGGGGCTCGGCGCAAACGTACGCCTGGACGTTGTGCTGAGCACGATGAAGCAATGGGTCTTCCGCACTCGCACATATTTACGAGTGTTTCGCAAGATTTACCGTCAGACCTGCCAGAGCACTGCCAAGTAAAAATCCCTATCTTGGTGCTACTTTTTTGCCATTTTTGCCGCATCAAAAGATGGCCTGTTTTTATGGATTTTCTACGCCCCACTCAATGCTGCATTACAGCAAATTTACAGCTCGCCACTTTACTGTTCCCCTAGATTGCATAACGGGGAAAAGAGATGGGCAAGTGGGTTGTTGGGGAAAGCGGTTCGAACGCGACTGCAGCTAAGTCCCATCACTTCAAGCGCGTTCCTGCAAACAATGGCAGAAACGCTTTTGTTTCATTGGCCGCACAATGCAACAAGAAGAAGTCGTTCAAGCGTGCACTTTATGTGCAACCAGGTGCCAAACTGGCTGCCGCCACCTTATTGTGTGTGACGGCAGCTCTTCCTTTGCAGGGGTACACCCAGTCGACGGGTGGTCCGACACTTGATAACGCGACTAACGCGAAGGTGCTGGATGAGGTGGTCGTCACCTCGCAGAAACGCACCTCCACACTTCAAGCCACACCAGTCAGCATTACCGCTGTCAGCGGCGATGATCTGCAAGATCGCGGCATGACTCGTTTCTCCACGTTGGCTCAGTCGACACCCGGCGTGTCGCTGAAAAGCGAAGGCCCCGGCCAGACCGAGATTGAACTGCGCGGAATGACGTCGAGTGGCGGCAATTCTCCAACGGTTGGTTTCTACCTCGACGACATTCCATTGACTGCGCCAGCGGGCGCGCAAAACGGCAAGGTGGTCATCGATCCCACACTTTACGACTTGAGTCGTGTCGAAGTGCTGCGTGGACCGCAAGGTACGCTGTATGGCTCGGGGTCGATGGGCGGCACGGTGAGGTTGATCACCAACCAACCCGATACGACGGCGTTCGGAGGATCGATACAAAGCACCCTGTCGGGAACCGATGGTGGCGGGTTCAACCACAGCGACAACGTGATGCTCAATATCCCGCTGGTGCAGGACAAGATGGCTTTGCGCCTGGTGGCGACGGAAGCGCACACCAGCGGCTGGATTGATCGCGTCGTCGCTTATCCGTTTCCGTTGGTGAGCTCGAATGGCGCGATACGTGGCGATGTCGCTGCAACACCTGTTGAAAAGCAATATCCCGGCTCGAACGCCCAGCAACTGCATGGCTTTCGCGCGACCTTGCTCTGGAAACCTACTGATCGCCTGTCGATTACGCCATCGTTCTTTTTTGAAAACAGCAAGCAGGATGGCATCAGCGCGTACGACAGTGTTCCGGGTACGCAGGCCCATTATCAGCCGTTCGACATCGCCGAGCCGTTGACGGATCAGATTGCCATTTTCAGTCTCACGACCAACTACAGCTTCGATGCTTTTGATGTGACGTCGAGCACCGCGTATTGGCATCGCCGATCGCGGCAGACCGAGGATGCCAGCGAGGATTTCAACAATCCGAATACCGGTGTAACGTATGCCGCCAACTATGGCCTGCCCAATCCCGGCTATTACGGTCCTGCGGGTAGCGGCGTTGTCTACGGGCACGAAAACGATCCATCCGCGCAATTCAGCGAGGAACTTCGTTTTGCCTCCAAGGGCGATGGCAAGCTCAATGAAGTGGGCGGCATCTTTTTCAGCAATTACTCCGCAACATGGAATTTCAACGGCACTACCGAGAACCCTTCCGCTTACATGGATCTCGGTACGTTTGCGCCGGCCACGACACCCAACTGGTTCGACGCAAAATCACCGACGCGCCTGGTCCAATACGCTGTCTTCGGCGATGTGACGTATGACATCACCAGTCAGCTCAAGGCCGACGTTGGCGTGCGCTTCTATCACTACGACTATCGGTTCTCCTCGGTCATCACCGGCTGGGGATCGGCGCTGGGTGCGGCGACGCCCTCCGCTTCGGGTCTCATTACGCAGACTGGAAATGGGGTCAATCCAAAGGTCAATCTGAGTTATGCATTCGATCCCAACCTGATGGTTTATGCGACCGCGGCAAAGGGCTCGCGGCCGGGTGGTGGCAACGCCCGGTATCCCACCACGGGACCGTATTGGAGTGCGGTATTCGCTCCGTACAACTTCTCTGGTGGCCAATGGCCATCCAGTTATCGGCCCGACTCCGTGTGGAGCTACGAACTGGGTGAAAAAGCCAAGCTGCTTGATCGCCGACTGACCGTGAACGCAAGCGTTTATTACGAAGATTGGCGTAACATTCAGCTCGAAGCGTTGCCAGGCGACTGGGCGTTAAATATCAACGGCAACCGCGCCAAAGTCTACGGTGGTGAAATCGAGACGCGCTCCGTGTTGGGAGGCGGTTTCGAACTCGCACTTTCCGGCAGCTATACGCATGCCCGGGTGGATCCGGGCCCGCATTGGCAGCTCACCCCGCGCAACAAGCTGTCCGACGTGGCGCCCGTGGTCGGAAATGCCGTCCTCAGCTACTCGCGGGCACTCAGCAATGTCTATTCGCTCAAGCTGCAATGGGAGAACGCGTATGTCGGCAAGCGCTATTCGCTGGCCTTTCCTTATGGGTACTCATTGAACGGTACCTACATACCGTTGCCTGCCTATGACTTGACCAATATGCGAGTGATCCTGCAATCCAGCGATGGGTGGGATGCCGCACTGTTCGTCGACAACGCTTTCAACAAGCATGCCCAACTGGAAAGTCTGTTCCAGGAAAATCTTCCCAGCGCTGCATTCAACCGCATCGTCACCAATCAACCGCGTACGATCGGAGTCGATCTCACCTACCGCTTCTGATCTTCTTCAACAGCGCGCTCCAGCTTGGGCTGGGCTCGCTGTGGTAGAACGTCCACTGTCAACTGGCATGGCGCCGATACATGACGAAAGATAGTTCCCAACCCTTGAGCAACCCTGGAGGGATGGCGGCACTTGCGCTCGCTGCGCTGGGCATCGTGTTCGGGGATCTGGGAACGAGCCCGCTGTACGCCATGCAAGAAGCGTTTCACGGGGCGCACGGTGTGATGCCCACGCCGCAGAATGTGGTCGGTATTGTTTCACTCTTTCTTTGGTCGCTGATCCTGATGGTCAGCGTCAAATACGTATTGATGCTGATGCAGGCGGACAACCGCGGTGAAGGTGGCTTGCTGGCCTTGCTCGCGCTGTTGGTAGGCGGACGCACGGGACGCGTCACGCGACGTGGAGCGCTTCGCTGGGTACTGCTGGCGATGTTTGGCACCGCCATGCTTTACGGTGATGGCGTCATCACGCCGGCGATCTCGGTACTCAGCGCGATCGAAGGTATCGAGGTGGCCACGCCGGCGTTTTCTCACTATGTCGTACCGCTGACGGTAGTGATCCTGGTGGCGCTGTTCGCCATTCAGCCGCTGGGCTCGGGCAAGGTCGGCGTAGCATTCGGACCTGTCCTGGCGATCTGGTTCGTTGTCATTTTCATCCTCGGTGTGGCGTCGCTGGCGAAGACGCCGGCCATCCTTGCTGCGTTCAACCCTGTCAACGGCGTGATTTTTTTCATGCGGAACGGCTTTCATGGCTTCTTGGCTTTGGGCGCCGTGGTGCTGTGCCTGACTGGCGGCGAAGCGCTCTATGCCGACATGGGGCATTTTGGAGCACGTCCCATTCGGCTTGCCTGGTACGGGCTTGCACTACCGGCGCTGACCGCAAGCTATCTCGGGCAAGGGGCTCTGCTGCTGCGCGATCCCCACGCAGCGGCTCGTCCGTTCTATTCAGCCGTGCCTGCGTGGGCGCTGTATTCCATGGTGGTGCTGGCGACGCTGGCTACGATCGTTGCATCACAGGCGTTGATATCTGCCGTCTTCTCGCTCACACGGCAAGCAGCCCAACTCGGCTTGTCGCCGCGCATGACGGTCAAGCACACGTCGTCGAGCACGGTCGGGCAGATCTATCTTCCAGGCCTGAACTGGATTCTGATGCTCGGCACCATCGCCGTGGTGCTGCTGTTCCGCTCGTCCGATCGGTTGGCAGCTGCGTTCGGCATTGCCGTGTCGACCACCATGGCGATCACCACCATGCTGTTCGCCGCGCTTGCCCACGTACGGTGGAAGTGGCCGATGTGGCGCATCGTATTGGTGGCCGGCGTTTTCATGCTGGTGGACCTGGCGTTCGTCGCGGCCAACGCCATGAAATTCGCCGATGGCGGATGGCTGCCGTTGGCCGTCGGTGCGCTCACGTTTCTGGTGTCCTCCTCGTGGCTCGTGGGGCTGCGCGCGTTGCGCCACTCGCGCAAGGACTCGGGTTTGCAGCTGGACCTTTTCATTGCGAGCCTGGCGGTGTCGCCCCCGACGCGGGTCAACGGCAGCGCCGTGTTCTTGATGGCGCCTGGCAGTTCGGTGCCCACCACGCTGCTGCACCATCTCAAGCACAATCAGGTTCTCCACCAGCAGGTGGTTCTGTTGACGCTGGTGACGGAAGAGATTCCACGCACATCGCCCGCCGAGCGATGTCATGTGGAGCACCACGACCAGGGCTTTGTGCGCATCACAGCCCGTTACGGCTACCTGGAAACGCCCCACGTGCCGCAATTGCTTGAGCAAGCGTCGCGACAATTCGGCATTGCAGCGTGCAACCCCATGACTACATCGTTCTACCTCGGCCGCGAATCGCTGGTGGCCACTCCGCACGGCAGCCTGGGTCGACGCCTTCTTCTGAATCTATTTATATGGCTTCACCGGAATGAAACCGATGTCACCGTCCATTTGAGCTTGCCACCCAACCGCGTGGTGGAAATGGGCGCGCGACTGGATCTGAGCTGATACGTTATATAGCTTCCACAGGAGGGTTCGCGCCCGTCGACAACGTCCTCAACCGTTTCGGGGATGAATGGAGCGTTGAGTTAAGCCGCGCCGCGAAGCGGCTTCGGCTTGAGTGAATTATTGCGCGCCAATGCGTGCCGGAGCGCTACGAAGGACAATCTATCGATGTGGCATTTGCCGGAACGCTTCGCATCGACCCCGCTACTAACTTTGCGTCCTCGCTTTGGACTGGCCTTCCCTTGTTAGACACATTCAACGACAGGCCGCCGTTGGTGACAAACAAATAGTCTACGGAACCATTCTGAAAGTCCCATCCATCTACCCCGCATGCAGTATCCGGAGGATTTCTGTTGCACATCCTCACGGCAGTCTTTCCCTTAAGAAGGATTGACGCCCCGGTGCGCTTGTTGGTTCCGACATAAGTAGCGTCGCAATCAAAAAAGAAGCCTGCGCGAGCAACAAGCGCGCGCAGGCAAAAAGGATCTACCGACCCGCGCCACGTCATGTGAAGCGGAATGGGGTGGAAGGTTAAGCAGCGACTTGCTGCTCGATCTGCCGAACTTTCGCCTGCACCGCGTCGTCAGTGTTGATTTGGATACGGCGCGGCTTCATCGCCTCGGGAAGTTCGCGTTTGAGGCTGATGTTGAGCAGGCCATCAGCGAGGTGGGCATCGGTGACCTGCACGTGCTCGGCCAATTCGAAGCGGCGAACGAACGGTCGATAGGCGATGCCACGATGCAAGTATTCGCCCTCGTTATCATTTTTGCGTTCGCCTTTGATGACGAGCAAATTTTCCTGCACACAAATATCGATCTCGTCGCGCTTGAACCCGGCCACCGCCATGGTGATGCGGTAGCGGTCGTCGGAGAGTTTCATTGTGTCAAAGGGCGGCCAGTTGTCAGATGGCTGGGACTGGGCGGCTTCAAGCAAATCGAAGACGCGCTCAAAACCGATGCTTGAACGGTGGAGTGGTGAAAAATCAAGAACAGTGCGCATGGCCACATTCTCCTAAGAGCAACATGGAAAAGGACTATTCACCGCGCCGCGAACGGTCGCGGCAAGCTGGGCCCGAAGCGCCCAGCGGATGGAATTTTATGCACTGAAAAACCGTTTTCAAGCCCCACATTTCAGCTTTCGTTTAGCCATCCAAATGCCCGCTCAGGGCCTACCAATCGCCGTGGTATTAAGATCGAATACTTTGTTATCAGTCACGAATCCCTGCCGAATTTGCTGCCTTAATGAAGGGCCATGATCCTTGCGAGGAGCATTCGCGCATATCCAGCAGTAGAAGGTCGTCAATGCGGGCGCACGCCTGTAGGCATATGTACCCATCGGCATTCTATGCGACGCCATATGTCATTCAAGCCTCAAAGCAGCGAATACCACTCCGGTAGATAATGGCAATCCGCAGTTCATGCATTTCCTCGTAAATCTATTAATGAAGCGACTCTTGCTTATGAAGAAATTTTTGCTACATCTCGGACACCGGAAATACGTTATGACCAAATTAAGGTAAGCGAAAACCACGAACCAACATGGCACGACGTAGTTCACTGGTGCTTTTAAGTTAGAGAACGAAAGAAACAAAGAACCTACCGGAAAAAAGAGCAAGTACGCCCCACGACACGTAAGTCCATATCCGCAATTCGCGCCAATACTTCGCGTACATAAGCTTTTAGTTCCTTTAGCTTCGACAATCAGATTGCAACCGGCATGTCAGCTTTGGAAGCAATGGGATGGACTCCTCCCCGCCCTCGGCATCTAAGAGTGCCAGACTGGAGTAGCGAAACAACCAGTCACATCGAGGAGGAGTCCGCCATGAAGCTTACGCGCATTGGGGTAGACATCGCCA
>Ga0209455_1000350_pt1 | contig 43198 bp, 39 predicted proteins | sample AraplaCol_mCL_r2_FD_184275 | JGI IMG/M metagenome (GOLD analysis project Ga0209455, IMG submission 184275) | Arabidopsis root microbial communities from North Carolina, USA - plate scrape CL_Col_mCL_r2 (SPAdes) (version 2) | ecosystem: Host-associated > Plants > Roots > Endosphere | place: USA... | reverse complement strand
ACGAGGCGGGGGAGGAGCGGAAGCCGTGCAGGTAGAGGATGCGGTTTTTCATGGTGTTCCGTTGGGGGGGCGGGTTGCCGGTGTTTGGATTCTTGAGATGCCTCGGTTGAGTTCTTGAGGCGCCGAGGCTGCCCTGCGCAATTTCGAGGCTCGCCGCTTCCGCGGCTGCGGTTGGCCGCCCCCCGCTTCGGATTGCTCCGGGGGCCTCGGCTTGCAGCAGCCTCATGCGGCGGCTAAGGAACCAACAATCACCTCCCCAAAGCCAAAGCATCCAGCAGTTTCTGGTGCACCCCGCCGAACCCGCCGTTGCTCATGACGACCACATGGTCGCCTTCCTTGGCGGCGCGCGTCACGGCGGCGACGAGGTCGTCCAGGTCGCCGTAGTTGTCGGCCCTGCCGCCCAGCGGGGCCAGGACCTCGGCCGGGTTCCAGCCCAGGGCGTGCTTGCCTTCGCGTTCGCCGTAGATGAAAGCGAGATCGGCGTCGGCCAGCGCTTCGGGCAGGCGCGCCGCCATGGTGCCCAGCTTCATGGTGTTCGAGCGCGGCTCCAGCACGGCCAGGATGCGCGCGTCGCCGACCTGGCGGCGCAGGCCGGCCAGGGTGGTGGCGATCGCCGTGGGGTGGTGGGCGAAATCGTCGTACACCTTGATGCCGCGCACCGTGCCGCGCAGTTCCATGCGGCGTTTTATGCCGCCGAAGCGCGACAGGGCGGCGATGCCATCGGCGGCGGCCACGCCGGCGTGTTCGGCCGCGGCCAGGGCCGCCAGGGCGTTGCGGCGGTTGTGTTCGCCGGCCAGGGTCCAGCGTACCGTGCCCAGCGCCTTGCCGTCGCGCAGGACGGCGAAGGCGCCGTCGTCCGCCGGCTCGCCGGCCGTCCAGGCGCCGTCGGGGCCGAATGAAGCCCCCTCGCTGCGCGCTGCGCGCTTGCTGCCCCCCGAGGGGGCTGGTTCGGCTTGGGACGGCCCGGCGCCGAACCGCACCAGCTCCGACCAGCAGCCGCGCTTGAGCACGCGTTCCAGCGCCTCGTCGCGGGCGGGCGCCACGATGCGTCCCTGGGTGGGGATGGTGCGCACCAGGTGATGGAATTGGGTCTCGATGGCGGCCAGATCGGGGAAGATGTCAGCGTGGTCGTATTCGAGGTTGTTCAGAACGACCGTGCGCGACCGGTAGTGGACGAACTTGGAGCGTTTGTCGAAGAAAGCCGTGTCGTATTCGTCCGCTTCGATGACGAAGTGCCGCGCGTCGGGGATATATCGAGCAGATACCTGCAAGTCCGGCGCCACGCCGCCGATCAGGAAATTGGGGCGCAGGCCGGCGCATTCCAGTATCCACGCCAGGAAGGAGCTGGTGGTGGTCTTGCCGTGGGTGCCGGCCACGGCCAGCACGTGCTGGCCCGGCAGGACATGGTCGCCCAGCCACTGCGGGCCGGAAACATAGGGCACGCCCGCGTTCAGGATGGCCTCCATCAGCGGATTGCCGCGGGTGATCACGTTGCCGATCACGTACAGATCGGGCTTGAGCGCCATCTGGGCCGGGTCCCAGCCTTCGATCAGGGCTATGCCCTGTTCGGCCAGCTGGGTGCTCATCGGGGGGTAGACGCCGGCGTCGCAGCCGGTGACTTTGTGGCCGGCCGAGCGCGCGATCAGCGCCAGCCCGCCCATGAAAGTGCCGCAGACGCCAAGGATATGCAGGTGCATGGGGTGATCTCCTGCCCGCATTGTAGAGGTTAGGCCGAATGTCCCCCGCCTGCCTGGAAGGGTATGATCGCGGCATGAATCGTCGTCAACTGCTTCGTACGGGCGCCGGCCTGATCGCCGCGCTGGCGGCCGGGGCCGCGGGTGAATCCGCCTGGGCCGCGGTGCCCACGGTGCAGCCGACCACCGCTGCCGCGCTGGCCGCGCTGCGCACCCGTCCCATGGCCGACCTGCAAGGCGCCACGCGCCGCCTGGCCGACTGGCAGGGCCGCCCCATGCTGCTGAATTTCTGGGCGAGCTGGTGCGCGCCCTGCGTCAGAGAAATGCCGGAACTCGACGCACTGCAGAAACAATTTCCTCAAGTGCAGTTCATCGGCATCGGCATTGATACTGCCGTCAAGATCCGCAAATTTCTGCTCAAGGTGCCGGTTTCCTATCCCTTGCTGGTGTTGGGCACTTCGGGCATCGATACGCTGCGCGATTTGGGCGACACGGCAGCCGGCCTGCCGTTTACCCTAATTTTGACTGCAGATGGCAGCGTAAAGCGATCTATACTCGGTAAAATCCGACCAGACGATATCCGCAATACCCTGGCGAGCCTGGTCTGATTGCCGCACATAGTTCCCCCGGTTGGACAATCAGGTCCAATCTGGCGTAAAAAGACGGTTTGTTGCATATTTTTCGACGACGTTCATGGCGCATAGCGTACTCGTCCTGCATGGCCCCAATCTGAATCTGCTCGGCACGCGCGAGCCCGGCATCTATGGCAGCCGCACCCTGGCGCAGATCGATGCGGGCCTGGCGAAACTGGCCGGCGAGCTGGGCGTCAAGCTGACGGCCTGGCAAAGCAATCACGAAGGCGAGCTGGTCGGGCGCATCCAGGCCGCTGCCGGCGACGGCACCGACTTCATCATCATCAACGCGGCCGCGTATACCCACACCAGCGTGGCGATACGCGACGCGCTGGCCGGCGTGGGCATCCCCTTCATTGAAGTACATTTGTCGAACATCTATAAGCGCGAGCCGTTCCGGCATCATTCCTACCTGTCCGGCATCGCCGTGGGACTGGTGAGCGGCCTGGGCGCCGACGGCTACGAAGCCGCGCTGCGCTACGCAGCGGGCCATTGACCGGGCTCCGTCCTTTCGATATTCAAGCGGGGCGGCACGGCCGTCCAATCACAACAATCACTCTGGAATAGCCTTCTATGGACCTCCGTAAACTCAAGACCCTGATCGACCTGGTGGCTGAGTCCGGCATCGCCGAGCTCGAAATCACCGAAGGCGAGGGCAAGGTTCGCATCGTCAAGTTTTCGCAGACTATCCAGCCCGTGGCCTATCACCAGGCCATGGCGCCCGCGCCCGCTGCCGGCGCGGCTCCGGTCGCGGAAGCCGCCCCGGCCGCCATCCAGGGCCACGCGGTCAAGGCGCCCATGGTCGGCACCTTCTACCGCGCGCCCAATCCCGGCGCTTCGCCTTTCGTGCAGGTGGGCCAGACCGTCAAGGAAGGCGATCCCCTGTGCATCATCGAGGCCATGAAGCTGCTCAACGAGATCGAGGCCGACAAGTCGGGCGTCATCAAGGAAATCCTGGTCGAGAACGGCGAGCCGGTCGAATACGGCCAACCCCTGTTCGTCATTGGCTGATAATCGATTCCCATGTTCGAAAAAATCCTGATCGCCAATCGCGGCGAGATCGCCCTGCGCATTCAGCGCGCCTGCCGCGAGCTGGGCATCAAAACGGTGGTTGTGCACTCCGAGGCCGACCGCGATGCCAAATACGTGCGCCTGGCCGATGAGTCGGTCTGCATCGGCCCCGCGCCTTCGCGCGAAAGCTACCTCAACATGCCGGCCATCATCTCGGCCGCCGAGGTGACCGACGCCGAAGCCATCCACCCCGGCTACGGCTTCCTGTCCGAGAACGCCGACTTCGCCGAGCGCGTCGAAAAGAGCGGCTTCGTCTTCATCGGCCCGCGTCCCGAAACCATCCGCATGATGGGCGACAAGGTCTGCGCCAAGCGCGCCATGATCGAGGCCGGCGTGCCGGTGGTGCCCGGCTCCGAGGGCGCGCTGCCCGACGATCCGCAGGAGATCATGCGCATCGCCCGCGAAGTGGGCTACCCGGTCATCATCAAGGCCGCCGGCGGCGGCGGCGGGCGCGGCATGCGCGTGGTGTACACCGAGGCGGCGCTGGTCAACGCGGTCAACATGACGCGCACCGAAGCCGGCGCGGCCTTCAACAACCCCGAGGTCTACCTCGAGAAGTTCCTGGAAAATCCGCGCCACGTGGAAATCCAGGTGCTGGCCGACGGCGGGCGCAACGCCGTGTGGCTGGGCGAGCGCGACTGCTCCATGCAGCGCCGCCACCAGAAGGTCATCGAAGAGGCGCCGGCCCCCGGCATCGCGCGCCGCGTGATCGAGCGCGTGGGCGACCGCTGCGCCGACGCATGCCGCAAGATGGGCTACCGCGGCGCGGGCACTTTCGAGTTCCTGTACGAAGACGGCGAGTTCTACTTCATCGAGATGAACACGCGCGTGCAGGTCGAGCATCCGGTCACCGAGCTCATCACCGGTGTGGACATCGTGCAGCAGCAGATCCTCATCGCCGCAGGCGAGAAGTTCACGCTGCGCCAGCGCGACATCGTCCTCAAGGGCCACGCCATCGAGTGCCGGGTCAACGCCGAAGACCCCTTCCGCTTCACGCCCAGCCCCGGGCGCATCACCAACTGGCACGTGGCGGGCGGCCCGGGCGTGCGCATCGACTCGCACGTCTTCAACGGTTATTTCGTGCCGCCCAACTACGATTCGATGATCGCCAAGATCATCACTTACGGCGAGACGCGCGAGCAGGCCATGGCGCGCATGCGCATCGCCCTGTCCGAGATGGTGGTCGAGGGCATCCAGACCAACATCCCGCTGCACCGCGATCTGATGCAGGATGCCCGCTTCATGGAAGGCGGCACCAGCATCCATTATCTGGAACACAAGCTGGAACAGCGTCCCAAGTAATGAACGGCTCCCGCGCTCGCTATCGTTTGCTGCCCACCTCGCGGCCTGCATGCCGCTCGGATTCGCCAGGCACGGCACAGTCCGCAGGGACTGTGCCGTGCCCGGGCTCATCCCCCAGGGGGGTGCCAGTCTCCTGCGGGCAGCCGCGCGGAGGCTGAATGCGCGAGCTCGTTCTCCACTGTCGCGAAGCCCAGGCCGAGGCCTTTTCCGACGCGCTGCTCGAAGCCGGCGCGCTGTCGGTGTCCGTCGAAGACGCCGACGAAGGCACGGCGGGCGAGCGGCCGCTGTTCGGCGAGCCGGGCACCGAGCCGGACGTGCAGGCCTGGGACAGCAACCGCGTGGTGGCCTTGCTGCCCGACGGCGCCGATCCGGCGCAACTGCTCGAGGCCGCCTTGGACTACGCCGGCCTGGATGCGTCGCTGGGCCAGGACTGGTCCCTGCGCGACGTGCCCGACGCCGATTGGGTGCGGCTGACGCAATCGCAGTTCGGCCCCATCGAGATTTCCCGGAAACTCTGGATCATCCCGAGCTGGCATCGCGAAGAAATGGCGTCGGGTGAAAGCGCCGCCGCGTCCGCGCTGGCGCCCGATGCGATCCGTATCGAGCTCGACCCCGGCCTGGCCTTCGGCACCGGCAGCCATCCCACCACGCATCTGTGCCTGGCCTGGCTCGAAACCGACATGCCGGCCGGCGCGACCTTGCTGGACTACGGCTGCGGCTCGGGTATCCTGGCCATTGCCGCGCGCAAGCTGGGCGCGGGCGCCACGCTGGCGGTCGACATCGATCCGCAGGCGGTGCAGTCCAGCGTCGACAACGCCGCGGTCAACCGGGTCGAACTGTCGGCCATGCTGCCCGACGGCCTGCCGGAAGGCAGCTTCCAGGTGGTGGTGGCCAACATTCTGTCCAATCCGCTCAAGGTGCTGGCGCCCATGCTTGCCGGGCGAGTGGCGCCCGGCGGGCACCTGGTGCTGTCCGGCGTGCTGGAGCGCCAGGCCGAGGAAGTCGCCGCCGCCTACGCGCCCTGGATCGCCATGTCGGTCTGGCGCGCGCGCGAAGGCTGGGTCTGTCTGCATGGCCAGCGGGTCTAGTCCTCGGTTCACACTAAAATAGCGCATGGCGCTCACTACCCGTTGTCCGAATTGCCGCACGGCCTTCAAGGTCGTGGCGGATCAATTGCGCGTGCGCAATGGCCTGGTCCGCTGCGGTTCCTGCGGCACGGTCTTCGACGGCCGTGCCTGCCTGGAGGGTGCCGATGTCGCGCCTGTGCCGACACTGACGCCAGCGCAGGCTCCGGCGCAAGCCCCAGCCCCAGCCTCAATCCCAGCTTCAACCCCAGCCCCGTTTGCAGCGCCTGCCGCGCCGATCATGCCCGCGGTCCCGCCGCTGCGGATCGAGCCGCCTCCGTTTCTCTACGCCGAGCCGCCCGCTGTGCTGCGCGGGCGGGACCGGCGCCTGCTGGAGCAGGCGCCGGCATCCGCTGCCGAGCCCGACGACATCCGCGAGAGCGTCGACGCGCCCGAATCGGACGCCATCTATACGGACGACGAGCATGAGCTTGCTCCGCCCGCCATCCGCGCCACCGAGCCGGGCCACCTGATCTCCGCCCGCGATGCGCATGACGTCCATGGCGCGCACGAAGCCCATGACGCGAACACGCCGATCCGCGCCTACGACCCCGAAGACTATCCGCCGGATCAGGACGAGCCCGAGTTCACGGTCGGCGGCGCCCGCAAAGATGCCGCCGCTGAAGCCGCCACCGGCGAGGGCGTCTATGGCGAGGTGCGCACCCGCTATTCCAGCGCCATCGACGTGGGACGCACGCCGCCGCAGTTCCTCGACCAGGATCTCATCCAGAGCCATCGTGCCAGGCACCGCCTATGGACCTGGCTCTGCATGCTGGGCTTGATCGTGCTGTGCGGGCAGTTGCTCTATGTCTATCGAACGCCTATCAGCATCTCGATGCCGAAGCTCAGGCCGGTATTCGTCGGAGTGTGCAACGCCGTGGGCTGCAAGGTCAGCTATGCCCGGCGCATCGAGCGCATCTGGATCGAATCTTCGTCGTTGCGCATGACGCCGCAGAATAATGCACAGCAGGCCGCGCAGGCTCCGGCCGGCGCACAGGACGGCGCGCAACCGGCCGCGGACGGCGCTTCGCACATGATTCTCGGCGCGGTGCTGCGTAACCGCTACGAGAAAGACCAGGAGTGGCCCGCGCTGGATCTGAAACTGCGCGACAAGTCCGACACCGTCGTCGCGGAAAAGATCATCTATCCCAAGGACTATCTGCCGCCGGGCGCCACGGGCCCCATGGCCGCCGGGGCCGAGGTGCCGATCTCGGTGCCCGTTGTCGTGAAGGGATTGCAGATCAACGGCTTCGGTCTCCAGGTATTTTTTCCTTTGAATTCTTCCTTAAGGTAATTCCATGACGGCTCCAGTACTGGTCTGCGGTTCGATGGCTTTCGACGCCATCGCGGTGTTCGAAGGACGTTTCGGCGAACACATCCTGCCCGACCGCATCCACTCGCTTTCCGTGTCTTTCCTTGTGCCTACGCTGCGCCGCGAGTTCGGCGGCTGCGCCGGCAACGTGGCCTACAACCTGAAGCTGCTCGGCGGCACGCCGCTGCCCGTGGCGAGCGTGGGCGAGGACGCCGGCGGCTATCTGCAGCGCATGCAGGACCTGGGCATCAGCACGGCGCACGTCAAGGTCGTGCCCGGCACGCTGACCGCGCAATGCTGGATTACCACCGACCTGGACGACAACCAGATCACCGCCTTCCACCCGGGCGCCATGGGCCAGTCTGCGCAAAACGATTTCGGCGCCCAGACCGGCGCCGCGTGGGGCGTGGTTTCGCCCGACGCCAAGGACGGCATGTTCGCCCATGCAGAGCGCATGAACAAGCTCGGCATTCCCTTCATCTTCGACCTGGGCCAGGCCATGCCGCTGTTCGACGGCGCGGACATCGAGCGCATGATCAAGCTGGCGCAGGTGCTCACCGCCAATGATTACGAGGCCGGCGTCATCGAGCAGCGCACCGGCCGCAAGATCGCCGACATCGCCAAGACCATGCAGGCCGTCATCGTGACGCGCGGCGGCGACGGCGCGACGCTCATGACCGGCGGCCAGACCATCGAAGTGCCGCCCGTCAAGGCGGCCGCCGTGGTCGATCCCACCGGCTGCGGCGACGCGCATCGCGCCGGGCTGGTCTACGGGCTGACCCAGGGCTGGAGCTGGCTCGACAGCAGCCGCCTGGCCAACGTGATGGGCTCCATCAAGATCGCTTCGCGCGGGGCGCAGAACCACAAGCCGACCCGCGCCCAGATCGACGGCCTGCTGCGCGCCTCCTACGGCATCGGCCTGCCGGCCTGACGCAGAGGCGCGTCCAAGCGCGGTATCGCGGGCGTGTTGCAGAGGTTGCGCCCGGTTTCAGCGCGTCCCCAGGGCGGTTATCGGCAAGATTAGAATATCCTTGCCTTCTCGACGGCGACCGCTTCGCCGGGAAGGCGTTCCGGTCCTGGAGCTTTCCACATCATGACGCAATCGACTCTTTCTTCTTTTTCGCGAACCGGCCGCTGGACGGCCGTCGCTGCGCTGGGCTTGTCCCTGTCCGTTCTGGCCGGTTGCTCCACGCCTAGCGCGTCCAGCGACGTCTATACCTATGACCAGGCCCAGCGCGAACAGATCGTGCGCATGGGCACAATCACCAGCATGCGCCCCATCACCATCGAGAAAGGCGGCACGTCCGGCGTCGGTGCCGTGGCCGGCGGCGCAGTGGGCGGCGTGGCCGGCGCGGGCGTCGGCGGCGGCATGGGCAACGTGCTGGCGACCGTGGGCGGCGCCGTCGTAGGTGCCCTGGCGGGCAACGCAATCGAAAGCCACATGGGCAAGACCTCGGGCTATGAAATCACCGTGCGCCTGGACAACGGCGAGACCCGCGTCATCGCGCAGGCGGCCGACCAGCCCCTGAGCGTCGGCCAGCGCGTGCAGGTCATCAGCGGCGCGGGTCCCACGCGCGTGGCGCCGATGTAAAGCGCAAAGCGCGAACGCAAAAAAAGGGGCCCCGGCAATTTGCCGGGGCCTCTTTTTTTGCGCTGGCTAGATGCCCAGCAATCCGTAGCCCACGCGGGTCAGCACCATCAACAGCACCTGGGCGATCACGAGCAGCACCAGGGGCGAGAAGTCGATGCTGCCCATGCGCGGCAGAATCTGCCGGATCGGATCGAGCAGGGGGCGCGTGAGCGTGTGCAGGATGGGCATCAGGGGCGAGAGCGGGTTGACCCACGACAGCACGGCCTGGGCCAGCGTCATCCAGACGATCAGGTTCAGCGCCCACTTCACGGCCATCAGCAGCGCGCCTGCCGCAAAGGAAGGCAGCAGCGCCGGCGGAACCAGCGCGCCCGCGCCGATCAGCCAGGCCAGCACCAGATAGATCAGCGCCGCCAGCCACAAGGCCACGAGGCTGGTCCAGTCGATGGCGCTCGTGGCGGGGATGATTTTGCGCAGCGGCAGGATCAGCCAGTCGCTGGCCTTCTGGATGCCGCGCGCCATGGGGTTGAGCGGGTGCAGGCGCACCGCGTGCATCCAGGCGCGCAGGATGAGCGCCGCGCCGAAGAGCGTGAAAACGATGTCGAGCAGGAACCGTGCGATGTCACTGAACATGATGTGCGCGCCGCTAGCCTTGCATAAAGTTGAAGGGTTTTATTGTCGCATACCGCCTGCGCGGCGTTCGAGGCAAGCGGCAAAAGAAAAACCGCCTGGCAGGGCCAGGCGGTTTGACTGCTCAACGCAGCGTCGTCCGATTAGGGACGGCCGCCGGTCGGGAAGGGCCAGGAAGCAGCCGGATTGAGAGCCGTCTTGGCACCCGGGGCAGCAGCCGTCGAGGGCGGCGTGGCGGGTTTCTTGGGCGCGGCTTTCTTTGCAGCAGGCTTTTTGGCGGCAGGCTTTTTGGCAGCAGGCTTTTTGGCGGCCTTCTTGGCGGCCTTCTTGGCAACCTTCTTGACGGCCTTCTTCGCTACTTTCTTGACCGCTTTCTTGGCGACCTTCTTGGCAGCGGGTTTCTTGGCAGCGGGCTTCTTGGCGGCGACTTTCTTGACCGCCTTCTTGGCGACCTTCTTGACAGCAGCCTTCTTCGCTACCTTCTTGACCGCGACCTTCTTGACTGCGGCCTTCTTCACCACGGCCTTCTTGGCGGCGGCTTTCTTGACTACCTTCTTGGCGGCCTTCTTGGCCGCGGGCTTCTTCACCGCTTTCTTGGCGGCTTTCTTGGCAGTTGCCATGGTCATGCTCCTTAGGTTCAGGGGTCCCAGAACATAAACCCGTGTCACGTTCCGCCGGATGGCGGACCGCACTCGGGCTATTCATCGGCGCATGCCACAACCCTGTACGAGCGGAAGTGTTGCAACGGCTTGCGCTAATGAATTCAGCACGGCCATTTGATATGGCCCCCGCGTTTTTGCGCGAGCCATTTCAAATGGCGCCGGCAGACGATCATGCTGTCTACCGTAAGTCTTGCGTGGCGAATGCTACACCGAGAGCCAAGGAGTGGGAAGTGGCGACACCACCAGACTGCGAGGACTGGTGGTGTGCTTCGCGCTTATTCCCAGTTCAGTGTGCCGCCGGTTTGGTACTCGATCACGCGGGTTTCGAAAAAGTTGCGTTCCTTCTTCAGGTCGATCATTTCCGCCATCCACGGGAAGGGGTTTTCTTCCTGGGGGAACAGCGGTTCGACGCCGATCTGCTGGCAGCGCCGGTTGGCGATGAAGCGCAGATACGACTTGAACATGGGGGCGTTCAGGCCCAGCACGCCGCGCGGCATGGTGTCCTCGGCGTAGGCGTATTCGAGATCGACCGCCTTCTTGAACAGGCCGCGGATTTCCTCGCGGAATTCGGGCGTCCAGAGGTGCGGGTTCTCGAGCTTGATGGTGTTGATCAGGTCGATGCCGAAATTGCAGTGCATGGACTCATCGCGCAGGATGTACATGTACTGTTCGGCGGCGCCGGTCATCTTGTTCTGCCGACCCAGCGCCAGGATCTGCGTGAAGCCCACGTAGAAGAACAGGCCTTCCATCAGGCAGGCGAAGACGATCAGCGACTTGAGCAGCGTCTGGTCGGCTGCGGGCGTGCCCGTCTTGAAGCTGGGATCGGAGATGGCTTCGATGAAGGGGATGAGGAACTCGTCCTTGGCCCGGATCGACGGCACTTCGTTATAGGCGTTGAAGATCTCGGATTCGTCCAGATCCAGGCTTTCCACGATGTATTGGTAAGCGTGGGTGTGGATCGCTTCTTCGAAGGCCTGGCGCAGCAGGAACTGGCGGCATTCGGGCGCCGTGATGTGGCGGTAGGTGCCCAGCGTGATGTTGTTGGCGGCGAGCGAATCGGCGGTGACGAAGAAGCCCAGGTTGCGCTTGACGAGGCGGCGCTCGTCGTCGGTCAGCCCGTTGGGGTTCTTCCACAGCGCGATGTCGCGCGACATATTGATTTCCTGCGGCATCCAGTGGTTGGCGCAGGTGGCCAGGTATTTTTCCCAGGCCCACTTGTATTTGAACGGCACCAGCTGATTGACGTCGGTCTGGCCGTTGATGATGCGCTTGTCGGCCACTTTCACGCGGCGCGACGCGTCGTACTGCGACGAGGCTGCTGTCGCAGGCGTCGGGATGGCCGCGTCGGCGAAGGCGCCCGTGGCGGGGCGCACATCCGCGGCGGCGGCGGAACCACCCGCGGCGGGTGCCGGTTGTTGGGTGGCGGTTTCTTCCCAGTTCAGCATGTCGAATTCTCCGAAACGTTATTGGCAGGCTTCGCACTCGTCGAAACCGGGGTCGCCCGGCTTCATGGTGCAGGCTGCGCCGACGATTTCGGGTTCGGGCAGGTTGTGGGCCACGGCCGAAGCGGCGGCAGTGGGAACGGGCGAGGCGCTCACGGCGTTCAACTCGCCGCCGCGGCCGGTGGACTTCTCGGCGCTGGTGGCGCCCAGCGTGCGCAGGTAGTAGGTGGTCTTGAGGCCACGCTGCCATGCGAGCTTGTACGTGTCGTCCAGCTTCTTGCCCGATGCGCCGGCCATGTAGATGTTCAGCGATTGGGCCTGGTCGATCCACTTCTGGCGGCGCGATGCGCACTCGACCAGCCAACGCGGTTCGACTTCGAACGCGGTGGCGTAGAGTTCGCGCAGTTCGGCGGGAACGCGATCGATGCGGGACAGGCTGCCATCGAAGTACTTGAGGTCGGCGACCATGACTTCGTCCCACAGACCGAGTTTCTTCAGATCACGAACGAGGTGATCGTTGACAACCGTGAACTCGCCAGAGAGATTCGATTTGACGTACAAGTTTTGGTATGTAGGTTCGATGCACGCAGACACCCCAATGATATTGGAAATCGTCGCGGTTGGTGCGATTGCGATGCAGTTGGAGTTGCGCATGCCGTGCGATTTGATGCGCGCGCGCAACGTATTCCAATCGAGCGTGCTCGATGTATCGACGTCGACGAAGCCGCCGCGCTCATCGCGCAGCATCGCGATCGTGTCTTGCGGCAAGATGCCGCGCGACCACAGCGAGCCTTCGTACGATTGATAGCGGCCGCGTTCTTCGGCCAGTTCGCTCGAAGCCCAATAGGCTTGATAGCACACGGCTTCCATCGAGCGATCGGCGAATTCCACCGCGGCTTGCGACGCGTACGGCACGCGCATCATGTGCAGGCAATCCTGGAAGCCCATGATGCCCATGCCCACCGGGCGGTGCTTGGCGTTGGAGTTGCGCGCCTTGTCGACGGCGTAGTAGTTGATGTCGATCACGTTGTCGAGCATGCGCATGGCGATGCCGACGGTGCGCTTGATCTTGTCGTGGTCGAGTTCGTAGCTGCCGTCGTCGGCGAGCTTCATGTGCACGGGAAGATTCACCGAGCCCAGGTTGCAAACCGCGATTTCCGATTCGTTGGTGTTGAGCGTGATCTCGGTGCAGAGGTTGGAGCTGTGCACCATGCCCACGTGCTGCTGCGGCGAGCGGATGTTGCAAGGATCCTTGAAGGTGATCCAGGGGTGGCCGGTTTCGAACAGCATCGACAGCATCTTGCGCCACAGCGAGAGGGCCGGCATTTTCTTGAAGAGCGTGAGTTCGCCGCTGGCGACCTGGGCTTCATAGCCCAGGTAGGCCGCTTCGAATTCCTTGCCGACCTTGTCGTGCAGGTCGGGGCAGGTCGAGGGCGAGAACAGCGTCCACTCGCCGCCTTCCATGACGCGCTTCATGAACAGGTCGGGAATCCAGTTCGCCGTGTTCATGTCGTGCGTGCGGCGGCGCTCGTCGCCGGTGTTCTTGCGCAGCTCGAGGAACTCTTCGATGTCCAGGTGCCAGGTTTCCAGATAGGTGCAGACGGCGCCCTTGCGCTTGCCGCCCTGGTTCACCGCCACGGCGGTGTCGTTGACGACCTTCAGGAAAGGCACGACGCCCTGGCTTTCGCCGTTGGTGCCCTTGATGTGGCTGCGCAGCGCGCGCACGGGCGTCCAGTCGTTGCCCAGGCCGCCGGCGTACTTGGCCAGCAGCGCGTTTTCCTTGATGGCTTCGTAGATGCCTTCGAGGTCGTCGGACACGGTGGTGAGGTAGCACGACGACAGCTGCGAGTGCAGGGTGCCGGCGTTGAACAGGGTGGGCGTCGAGCTCATGAAGTCGAACGAGGACAGGATCTCGTAGAACTCGATGGCGCGCGCTTCGCGATCGGCTTCGCGCAGCGCCAGGCCCATGGCCACGCGCATGAAGAACACCTGCGGCAGTTCGATGCGGGTGCCGCGGATGTGCAGGAAGTAGCGGTCGTACAGCGTTTGCAGGCCGAGGTAGTCGAACTTCAGGTCGCGGTGCGCGTCGAGCGCGGCTGCCACACGGGCCAGGTCGAACTTGGCGAGCTCGGGCGAGAGCAGGCCGCCTTCGATGCCGCGGGCGATGAAGGTGGGGAAATACTCGGCGTAGCGGGTGATCATGCCGGCTTGCGAGACTTCCTCGCCCAGCACTTCCCTGCGCACGGTGTGCAGCAGCAGGCGGGCGGTGACCTGGGTGTAGGCCGGGTCTTTCTCGACCAGGGCGCGGGCGGCCAGGATGGCCGACTTGAAGACTTCGTCGACCGGCACGCCGTCGTACAGGTTCTTTACCGTTTCCTTGAGGATGGCTTCGGTGTCGACGTATTGCGTGAGGCCTTCGCCGGCGGCTTCGATGGTGGCGCGCAGGGCGGCCATGTCGAGCGGGCGGCGCGCGCCATTCTCGGTGACATGCAGGACGGGTTCGTCGGAAGGCGCGGCGGCCTCGGCGCTCGGCGCATGGGCGGCCGCGGCGCGCTCTTGAGAGCGCTTCTCGCGGTAGAGCACGTAGGCGCGGGCCACATCGTGCTCGCCCGAGCGCATCAGGGCCAGTTCGACCTGGTCCTGCACGTCTTCTATATGGAAGGTGCCGCCGCCGGGGTGGTTGCGCACCAGCGCGTTGACCGCCTGGGCGGTGAGTTGCTCGACCAGCTCGCGCACGCGGGCCGAGGCCGCGCCCTGGCCGCCGTTGACGGCCAGGAAGGCCTTGGTCATGGCGATGGCGATCTTGCTGGGTTCGAAACCGACTACCGAACCGTTGCGACGGATGATTTGATAGCCAGCCCATGGTCCGCCGGCGGCGTCAGCGGGGGCGGTTGCGGGCGGCACGGCGGTGGGCCGGGTCACAGAGGCGATCGAAGTCTGCATGGAAGCTCCTGTGCGAAAAAAGCAGGGGACAAAGCCGGTCGGCCTTGCCTGAAATGGTTGTTTCGGAGGGGGAGATGCCGCGTGTGGGACAGCTTATGTTGCGGCGGTGTTTCTACTATATCTAGTGTATCACCCCATCCATCTCTACTAATTCTAGTAGGAGAGGTGTCACAGAACAAGCACTGAATCCCCCACGAATAGTTAGCGTTTGTCAGGGGACGGGTCTGGGCTTGCCGGCACAAGCCCAGACTCCGAAGTGTTCACTTCGCAGGCGCGTCAGGCCGTCATCTGCAAGGGGTTTTCGTCTCCGGGGGCTTGCAAATAGCCTTGCATGGCGCGGTCCAGCGCGGCGTGATAGGCGGCCGCGCTGGCGGTCTTGACGTGGCCGTAGCCGCGGAGGGTCTCGGCCAGGGCGGCGATGCGCACGGCCTGGTCCAGTTTCGCGGGACTCAGATGATCCAGCAGGGTCTCGACCAGGCGCCGGTACTCGGCGACGAGCGCGCGTTCCATGCGGCGCTCGGCGGTGTGGCCGAAAGGGTCCAGCCAGGTGCCGCGCAGGCCCTTGAGGTGGCGCAGCGCGCGCATGCCGCGCTCGGCCCATGCGCCCAGCGCGATCTTGCGCGGGACGCCGGTGCGCGGGTCCTTGCGCGCCAGCAGCGGCGGCGCCATGTGAAAGCGTAGTTGCACGTCGCCTTCGAACTGGTCCTGCACCATGGCGCGGAAAGCGCCGTCGCTGTACAGGCGCGCGACTTCGTACTCGTCTTTGTAGGCCATCAGCTTGAAGAGGCTGCGGGCCACGGCCAGGGCCAGGCGCGGCTGGCGGTTGGCCGGTGCGCCGGGAGCGATCGCGCGTTCGCGTTGCGCCACGCGCTCGACCAGTTCGCGGTACTGCCGCGCATAAGCGGCGCTCTGGTAGGCGGTCAGGTCGCGCTCGCGCCGCGCCACCGCTTGAGCGAAGGATTCGGGCACGTGCAGTTGCACGACCTGGGCGCGCGGCTTGAGCGCGGCCTCGAGGGCTTGCGGCTCGTGCGCGGCCAGCCGGCCGGCATCGAAGGCGGCGCGGTTGGTGTCCACCGCCACGCCGTTCAATTCGATGGCGCGGGCCAGGGCCGGCAGCGCGAGCGGAATGTCGCCGCGCTGCCAGGCATAGCCCAGCAGGAAGACGTTCGACAGGATGCTGTCGCCGAACAGCGCCAGCGCGGCGGCATGCGCGTCCAGCGCCGCGACCTGCGCGGGGCCGGCCGCATGGCGGATCTTGGCCTGCAGGGCTTCGGCATGCAGCGGCGCGTCGGGGTTGCGCGTGAAATCCGAAGGCGCGGCGACGTGCGTGTTGAGCGTGACGCGCGTGCGGCCTGCGCGCAGCGCGCCCAGCGCATCGGGCGCGACGGCCGCGACCGCGTCGCAAAGAATGGCCGCGTCCGCCTGCTGCCAGTCCAGCCGCGCCGGGCCGGCAGGCGCATCGGCGGGCGCAAGGCGGATGTGGCTGAGCACCGTGCCGCCTTTCTGCGCCAGGCCGGTCAGGTCGAGCGTGCAGGCCGACAGGCCTTGCAGATGCGCGGCCATCGAGACCAGTGCGCCGATGGTGACGACGCCGGTGCCGCCGATGCCGGCCACCAGCAGCCGATAGGGCTGCGCGGGCGCGGCGATCGCGGGTTCTGGCAGGTCGGCGATGCGCGCGGTCCACGCCGCGCGATCCGTGCCGGCAGCGCCGGCGGCCTGGCGGCGCGGCTTGCCGCCTATGACCGAAACGAAGCTGGGGCAAAAGCCTTCGGCGCAGGAATAGTCTTTATTGCAGCCGGACTGGTCGATGGCGCGCTTGCGGCCGTAGGGGGTTTCGAGCGGCGCGATCGACAGGCAGTTGGACTGCGCGCCGCAGTCGCCGCAGCCCTCGCACACCGCGCTGTTGATCAGCAGGCGGCGCGGCGGGTCGGGGTATGGATTCTTTTCGCCGCCGAGCCGCCTCAAGGCAAAAACGCCCCCTTGGGGAGCAGCAAGCCCGAGGGGCGCGGCGTGGGGGCCTTTCTTGCGGCGGCGGCGCTTTTCGGCGGCGCAGGCCTGGTCGTGGATCAGCACGGTCACGCCCGATATGGCACGCAGCTCGCGCTGCAGCGCGTCGAGCTCGCGGCGGTGATGCACGGCGACGCCGGCCAGATCCACGCCGCGGTATTTCTCGGGCTCATCGGTCGTGACCACGATGCGCGCCACGTTTTCGCCGCGCAGCTGCTGGCAGATCTGCGGCACCGAGATCGGGCCGTCCACCGGCTGCCCGCCGGTCATGGCCGTGGCGTCGTTGAAGAGAATTTTGTAGGTGATGTTGGCGCGCGCGGCGACGGCCTGGCGGATGGCCAGGTAGCCCGAGTGGTAGTAGGTGCCTTCGCCCATGTTCTGGAAGACGTGGGGCATCTCCACATAAGGCGCCAGGCCGACCCAGTCCGCGCCTTCGCCGCCCATCTGCGTGAGGCCGCTGGTGCCGCGGTCCATCCAGGTGGCCATGTAGTGGCAGCCCACGCCGCCCAGCGCCTGGCTGCCTTCGGGCACCTTGGTCGACGTGCTGTGCGGGCAGCCCGAGCAGAAGTAGGGCTGGCGGCGCATGCCGTCGGCTTCGTTCGAGAGCGGCGCAGGGCACTGCAGGCTCGCGTCGGCCGTCGTCGCGATGCCGGCCGCGCGCCGCAGCCAATCGGCCAGCGGCGCGGCCAGCAGCGACGGGCGCAACTGGCCGGCCGGCGCAATCATCGCCGCGCCATCCAGGCCGAGGCGGCCGCATACCGACGGATGCCGCGGCAGATTGAAAAGCAGATCCTTGACCTGGCTTTCGACCACCGCGCCTTTTTCTTCGATCACCAGGATGTGCGAGAGGCCGTCGGCGAATTCGAGCAGGCGCCCGGCATCCAGCGGCCAGGTCAGGCCGGGCTTGTACAGGCGCACGGCGTCTTGCGATACGCCCAGGCGCCGCAGGACTTCCAGCGCATCCAGATACGCCTTGCCCACGGCGACGATGCCGACCTGCGCGTGCGGCGCGGGCCAGGCCAGTTGGTCGATGCTATGGCGCCGCGCGAAGGCCTTGACCGCGTCCAGGCGGCGCAGCATGCGCGCTTCGATGGCCAATGAGAGAAAGCCGCGCGTGTCGTATTCGGTGGACTCGCGCGGTAGCAGCGGATCGTCGGGCATGCCGTATTCGGGCGTGGGCGCCAGCTCGAAAGACTGGCCGCTTTCCACCGTCTCGGAAACCGCCTTGAAGGCCACCCAGGTGCCGGCGTGGCGCGACAAGGCCCAGCCCCACAGCGCGAAGGTCTCGTATTCGGAGACCGAAGCCGGGTTGACGATGGGTGCCATCCAGCCCATGAGCGAAGCTTCGCTGGCGTGCGGGATCGACGAGGACACGGCGGCGTGGTCGTCGCCCACGACCATCAGCACGCCGCCGTGGCGCGAGGCGCCTGCCGCGTGGCCGTGGTGCAGGGCATCGCCGGCGCGGTCCAGCCCGGGCCCCTTGCCGTACCACATGGCATAGACGCCTTCGACCTTGCGATCCGCGCGCAGGCCGGCCTGCTGCGTGCCCATGACGGCGGTGGCGGCCAGGTCTTCGTTGATGCCGGGCAGGAATCGGACGCGGTTGGCCTGCATCAGCGCCTGTGCCTTCCATAGGGTCAGGTCCACGCCGGCCAGCGGCGAGCCGCGGTAGCCCGAGACGAAGCCCGCGGTGTTCAGGCCGCGCTCGCGGTCCAGCCGTCCCTGGGTGAGCAGCGCGCGCACCAGGGCCTGCGTGCCGGTGAGAAACACGCGGCCTTGGGTGCGGGTGAGGTTGTCGCCGAGCCGGTAATCGAGGGCAATGGGCGCGGCCGGCTTAGGCGCGGCCGGCATAGGCGCGGCCGGCGTGGGCGTGGCCGACGGGGCCGGGGTACCGTCCATGATGGGCTTGTTCTCCATGATCTTGCGGCCATGATAGGCAAGCCGAGGTATGTATTTATTGCGTATTCGACGCGGATATTCCCTAAAATTCGAAATGAACATTTCGTATTTGGTGTTTTTTTGGAATAAACATGGATAAAACCGATATCGGCATCCTGCGCGCCCTGCAGCAGGACGGCCGCGCCTCGGCCCAGCAGCTGTCCGATCAGGTGGGGCTGTCGACCGCGCCGGTGTGGCGGCGGGTCAAGGCCCTGGAGGCCGACGGCGTCATCCAGGGCTATCACGCCCGGGTCGATCGCAGCAAAGTGGGTCTGCAAAGTTGCATGTTCGTGCAGATCGGACTGGAGCGGCACATCGCCAGCACCGTCGAGAACTTCGAGCGCTCGGTGCGTGACGCGCCGGAGATACTCGAGTGCTACGCGGTCACGGGCGATTCGGACTTTCTGCTCAAGATCCTGGTGGAAAGCCCCGAGGCCTACGACCAGTTCCTGCATCGCTTTCTCTTCAATTTGCCGGGCATACGCCAGACCCGCACCATCGTGGCGCTGCGCGAGATCAAGAACGAGGTCAGGCTGCCTTTGTAGCGGCGCGCCGGCCGGCGGTGTTGTGCAATTGCAGCAGGCAACGGCCGCGCCAGGCGCGACGCGGGCCTGTTTTATTGCTTAGTCGGGGTTCGGTCTTTAGAGTGGCGGTAGTGTTGTCGAGTTGCCGCATCGCCAGGTGCGGCGTGAGAGTGACGGGCCCGAAGGCCCTTGGAATCATGCGTCGTTCGTCTTCAGTGTTGATGGCCGGTGCGGCATGCGCCGCGCTCGCAGTTCTGGCCGGTTGCGCCAGGAACAATCCCCCCGCGGCCGCCGAGGCCCCGCCCCAGCCTCCCGCCGTGGTATGCGTCCCGGCCCAGCCGGGCGATCCGATGGTCGGCACCTGGTATTCGACGTCCCGGCCTAAGGGCGTGGCGGGCGACTATCGGTCCCTGAAGGTTTTTTCTCCCGACGGCCACATGAGCTACACGTCCCAGCTCAGGTTCGGCCGCCGAGTGCGCCCGGCCCTGGACGAGAAGGGCTGCTGGCAGGTGGCCGACGGCATTCTCACCATGCAGACCACGTCCTCCCATGGCGAAGACGTCGACGCCACCGATCCGATCTACATCAACCGCTATCGCGTCGAAAAAAAGAGCCGCGGCCAGCTGACCTTGCGCAGCCTGGGCGATGGCCGCACGCTGGTCGAGCGGCGCATGCCGGCCGGCTATCAATTGCCGGATTGAAGCGGCCGGCAAGGTGCGGTTTTCGGGGCGCGAGGCCTGCCGCTTGCGGCGCGCTCGCGCTCGCGCCCTCGCCCGAAGCGCGATTGCCCACGCACGCGGCGCGGACTATCGGCCATGAATTGCAGAAAAGATTTACTTTGTTCCCGTCATCATTCGGGAGCATGCAATGGATATCGAGCGCTTCAAGGTTCATCACGTCAAGATCGTTGCCGGCATCGATTCATTGCGCAATCTTGCTCGCGCCGGGGTCAAGGAACACGCCCGCGACATCGCCCAGGCGCTGGGCGAGCTGGCGCGCCTCGTGACCCAGCATCTGGCCGTGGAAGACCGGATCCTGTACCCCACGCTCGCGCAAAGCGGCAATCAAGGGGTCGCCGCGATGAGCGCGCGCTACCAGGATGAAATGAAGGGCATCGCCTTCAAGTTCATCAATTTCGCGCGGCAATGGAGCGACGCAGCGAATCTGGCGCAAGAGCCCGAGGGCTTTCGCGCCGAAGCCAACACGGTATTGCGCGGCGTCTACGAACGCATACAGCGCGAGAACCGGGAGTTCTATCCGACGGTGGAGCGGATGTAGTCCGTTCGCAAGCCGTTCCGGGCGCAGCCTGCATCGCTGGCGCCGGCCCGGAGCGCCATTCGATCAAAGCGCGCCGAGGCGCGCGAGCACGGTTTCCCTGCCCAGCAGCGCCAGCACGGCGTCGACCGCCGGCGTCTGGGCGCGGCCGGTGACGGCCACGCGCAGCGGGATGGCCAGCTGCGGCATTTTCAGGCCGCGCTCGGCCAGCACGGCCTTGATGAGGGCGGCGATGCCTTCCTTGGTCCATTCGGCGCCTTGCGCCTGGGCGGCGAAAGCGGCGAGCGCTTCGCGCGCTGCGGGCGTCAGGTGCTGCTCGGCCAGTTCGGCGGGCGCGCTCTGATAGGGGCCGCAGAACAGCATGGCGCCTTCGGCCAATTGCTCCAGCGTTTCGGCGCGGTCTTTCAAGAGGGCCAGGGCGGCGGGCAGGTCCACCGCACGCGGGTCGCCGCCGCGCGCGACGATGCGCGGCGCGACGCGCTCAGCCAACTCGGCCTCGGGCATCTGCTTGATGTAGTGCGCGTTGACCCAGTTGAGCTTCTTCGGATCCCATTGCGAAGCGGACTTGGACAAGTGGTCGGCATCGAACCACTGCACCAATTGCTCGCGGGTGAAGAGTTCGTCGTCGCCGTGGCTCCAGCCCAGGCGGGCCAGGTAGTTCACCATGGCCTCGGGCAGATAGCCTTCCTTGTCGTACTCCATGACGTTGACCGCGCCGTGGCGCTTGGACAGCTTCTGGCCGTCGGGGCCGAGGATCATGGGCACGTGGCCGTATTGGGGTAGCGTGGCGCCCAGCGCGCGCAGGATGTTGATCTGGCGCGGCGTGTTGTTGACGTGGTCGTCGCCGCGCAGCACGTGGGTGATGGCCATGTCCATGTCGTCGACCACCACGCAGAAGTTGTAGGTGGGCGTGCCGTCGGGCCGCGCGATGATGAGGTCGTCGAGCTCGGTGTTGTCGAAGCTGATGGAGCCCTTGATGAGGTCGTCCCAGGTGGTTGCGCCGCCTTGCGGGTTCTTGAAGCGGATCACCGGCTTGCGGCCTTCGGGTATGGGCGGGAGCCGTTTGCCGGGCTCGGGGCGCCAGGTGCCGTCGTAGCGCGGCTTGTCGCCCCTGGCGCGGGCGGCTTCGCGCATGGCCTCGACTTCTTCGGGCGAGCTGTAGCAGTGGTAGGCCGTGCCGGCCTGCAGCATGCCGGCCAGCACCTCGCGGTAGCGGTCCATGCGCTGCATTTGATAGAAGGGGCCTTCGTCGGGCTGCATGCCCAGCCAGGCCATGCTGTCGATGATGGCGTCCACGGCTTGCTGGCTGGAGCGCTCCACGTCGGTGTCTTCGATGCGCAGCACGAAGACGCCTCGATAATGGCGGGCATAGGCCCAGGAGAACAGCGCGGTGCGTGCGCCGCCCAGGTGCAGGAAGCCGGTGGGCGAGGGCGCGAAGCGGGTACGGACGACGGAAGGCGTTTGCTGGGTCATGGCAGGGCGGCGCTAAAAGGGCCGCAATGAACGGACCACGGCCGTAGATGGACGGGGCGCGGTCTTGTTACGATGAATGGGTCTCCGCTATTTTAAATGAGTGCCGCCCGCACTTTCGCGCCGCCATGCTGCGACACGCTCTCGCACCCCTGTTCGAGCCGGACTCCCTGGTCATCGCGGCTGACCGCGACCTGCCTGTTTTGGCCGTGCTGCTGGCCGAGCTGCGCGCGCGGACCACGGTCGCGACCTGCGAGTTCAGCCATGTGCCGGTGCTGCCCGCATCCTGCCAGGGCCTGGCGCCGGGCCAGCGGCCCGACCTGGCCCTGGTCTGCGTCGCGCCCTTGGCCTTGCCCGAGACGCTGCGGCGCCTGGCCGCGCAGGCGCCGCGCAGCGCCATCGTCCTGCCGCACGAATTTCCCGACCCCCATCCCGACGAGACGCGCACGCTGTGCGCCGAGTGGGCCAGGCGGCACGATTGCGCGCTGCTCGGCCCGCATTCCTTCGGCGTGCAGCGGCCGCACAGCTGGCTCAACCTCAGCCAGTATCCGACGCTGGCGCTGCCCGGGCGCGTGGCGCTGGTGACGCAGTCGCGTTCGATCGCCGCCGCCGTCATGGATTGGGCCGACGATGCGCACATCGGCTTTTCCACGGTGGTGTCGCTCGGCGGCGAGGCCGGGGTCGATCTGCCGCAGACGCTGGACTTCCTGGCCAGCGACGCGCGCAGCGACAGCATCGTGCTGTATCTGGAAAGAATAGACCACCCCCACGCCGCGCCTGCGGCTTGCTCCCCAGAGGGGCTCTTTTTACCTTGGGGCGGCCCGGCGGTAAAAAGGGGCCCCGCGCGCGAGTTCATGAGCGCCTTGCGCGCCGCGGCCAGCGTCAAGCCGGTCATCGTGCTCAAGGCCGGCCACGGCGACGGCGTGTTCAACGCGGCGCTGCGGCGCGCCGGCGCGGTGCGCGTGCGCTATTTCATGCAGCTGTTCTCGGCGATGAAGGTGCTGGGCCACGTGCGCCGCCCCAAAGGCGGGCGCGTGGCCTTGCTGTCCAACGGCAACGGCCCGCCGCAGCTGGCCATGGACCTGGTCGGCACGGACGGTTCCACCATGCCCGCCGGGCTAGAGCCCGGCACGCGCCGCGCCTTGCAGGCCCTGCTCGAACCCGGCGCGGCCGTGGACAACCCCGTCATCAGCTATGCGCCGCTGACGCCCGAGCGCATCCAGGGCATGCTCGACGGCCTGCTGGCCGATGCCGGCGTGGACGGCGTGCTGGCCTTGCTTGCCCCGGACCCGCTGACCGACATGCACGCGGTGGCCGAGCATCTGGCGAAAATCGCGCCCAAGGCGCGCAAGCCGGTGATCACCTGCCTCATGGGCGACGCCGCCATGCGGCCTTTGCGGCGCATGCTCGACGACGCCGGCACGCCGGCCTTTCGCACGCCCGAGACGGCGATGGACGCCTTCGGCGTGCTGGCCTCCTACAACTACAACCAGCAACTGCTGCAGCAGACCCAGCCCCTGGAGTCGCCGGCGCTGCCGCCCGACATCGCCGGCGCGCGCGCCGCGATCGCGCGCGCCAGGGAAGCGGGCCGGCTGGAATTGAACGCGGCCGAGGCGCAGGCGCTGCTGGACGCCTTCCAGGTGCCGCTGTCGGTTTTGCCTGAAGAGGCCGCGCGCGCCGAGCCGGAGTCGCATCCGGTTTCGGTGCGCGTGTTGCGCGACAGCCGGCTCGGGCCCGTGGTGCGCTTCGGCGCGAGCGGCCCGCAAGCCGACCTGCCGGGCTGGGGCGGCAGCATGGAATTGCCGCCGCTCAACGGCTATCTGGCGCGCCAGCTGCTGGAGCGCAGCCGCCTGTGGCGCAGCGTGATCGAGCCCGGCGCGGACGCCAGCGTCACCGAAAGCCTGCAGCACGCGCTGGTGCAGATCTCCGAGCTGATCTGCGAGTTGCCGGACGTGGAAGTGCTGGCGATCGATCCGCTCTATATCGACGCGACGCAGCTGCGCGCGGCCGGCGTGCGCATGCGGATCACGCGCGAAGCGGCGGGATCGCCGCAACTGAGCGGTTATCCGCACATGGCCATCCATCCGTATCCCACGCGGCTGGCCCAGGTGCGGCGCATGGACGACGGCACGCCCTGGGTCATCCGGCCCATACGCCCCGAAGACGGCGAGTCGCTGCAGACTTTCATTCGCGGGCTGTCAGAGCGCTCGCGCTATATGCGCTTCGTGTCCATGCTGCGCGAACTGACGCCGCGCATGCTGACGCGCTACACGCAGATCGACTATCACCGCGAGCTGGCGCTGGTGGCGTGCACGCAGGTGCCCAATCCGGAGCATCGCGGCCACCCGCGCGAGGTCATCATCGGCTTCGCGCACTACCTGCGCAATCCCGACGGGCGCGGCGCGGAGTACGCGCTGGTGATCGGCGACGACTGGCAGAAGCGCCACCTGGGCGGGCAGTTGATGCAGGCCTTGATCGCCGAGGCACGGGACCAGGGCCTGGAATACATCGAAGGCCTGATCCTGTCGACCAACCGGCCCATGCTGACGCTGATGACGCGCCTGGGGATGGTCAACGACGCCGATCCCGAAGACCCGACGATGCGCAGGGTGTGGATGGATTTGAGTCGGACTGGCGATCCGGCGGCCGGCGATCCGGCAGCCGCCGGGTCGCCGGCCGCCGGGTCGAGCGATATCAAACGATGACGGTTTGCAGGAAGTCGCGGATGTCGTCGATTTCCTGCGGACACACGGCGTGCGGCATGGGGTAGGTGTGCCAGCGCACTTCGTAGCCCAGCGCTTGCAGCTTGTCGCGCGAGGCTTCGGCGCGGTGCAGGGCCACCACCGGATCGAAGATGCCGTGGGCCAGGAAGATGGGCGTGTCCGCATTGGCCGGCTGGCGCTCGGCGTCGGCCAGGTCGATGAGCGGCAGGTAGCCCGACAGGCCCATCATGCCGGCCAGTTTTTCCGGCAGGCGCACTCCGGTGTGCAGAGTCATGGCGCAGCCTTGCGAAAATCCGGCGAGCACGATGTTCGAGGTGGGAACGCCGCGCGCGTTTTCGCGGGCGATCAGGGCGCGCATGGCTTGCTCGCTGGCGCGGATGCCCGCGGCGTCTTCGCGGCGCACCAGGTCCATGGCCAGGATGTCGTACCAGGCGGGCATGACCATGCCGCCGTTGATGGTCACGGCTTGCATGGGGGCGTTGGGGAAGACGAAGCGCGTGGCTTTTTTCAAGCCCTGGGCGACTTGGGGGACGATGGGGGCGAAGTCGTTGGCGTCGGCGCCCAGGCCATGCAGCCAGATGACGGCGTGCGTGGGATTGGGGGAGGTTTCTATTTCCAGGCAGTCCAGGAGGGGGGCGGTCATGTTTGATTGCCTCGATTTTTTGAGTTCTTGATCCGCCGAGGCTGCCCTGCGCAATTCCGATGCTCGCCGCTTCCGCGGCTGCGGTTGGCCGCCCCCGCGCTTCGGATTGCTCCGGGTCCTCGGCTTGCTTGATCTGCTGATGATGGTCCGCTTGTCCGGCTATGCCAAGTCTTTCAAGGCTTGGAAGAGGGCGCGGTACTGCTTGCGTTGCGGATCCTGGCCTTGCTGCAGGGCGGCGTTGGCCTGGGCTTCCTTTCTGGCGGCGCGGATGACGGCGCGCAGGTGCTGGACGTCGGCGCCGGGGTGGTCCTGGAGCAGTTCGGTGAGCGCGTCGTCGTCCACGAGCAGGCGGTCGCGCAGGGTTTCCAGGCGGTGCATGGCGGCGGTGGCTTCGCGCGAACCGTTTTTCCATACGTCGAGCTGGGCGCGGATTTCTTCGGCGGGGGCGTTGCGCATCAGCTTGCCGACGAAGTGGACCTGGCGGCGGCGGCCGCCGTGGCTGGTGATGCGCTGCGCCTGGCGTATGGCTTCGTACAGGCGCTCGGCCAGCGGCAGCTGTTTCAGGCGCTCGGGCGAGAGATCGACGAGCTCCTTGCCCAGGTCGAGCAGGGCGTGCATGTCCCGCTTGACCTGCGACTTGCTGGGCGGCCGGTCGTCGTCTTCGTCTTCGAAATCGTCGGGAAGGTCGGACTCGTGGGGGAACTCGGCGTGCATGGCAAGTCGGGAAGATGAAAGGGCTATGATAACCGCCTCAGTCAAGTGGACAGCAATGGTCAATTCTTCTTCTTCCCTGCCGGTGGCCGCCAATCAGGCGCGCTTTAGCGAACTCGTCGAGAAGGTGCTGGCTTACGCGCGCAAGGCGGGCGCGAGCGACGCCGTGGCCGAGGTTTCCGAAAGCCTGGGGCTGTCGGTCTCGGTGCGCAAAAACGATATCGAGACGGTCGAGCAGACGCGGGACCGCTCGCTCGACCTCACCGTCTATGCCGGGCAGAGCCGCGGCTCTGCGTCCACGTCCGATTTTTCCGACGAGGCCGTGCGCCAGACGGTCGAGGCGGCCTGGCACATCGCGCGCCACACCGCGGCCGATCCGGCCGCCGGCCTGCCCGACCTCGAGATGCTGGCCACCGATCATCGCGACCTGGCCCTGCACTACGCCTGGCCCATCGGCACCGAAGAGGCCGCCGAGCTGGCGCTGCGCGCCGAGCGCGCCTCGCGCGCGGTCGATCCGCGCATCACCAATACCGACGGGGCGTCCGTGGGCGCCTACGAAGGCCAGTTCGTCATGGGCAATACGCGCGGCTTCCTGGGCGGCTACCCGTATTCGCGCCACAGCCTGTCGGTGGCGCCCATCGCCGGGCGCGGCGACAACATGCAGCGCGACTACTGGTACACCTCCGAGCGCGACGCCGGGCTTCTGGCCTCGCCCGAGGCCGTCGGCCGCTATGCCGCCGAGCGCACGCTGTCGCGCCTGTCGGCCCGCCGCATCGCCACCTGCAAGGTGCCGGTGCTGTTCGAGGCCCCTCTGGCCCTGGGCCTGCTGGGCGCCTTCACGCAAGCCACCAGCGGCGGCGCGCTTTACCGCAAGGCCAGCTTCCTGGTCGACGCGCTGGGCAAGCCGGTGTTCGCCGACCACATCGACGTGGCCGAAGATCCGCACGTGCCGGGCGGCATGGGCAGCTCGCCCTTCGACGACGAGGGCGTGCGCACGCAGGCCCGCCAGGTGGTCGTGGGAGGCAGGCTGGAAGGCTATTTCCTGTCTACCTACACGGCGCGCAAGCTGGGCATGGTCACCACCGGCAACGCGGGCGGTTCGCACAATCTGTCGCTCACCTCGCGGCTCACGCGCAAGGGCGACGACTTCGAAGCCATGCTGCGCAAGCTGGGCACGGGGCTGCTGGTCACCGAGCTGATCGGCCAGGGCGTGAACTACGTCACGGGCGATTATTCGCGCGGCGCCTTCGGCTATTGGGTCCAGAACGGCCGCATCCAGCATGCCGTGCAGGAAATCACCATCGCCGGCAACCTGGCCGACATGTTCCGCGACATCGTCGCGGTGGGCATGGACACCATCACGCGCGGCACCAAGACCACCGGTTCCATCCTGATCGGGCAGATGTCGATCGCGGGAACCTGACCCGTCCTCATCCTGCGCCCTGCGGGCCATCCAACAACGCGCTTCGGGAGATCAAAATCATGCAACGTCGATCCTTCTTGAAGGGGGCTGGCCTGGGGGCCGCGGCGGGCGGCGCGGTGCTGGCCGCTCCGGCCTTGGCGGCCGACGCGCCGTCCTTCAAATGGCGCCTGGCCTCGGCCTTTACCGAGCAGCAGAACGTGTTGTACAGCGCGGCCGGCGTGTTCGCGGAGTATGTGTCCGACGCGACCGACGGCCGCTTCGTCATCAAGCCCGCGCCGGCCGGCGAGAAAGCGCCGGCCTCGGGCGTGCTCGACGCCGTGCAGAAGGGCGAGGCCGAAATGGGCCATGCCGTTTCGTCCCTGTATGAAGGCACCAATCCGGCGCTGTGCTTCGATGCGGCCGTGCCTTTCGGCCTGACGGCCCGGCAGATGAACGCCTGGATGTTCGAGGGCGACGGGCTCTCGCTCACGCGCGACCTCTTCAAGGGCCACGGCATCGTCAATTTCCCCCTGGGCAACACCGGCGCGCGCATGGGCGGCTGGTACAAGAACGAGATCAAGTCCATCGAGACGTTCAAGGGCCTGAAGATCCAGGCCCAGGGCCTGCTCGGGACGCTGCTGGCCGGCATGGGCGCGGCGCCGCAAGCGCCGGTGGCCGACGAAATGGCCGCGCTCGCTGCCGGCGCGCTGGACGCCGTGCCCGGCGCCGGCACGCCGTACGACGACGACAAGCAGGGCGCGCCCAAATCGGCCAATTTCTACTATTACCCCGGCTGGTGGGCGGGCAGCACGCAAGCCTCGCTGTATATCGGCGCCAAGGCCTGGGACAGCCTGCCCAAGACCTACCAGGCCGTCGTCAAGGCGGCCAGCTGCGCGGTGCACCTGGACGTGACCGCGCGCTATGACGCCCGCAACGCCGTGGCCCTGCGCCGCCTGGTGGCGGGCGGAGCGCAGCTGCGCGCCTTCCCGCGCTCGGTGCTGGACGCCGCCTGGGACGCGGCAGCGGCCTGGTATGCCGACATGTCGGGCAAGGATCCGAAGTTCAAGGCGATCCACGACAGCTACATGGCCTCGCGGGGCGACCTCGCGTCCTGGTTCAAGGTGGCCGAGGGCGCCTACGAGCAGTACCTGTCCTCGACACTGGTGTTCAAGCCGAGTTGATGGGCCGGCTTTGCCCTCTCCCGGATCGTAACTTGCGCAAAAAATGCCCAGATGCTATAGTCATGGGCTCTTTCTCATCTTCAAGCACGGGCGGGTAATAACGCTTAGGCCGGGGATCGCGGGAAGAAAACCCGAGGAGCAGGCCGTTCTGCCTTCGGAACAATGGAAATCTTAGGAACCATCATGAAGACCTTTGTGGCCAAGCCGCATGAAGTCCAACGTGACTGGTTTGTGATCGACGCCAAGGGCAAAGTCCTCGGTCGTGTGGCCAGCGAAGTCGCACGCCGTCTGCGTGGCAAGCACAAACCCGAATTCACGCCGCACGTTGACACCGGTGATTACATCATCATCGTCAACGCTGCCGATATCGTCGTTACCGGCAACAAGTCGGAAGACAAGAAGTACTTCCGCCACACCACGTACCCGGGCGGTATCCGCGAAACCAATTTCCGGAAGATGCAAGAGCGTTTTCCTGGCCGCGCCATCCAGAAGGCCGTCAAGGGCATGCTGCCCAAGGGTCCCCTGGGCTACGCGATGATCAAGAAGCTGAAGGTGTACGCCGGTGCCGAGCACCCGCATACCGCGCAGCAGCCCAAGCCGCTGGAAATCTAAGGAAACGCCATGATCGGTAACTGGAACTACGGAACCGGCCGTCGCAAGACCTCGGTGGCTCGCGTTTTCATCAAGAAGGGCACGGGCAACATCATCGTCAACGGCAAGCCCGTCGACGAATTCTTCGCCCGCGAAACCGGCCGCATGGTCGTGCGCCAGCCGCTCGAACTGACCGGCATGCTCGAAGCCTTCGACATCAAGGTCAACGTGCACGGCGGCGGTGAAACCGGCCAAGCCGGCGCCATCCGCCACGGCATCACCCGCGCCCTGATCGACTACGACGCGACGCTCAAGCCCTCGCTGTCGCAAGCCGGCTTCGTCACCCGCGACGCCCGCGAAGTCGAACGTAAGAAGGTCGGCCTGCGCAAGGCCCGCCGTCGGAAGCAGTTCAGCAAGCGTTAATCGCCTGCCGTTCCAAAAAAGCCGCCCTGTTCACGCAGAGGCGGTTTTTTTTCGCCCATGGATTCCAGGCGGACCCTCAGTCAGGTGCGCAGGGCGGCGTGGATCGCCTGCTTCATGGTTCGCGCGGCCGCGTCCATGGCTTCGACGGGAACCGCGCCGTAGCCGAGCATCAGCCCGTTGTAGGCCTCGTCGCTTCCGGGCAGGCAAAGCTGCGACAGGGGCCGCAGCACCAGTCCGCGCTCGCGCCCCGCGCGGCTGACTTCGGTGTCGGCCGCCGGCGCATCCAGCCGCGCGGACAAGTGCATCCCGCCGCCTGCGCCCGAAACCGTCAGCAGGTCGTGCAGATGCCGCTCCAGCGCCTCTTGCAGCGCGTCGCGCCGCTGGACGTAGAGCCGCCGCATGCGCGCCAGGTGGCGCGTGAAATGCCCGGCTTCGATGAAGTCCGCCAGCGCCTGCTGGTCGGCCGCCCGACCGCGCAGCATCAGCGCCCCGGCGGCGCGGCGCAGCACCGGCGTGAGCGTGGGCGGCACCACCATGAAGCCGATCCGCAGGGCGGGGAACATCACCTTGCTGAAGGTGCCCAGGTAGATCACCGGCGCATCTTCGGCCAGGCCCTGCAGGGCCGACAGCGGCGCGCCCTGGCGGCGGAATTCGCTGTCGTAATCGTCTTCGACGATCCAGGCGCCGGCGGCTCGCGCCTGGGCCACCAGGGCCAGGCGCCGCTCCAGGCTCATCACCGCGCCGAGCGGGTATTGGTGCGAGGGGGTGATGTAGATGAGCCGGGGCGGCGCGTCGCGCCAGTGGCGGGGCTGCGGGGCGAGGCCGTCGGCGTCGACCGGAATCGGCACGAGCCGCAGGTCGGCGGCGAGAAAGGCATTGCGGGCGCCGTTGTAGCCGGGGTTCTCGACCCAGGCGGTGTCGCCGGCGTCGGCCAGCGCGTGGGCGCACAGGCCCAGGCCGCTTTGCGTGCCGTGGGTGATGAAGACCTGCTCGGCGTCGCAGCGCACGCCGCGCGAAACGCGCAGGTATTCCGCGATGACCCGGCGCAGCGCCGCGTTGCTTGCGGTGGGCGCGTAGCCGAGCTGGGCGGGTCCGGTATTGCGCCAGGCGCGCTCGACGCAGCGCCGCCATTGCGCGAGCGGAAATTCGTCGAGCGCCGGCGTGCCCGGCAGAAAGGGCAGGGGATCGTCCATGCCCTTGCCCGGGCGGGCGAGGTACGTCACGCGGCGCGACAGCGCCGGGGCTTCGCCGGACGCGGCGGCCGGCGCTTGCGCGAGGCCCACGCGCGCCACGACAGTGCCTTGCCGCGTGCCGTTGACGAAGCCTTCGGACGCCAGCCGCTCGTAGGCATAGAGCACCGAGTTGCGCGCCATGCCCAGTTCGCCGGACAGCAGGCGCGACGACAGCAGGCGCGTGCCTTCTTCGATCTTGCCGCTCAATATGGCCGCGCGCAGGCAGGCATACAGGCGATTCTGCCGCGGCATCCGCGCGTAGGCCTGCGGCCCGATCTCGCGCCGGAACGCCGCGAGCAGCATCTCGTAGTCCATCGTGGCTCCATGAATATCGTGCTCCGTGGGTCTACAAATAGTGCCACGATTTTCTTATCTTGGACGCGTTCATCATCGTTTACAAGGAGCCCCGCAATGAACATGCCCGACGCCGAACAGCCCTGCGCGCCGCCTTCCGCCCGCACGCGCGTGCGCCGCGTGCCCAACCGCGCCTACTACGACCGCGCCACGCTGCACGCCATCATCGACTCGGCCTACCTCTGTCACCTGGCCTTTGCCGACGAGCACGGCGTGCACTGCATTCCCACCGCGTGCTGGCGCGAGAGCGACCACCTGTACGTCCACGGCTCCAATGGCAGCCGCATGCTCAAGCTCGCGGCCACCGGCGCGCAGGTCTGCGTGGCCATCACGCACCTGGACGGGCTGGTGCTGGCGCGCTCCGCCTTTCATCACTCGATGAATTACCGCTCCGCGGTGGTCTACGGCGCGTTCGAGCTGGTACAGGGTGAGGCCAAGGCGGCGGCGATGGATGCGTTCGTGGAATTCGTCGCGCCGGGACGCTCGCGCGAAGTGCGCCCCGGCGACGCCAGCGAGCTTGCCGCGACCACGGTGCTGCGCATCGCGCTCGACGAGGCCGCGTCCAAGATCCGCGTCGGCGGCCCCAAGGACGACGAGGTCGACATGTCCCGGCCGGTCTGGGCCGGCGTGCTGCCCATGGCGCTGCAGCCGCGGGCGCCCGTGGCCGAATCCGCCGCCATGGACGAGCCCGATTACGTGCTGCGCTGGCAGAAGGCCGCGCGCCAGTCCGACCTGGCGCCGGCGGCATCATGACCCGCGCCGCGGGCGTGCCGACATCGGGCGGCGATGCGCGCCGTGCCTGGCTGCTGCTCGTCGTGCTTGCCCTGGCGTGGGGCATCAACTGGCCGGCCGGCAAGGCGCTGCTCGCCTACCTGCCGCCCATCTGGCTGGTGGCGCTGCGCTCGGCGCTGGGCATGGTCGCGCTGCTGGCTATCTGCCTGGCGTGCGGCCGCTTCGTCATCCCCAGGCGCGGCGACATCCCCGTCATCCTGAGCGTGGGCACGCTGCACATGACCGCGTTCTCGGTCCTGGTCAGCGTCGGCCTGCAGTTCGTGCCGGTGGGGCGTTCGGTGGTGCTGGCCTACACCACGCCGCTGTGGGTCGTGCCCGGCGCGCGCCTGCTGCTGGGCGAGCGCCTGACCGTTTGGCGCTGGCTCGGCATTGCGATGGGCGTGCTGGGCCTGCTGCTGATCTTCAATCCGCTGACCTTCGACTGGCATGACCGGCGCGCCGTGCTGGGCAACGGGCTGGTGCTGCTGGCGGCGCTGTGCTGGGCGGTGAACATCCTGTACGTGCGCTCGCATAAATGGGTCACGCCGCCGTTCGAGCTGGTGTTCTGGCAGACGCTGCTGGCGACCTGCCTGCTGGTGCCGCTGGCGCTGCTGCTGGACGGCGCGCCGCGCGCCGATTGGCAGCCGGAATCGATCGGGCTGATGCTGTATGGCGGGGTGTTCGGCATTGCGCTGGGGTACTGGGCGATGACGACGGTCAATCGCCACCTGCCCGCCGCGACCACGTCGCTGGGGCTGCTGGGCGTGCCGGTGTTCGGCATGGCCTGTTCCGCCCTGGCGCTGGGCGAGGGGATCAGCCTGCCGCTCCTGGGGGCGATGGGCCTGATTCTCGGGGGGATAGGCGTGGGGGCGATAAAATAGCTTTTGCGAGACACTAGATTGCTCGCCGCTCCCTTTTTTCGCAAAGAACACACCATGGCATCGAAGATCAAAGTCGGCATCGTCGGCGGCACCGGTTATACCGGCGTGGAACTGCTGCGCCTGCTGTCGCAGCATCCGCACATCGAACTCACCGCCATCACTTCCCGCAAGGAAGACGGCATGCCGGTGGCCGACATGTATCCCAACCTGCGCGGCCGCGTCGACCTGGCCTTCTCGACCCCCGAGAAAGCCAGGCTCGCCGACTGCGACGTCGTCTTCTTCGCCACGCCGCACGGCGTGGCCATGGCCCAGGCCAAGGAGCTGCTGGCCGCCGGCACCCGGATCATCGACCTGGCCGCCGACTTCCGCCTGCAGGACACGGCGGTCTTCGAGCGCTGGTACAAGATACCGCACAGCTGCCCGGACATCCTGGCCGAGGCCGCCTACGGCCTGGTCGAGCTCAACCGCGAGGCGGTCGCCAAGGCCCGCGTCATCGGCAACCCCGGCTGCTATCCCACCACCGTCATCCTGGGCCTGGCCCCGCTTATCGAGGGCGGCAAGAAGCTGGTCGACACCCAGACCCTGATCGCCGATTGCAAGTCCGGGGTTTCCGGCGCCGGACGCAAGGCCGAAGTCGGCTCGCTCTTCTCCGAGGCCTCCGACAATTTCAAGGCCTACGGCGTGGCCGGCCACCGCCATGGGCCCGAAATCGCCGCCCAGCTCGCAAAGCTGGCCGGCGGCCCCGTGCCGCTGACCTTCGTGCCGCACCTGGTGCCCATGATCCGGGGCATGTTCTCCACGATCTACGCCCGCATCCTGCCCGAGGCGCGCGACACCGACTTCCAGAAACTGTTCGAAGAGCGCTACGCCGACGAGCATTTCGTCGACGTCATGCCGGCCGGCAGCCTGCCCGAGACCCGCTCGGTGCGCGCGTCCAACACCCTGCGCATCGCGGTGCAGCGCCCCGCGCAGGAAGGCCGGCCCGGCGACCTGCTGATCGTGCTGGTCGTGCAGGACAACCTGGTCAAGGGCGCCGCCGGCCAGGCCGTGCAGAACATGAACCTGATGTTCGGCCTGCCCGAGTCGGCCGGCCTGGACCAGGTCGCTATTCTGCCGTAAGGGTTATCGCTGTCCGGGCGGGGTGGCCTGGGTTATAGTGAACACATTGTGGGCGGCCTGTCCGCCCATTTTTACCGTATTGAATCCGCCGCGGCGCATGGCGCCCGGCGAGGAGCGCAACATGAACGCCGTTACCGAAACCGTCGACCTGCAGGCCCCGCCGCCGGCCCCCCTGATTTTCACCGGCTCGGCCGCTGCCAAGGTCAAGGATCTGCTGCTCGAAGAGGGCAACCCCGAGCTGAAGCTGCGCGTGTTCGTGCAGGGCGGAGGCTGTTCGGGCTTCCAGTACGGTTTCACCTTCGACGAAACCGTCAACGAAGACGACACCGTGCTCGACAAGGACGGCGTGCAGCTGCTGGTCGATCCCATGAGCTTCCAGTACCTGGTCGGCGCCGAGATCGACTACAAGGAAGACATCGAAGGCTCGCAGTTCGTCATCCGCAACCCGAATGCCAGCACCACCTGCGGCTGCGGTTCGTCGTTCTCGGTATAAGCGCCGAAAAACGCCGCCTTTCAGACAGAAAAGCCCCGCGCCGATGCGCGGGGCTTTTTTTTGCCCATCTCGCCCTAGGGTTTGCCCTGAACCGGCTGCGTATTATGCAGAAATTCTCATCCGCCTCGTTCCAAAGCGACAAGACGCCCGGGTAAGGCATTCCTATACTTGAAGCCCTTCACACCCCACGCCCAACGGGCTCGCGCCGCGGCGGGGCGTGAAAATCGCCGCATCCGGATACCGGCCGGGATTAAGATGGGACTCATCGTTTTTACCTATGCAGAAAAAAACCCATCGTAGGTAAACTTTCGGTCTGTCGTAGGTAAAACCACCGACTGACTGTTGGTAAAACCATCGTGCCGCCATGGGTAAACTTTCGATGGGCGCGCCGTTTCCCCGGTGCGACGGGAACTCGAGTTTGTAGTGCACTGTGCATTTCCAAATCCAGGAGACTAGAGAATGAATCGTTTTACGAAAATTGCCGTGATTTCCGCTTTCTCGCTGACGGCGGGTGCGGTCGCGTCCGGCGCGCAAGCGGCTGAGAAGCCCGTCAAGATCGGCGTGCAAGCGCCCATCACCGGCGACTACGCCGCCGAAGGCCAAGGCATCCAGAACGGCGTCAAGCTGCTGATCGATCAGCAGAACGCCAAGGGCGGCCTGCTGGGCCACAAGATCGAGATGGTCGTGTGCGACGACGAAGGCAAGCCTGCCACCGCCGCCATCTGCGGCCGCAAGCTGGTCAACGACGGCGTGATCGCCGTGATCGGCACCTACACCAGCGGCGCCGCCCTGGCCGCCGCGCCGATCTACTCGGCCGCCAAAGTGATCCAGACCTCGGACGGCACCAGCGACGAGCTGACCCAGAAGGGTTGGAAGACCTTCTTCCGCAACGCGCCCCCCAACAGCGCCGAAGCCGTGTTCACCGCCCAGTACCTGGTCAAGGCCAAGAAGTACAAGCGCGTCGTGGTCCTGACCGACCACTCCAGCTACGCGACCGGCCTGGCCGACAGCGTGGTCAAGGAGATCAAGGCCGCGGGCGGCAACGTGGTCGCCAAGGACTTCATCACCGCCGGCACGCAGGACTACAGCGCCGTGCTGACCAAGATCAAGGCTGAAAACCCCGACGCCGTGTACTTCTCGGGCTACTACACCGACGGCGGCCTGATCCGCGCGCAGATGGTGCAGCTGGGCATGAAGTCCGCTTTCGTGGGTGGCGACGCCAACCAGAACGAAGCCTTCGCCAAGATCGCCGGCCCCGCCGCCCAAGGCACCATCATCATCAACATTCCCTCGCCGGACAACCTTCCCTACCCGGAAGCCAAGGAATTCCTGGCGCAATACGTGAAGGCCTACGGCTCGCAGCCGCCGAGCATCTATACCTTCACCAACGCCGATGGCCTGCGCGCCATCTTCCAGGTGGCTGAAGAGACCAAGTCGATCGAACCGGCCAAGCTCATCCCCCATCTGCACAACATGAAGGGCTACAAGGGTCTGACCGGCTCCTTCACGTGGGATGCCAAGGGCGAGCGCGTGGGCAGCCCGTTCACGGCCTTCGAAGTGGAAGCCGACGGTTCCTACAAGACCGTGTACCCGACCAACTAAGGTTGGAACTCGATAAAGCGTCGCGGCCGCGCCCGGCATAGTCCGGGCGCGGGGCCGGCACAGCCGGGCGCGACGCTGTTTTTATCTTCGGAATAGGCAAGATGGACTTCATCCTGCAACAACTCATCAACGGCTTGACGGTCGGGGGCATCTACGCGTTGATCGCGTTGGGCTACACGATGGTCTACGGCGTGCTCAAGCTGATCAATTTCGCGCATGGCGACCTGTGCATCCTGGGCGCCTTCATCGGCCTGACCGCCCTGACGACCGGCGTGTTCGCCGGGCTGCCGACGCCCGTGCTGATGGCGCTGGCCTTCGTGATCGCCGTCGTCGTCGTGGCCGTGACCGGCACCTTGCTCGATCGCGCCGCCTACAAGCCGCTGCGCCGCGCGCACCGGCTGTCCCCGATGGTGTCCGCGCTGGGCGCCTCCATGATGATCGAGAACGGCATCATGTTGATCTGGGGCCCGAACGTGCGCGTGTTTCCCAGCAATCTGCTGCCCAACATCACCTGGCACATCGGCGGCGCCTATCTCAGCTTCGTGCAGCTCATGATCATGATCGGCGCGTTCGTGCTGATGGTCGCGCTGTATTTCTTCGTGCACCACACCCGCGTGGGCACGGCCATCCGGGCCTCGGCGATCGACCAGGACGCCGCGCGGCTCATGGGCATCAACGTCAACCGCGTGATCGCCATGGTGTTCGTGATCGGCCCCGCGCTCGGCGCGGTGGGCGGCCTCTTCATCGGTCTCTATTATCGCCAGGCCTATTTCACGATGGGCTGGTCGTACGGCTTGAACGCCTTCATCGCGGCGATCATCGGCGGCATCGGCAACATCCCCGGCGCCATGCTGGGCGGCCTGCTGCTCGGCCTGTTCAACGTCTTCGCCGTGGGCTACGTGTCGAGCTCGTGGCAGGACGCGATCACGTTCGGGCTGCTGATCGCGATCCTGCTGGTGCGGCCGTCGGGCCTGCTCGGCGAGCGCGTTGCGGAAAAGGTGTGAGGACTTGAACATGAACAAGCAAGTTATCGACGCGACGTCCGCGCCTGTCGCAGGGAAACCCGCCCGCACCGGCGCCCGGCGCATGGTCTGGATCGGCGTCGTCCTGTGGCTCGTGGGGCTGCTCCTGCCGGTGACCCTGTCGCCCGCCTGGGTGACGATCGGCGGCGTTTTCGCGATCTACGCCATCGTCGCGTTGTCGCAGGACATCGTGCTGGGCCGCGCGGGCATCTACGATATGGGCCATGCCGTCTACTTCGGCATCGGCGCCTATGTCACGGCCGTGCTGTCGCTGAACTTCGGCTGGCCCGTGCTGTGGACCATTCCCGTCGGCGTGCTGGTGTCCGCGTTCTTCGGCGCCATCTTGTCGGCGCCCATCGTCAAGCTGCGCGGCGACTACCTGCTGGTGGTCACCATCGGCTTCAACGCGATCTTCGTGCTGGCCATGAAGAACGACATCTTCGGCCTGACCGGCGGCCCCGACGGCCTGTTCGGCGTGCCCGGACCGGTCGTGTTCGGCCTGGATCTGGGCGACCAGAGCTCTCTTTTCTACCTGAACTGGGTGGCGCTGGCCGTCGTGCTGTGGCTCGTGCGCAACCTGAACCGTTCGGCGCTGGGCCGCACCTTCCGCTACATCAAGTACGACGAACTGGCCGCCACCACGCTCGGCGTGAACTCGCACAACTACAAAGTGGCCGTCTTCGCGCTGGCCGCGGCGATCGCCGGCCTGGCCGGCGGCCTGTTCGCGATGCAGTTGTCGGCGGTGAGTCCCGGCTCGTTCACGTTCGCCGACTCGGTCACGCTGTTCGCCATCGTGCTGGTCGGCGGGCAGGCCTCGGTTCCCGGCGTGCTGCTGGGCACGGCCCTGATGTTCGTGGTGCCCCAGGTCTTCTCCGACCTGGCGCAATATCGTTACTTCGTCTTCGGCATCGCCATGATCGTGATCATGGTCCTGCGGCCGCAAGGCATCTGGCCCGCGCGCAAGGGAGGCTGATCGCATGGAACAGAACAATCAAGCGGCAGCCGAGACGCTGCTGGAACTGGACAACGTGGGCATCAGCTTCGGCGGCCTGCGCGCGGTCGACCAACTGGGCTTTCACATCGAGCGCGGCCAGATCGTGGCCCTGATCGGTCCCAACGGCGCCGGCAAGACCACGGTGTTCAACCTGATCACGGGCGTGTACAAGCCGACGGACGGCCATGTCCGCTGGCGCGGCCGCGATGTGACGGGCCTGGCGCCGCACCGCATCGCCGAGCTCGGCATACGGCGCACCTTCCAGACCATCCGCCTGTTTGCCGACATGACGGTGCTCGAGAACGTGGTCGCCGGCCAGCACCTGCACATCCGCCAACGCTGGTGGCAGGGCTTGTTGAACACGCCGGCGCAGCGCCGCGAAGAGCAGCACCTGGTGGACAAGGCCATGGCGGTGCTCGAGCGCCTCGATCTCGCCGACGTCGCCGACGAAGAAGCCACCTCGCTGGCCTACGGCGTGCAGCGGCGCGTGGAACTGGCACGCTGCCTGGTGGCCGATCCCGAGCTGATCATCCTCGACGAGCCGGCGGCCGGCCTGAACGAAAACGAATCGGCCGAACTGAACGACACCATCCGCACGATCCGCGACAGCGGCGTCACCGTCATCCTGGTCGAGCACGACATGAGCGTGGTGATGAACGTGGCCGACAACATCGTCGTGATCAACTTCGGCAAGAAGATCGCCGAAGGCAATCCGGACGCGATACGCAGCAACCCGCTCGTGATCGAAGCCTATCTGGGCCAGGACGACGACGAAGAAGCGCTGGAGCACGAAGGACAAGCAAACTCATGAACCATCTGCTCGAAGTCGAAGACCTGCGCGTCAACTACGGCCACATCCAGGCGCTCAAGGGCATCTCGCTCAACGTCAAGGAGGGCGAGGTCGTGGCCATCCTGGGCGCCAACGGCGCCGGCAAGACCACGCTGATGCGCACCCTGAGCGGCCTGCTCTCGCCCCATAGCGGCGCCATCCGTTTCAACGGCCAGGAAACCACCAGGCTGGGCGCCGACAAGATCGTGCGCCTGGGCATCGGCCAGTCGCCCGAAGGCCGCCGCGTCTTCGGCACCTTGTCGGTCGCCGAGAACCTGCGCCTGGGCGGCTTCACGCGCCCGCCCGCCGAAATCGGCGAAAGCTGCGAATACGTCTACAAGATCTTCCCGCGGCTCTACGAACGGCGCTCGCAACTGGCCGGCACCCTGTCCGGCGGCGAACAGCAAATGCTGGCGATCGGCCGCGCGCTGGTCACCAAGCCCAAGCTGCTGCTGCTCGACGAGCCCAGCCTTGGCCTGGCGCCCATCATCATCCGCAACATCTTCCAGGTGCTGGCGGACGTGCGCGACACCGGCGTGACCATCCTGCTCGTCGAACAGAACGCGCGCATGGCGCTCAAGCTGGCCGATCGCGGCTACGTGCTGGAAGTCGGCCGCATGAGCCACGAAGGCCCCGCCCGCGAACTGCTGGCCTCGCCGGAAATCCAGGCCGCGTACCTGGGCCACGGCTAAAGCAAAACACTTCCCAAGCAGCGGGTCAGCAGTCCTGCGGCGGGTTAAGGACTCAAATACGGGTCAAGAACCCGAAGCAGACTGCAGCAACATACGATACTGGCTAGGCGTCATCCCCACCGTAGCCTTGAACTGCCGCGTAAAGGCACTGTGGTCGTTATAGCCGCACAACGTGGCGATATCGGTGATGCTGGCGTCGCCCGCCAGCAGCCCCGACGCCGCATCCAGCCGCGCCTTGATCAGCATCTGCCGCGGTGTCAGATGAAAGATCTTGTGGAAATACCGCTCGATCTGAGCCACCGACATATGCGCCTGCCTGGCAAGCTGCGGCAACTGCAGCGGCCCGGCGTAATTCTCCTGGATTTGGCGCGCCACCACCGCCAGGCGCTGATAGGCAGGATGGCTGCCCTCCGGCGCCTGCAGATCGCGCGAAATGCCGGCCACCCCCACCACCTTGCCTTGCGCGTCGCGCAGCGGCAGCTTGGTGGTCATGCACCAGCCGGGCTGGCGCCCCGGGTACAGATGCAGCTCGAGCTGCTCGATCAGCTTGTTGCCGCTCGCGAGGATGGCCTTGTCCTGCGCCGTATAAATGCGGCCGAACCGGGTCGGAAAAACCTGTTCCGCCGTCTTGCCCAATAGCGCGCGCGAATCCTTGAAGCCGCAGCGCGCGGCCAGCGTGCGGTTGGCCAGCACATAGCGCGCCTCGTTGTCCTTCACGAAGAACACCACGTCGAGCATGGTGTCGAACACCGGCTCGAGCAAAGTGAAATGCGCGACCATCCCTGCGAGATCGGCTGCGGGGATGCCGGCCGGCGAGGCGGAGTCGATTGGGTTCATGCCGCGCTCGTCCGCTCGTGCCGCGCGTTATGCCGCGTCCGTGTCGGCCAGGTCGGCCAACGTTCCGATGCGCGTGGGGGACAGGGGCGGGCGCGTGTTCATGGGCTGCCAGCCGAAGCAGAACGCGGCCGCGCCGCCGCAGATGCGGCCCTGGCAGGGCCCCATGCCGCAGCGCGTGTGCAGCTTGGCCATGCGCCACGAATCGTGCGCGGCGAGCTGGCCGTGAGGCACGTCCTCGCAGCGGCAGAAGATGGTGTCGTCCTTGGGCAGCGCGCGTAGAGACGGACTCAACGCGAAGGCCGCGTGCAGGCGCCTGGAAAAATTGCGATACCGCTCGCGCTCGGCGAAGAGCCGCTGCGCCGCGTCCCGCTGTTCCAGCGCGGCGTGCGCGGCGATGCGGCCTTCGAGTGCCGACAGCTCCATGCCACCCACGCCCGTGCACTCGCCCGCGGCATAGACGTCGGGCTGCGACGTGAGCTGCCAGGCATCGACCTGGATCGCCGTGGTGTCGGCATAAGGGGCCGACGCGCAGCCCAGCGCCGCGGCCAGCTCGATGTTCGGCAGCAAGCCGTAGGCGCAGGCGAGCCGGTCGCAACACAGATCGATGCTGCCTCCCGGGCGCTGAACCGTTACGCTGCGCAGCCGATCGTCGCCGTTGGCCGCGACGACCTGCGCATCGCGCCAATAGGGCGTCTTGCGCAAATCCAGCCGCAGTCGGATCGCCTGCACGAGCTTGGCCGGCGTGAACACCAGAGAGCGGGCGAAGCGCGCGACGGATCGGTGCGAGGCCTGTTCGACGATCGCCACGATCTGCGCGCCTTGTTCCTGCGCCGTCTTGGCGGAGGCCCACAGCAGCGGCCCGCTGCCGGCCAGCACGATGCGCTGGCCCGCCACCGGCGTGCCGCCCTTGATGAGCGCCTGCAGGCCGCCCGCGCCGGTCACGCCGGGCAGGGTCCAGCCGGGATAGGGCAGAAAACGTTCGCGCGCGCCGGTGGCGAGGATCAGACGGTCGTAGCCCAGCACATGGCCTTGCTCGGCGTCTTCCACTTGCAGGCGCTTGCCCGCCAGCGGCTGCACCACGCGCGTGCCGGAGAGGCGCGTCAGGTTCGGCTGACGGGCCAGCGCGTCCAGCAGCTCGCGCGCCGGGCCCTTGGGCGGATGCGCCGGTCCTTGCCGCCAGATCTGGCCGCCCGGCAGGATGTTGTCGTCGACCAGGCCGACGCGCGCGCCGGATTGCGCCGCGACTTGCGCCGCCGACAGGCCGGCCGGGCCCGCGCCGATGACGAGGATGTCGAATTGCATGGGGTTCGCGTTCATCACGTGCGCGCTCCTCCTTCCGCCGCGGCCGTCTCGACCCGCATGCCCGCCGCGCTGAGCGTCTGGCAGGCCAGGCGGTGCGCGCGTCCGTCTATGGTCACGCGGCATTCCTGGCAGACGCCCATGCCGCACAGCGGCCCGCGCAAGTCGCCGGTGACCGAGCGCCGCGTGATCACGCCGCTGCCTTCGGTGTCGGCCATGGCGCACGCGATCGCGGCGGCCACGGTGCTGCCGGCCGGCACCGCGACAAGGCGGCCGTCGATTTCGAGTTCGATGCGTTCAGCCATGGGCGGCGCTTCCATTGTTCAAACGTGCCGGCAGATAGGGCGCGCTGTCGATGAGCGCGTCGTGCCCGAGCATTTGCGCCGCGATCAGCTTCGCCGTGCCCAGCGCCGTGGTGACGCCCAGGCCTTCGTGCCCCACGGCCAGCCAGGTGTCCGGATGCGGCGAGCTGCCGGGCAAGGCCGGGCCGATCAAAGGCAGGCCGTCCAGGGTCGCGGGCCGAAAACCGGTCCAGGCGCGCAGCGCGTTCAGGGCGGGCAGGCCGGGCATGAATTCGGCGGCGCGGCGCAGCATGCGCGCCAGCACGGCGGGTTCCACGGCCGGATCGGTCGTGTCGAACTGCCGCGAGGAGCCGATCAGCAACTGGCCGGTGGGACGGGGCTGCACATTGAAGGCGACCGACGTGCCGCTGGCCTGGTGCGCGCTCTTGATGTAGCCCAGTTCCAGAATCTGGTGCCGCACGACGCCGGGATAGCGGTCGGTGATCAGCAGGTGGCCCTTCTTGGGAACCAGCGGCAGGCCCGGCATCAAGGTCGGCGCGGCCAGGCCGTTGGCCAGGAGAACCGCGCCGGTGGCCAGGACAGTGCCGTCGGCGAGCCGCACGCCGCTGCGCTCGATGGCGACCACGTCGGCGTCGCCGCGCACTTCGATGCGCCCGGCCAGCGGCTGCTCGAGCAGCCAGGCCGAAGCCGTCGGCGCATAGACCACGGCGTCGTCGGGCACGATCATGCCGCCCGCCAGGCCTTCGCGCAGCGCCGGCTCGGCTTCGCGCAATTGCGCCGCGTCCAGCATCGCGCAGGCGATGCCCTGGGCTTGCAATATCTGCTGGCGGGCGCGGGCCGCCGCCATTTCTTCTTCGTCGGCCGCCGCCCAGACCGTGCCGCAACGCACGAAGGCCTGCCTGGCTTGGAGCCTGGGCGCGAGCGCCAGCCACAAGTCGCGCGACCAGGCGCTCAGGGCGAATTCGGCGGGCGGGTCATCCATGACCACCAGATGGCCCATGCCGGCCGCCGTCGTGCCGGTGCCGATGCCGGCACGGTCGAGGATCAGCACCGACAGGCCATGCGCGGCCAGCTCGTGCGCACAGGCCGTGCCGACGATGCCCGCGCCGACGATGATGACATCAGGCCGGGCCGCGTCAGGCCGGGCCGCGCCGGGCAGCGCGCCTTGCGTCATAGCGCCTGCAGGCCATGGGCGAAGGGATCGTCCGCGCCGAACAGCAGCGTGCCTTGCCCGCTCACGTAGGCATAGCCGCGGATGGTGGGCACCACCTGGCCGGCGGGCAGGCCGGCCTCGCGCTCGTAGCTGGCTTCGAACACGCTGCCGACGATGCTTTCCTGGCGCCACACTTTGCCGGGCTCCAGTTCGCCGGCCGCGGCCAGGCACGCCACCTTGGCGCTGGTGCCGGTGCCGCAGGGCGAGCGGTCGTAGGCCTTGCCGGGGCACAGCACGAAGTTGCGGCTGTCGATGCCCGGCTTGGGCGAA
>Ga0209455_1000347_pt1 | contig 43550 bp, 31 predicted proteins | sample AraplaCol_mCL_r2_FD_184275 | JGI IMG/M metagenome (GOLD analysis project Ga0209455, IMG submission 184275) | Arabidopsis root microbial communities from North Carolina, USA - plate scrape CL_Col_mCL_r2 (SPAdes) (version 2) | ecosystem: Host-associated > Plants > Roots > Endosphere | place: USA... | reverse complement strand
CTCGCCGCGCAGAGCGCGGAAGACCAGCGCCGCTGGGATTATGCGCAGGACCGCTATCGCAGCGAGACCGCGCGCTTCCAGGCCGAGCGCGACCGTTACTACGCGATCGTGCGCGCCGACCGCGGCCGCCCGATGCCGCCGCCTCCCCCGCCGGGGCCCGATCCTTATGCGACCAGCTATGATGCTTCGCGTTATTATCGCGACGGGCCGGGCTATCAGGAGCATGTGCTGACCTCCAACGATCAGGTCTATCGCGGGTCGGACGGGCGATATTATTGCAAGCGCAGCGACGGTACGACCGGCCTGATCATCGGCGCGGCGAGCGGCGGCATCCTGGGCAATATCATCGATGGCGGCCACCACCGTGCAGCCGGCACCCTGATTGGCGGCGCGCTGGGCGCGCTCGCCGGCAAGGCGATCGATCAGGATCAGGTGAAGTGTAAGTAAGCGAGGAAGGGGCCGCGAAAGAACCGGCCCCTTCTTTCGTCAGGCGGCGTAGGCCTTCTCGCAGGCATCGACGACCGCGGGCGGCTGCCCGAGCTTGGCCGCTGCCGACAGCGCCTCCAATTTCTTTTCGCGCAGCGTATCGGCGCCGTGCAGGCCGGCGGCGCGAAGCGCGGGGGCCAACTTGGGATCGAGCTTCTCGATGAACATCCCGTATGCGTTGGCGGCCTCGCCATAGTTCGAGCCTTGGTCGGCGAGCGCCTTGCGCAGGAATTCCGCGAGCGCGTCGCACTGGAGCATTGCATCGAGCGGCTTGGGCGGCAGCACGGGCTGCTTGATCTGGCTTGCCGGGAATGCGGTGGCGCAGGTCGCCTGGAGCTTCTTCCAATCGCCCTTGATGGTCTGATCGAACAAAGCGGGCATCCGCTTCGAAACCGCATTGACCTTGTCCTGGTCGAGCGCCTTGCCGGTCGAGGCGTAGAGCATCGCATAATGGAGGATGCGTGCCTGCGCGTCGGCGGACAGATCGCCTTTGAGACCGGCCGCCTCACGCTCACTCGCCGCGGCGATCACGCCGCAGGTCGCAGCCTGATCGAGGGCATCGGTCGGGAAGGTAGGCGCCTGCTTGGCGCACCCGCCGAGAGCGAGGGCAATCGAAAGGGGGAGGATCAGGATTTCGCGCTTCATCGTCCGCCGCCATATCGTTTCGGTCGGGGAAGAGTACGTGCAAGCGGCGTATCGGTTGCGTGGCGCGGCAGAAGGCTTTTCAGCACGCCTCCGATACGATTAGCTTAGGCCATGCGCCGCTATGACCGACCGTTCATCGCCGCCGCCATTGGGCTGGCCGCCCTGGCGGGCTTCATCGATGCGCTGGGATTCGTCGGACTCGGCGGCTTCTTCGTCTCGTTCATGAGCGGCAATACGACGCGGCTGGGTGTTGCCATGGGAAATGCCGCCTGGCCGGCCATGGTGCGCGGCGGCGGACTGATCCTGACCTTCCTGGCGGGCGTGATGGGAGGGACCTTGCTTGCGCATGCCTTGCCCCGTTGGCGCAAGCCGGCGGTGTTGGCGGCGGTGACCGCTATCCTTGCAGTCGCAGCGCTCTGCCACCAGGGCGGCAACGATCCGCTCGCCTTGTTTCTGCTGGCGGCGGCCATGGGCGTGGAGAACGGCACTTTCCAGCGCGACGGCGAGGTTACAATCGGACTGACCTACATGACCGGCACGCTCGTGCGCTTTGGACAGCGCGCGGCGCTCGCTTTGGTGGGCGGCGAGCGCTGGGCATGGGCGCCGCATCTGATGTTGTGGCTGGGCTTTCTGGCCGGCGTTGCGGCAGGCGCGTGCGCCTATCGCCAGGCCGGGCTCGACTCGCTGTGGATCGCGACGGCTGCCGCGGCCGGACTTACCCTGATCGTGGGATGGATCTCCAGGCCGCGCTGAAGCAATTAAACGTGGATCGGTTTCCCGGTCACCGCCATCGCTGCTTCCTTGATCGCCTCGCTGTGGGTCGGGTGGGCGTGGCAGGTGTAAGCGATATCCTCGCTGGTCGCGCCGAATTCCATCGCTTGCGCGGCCTGCGCGATCATCGTGCCCGCGACTGACGCAATGCACCACACGCCGAGCACGCGATCGCTGTCCGCATCCGCGATCACCTTCACGAAGCCGTCGGGCTCGTGATTGGTCTTGGCGCGGCTATTGGCGAGCATCGGGAACTTGCCGACCTTGACCGGTCCGCGCTCCTTGGCTTGCTCTTCGGTCAGGCCGACACCCGCGATCTCGGGCGAGGTGTAGACCACGCTCGGGATAACGTCGTGGTTCACGATGCCGGTCAGGCCCGCGATATTCTCCGCGACCGCAATGCCTTCGTCCTCGGCCTTGTGCGCGAGCATCGGGCCGGGGACGACGTCTCCAATCGCCCAGATGCCGGGGACTTTCGTGGCGAAATCATGATCGATGTCGATCTGGCCGCGCTGGTTGACCTCTAGCCCGGCCTTGTCAAGGCCGAGGCCTTCGGTGTTGGCGCGGCGGCCGATCGAGACGAGGACGACATCGGCCTCGATCGTCTCGCCCGCACCGCCCGCTGCGGGCTCGACCGTAAGCGTCGCGCCATTCTTGCCGGCTTCGACCTTGGTGACCTTCGTGCCGAGCTTGAACTCCAACCCCTGCTTCTTGAGGATCTTGTTGGCTTCCTTGCGGACCTCACCGTCCATGCCGGGCAGAATCTGATCGAGATATTCGACCACGGTGACCTTGGCGCCGAGGCGACGCCAGACCGAACCGAGTTCGAGCCCGATCACGCCGCCGCCGATCACGACCATATGGCCGGGGACTTTTTCCAGCTCGAGCGCGCCGGTCGAATCCACGACGACCTTCTGGTCGATCGAGACGCCAGGCAGAGGCGTAACCGACGACCCAGTCGCGATCACGATATTCTTGGCGGTGACGACGCGGTCGCCGACCTTGACGCTGTGCGCGTCCTGGAAGGTAGCGAGGCCCTTGAGCCATTCGACCTTGTTCTTCTTGAACAGGAACTCGATGCCGCCGGTGAGCTGCTTGACCGCGTCCTTGCGCTGGCCGTGCATCGTATCGAGATCGAGGCTCATCTTGTCGATCTTGACGCCAAGCTTGGCGAGCGCGCCGCTGGCGGCCTCGTCATACAGCTCCGACGCGTGCAGCATCGCCTTGGACGGGATGCAGCCGACATTGAGGCAGGTGCCGCCCAGCGTCTCGCGGCTTTCCGCGCAGGCGGTCTTGAGGCCGAGCTGCGCCGCGCGGATGGCCGCGACATAGCCACCGGGACCGGCGCCGATCACCAGCACGTCGAAATCATAGTCAGCCATTTGCTACTCCGCTCGCCCGATAACTCGGTGGGCGTAAATCCTATCGCCTAGATAGGTATTCGGGATGAAACTTACAGGTCGATCAGCAGGCGCGTCGGATCCTCGATCGCGTTCTTGAGCGCGACCAGGAAGGTCACTGCTTCGCGGCCGTCGATCAGGCGATGGTCATAGCTGAGCGCGAGATACATCATCGGGCGGACGACGACCTGGCCGTCGCGAACGACCGGGCGATCCTCGATCCGGTGCAGGCCGAGCACGGCCGACTGCGGCGGGTTGATGATCGGGGTCGACATCAGCGAACCGAACACGCCTCCGTTGGAAATGGTGAAGGTACCGCCCTTCATCTCGTCCATCTTGAGCGTACCGTCCTTGGCGCGCTTGCCGAAATCGCCGATCGTCTTTTCGATCGTCGCGACCGACATATCCTGCGCGTCGCGGATGACGGGCACGACCAGGCCGTTCGGCGCGCTGACCGCGACCGAAATGTCGGCATAGTCATGATAGACGATCTCTTCGCCCTCGATCGAGGCATTGACCGACGGGATGTCGCGCAGTGCCTGGCAGGCGGCCTTCACGAAGAAGCCCATGAAGCCCAGGCGCACGCCATGCTTCTTCTCGAACAGATCCTTGTACTTGGCGCGCGCCGCGATCACCTCGCTCATGTCGACGTCGTTGAACGTCGTCAGCATGGCGGCGGTGTTCTGCGCTTCCTTGAGGCGCTTGGCGACCGTCTGGCGGAGGCGCGACATGCGCACGCGCTCTTCCTTGCGATCGCCGCCCGACGATGCGGGCGCAGAAACGCTCGGCGCGGGCGCCACAGCCTTGGGCGCGGCAGGCTGCGTCTTGGCGGCCTCGATCACGTCGTCCTTGGTCAGGCGGCCGTCCTTGCCGGTGCCCTTGATCTTGGAGGGGTCGACGCCATGCTCCAGCACCGCGCGGCGCACTGATGGCGACAAAGTCTGGCCGCCCGTGCCGCCTTCTTCCGCCTCGCCATGATTGCCGTAGCCGACGGGCGTGGCCTGGCCGGCAGGCGCGGCGGCGGGCTCAGCCGGGGCCGCGGCTTCGGCCTTGCCGACCGCAGTGCGATCCTCGACCGCGGGCGTCGCGGCGGTGGCAGCGCTCGCGCCTTCCGTGATCCGCGCGATCACCGCGCCGACCGAGACGGTGTCGCCCTCGCCGGCGACCAGTTCGGCCAGCACGCCCGCGACGGGCGCGTTGACTTCGACCGCGACCTTGTCGGTCTCCAGGCTCGCAATCGGTTCGTCGGCCTTCACCGCATCGCCCGGCTGCTTGAGCCACTGGCCCAAGGTCGCTTCGGTGATCGATTCGCCCAGCGTCGGGACGATAACGTCGGTCGCCATTGGTCTTCCTTATGCTTTGATTTCGTGGCCCAGCGCTTCGGCGACGAGCGCCGCCTGCTGGCTGTTATGTTTCTTCATGAAGCCGGTCGCGGTCGAGGCCGAAGCCTTGCGACCGGCATAAACCGGGCGGATCGCCTTGCCGGCCTGCTTGAGCGCTTCCTCGATCAGGCATTCGACGAAGAACCAGGCGCCGTTATTCTTGGGCTCCTCCTGAGCCCAGACGACGGTTTCGAGATTCTTCATGCGGCCGATGCGCGTCGCGAGCGCGTCCGACGGGAACGGATAGAGCTGTTCGATCCGGACAATGGTGGTGTTCTTGTCGCCGGCCGCGTCGCGGGCCTCGGCGAGGTCGTAGAAGACCTTGCCCGAGCAGAGCACAAGCCGCTTGACCTTGTCGTCGGCGGGCGCGTTGGGATCGCTCAGAATGCGCTTGAAGTGACTGTCGCCGAGGAACTCGTCGATCGTCGACACCGCCGCCTTGTGCCGCAGCAGCGACTTCGGCGTCATGATGACCAGGGGCTTCCTGAATTTGCGCAGCATCTGGCGGCGCAGGATGTGGAAATAATTGGCGGGGGTGGTGCAGTTCGCGACCTGGATATTATCCTCGGCGCAAAGCTGCAGGTAGCGTTCCAGGCGGGCTGACGAATGCTCCGGGCCCTGCCCTTCGTAGCCGTGCGGCAGCAGCATCACGAGGCCGTTGGCGCGCAACCACTTGGATTCACCCGCGGCGATGAACTGATCGATCATCACCTGCGCACCGTTGGCAAAATCGCCAAACTGGCCTTCCCACAGCACCAGCGTGTTGGGCGACTGGCCAGCATAGCCATATTCGAACCCGAGCACGCCGAATTCGGACAGCGGGCTGTCGAGCACCTGGAAACGGCGATCGAGTTCGGTCAGCGGAATATATTTGTGGCCGTCGGTCTGGTCGGTCCAGACCTGGTGACGCTGGCTGAACGTGCCGCGGCCGACATCCTGACCCGAAAGACGGACGGGATAGCCGTCGATCAGCAGGGTACCGAAAGCGAGCGCCTCGGCGGTCGCCCAATCGAAGCCTTCGCCGCTTTCGAACATGCCACGCTTGGCTTCGAGGATGCGGGCGAGCGTCTTATGGACGGTCAGGCCGGCGGGGACAGTGGTGAGCAATTTTCCGACCGTGTCGAGCTTGGCGCGATCGACACCGCTTGCCGCCGCACGACGTTCGGTGATCGGCTCGCGTGGTGCTGCGAGGCCGGCCCATTCGCCTTCGAACCAGTCGGCCTTGTTGGCCTTGTAGCTCTTGCCCGCCTCGAATTCCTCTTCGAGGTAAGCGACGAAATCGCCCTCGGTCTTGTCGATCCACGCCTGATCGATCTGGCCCTGCGCGATCAGGCGATCGCCGTAGAGCTTCGACACCATCGGGTGCTTGCGGATTTCCTCGTACATGAGCGGCTGGGTGAAGCCGGGCTCATCGCCTTCGTTGTGGCCGAAGCGGCGATAGCACCACATGTCGATCACGACGTCGCGCTTGAAGCGCGCACGGAATTCGGTCGCGACTTTGCACGCGAAGGTGACGGCTTCGGGATCGTCGCCGTTGACGTGCAGGATCGGCGCCTGGACCATCTTGGCGATGTCCGAGCAATAAGGCGACGAGCGCGCGAACTGGGGCGAGGTCGTGAAGCCGACCTGGTTGTTGATCACGAAATGGATCGTGCCGCCGGTATTGTAGCCGCGCAGGCCCGAAAAGCCGAAACACTCCATGACGATTCCCTGGCCGGCAAAGGCCGCATCGCCGTGGATCAGGATCGGCATCACCTTGGCGCGCTCATTGTCCATGAGCTGCGTCTGCTTGGCGCGCGACTTGCCGAGCACGACCGGATCGGCCGCCTCGAGATGCGAAGGGTTGGGCGCGAGGCTCAGGTGGATCTTGTTGCCGTCGAATTCGCGATCGGCCGAGGTGCCGAGGTGGTATTTGACGTCGCCCGAACCGCCGACATCCTCCGGGTTGGCCGAGCCGCCGCCGAATTCGTGGAAGAGTACCCGATAGGGCTTCTTCATGACGTTGGTCAGCACGTTGAGGCGGCCGCGATGGGCCATGCCGATCACGACCTCCTGCACGCCAGCCTGGCCGCTATATTTGAGCACCGCCTCCAGCGCGGGGATCATGGACTCGCCACCGTCGAGGCCGAAGCGCTTGGTGCCGACATATTTCTTGGCGAGGAATTTTTCCCACTGCTCGCCTTCGATCACCTTGGCCAGGATCGCCTTCTTGCCTTCCGGCGTGAAGCTGATTTCCTTGTCCTTGCCCTCCATCCGCTCCTGGAGGAACATGCGTTCCTCCACGTCCTGGATGTGCATATATTCGAGGCCGACCTTGCCGCAGTAATTGCGGCGGAGCACGGCGATGATCTCACGCACGGTCGCGCGCTCGAACCCGAGCACACCGCCCAGGAAGATCGGGCGGTCCATGTCGGCTTCGGTGAAGCCATGATATTCGGGCTTGAGATCCTCGGGGCAGCCTTGCTTGCTCAAGCCCAGCGGATCGAGATCGGCGAGCAAATGGCCGCGCACGCGATAGGTGCGGATCAGGGTGACCGCACGGATCGAATCGAGCGCGGCGGCGGTGACGTCGGCCGCAGGGGCGGCGGCGGTGGGTGCAACCGCTGGGGCGGGCTTGCCCTTGGCCGGCCTGGGCGCAGCCTCCATCTGGGTCGGGTCGAGCCCTGCGGTCAACGCGTCGGTTTCGCTCGGCGGCCAGTTGGTGCGCGCCCAGCTCGGGCCCGAGACGGTCGTTTCCAGCGCCTGGAAATAGTCGCGCCAATCCGCTTCGACCGACTGCGGGTCGGCGCGGTATCGCCGGTACAGCGCCTCCGCGAAGGAGGGGCTTACGCCCTCCAGCTCGTCGAAGCCCAATCCTTCGAAACCCATCGCACGTCCTTCATTCGGTTCGCCGCCGTTAGAAAACGGTCTGTCGCGGCACGCGCCCTATCAAGTGAGCGCAACCAATTGGTTAATCAACCCTTCAAGAGGGCAGAAAGCGTCGTACCAAGCTCCGATGGCGAAGCTGCGACACGGATACCGGCCTCTTCCATCGCCGCGATCTTGCTGTCGGCGCCACCTTGGCCGCCCGACACGATCGCGCCGGCATGGCCCATGCGGCGGCCGGGGGGCGCGGTGCGGCCCGCGATGAAGCCGACCATCGGCTTCTTGCGGCCACGCTTGGCCTCGTCCTTCAAGAATTGCGCGGCTTCCTCTTCGGCCGAACCGCCGATCTCGCCGATCATGATGATCGACTTGGTCGCGTCGTCGGCCAGGAACAGCTCCAGCACGTCGATGAAGTTGGTGCCGTTGACCGGATCGCCGCCGATGCCGACTGCGGTCGTCTGGCCGAGGCCCGCATTGGTCGTCTGGAACACCGCCTCGTAAGTGAGCGTGCCCGAGCGCGAAACCACGCCGACCGTCCCCTTGGAGAAGATATTGCCCGGCATGATGCCGATCTTGCATTCGTTGGGCGTAAGCACGCCCGGGCAGTTCGGCCCGATCAGGCGGCTCTTCGAACCGGTCAGCGCGCGCTTGACGCGGACCATGTCGAGCACAGGAATGCCCTCGGTAATGCACACGATCAGCGGCACTTCGGCGTCGATCGCCTCGAGGATCGAATCCGCGGCGAAGGGCGGCGGCACGTAGATCACGCTGGCTTCGGCGCCCGTCTTGGCGACGGCTTCCTGCACAGTGTCGAAGTTGGGAAGGCCCAATTCCTCGTGCATCGTGCCGCCCTTACCGGGGGTCACGCCGCCGACCATCTTGGAGCCGTAATCCAGTGCCGCCCTCGTGTGGAAGGTGCCTGTCTTGCCGGTCATCCCCTGGGTGATGACCTTGGTATTCGCGTTGACGAGGATCGACATCGTCTGTTCCGGACCTTCCCGTGTGTTTGGTTCTTGCTCAGGCGAGCGAGTTGTCGATGCCCTTGCAGGCGACCAGCAATTCCTTGACCGCGTCGACTGAGACCTGAAGGTTGCCCTTGGCCTCGTCGTCCAGCGCGACCTCGATGATCTCTTCGACGCCGTTCGCGCCGATCATGACCGGCACGCCGACATAGAGGCCGTCGACGCCATACTTGCCGTCGACATAGGCGGCGCAGGGCAGGATGCGCTTCTGGTCGTTGAGATAGGCTTCGGCCATCGCGATGCCGCTGGTGGCGGGCGCGTAGAAGGCCGAACCGGTCTTGAGCAGAGCCACGATCTCGCCGCCGCCGCCGCGGGTACGCTTCACGATCTCGTCGATCTTGGCCTGGCTCGACTTGCCCATCTTGATGAGGTCGGGAACCGGGATGCCATTGACGGTCGAATATTGCACGACCGGGACCATCGTGTCGCCATGGCCGCCGAGCACGAACGTGTTCACGTCCTTCACCGACACGCCGAATTCCTCGGCGAGGAAGTGGCTGAAGCGGGCCGAGTCGAGCACGCCCGCCATGCCGACCACCTTGTTGTGCGGCAGGCCGGAGAATTCGCGCAGCGCCCACACCATCGCATCGAGCGGGTTGGTGATGCAGATCACGAACGCGTCGGGCGCATTCGCCTTGATGCCCTCACCGACCGCCTTCATCACCTTGAGGTTGATGCCGAGCAGGTCGTCGCGGCTCATGCCGGGCTTGCGGGCGACACCGGCGGTGACGATGATCACGTCCGCGCCGGCGATGTCCGCATAATCGTTGGTGCCGGTAATCCTGGCGTCGAAGCCCTCGATCGGGCCGCACTGCGACAAATCGAGCGCCTTGCCCTGAGGAACACCCTCGACGACGTCGAACAGGACGATGTCGCCCAATTCCTTCTTGGCCGCGAGATGCGCCAACGTGCCGCCGATATTGCCCGCGCCGATGAGCGCGATCTTCTTCCGAGCCATACGACTCCTTCCAGATGAAACCTTGCGCAATGAGAGCGGTCACAGGGGGCGACCGCGAAGCTGCGGGGGCCGCTTAGACCCATCGCCAGAGGGGTTCAACCGTCGAAAGGGCTAATATTCGGATCGATTTCGCACTGCGGTATAATTTTTTGTTACAGATCGGGCTCAATCGGCAGCGAGACCATGCCCTTCCGCCAGATAATCGGCCGATTGCATCTCGATCAAGCGCGAAACCGTACGTTCGAATTCGAAGGCTCCATCGCCCGCCGGATAGAGATTCTGCGGCTCGGCCGCGGCGGCTGCGAGCAATTTCACCTTATGTTCGTAGAGCGCGTCGATCAGAATCTTGAAGCGCGCGGCCTGATCGCGCTTCTCGGGGCCCATTACGGGGATGCCGACGATGATCACCGTGTGGAAGGTGCGTGCGATGGCGAGATAGTCGGAAGCGCCGCGCGGTTCGCCGCATAACCGCTTGAACGAGAAGACCGCGACGCCCTTCAACGCCTTGGGCACGTGGAGCGTGCGGCCGCCATGAATCCTGAGGTCGCAGGACGGCACATGGACGCGATCCTCGACCGGATAATCGGTCAGGCGGAAGAAGGCCGCGGACAGCGCTTCGGTCGCGGCATCTCCGAGCGGGCTATACCAGGTCGGCATGCCCGCGAGCCGATCGAGCCGATAGTCGCTCGGCCCGTTCAAGGGCATCACGTCCAGCTTCTGCTCGATCAGGGCGATGAAGGGCAGGAAGAGGTCGCGATTGAGCCCTTCCTTGTAGAGGTCCCTGGGCGGCCGGTTGGAGGTAGTGACGATCGTGGTGCCGTGATCGAGGATCGCGGTGAACAGCCGGCTCATGATCGCGGCGTCGGCGGTGTTGTTGATCACCATTTCGTCGAAGGCGAGCAGGCGCGCTTCGGACGCGATCGCATTGGCGACGGGGAGGATCGGATCGCCCTCCTCCTTCTTGCGCTCCTCGCGGATGCGGTCGTGCACCTCGAGCATGAATTCGTGGAAGTGGACACGGCGCTTGGGACGGACGCGGACGCACTCGTAGAGCAGGTCCATCAGCATCGACTTGCCGCGCCCGACCCCGCCCCAGAGGTAGATGCCCTTCACCGGATCGGGCTTGCGGCCAAGCATGCGCCACAGGACGGTGCCCTTGGACGGTTGCTCCTCCAGTTCGCGGGCCAGACGGTCGAGCCGTTCGGCGACGCGGCGCTGATCGGGATCGGGCTTCAATTCCCCCGCGGCGACGAGCCGCTCGTAACGCGCGAGGACGGTGGTCATTCAGGCCGGATCAGAGCTGCCGCTCGACTTCCATCTTCTTGATCTCAGCAATGGCGCGGGCCGGGCTCAGCCCCTTGGGGCAGACGTTCGCGCAATTCATGATCGTGTGACAGCGATAGAGACGGAAGGGATCCTCCAGCTCATCCAGACGCTCGCCGGTCATCTCGTCACGGCTGTCGGCCAGCCAGCGATAGGCCTGGAGCAGGATCGCCGGGCCGAGGAACTTGTCACTGTTCCACCAATAGCTCGGGCACGAGGTCGAGCAGCAGGCACACAGGATACATTCGTACAGGCCGTCGAGCTTGGACCGCTCCTCGGGCGACTGGAGGCGCTCCTTGGCGGCGGGCTCGGGCGTGACCGTCTGAAGCCACGGCTTGATCGAGGCATATTGCGCGTAGAAATGCGTGAAATCGGGGACCAGGTCCTTGATCACGTCCATATGCGGCAGCGGCGTGATCCGGACCTCGCCCTTGATGTCCTCGATCGCGGTGGTGCAGGCGAGGCCGTTCTTGCCATCGATATTCATCGAGCAGGAACCGCAAATCCCCTCGCGGCACGAACGGCGGAAGGTCAACGTCGAATCGACCTCGTTCTTGATCTTGAGGAGTGCGTCGAGGACCATCGGGCCGGTCTGGTCGAGATCCAGCTCGTAGGTGTCGTAGCGCGGATTCTCGCCGGTCTCGGGATCGTAGCGGTAGATCTTGAAGCTGCGGACCGTCTTCGCATCGGCAGGCGCGCTGTGCTTGCGGGCCTTGCCTGAAATCTTGGAGTTCTTGGGAAGCGCGAATTCAGCCATCGATACCTACCTCTTGGGCGCGGCTGATAAAGCCAAGTGTGCATGTGCGAAAGGGGGTTGCGCGCATAAGCGGCAGATCGTCAAATTTTTGAAACGATGACTTTCGATCTTTGCCGTTTTTGTGCGAACCGCTTCGACCTATCTCCGCTTCCGACACCGGCCGTACTGACCGGCGAAATGAATTGAGGGTTTGATCAATGTCCCGGAAACTCGAAAACAAGACCGCTCTGGTCACCGGCGGTTCGCGCGGCATTGGCGCCGCGATCGCAAGGCGGCTTGCTGCTGATGGCGCAGACGTCGTGATCACCTATGCCGGCAACAAGGCCGCCGCTGACGCGACAGTCGCCGCGATCGAGGCGGAAGGCCGCAAGGGCTTCGCTATCCAGGCCGACGCAAACGACCCGGAGGCCGTTCGCGCTTCGGTCGACCAGGCGGTCAAGGCGCTCGGTCGGATCGACATCCTGATCCACAATGCCGGCGTCGCCGAGATGGCCCCGGTCGGCGAACAGACGCACGAGAGCTATTCGAAGCAGTTCGGCGTCAATGTCGAAGGCGTTTTCGTCGGCACCACCGCGGCGGTCCCGCATATCCCCGACGGTGGCCGGATCATCATCATCGGCAGCGTCAACGCGCACGACATGCCCTTCCCGGGCGGCGCGGTCTATGGCGCAACCAAGGCGGCGGTCGCCGGCCTCGCCCGCGGCTGGGCGCGCGACCTTGGGCCGCGCAACATATTGGTCAACGTGATCCAGCCGGGCCCGGTCGATACCGACATGAATCCGGCCGACGGCCCCTTCGCAGACCACCTCAAGCCGCTGATGGCGCTCGGCCGCTATGGCAAAGCGGAAGAGATCGCGTCGGTCGCATCTTTCCTCGCGAGCGACGAGGCCTCACTGATCACGGGCGCCACGATCGACGTGGATGGCGGCTTCTCAATCTAAGGCCGCCGACGCCGGTGGCGCCTGACCTGTTCAGGCGCCGCTGGTGCGTCGCCAGCCGCCCAGTACAGCGAGTAGGAACAGCACGATCCCCGCGAGCGCCAGCATCCCGCCTAGCATCGCGGTGATTCCGCCCGGCGCATCATGCCCGATAGCGATCAGGAAGATGCCGGTCGGCAGCACGATCGCGCCCAACCCCGACAGGACAAAGTTCGCCCAGGCGAGACGCCCGACCGCGGCCGGATCGAGCGCGTAATAGCCGCCCATCAGGCCGAGGCTCGCCCAGCCGACGAGGTTGAGATGCGCATGGACCGGATGCATCGTGAAATCCCGGGTGGCCCCCATGTGCAGGCCCAGCAGCATGCCGGAGATGCAGCACAGAACGGCAAGCGTGAAAAAAGCGCGAGAAACGCGTGGCATAAGATCCTCCCCTGATCCTCGCTCCAGATTAGCCCGAACCAGGCCTTGTCTCAATGCGCGAGGTTGCGGGCGCCCCGCGGGCACTATAGCTGCGGTCTGGATGACCGACGCCCCTGCCCCCCAAGTGCGCGTAATCGGCGACAATCGCACCCCTTTGTGGGGCCTGACACCATACGAACGGATTGCGCGGATCGCGGGCAAGGCTGGCCTGCGGATGGCGGACGACAAGGCGGAAGGACCGTTGCTGCTGGTCAACAGCTGCTACGCCTTCGACCCGCAATGGCTGGCCTTCATGCTGAAGCGGCCCGAAGGCGTGCTGACGGTCGATGGCGTGCCCGCCATGGCGCTCACTGCCGATCCGGCAGTGCAGCGTGCAATGGCCAAGGGCGAGGTGCCCAAATTGACAGCGTTCCGGTCCGAGGACCATGAGACTTTCTACAACCAGGCGCTGCGCAAGCGCGAGAAGCCTTTCCTTGAGCGGTTGGTGCCCGCCGCCGTGCCGGCGATCGAGCGGCAGAGCTATTACGGCGCCTACAAGGGCGTAACCGACCTGCTCACCAAATATCTTTGGCCCGAACTGGCATTGGTGCTGACGCGGCTGGCCGCGCGGATCGGGATCAGCCCCAACATGGTGACGATAGTCGGCGCAGCGCTCTGCGTCTGGGCGACGTTCCTGTTCTGGCAGGGCCATTATTGGGCGGGGATGGGCGTCGGCTTCATCTTCATGGTGCTCGACACAGTCGATGGCAAGCTCGCACGCTGCACGATCACGTCGAGCTATTGGGGCAATATCTTCGACCACGGCATCGACTTGGTCCACCCCCTCTTCTGGTGGTGGGCCTGGGCCGAAGGGCTCAAGGCCTGGGGTCGACCGCTCAGTGAGGACAATTTCGTCTTCGTGATGGCGGCTGTGGTCGCGGGGTACGTGCTGCAGCGCGTGATCGAGGGCGCGTTCATGCGCCGCAACCATCTGATGCACATCCATGTCTGGCAGCGCTTCGACAGCAAGTTCCGGCTGATAACCGCGCGCCGCAATCCGAACATGGTGATCCTGTTCTTCGCGACGCTCGCCGGGCGGCCCGACATCGGCATCATCGCGGTCGCCTGGTGGACGATCATTTCGTGCGTGGTGCACGGCGTGCGCCTGATCCAGGCGGAGATCGCGCGTGGCCGGGGTCAGGCGATCACCAGCTGGCTGGACGAACCCGCATGAACGAGACGATCCGCAAGTTCGGTTACCCCACAACCCTGATCGCCGAATATCAGCATTGGGTGGTGCTGCTGCGGCCGGCGCAGCCGACACTGGGCTCGCTGATCCTGGCGGCCAAGTCCGAGGCGACCGCTTTCTCCGAGCTCAAGCCCAGGGCCTTCACCGAGCTTGGCAAGGTCACCGCGGCAATCGAGAAGGTGCTCAAGCAAGCGGTCGCGCCCGCCAAGATCAATTACCTGATGCTGATGATGGTCGACCCCAACGTTCATTTCCACGTCATCCCCCGCTACGAAGGCGGGCGCGGTTTTTCGGGTATCGACATCAGCGACGGGGGCTGGCCGGGCGTCCCGGCGCTGGGCGACGCGCGCAAGCTCGAGGCGGACGAGATCGAGAAACTGATCGGGTGGCTCAGAGGCTGGTGGCCTGGGGGCCGATAGGGAAGCCCGTCACCCCCGACTTGTTCCGAGGTCCGCTGAGCCGCACGGGATACCTTTGTGGATGGGTGGATGCCGGAACACGTCCGGCATGACGGTTTAGGATTTAGCCGCCCACTTCTCGGTCATCGTCCGCGCGGCTTCGAGGTCCGGCGGGAAATCGACTTCCTGCCATTCCAGCCCCTTGATGGAGACGGTGCCGACCTTGCGCGTCGGCGCTAGCGCATCGATCGCTTTCAGATACCAGTTCTTGGTACCCGCCGAGGTGCGCATCATGGCATCGATCTGGTTGCTGAACATCGCCACGCCTTCCCCCTGGAAAGCGAGCATGCCGATCGATTCCGCATCGGTCTGTTCGGGCGTGAGCGTCTTGCCGATCGCGGTGAGCAGATCGCCGTCGCGCGACACCTTCATGTCGTCGCTATCGTAATCGCCCTTCTCGTCGATCGTGACGGTGATCGGCTGCTTCGCGCCGTCGAGCAGCTTCTTCACGATCTCGGCCGACACGATCGTGTCGCCGTTGATGATGATGAAATCCTCATTCATCTCGCCCCGCATCATCCAGCAGGTGCCGAGATTGTCGGCGACATGATAGAAGGGATTGAAGACGGCGCGCGCGCGCACGTCGGTGCGCTTGGCCAGCTGCGCCTCGACCTTTTCGGTGCGGAAGCCGGTCGCCACCACCACCTCACCCACGCCGGCGGCGGCGAGGGCGTCGATCTGCCAGTCCATCAATGTCTTGCCCGCGAACGGGATCAGGCATTTGGGCTGTTCCTCGGTGATCGGCCCAAGGCGCGAGCCCTGGCCGGCGGCGAGAATGATGGCGCGTTTGATGATCATTCGGCCCTTCCCCTTGGGCTTAGTACACCCGCGCCTTCGGCTTGATATATTCGATGTCGTCGGTGAGCGTGTAGTCGTGGACCGGGCGGTAGTCGATCGTGACCGCGCCCTCGTGGAACCAGACGAGCGTGTGCTTCATCCACTCCTTGTCGTTCCGCTCGGGGAAATCCTCGTGCATGTGCGCGCCGCGGCTTTCCTTGCGGTTGGCGGCCGAATGCATCGTCACCACCGCCTGCGGCAGCATATTGTCGAGTTCGAGTGTCTCGACCAGGTCGGTGTTCCAGATCAGCGAGCGGTCGGTGATGCCGACGTCCTGAAGGCGGGCGTTGACCTTGTCGATCTTCTCGACGCCGTCGCGCAGCGACTTGGTGTCGCGGAACACGGCGCAATCGGCCTGCATCGTGCGCTGCATGTCGAGCCGGATTTCCGCGGTGGGCGAGCCGCCCGCAGCGTTGCGATAATGGTCGAGCCGGGAGACCGCCTTGTCATCGGCCTCGGCGACGATTGTGCCGTGCTTCGAATTGGGCTGGACCAGTTCCGGGATGCGATGCCCGGTCGCGCGGCCGAACACGACCAAGTCGATCAGGCTGTTGGAGCCCAGACGGTTGGCGCCGTGGACCGAGACGCAGGCCGCCTCGCCCACTGCGAACAGGCCGGGGACGACCGTGTCGGGATTGCCGTCCCTCAGCGTGACGACCTCGCCCATATAATTGGTCGGGATGCCGCCCATATTATAATGGACGGTCGGCACCACCGGCAGCGGCTGGCGGGTGAGGTCGACGCCGGCGAAGATCTTGCCGGTCTCGGTGATGCCGGGCAGCCGCTCGTGCAGAACCTTGGGATCGATATGATCGAGATGGAGCCAGATATGGTCCTTGTTCTCGCCCACGCCGCGGCCTTCGCGGATTTCCATCGCCATCGAACGTGACACGACGTCGCGGCTGGCCAGATCCTTCGCCGACGGCGCGTAACGCTCCATGAAGCGCTCGCCTTCGCTGTTGGTGAGGTAACCGCCCTCGCCGCGCGCGCCCTCGGTGATCAACACGCCCGCGCCATAGATGCCGGTCGGATGGAACTGAACGAATTCCATGTCCTGCAGCGGCAGGCCTGCGCGCAGCACCATCCCGCCGCCATCACCGGTGCAGGTATGCGCCGACGTCGCCGAGAAATAGCAGCGGCCATAGCCGCCGGTCGCGAGCACGGTCGCATGGCTGCGGAAGCGATGGATCGTGCCGTCTTCCATGCACAACGCGATCACGCCCTTGCACTCACCATTCTCCATGATGAGGTCGAGCGCGAAATATTCGACGTAGAAGTCGGCGTCATATTTCAGGCTCTGCTGGTAGAGCGCGTGGAGCATGGCGTGGCCGGTCCGATCGGCGGCGGCGCAGGTGCGCTGCACCGGCGGACCCGCGCCCATATTCTGCATGTGGCCGCCGAACGGGCGCTGATAGATGGTGCCATTGTCGTTGCGGCTGAACGGCACGCCGGCATGTTCGAGCTCGATCACCGCGGCGGGTGCTTCGCGCACCATATATTCGATCGCGTCCTGGTCGCCGAGCCAGTCGGAACCCTTGACCGTATCGTACATGTGCCACGTCCAGTGATCGGGCGTGTTGTTGCCGAGCGACGCGGCGATGCCGCCCTGCGCGGCGACGGTGTGGCTGCGGGTCGGGAAGACCTTGGTGATGCAGGCGGTCTTGAGGCCCTTCTCGGCGACGCCCATGGTGGCGCGCAGGCCCGAACCGCCGGCGCCGACGACGACCGCGTCATAGACATGGTCGATGATCTGGTAGGCGGCGGGCATCAGGCGACAGCTCCCTGGAAGGCGACCTTGAGGATCGCGTAGATCGCGAGTGCGGCGCCGCCGATCGCGTAGAAGTTGAGCAGCACGATCGCGATCACGCGCGTGAAATCATGCTGATAATCCTCGATCACGACCTGCAGGCCGAGACGGAGGTGATAGAAGACCGAGATCACGGCGAGGATCAGCGGCACGCTCGCCCAGGGCGAGGACAGCCACAAGGTCAGCGCCTTGTAGCTATCCAGCGGCAGCCGGAAGAGCGAGACGACCAGCCAGGTGACGAGCAGGATGTTACTGCCCGCGGTGATACGCTGGTGCCACCAATGCTTGACGCCCGCATGCGCCGATCCAAGGCCACGGACGCGGCCGATGCTGGTACCGTTACCCATCAGAGCGCTCCCTTGGTCAGGATCAGGCCCCAGATCACGGCCGTCAGGATGATCGAGATGGCGAGCGTGGCGAGCGCACCCGCCTTGTTGGTCTTGAGCTCATAGCCCGCGCCCGTATCGAGCAGCAGGTGGCGGATACCCGAGCAGAGATGCTGCAGGAAGGACCAGGTCAGACCGATCAGGATGATTGCCGGGATCAGGTTTAGCCGGCCGGTCGAATCCGAGGTCATCAGATCGACGAAGCGGGCATAGCTCGCCGCCCCGCCCGCGAGCGCTACCAACCACCAAACGAGGAGAACGCCGCCGCCGATGGCGAGCGCGCTTCCGGTCGCGCGGTGCAGAATCGAGACCAGCATGTGCGGGCCCCATTTCCAGACTGTAAGGTGCGGCGAGAGCGGCCGCTTGGGGTTGCGCGCCATGCGTGGCCAATGTCCCAAAAGGAATAAGATGCCGCCCTTTAGACCAATCATGCCGCGTTGCAACGTCGAGCTTGAGAGTCCCGACGGGCCCGAAATAGGACTAACCACCTATTTACCTTCTCTCCCTATGGAGGAGTTTGAAACAGGCCAAACCGGAGAGTGAAGCCGTCATGTCGGACGAGTATTATCTGATCGAACTTCCCGCGGCGGCGCGCGTGCCCCTGCCCGCAGAGGAAGTATCGCAGCGGCTGGCGGTCTATAACGGCAACGGCTCACTTCAGCGTGACCTCGCCTTCGCCTGGGAGCAGGCGGGCGAGATCATCCTGCGCGCCAGCCTCGATTTCTGGGCCTGGCTGCCGACCAGCGGCACGCCCTGCGGCGACGCGATCGCGGCAATGGGCCTTCCCGCCGATGTGATCGCGACGCGCATCACGAACCACCTTCGCGCCAAATATACCCGCCCGATCGACGCCAACTGGGTCCACCTGCTGAGCCTGATCGGCCGCGAGATCTTCACTACCGGCGCGCCGACGCCTCTGGTGGTAGACGGCACGACCAACTGGATCGCCGCGGTGATCAAGGCGCTGCGCAGCGAATTGCCCGATTCGGACGATCGCGCGCGCATCATCGACACCGTCCATCGCGTCCACTTCATCGAAACCGAAATCTCGCTCGCCCAGCTTGCCGTGCTCCAGCAGCACAAGGTTGTCGCCAATCAGAATGAGGAAGGCGGCCGCTTCCAGCAGACCGTCGTCGAAATCCTTCAGGGTGCGGTGACCAGCGCGGGCGCACTGCAGGATCGCACCGCGTCGACCGCCGGTTCGGCGCGCGGCATGCTCGGCAAGGCATCCGAGGTCGCCGCGGCGTCCGAACAGTCCGCTGTCGCGATGCGCGAAGCGGCACAGACCGCCGCCGGCCTGATCCGCGCGATCGAGGAAGCGCGCGGCGAAGTCGAAGTTGCCGCGGGTGTCGCCACCCGCGCGGGCGAACAATCCGACAAGGCGGTCGCGGTCAGCCGCGCGCTTTCGGAACATGCCCAGGCGATTGAATCGATCCTCGGCCTGATCCGCGACATTGCGGGCCAGACCAACCTGCTTGCCTTGAACGCCACGATCGAGGCCGCCCGTGCGGGCGATGCCGGTCGCGGCTTCGCGGTGGTCGCGCAGGAAGTGAAGAGCCTCGCCAGCCAGACCGCGCGCGCCACCGACGACATCGCCGCCAAGATCGGCGCGATCCAGGGTGCGGCGCGCGAGACGGTGGAAGCCAATGGCACGATCCGCACCACGATCGGCGACGTCCAGACCTCGGCCGAGCGCATCCGCCGCGCGATGGAGACGCAGGCACAGACCGTGACGATGATCACCGCCGCTGTCGACGAGACGGCGCTGGCGGCGGACGCGATGTCGTCCACCATCGCGGCGATCCGCACCGACACCGAGCAGGTCGCACGCGACATCGACGAACTGGAGAACGGCTTCCGTACGGTCGATGCACAGCTGGCCCGTCTCGATGCGACCACCGGCGCCTTCGTCGAACGCTTCGCCGCTTAAATCCTGACGTTACCCCGGAACAAGTCCGGCATGACGGTGGGTGTTTGGGAAGGTTTGTGTTCTTGCCTCCTGAGATCCCAGCTTTCGCTGGGATGACGGATTTTGGACGCACGTATCCCAGGTCTGGAGCAGGTAAGGTGTGACCGGCGCGGTTCCGCTCCCTTGTCTCCCGGCAGCGGGGGAGGCTGCGTCTAGCCTGGGCGGTGAAGCCCCGGACGCCGCCCGCATGCCTCCCGGAACGCGACGTCCAGCCTGATGGCTGCGGCATTGGATGGGTAACTGTCTTTCAAGCCCCTGGAGGTTTTCACCCCCAGCAATCGCCCGCCTAGCACCGAGTACGCGATTGCCATCCCGAAGCGGCGGACTTTGGCCGGAGGTTACCCCCTTGGAGCTTGCGCCCCAGCGTCGTCCGCATAGCTCCGCTACACGACGCCGGCATCACCATGGCTGACGCCATGCCGAGATCTGTACTGTGGGCGAAGGTACCGTCTCATGCATGCCGAGGAGCTTCGCGCCGGTCATGTTCTCCGGCCTGAACCATCGAACGCACCGTGCGTACATGATTTGGGCGGGTTTGTCAAGCCCAGAGCCAGACGCTTCGCCGCTGAGTGGCCCCCGGAACACGTCCGGGGTGACGGATGCGCGTTTCCTGCGCTAGGCGCCGCCGCATGACTATCCATATCCTCGCCACCGGCACGAGCCGGGGCATCGGCGCCGCGATTGCCGCAGCATTCTCCTCTGACGACGTGCGTCTGGTCGGCCATTCGACCGCGGGCGGCAAGGACGCCATCGCCGCGGACTTGTCCGATCCGGAAGCGACCCGCGCATTGTGGTGGGAGGCGCTGGGGCGCCTGGATGGGCGGATCGACGTCCTGATCAACAATGCCGGCATCTTCGACGCCGCGCCGATCGACCAGAGCGACGACGCCTGGCTTGCCGATTGGGAGCGGACGATGCGGATCAACCTGACCGCCTCGGCCGAACTCTGCCGGTTGGCCGTGCTCCATTTCCGCCAGACTAAAAGTGGCCGGATCGTCAATGTCGCGAGCCGGGCCGCCTATCGCGGCGACAGTCCCGACCATTGGCATTATGCCGCGTCCAAGGCGGGCATGGTGGCGATGTCGAAAAGCATCGCGCGCGGATACGCTCGTGACAATATCCTCGCCTTCGCGGTCTGCCCCGGTTTCACGATGACCGGGATGGCGGAAGATTATCTGGCGAGCCGTGGCGGCGACAAATTGCTGGCGGACATACCGCTCGGCCGCGTGGCGGAGCCGGCCGAAGTGGCGGCGACGGTGCGCTTCCTCGCGCTCGAGGCGCCCGCGTCGATGACGGGCGCGGTGATCGACATCAATGGCGCCTCTTATGTCCGCTGAGTGGGAGACGCAGGCGGCGGAGAGCTGGAAGGTCACCTTCTTCCCCATCTCGCGCGCCGAGGGCGAAGGGATGGCGCTCGCCGAGCCCGATCTGGGGATCGAACCGCCGCCGACGATCATGACAAGCGAGCCGGACCTGAGCCGGCCCGAGGAATGGCAGCTCGACGTCTATCTCGCCGCCGCGCCCGATGCCGCTTTGATCGAGCGCATCCGCGCGCTGGTGCCGAGCGTGGGCGATGCCGCGCCAACGGTCGAAAAGGTCGAGGACCGGGATTGGGTCACGATCAGCCAGGGCTTCCTCGAACCGATTCGCGCGGGACGTTTCTACGTCCATACCGCCGCGCATGCCGACCAGATTCCGGCGGACGCGGTGCCCTTCCGGATCGAGGCGAGCCGCGCTTTCGGCACCGGCCATCACGAAACCACGGCGGGCTGCCTGGCCGCGCTCGACCGGTTGAAGACCGAGGGGAAGGCTTTCCGCACTATAGCCGATATCGGTACGGGCACGGGCCTGCTCGCCTTCGGCGCGCGCACGCTCTGGCCCGAAGCCGCGATCCTGGCGTCGGATATCGATCCGATCGCGATCGACGTCACCGCCGAGAATATGGCGATCAACGCGATTCCAGAGGGTGCGATCTTCCTGGTCGCGGCAGACGGGATGGACGATCCACGCATCCAGCAGGCGGCACCGTTCGACCTGATCATCGCCAATATCCTGGCGGGGCCGCTGATTGCGCTCGCTCCGGACCTAAGTGCAACACTCGCCCAAAATGGCACCATCGTCCTTGCAGGGCTGCTGGCCAGCCAAGCGGAGGATGTGCTAGCGGCCTATGCATCAAAAGGCATGCGACTGGCCGACCGCATCGACAGCGGGGACTGGTCAATCCTGACTCTCGTTCAGGCATTATAAACAGTGCTTGAGCCAGGTGATATATATTGATAATACAGTCGGGCGGCGATGCGAGGGGAAATTCGTGTCGGGCCGCTAGGGATGGGACGGCAAATGAATATGGAATCGGGTATCGATCCGGCCAGCTATCTGGAGCTGGATGAAGCGCGGGTCCGCCGCAAGCGGATGGCGATCATCATCGGCCTGGCCATTGTGGCTGCGCTGGCCGCGCTTTTCTGGTGGACGCATCATGGGTCCGCGCCGGCGCCGATCGATACCGCGCCCAACGTGACCGTCATCGTCCCCGGCCGTCATTCGGTGACCACGGAGATTCCCGCCGTCGGCAATATCGGCGCACGGCGCGACATGCCCGTCGGCGTCGCCGGCGAAGGTGGTCTGGTCCGCTCCGTATTGGTCGAACCCGGCACCTGGGTGCAGGCCGGCCAGATTCTTGCCGTGGTCGATCGTTCGGTGCAGGTCCAGCAGGCCAAGGCGCTCGCCGCCTCGATCGCGCAGGAGCGCGCCGACGCCGAACTCGCAAAGTCGAATCTCGCCCGTGCCAAGGCGCTGGTGAAGAGCGGCTTCATCTCGCAGACCGATATCGACACCAAGCAATCCGCACTCGACGGCGCCAATGCGCGCGTTGCCGTCGCGGAGGCCCAGCTCAAGCAGCAGCAGGCGACGATCGGCCGCCTCGACATTCGCGCGCCGACCGCCGGCCTGGTCCTGACCCGCGCGGTCGAGGCCGGACAGATCGTCTCGCCGGGATCGGGTGCGCTGTTCCGCATCGCGTCGGAAGGCAAGATGGAGCTGCAGGCGCGTCTTGGCGAAGGCGATCTCCAGCGTATCCATGTCGGCACCACGGCGACGGTCACACCGGTTGGCACCACGCTGAAAATTCCAGGCACGATCTGGCAGATCTCGCCGGTGATCGATCCCAACAGCCGCCAGGGCATGGTCCGGATCGAACTGCCGTTCAACGCTGCGTTGCGCCCTGGCGGCTTCGCCGCAGCCGAGATTGGCGGCGGCGTCGGCGACGTGCCGCTTTTGCCGGAAAGCGCGGTGCAGAGCGACGACAAGGGTAATTTCGTCTACCTCGTCGGCCCCGACAACAAGGTCATCCGTCGCGATGTGAAGATCGGTGACGTCGACGAGCGCGGCGTGACCATCCTGAGCGGATTGAGCGGCGGCGAGCATGTCGTAGCCGCGGCCGGCGCGTTCCTGAATCCCGGCGACAAGGTGAAACCCGACCTCCAGCCCAGCCCGCGCTGAGGAGTAGCCAGAGTGAATTTCCGCAACATTTCCGCCTGGGCGATCCGCAATCCGGTCCCGCCGATCGTACTGTTCGCGGCGTTGACGCTGGCCGGGCTGGTCTCGTTCATGCGGATGCCGCTCAACCAGAATCCGGAAATCACCTTTCCGGGCGTCTATGTGCAGGTAATCCAGCCGGGTGCGGCACCGACGGAAATGGAAACCCAGATCACGCAACGCGTCGAAGCCGCGGTGCGTAACCTGGAAGGCGTGGAGGAAATCGACTCGACCGTGACCGAGGGCAGCTCGGGCACGTTCGTCCAATTCTCGATCGAAACGCCGGTCGACCGCGCCACCACGGACGTCCGCGACGCGATTTCGCAGATTCGCGGCAATCTGCCGCAGGGCATTATCGAGCCTCAGGTCCAGCGCGTGAACATCAATGGCGGCAGCCTCGCCAACTTCTCGGTCGAGGCGACCGACATGACGCTGGAGCAGCTTTCCTGGTTCGTCCAGGATACGGTCTCCCGCCGCCTGCTCGCGATCGATGGCATGCAGCAAGTCCAGCTGCATGGCGAGGTCGACCGCGAGATTCGGGTTATCCTCGATCCCGCCAAGATGCAGGCGCAGGGTGTGACCGCCTCGCAGGTCAACCGCCAGCTCTACGCGACCAACACCAATGCCGCCGGCGGCCGCGCCGAGATTGCCGGTGCGGAGCAATCGGTACGCGTGCTCGGCAATGCGCGCGATGCCTATACGCTCGGCCAGCAACAGATCCAGCTCGGCAACGGACATTCGGTCCGGTTGGCCGACATCGCCGATGTACGCGACGGCTATGGCGAACGCCGCTCGCTGGCGAAAATGGAGGGCAAGCCGACCGTAAGCTTCAGCATCCTGCGTTCGCGCGGCGCATCGGACGTCTCGGTATTCAACGATACGGTCAAGGAATTGGCCAAGATCGAAAAGGAATATCCGAAGGTCCACTTCATCCAGCGGTCCAACTCGGTCGTCTACACCGAGCGCAATTATCGCTCGGCGATGCGGGCGATGATCGAAGGGGCGTTGCTCGCGGTGGCGGTGGTGTTCCTGTTCCTGCGCGACAAGCGCGCCACGGTCATTTCCGCGCTGGCGATTCCGCTGTCCGCGATCCCGACATTCTGGATCCTGGACCTGATGGGGTTCACCTTCAATTTCATGACCCTGCTCGCGCTCAGCCTCGTTTCGGGCGTGCTCGTCGACGATGCGATCGTGGAGATCGAGAATATCGTCCGCCACATGCGCATGGGCAAGACCGCCTATCAGGCGGCGATCGACGCGGCCGACGAAATCGGTCTGGCGGTGGTCGGCACCACTTTCTCGATCGTGGCGGTATTCTTCCCGGTTGCCCTGATGCCGGGCATCGCGGGGCAATATTTCAAGAATTTCGGCCTGACGGTCGTGGTCGCGGTGCTGATGAGCCTGTTGGTCGCGCGCCTGATCACGCCGATGGTGGCGGCCTACTTCCTGAAGGCGCATGGCGAAGCCAAGCACGGCGAAGGCTGGATGATGGATCTTTACATGAAGATCCTGCACTGGACGCTGGAGCGCAATACCGGGCGCCCCCGCGTCTGGCAGCGGTTGTGGATCCGCGACAACCGCAAGCTCACGCTGATGACCGGCCTAGTTGCCTTCATCCTTACGATCTTCGTATTCGGGACGCTGAAGTTCACCTTCATCCCGCCCGCCAACGCCGAGACGAGCCATCTCGAGATCACGATGGCGCCCGGCACGACGCTGGAGCAGACCGAAGCCGTGGCCGACCGGGCGACCAAGTTCCTTCGTTCGCAACCCGAAGTCACAACCGCGGTCGAATACATCAATGTCGGCAATGCCGAGGTGGTGATGACGCTGGCGAAGGATCGCAAGCTCACCAGCACCGAGTTCGAACGCAAGATGCAGCCCGAACTTTCCAAGATACCGGACGCGCGCATCAATTTCGATTCGCAGAACGGCGACGACAACAGCAATCGCGACGTTTCGGTCCTGCTGGCAGGCGACGACCCGGTCGCGCTCAACCAGGCCGCAGGCATCCTGGCCGAGCAGATGAAAGCGATGCCGGGCCTAAGGGCGCCGCGCGTCGAGGGCGATCTGCCGCGACCGGAAATCACGATCAAGCCGCGCCTGGATCTCGCGGCGGATCTGGGTGTGACGACGAGCGAGTTGAGCGACACGATCCGGATCGCGACGCTGGGTGACATCGACCAGAACGCCGCCAAATTTTCGCTGTCCGATCGTCAGATTCCGATCCGCGTCATGCTGAACCAGGATAGCCGACGCGATCTGTCGACGATTCAGAATCTGCCTGTTCAAACGACGCGCGGCACTACCGTGCCGCTCAAGGTGGTTGCCGATATCGGGTTCGGCGCGGGCCCGTCCGAGATCAAGCGCATCAATCAGGAGCGCCGCATCGTCGTCAGCGCCGACCTCGGTCCTGGCGCGGTCGCGGGGGATGAGCGCGCCAAGATCATGAACCTGCCGGAAATGAAGAACCTGCCGCCGAGCGTGCATTACGAAGCCGCCGGCCAGGCCAAATGGCAGGCCGAGATGATGATCAACTTCCTGATCGCCCTCGCGGCTGGCGTGCTGCTGGTGTTCGCGGTGCTGGTGCTGCTTTATCGCCGCGCCATCCCGCCGCTGGTCAACATGGTGTCGCTGCTGCTTGCGCCTCTGGGCGGCGGCATCGCATTGCACCTCGCCAATATGCCGACCTCGCTGCCCGTGCTGATTGGCGTCCTGATGCTGTTTGGCATCGTCGCCAAGAACTCGATCCTGCTGATCGATTTCGCGATCGAGGAGATGCGTCATGGCCGGCCGCTGATCGAGTCGATCCTCGACGCGGGCCACAAGCGCGCGCAGCCGATCGTCATGACCACGGTCGCGATGGTGGCGGGCATGTTGCCGACCGCATTGTCGCTGGGCGGTGACGGCTCGTTCAACCAGCCGATGGCGGTGACCGTGATCGGCGGCCTGATCCTGTCGACCATGCTTACCTTGCTGATCGTGCCCGCCGGCTTCAGCCTGACCGACGGCGCCGAGAAATGGCTTGGCCGCAAACTCGGACACGCGCTCAACGGTCCCGAAGACCATGTTCCGGGCATCGCGCATCCCGCGGAGTGAACCTTTCGGGGTAACGGCTATTGTCTGAAAGGCATGCCGTTACCCCGATTCCCCCAATGACGCTCGCCCAGCGTTCGTCCCCCGCGCATAGCGGCGTCCGCCAGATGCGGATCATCGCGACCGGGCTGCTGGTGGCGATGGCGGGCCTGTTCTTCCTTGCCCGCGCGTTCGAGCATCATCATCCCGCCTGGGGCTATATCCGCGCCTTTGCCGAGGCGGCGATGGTCGGCGGCCTGGCCGACTGGTTCGCGGTCACCGCACTCTTCCGCCACCCGCTCGGCCTGCCGATCCCGCACACCGCGATCATCCCGCGCAACAAGGACCGGATCGGCGACAGCCTGGCCAGCTTCCTGCGCTCCAATTTCCTGGTGCCGCGCATCGTCGCGCGGCGGATGGGCAAGCTCGATGTGGCGCGAGCGATCGGGCGCGTGCTCGCCTCGCCGCCGCGCCAGGGCGCGATGCGCGCGGGTGCGGGCAAGCTTGCCGAGACCTTGCTCGAAAGCCTGGGCGACGAACGCCTGGGAAGCCTGTTCAAGAGCGCGGTATCGCAGCGGCTGAGATCGCTCGATATCGCGCCCCTGCTCGGCAAATTGATGGCGACTGCGATGGACGAGGGGCGGCACCGCCCGATGATCAATGCCACCATCCTGTGGGCCGGCCGCACGCTCGATGCCAACGAGGCCCTGTTCCGCCAGATGATTCACGAACGTGCGGGCTCGATCCTCCGCTGGACCGGGCTTGACGAGACGCTCTCGACCAAGATCCTCGACGGGCTGTTCAAGCTGTTGGGCGATATGGCGGAAGATCGCACCCATCCTTTGCGCGTGCGTGCGGAGGACGGGCTCGCCAAGCTTGCCCAGCGGCTCCAGACCGATCCCGAATTGCAGGAGAAGGTGGCTGCTTTCCGCGACGCCGCGCTCGCCAATCCGGCGGTCGCGGAATGGCTCGACGGGTTGTGGCAGAATGCACGCAACGCGATGCTGCGCGCAGCGCGCGATCCCGAGGCGGTCGCGGCGGGCAAGTTCGGCGAGGCGATGCGCCAGATGGGCACGCGGCTGCAGGAGGACGAACGCGTGCGCTTCGCGGTCAACCGCTTCGCGCGGCGCGCCACCGCGGGGATGGTCGCCTCCTATGGCGACGGCATCGTAACCCTGGTGTCGGAAACGGTGCGCGGCTGGGACGCCCAGACCGTCACCGGACGGCTCGAAAATGCGGTGGGGCGCGACCTGCAATATATCCGGATCAACGGCACATTGGTCGGTGGGCTGGTCGGCGTGCTGATCCACCTGATCGACGCGCTGGCCTGAGCCCAAAAGAAAGGGCCCGGCGGTGAAGCCGGGCCCTTCCTTCTCGACCGCTATTAGCAATCAATAGGTGCCGGAGAAGCTCCGGTTGAGGTTGGTATTGCGATCGTCGTCGCGCCCGAACAGGCCACCGTCCGCATTACGCTGCTCATCGCGCCAATGCTGCTTGGCCTGATCGGCGGTCTTGTTGACGGTCACCTTGTCCTCGACCGAGGTGATCCAGGACGAGGGGATCGAATGATGATGGCCGTGCGCGGCCTGATCCGATTTCGTCAGCAGGATGCGATCGCCGCGGACATGATCGACCGTGCCGATATGTTCGCCGTCCGACCCGATAACCTCCTGATGTTCGGTCACACGCTGGAGCAGGGCGCGCTGACCCTGACGGCCGGCGCGCCATGAGCCGAACTCATTGTCGAACTTGCCCTGATGCTCGCGGCGATATTCGTCATAATCGCGGTCGAGCGATTCCATCTGGCGGTCGCGCCACGAGCGGTAGTGCGGATCATGTTCGTGCCGGCTGCGATAGCCCGTGTTGCCGTAGCTCGACTGGCCATAGCCGCTGCGGTCATAATAGCCGTCGCGTTCGGCGTCGCGACGGCGGCGGCGTTCGGCCTCCTCATCGCCGAACCAGGAACGAACCTCGTCGCCCGCGCGCTGGAAGAAATCGCGATCCTCGTAGGAATAACCCTGCGGCTTGTCGCCGTAATCGCGCGTCGGCTGATTGAAGCGGTCGCCGCGATAGTCGCGTGAAGGGCTGGAGCCACCCTGATTGCCATAGTCGCCATAGGCGCGGGCCGGGTCTTCTTCCCAACGCGCCGGGCCGCCATAAGACCGGGTGCGATTGCCATCGCCATAACCGCTATAATCGCGGTCGGACGCGCCGCCCCAGCGGCGATCGTTACGCTCGTAACCCATGATACTCTCCTGCTACTCGTACGAAAACGGGCATGTCCCGGGCGGGCATGCCGGTCATCCAAAAACGAACGGCAGGAGGGCGGCGTTCCGGGGCGCGAAGAAACATGTCGCCCCGAAAAGGCAGGTCGTCGCGACGATATCGGGGGTTTTTGCGCCTAGGCGTTGCATCGGCGGAAAAGCGCGTCTAAGCGCGCACTTCGCTGGTGCGGGGCTGTAGCTCAGATGGGAGAGCGCTGCAATCGCACTGCAGAGGTCAGGGGTTCGATTCCCCTCAGCTCCACCAGCGGAAAACTCCCCACCTTGCGCGTACGACCGACCTGCCGAATAGGGGGCGCGTGAATCCGCTGCGTTACCTTCTCGCCCCCTGGTGGGCGCTCCAGCTCGCGACCGATGCCAAGAGCTTCCGCGACAATCCGCTGATCGGCTCGCGCCGGCTCAACCAATGGGGCCTGCATGCGAAGCGGGTCGCTTTGGCTGATCGCATGGCGGCGGCACGGCGGCGGCGGATGGAAAAACTGGTGACGCGCGCGCAGCGCGACGCCTTCGACCGCGATGGGTTCGTCAAGGTCGAGAATTTCCTGTCGCCCGAAGCCTTCGCCGCCTTACGCGAGCAGGTCATGAATTTCCCCGGCGCGGCGCGTGAGATGGTGCAGGGCGACACGATCACGCGCCGGTACGCGCTCGATCCTGCCACCCTGAAGGCGTTGCCTGCCGCGCGGGCGCTGGTCCGCGACAAGAGCTGGCAGGGGCTGATCCGCTATGTCGGCAGCTTCGACACCGAACCTCTGGTCTATATCCAGTCGATCCTGACGCATCGCCATGACGCGCCACCCGATCCGCAGATCAAGCTCCATGCCGATACCTTCCATCCGACGGTCAAGGCGTGGCTGTTCCTGACCGACGTCGCACCGGACGAAGGGCCTTTGACCTATGTCGCGGGATCGCATCGGCGCGATGCCAAGCGGCTCGCATGGGAAAAGAAGCGCAGCCTCCACGTGCTGGAGGGCGAGGACTTCCTGTCGGCGCGCGGATCACTGCGGATCGATGAAAGCGAACTGGCCGAACTCGGCCTGCCCGGACCGACCGCTTTTGCCGTTCCGGCCAACACCTTGGTGGTTTGCGACACGAGCGGCTTCCATGCGCGCGGACCAGCGGTGCGCCCGTCCACCCGCGTCGAAATGTGGGCCTATGGGCGGCGCAACCCGTTCCTGCCGTGGACCGGGCTCGATCTGACCGGCTGGCCCGGTCTCGCCGAGCGGCGCGTGCCGATCCACTGGGCATTCCGCGACCGGTTCAAGCGCTGGGTCGGCCAGCCCTGGCGCGACGCCGGCCGCAAGCGGCCCGCGGACGGATGACCAGCCCCGACCTCATGATCCCGCCGGACGACAGCGACATCCGCGTCGCCTGCGGCATGGCGTGGTGGAAGCGCAAGCGGATCGCGCAATTCCTGGCCGCCGACGGCCGGGCGCTAACCTTCACCGACGATGCACGGGAAGCGATGGCCGCGGCAGGCGACGGCGCGATCGCGGTCTGGCCGTCGCGCATGCCCGAGGGGCTGGAGGCGCTGGCGGGCGAGCGGCTGGTACGGGTCGAGGATGGCTTCATCCGATCGATCGGGCTGGGCGCGGACCTGCATCCGCCCTTGTCGATCGTGGTGGATCGCAGCGGGATTTATTACGATCCGGGCCGGCCGAGCGATCTCGAGACGATCCTCGAAAATACGGATTTCACGCCCGAACTGCTCGGGCGCGCCGAGGGGCTGATCGATACGATCATCCGGCGCGGGATCAGCAAATATGCGAGCGAGGCCCCCGCCCCCCCGCCGGCGCGGCCCGCAAAGCGCACTATCCTGGTGCCGGGGCAGGTCGAGGATGACCTTTCGGTGCGGTGCGGCGGTGCGGGCGTATCGGGCAATCTCGATCTTCTGCGGCGCGCGCGTGGAGCCGAACCCGATGCGCATATCCTGTTCAAGCCGCACCCGGACGTCGATGCAGGTCATCGGCTGGGCCACGTGCCGGATGACCAGGCGCTCGCTTTTGCCGACGAGATCGTGCGCGGGGAATCGATGCCGTCGCTGCTGGCGCGGATCGATGGGGTTCATGTGCTGACCTCGCTTACCGGGTTCGAAGCCCTGCTGCGCGGGCTCGACGTGACGGTGCATGGCCAGCCTTTCTTCGCAGGTTGGGGACTGACGCACGATCTGGCGCCGCCGGTGGCGCGGCGGACGCGGGATCTGTCGCTCGCCGCGCTCGTGGCAGGGACGTTGATCCTCTACCCGCGCTACCTCGATCCGGTCAGCGAGCGCCCCTGCCCACCAGAGACCTTGCTCAAGCGTTTCGCCGAGGGGTGGAAGCCCAAGCTGACTTTAGTGATCCGGTTGCGCCGCCTGCAGGGCCGCATCGCGCGACTTTTTGGCACAGTATCCCGCTGAATTAGCGGACGCCCATCGCCTTCATCAGCGAGCCGGCAATCTCTTCGGCAGCGATATCCGCGCTCTTGCCCGGCTCCTGGTTGGAGCCCCAGATCGCATAATCGGACTTGCGGTCGTCCGCGCCGGGCGCCTGGAAGGCGCCGTTCAGGCTCGGTTGGTGATCGCCATAGAAGACCAGCCAGCCGGGCGATCCGGTGGCGGCGATCGCATCCTGCAGAATCGGGATCATCGCGTCGGTCGACTGGAGATGCTTGAGCCAGCGCCCGATCTCGGCTGCATCGGGCAGCGCGCGCCAAGCCTCGGGCAGATCGGCGGCGGCAAGCGAATCATGCTCGCCATCCCACGGCCCGTGATTTTCCATCGTGATCGCGAAAACCAGCACGCGTGGGCCATGTTCGCGCACGAACTTTGCCATACATTGGGCGACGGCGACGTCGCTTACATAAGGGCCGTTCCTGGCCGCGCCGGCGAAGCCCTCGATGCCGATGAACTGGTCGAAGCCCAGCAGCGGCATCACCTTGTCGCGATAGTAGAAGTCCGCATCATAGGGATGGACGCAGATCGTCTTGTAGCCCGCCGCGCGCGCCTGATGTGCGAGGCTGGGCAAAGGCACGCGGGCGAAATGCTCGTACGGGTTGAAGCGGTCGAGCCCGATATCGTCCGTGCTGAGGCCGGTCAGTACCGCGAGTTCCGACCGGATCGTGTTGGCGCCCCAGCAGGGAACGGCGAGCCTGCCGTGCTGGACCGCTTCCGCCCGGAGCCGCGCGAAATTGGGAAGATGACCGGACAGCGCGGGATCGAGCCGGCATGCATCGACGAAGGATTCGCCCTGCACGATCAGGATCGGTCCATTGGCGGGAAGCGGAGGCCACACGCGCGCCTGCGCGGCGCGCTGGCGGTCGGCGCGTTCCGAACGCGCGAGGGTCGCGTGGATGACGCAGGTCGCGAGCAGGCCGAACCGTTCCGAATCCACGAACGGGTCGCGCGTCGGCTCCAACCGGCGATAGGCGGCGGCAAGATTGTCGACCAAAGGACGGCTGGAGGGAATTACGAACAGGAGCCTTCCGATCACCGCCGCGACCGCTGCGAGCAGGATCGCGGAGATCAGAGGGACGGGCCACAACGGCGGCTCGAGGTCGACAATCCACACGATCGCCAGCACGATCGCCAACGTGGCGAGGATCATCCGCCCGGTGCCAACGAAGGCGAGATAGAGTTTGGGGTGGCGCGCCACCTCGATCAGCTCGGCGCGGTCGGCGAAGACGACCGGTTCGCCCAGCACGACGCGCTTGACCCGGTCCGCCACGCCCATGCCGAGGCCGAGGCACATCACGATCAGGCCCGCGAGGATCGGGCGGCCAGTGGGGAGCAGGAACAGGCCGAAACCGGCGACGCACGGCAGCGCATCGAGCGCCAGCGTGGAGAAGGAAAAGTCGGTTTGCGTGCCGAAGGGCCATGCACCGACCAGCCGGCGGAGCCCAAGCCACGTCGCCAGGCTGATCGCCAGGCCCAGGAGGAAATGAATCATCGGGTCTCTTTTCAGTGACCCGGTTCAATATGGAAGCGGAATCCGCGCATGATGCGGTCGCCGAGCGCCGCGGGCATCAAATCGGCGGCCTGCTGGCCAAGCGCCAGCAGCCGCGGGACGATGATCCGCGAGCGGCGTGCGTCCAGCCCCTTGCGGATTGCGGCGACCATCTTGTCGAGGCTCATCAGGAATGGCGTGGGGCCCTTCCAGCGATCGGTCATCGGCGTATCGAAGAAGCCCGGCACGATCACCGAGACGTCGACGCCCTTGGGCCGCAACAGCGCGCGCAGGCCCTCGCCATAAGCGCGGATACCCGCCTTGCTGGCGCTGTACGCCGGACTGTAGGCAAGCCCGCGCAGCGCGGCGGTAGAGGCAACCACCGCGACCTGGCCACGCCCACGCGCAATCATGCGCGGGAGCAAAGGCTCGACCGTGTGGATCGTACCGAGCAGATTGGCGCGAACCTGCATCGCGGCAAGTTCCAGCCCCTCCGGCATGTCATTCTCGCCGGTGCCGGCCGAGACGCCGGCGGCCGCGATCGCCAGGTCGAGCGGGGTCGCGTCATCCTGGGCGAGCAACCACGCGCCGAACGGCTCCGGCTCGCGCAGATCGAACAGGCCGGTCGAGACGGTAGCGCCTTTTTCCCGGCAGGCGTGGGCGGTGGCTTCAAGCCGCGCAGCGTCGCGCGCGGTCAACACGAGATGGACGCCGGGCGCCGCATAATTCCTGGCGAGACCGGCGCCGAGACCGCTCGACGCGCCGGTAATCAATATCGACGTAATACGCGTCACCCCCGGGCGACGAGAGGCGTCACCTGCGGCACACGTACCGGCGTGGGCAACCGCACAACCGACGTCCGCGGCTCGTTCATTTCGAGGCGGCGCAGCGCGCCCTTAACCAACATGGATAGTCCTTCATCGCTGAAGTAACCGCCATGGATCAGGCAGCGATCAATCAAAACGCGGCGGAAGGCATCGAACACCGCCATTTCGGGCGGCGTGGGATCGCTCCAGAAGCCATCGATCCCCTTCTGATCGGTGATGCGCGGCATATCGTAAACCGCATCGCCCAGCACGATCGTCGGTACGCCACAACGCAGCGAGAGCGTACCGGTTGTGCTGTTGACCGTGACGAGACCGATCGCGTTGCAAACGAGCGAATCGATATCCACCGATTCCAGGAAGAGCAGCCGGTCGCTGATGCCGAGCTTGGCCGCCACCGCGAGCGTCCGCCTCTCCCAATTGACCAAGCCGTTATCGAGCGGATGGCCCTTGACCACAAGCAGCGTATCGGCGGGCGCATTGCGCGCGAACGAGCCGAGCACGGTCTCGATCGCGTCCTGCATACCCTTGAAATGGGAATGAACGCGGATCTGGTAATCGCAGTCGAGCTGGAGCGGGAACACGAAATAAGGGCGCCCGTCCGCCTTCAAGACCTCCAGCGTCGCATTGGAACGGCGGCGCTCGGCCGGACGCTTCGCCAGGCGCATCGCCCAACCCGCATATTCGGTGAGGATGTGCCAGGGCCGATGCGTGCGATAGCCGGGGAAAAGCGGCGTCAGCAGCAGCGAGCCGATATTGTAGACCAAATCCTCCTTGGCGCGCCTGTTGAAGGAAGACGGCACCGGCGGAAGATTGGGCGCGGGCGGCAGGTCGCGCGCGGCCTCGATATAGAAATCGGGGGAGCGCGACAGGCTGGAATGGCCGTTCACGCCGCCGGCTTCCAATGTCACGAAATCGGGGCGGACATAGCCTTCCTCGAACACGTGGACCTTGACGCCCAGGCGGCTTGCGACTTCGATCGCGACGCTGTGCAAGGGGCGGCAATCGCCGAACAGCAATATATCGGTGATGCGGCGGCGCGCGAGGATCCGCGCGAGGAAGCGCGGCCATTTGTCGAGATTGCCGCGATAGTCGATCGCGCCCGGGATCTTCCAGTAAAGCTTGTCGCCGCCGTTGAAATTGACGCGGTGGACACCGTTCCCAGAGGCCTTGAGCGCTTCGCCGAGCAGCGAGAAAAACGGTCCCGCCAGCCCCTGGAGAAAGAGAAATTCTTTTTTCGCCACGCCCTCACCTGACAATCGACCCGGCGCGGCGCGCCATCGGCTCCGCATCCTTTGCACCCGTGTTGCGTCCGACACAACAGGTCCGATCGCCAAACCACCGAACGGTACGCACGGTTCAACCGCATCCGTTTCGGCAAACGCTTCGGTCCCCATGCGCCACTAAATGCTGCAATGCAAACGGGTTGCGTTGCTATAGTGTCACTATGCAGGGTCGGTACGCCTTGTCCCGAAGCGGCGCTCCGCTATAGCCTCGGGAGAAGCGCTCCCTATCGGTCTGGGATGACGCCGGAGTTTGGTTTTGAACCGTTCGCGATACGATTTCGACATGTCCGGCGCCGGCGTCTCAGGATCCGCAGCCGAACCGATCGCGATCGTCGGCGCCGCCTGCCGGCTGCCGGGAGCGCCCGATCTTGAATCATTCTGGCAGATGTTGCTCGCCGGAACGGATGCAGTTTCCGAAATTCCGGACGACCGCTGGAACAAGGCGCAGCTCTTCCATCCCGAAAAGGGCCAGCGCGGCAAGGCTTACACGTTCGCAGCCGGCGTGCTGGGCGATGTCAGCCGGTTCGACCCCGCCTTCTTCGGCATCTCCCCGCGCGAAGCGACCCAGATGGACCCGCAGCAAAGGCTGCTGCTGGAGCTGGCTTATGAAGCGATCGAGGATGCGGGCTTCGACACGAACCGGCTCGCGGGTGCGCCGGTCGGCGTGTTCGTGGGCGGATCGTCGTGGGACTATCTGAACCTCAATCTCGGCGATTCCTCGACCACCGATGCCTATTCGATGATCGGCATCACGCTCTGCACGCTCGCCAACCGCATTTCCTATGCGTTCGACCTGCACGGGCCGAGCTTCACGGTCGATACCGCCTGCTCTTCCTCGCTGGTCGCGCTCCACCAGGCATGCGAAGCGATCCGCGGCGGCCAGATCCCGATGGCGATGGTCGGCGGTGTCAGCCTCTTGCTGGCGCCCCAATCCTATATCGGCTTCTGCGCCGCCTCGATGCTGAGCCCCAAGGGGCGCTGCCACGCCTTTGACGCGCGCGCGGACGGGTACGTACGCGCGGAAGGCGGCGGTCTCGTCATTCTCAAGCCGCTGGGCCAGGCGCTCGCCGATGGCGATCCGATCCGCGCGGTGATCCGCGGCACGGGCGTCAATTCGGACGGGCGCACCACGGGCCTGTCGCTCCCCAACCGCGATGCGCAGGCGGCCCTGCTCGACCAGGTCTATACGCGCTTCGGGCTCGATCCGGTCGATCTGGCTTATGTCGAGGCGCACGGCACGGGCACGCCCGCGGGCGATCCGATCGAGGCGGGCGCGCTCGGCGACGTGCTCGGCAGCCGGCGCCCGACCCCGCTCACGATCGGCTCGGTCAAAACGAATATCGGCCATCTCGAAGCGGGTAGCGGCATGGCGGGCCTGTTGAAGGCGATGCTGGTGGCCGAACGCGGGACGATCCCGCCTTCGCTCCATTGCGCCACGCCCAATCCCAACATCCCGTTCGATGATCTCAACCTTCGGCTCGCCCCCGAGGCGCAGCCGGTGCGGAAGGGGCCGAACCCTTATCTGGTCGGGATCAACTCGTTCGGCTTCGGCGGCACCAATGCGCATGCGGTGCTGGAATCGGTCGAGCCGCAGCCGCCAGCAGTCGATGAAGGCAGCGACAGGCTGCCGCCCTTCCTGCTTTCGGCGCGGTCCGAGGCGGCGCTGCAGGCGCTTGCGAAAAGCTGGCGCGACCGGATCGCCGCGACCGCGGAAGGCGATTTGCCGACCTTACTGCGCGGGCTCGCGCTCAAGCGCAGCCAGCACAAGAACCGTTTGGTCATTCCCGCCGAGACGCAAGCACAGTTGATCGAAACGCTCGACGCTTTTGTCGAGGGCAAGCCGGCCGCGCTCGCCGCAACCAACAATGCGGTTTCGGGCAAGATCGGCTTCGTCTTCTCGGGCAATGGCAGCCAATGGGCGGGCATGGCGCAGGATGCGATCGCGTCGAGCACGCTGTTCCGCGACGCGCTGGACATTGTCGACACCGCGCTGAGGCCGCATCTCGGTTGGTCGGTTCGCGAGAGCCTCGACAATCCCGACGCGGACGCGCTGCGCAATACCGACGTCGCGCAGCCCTTGCTGTTCGCGGTGCAGGTTGCCCTGGTGTTGGCGCTGCGCGAGCAGGGTATCGAACCCGATGCGTGCATGGGTCACAGCGTGGGCGAAGTCGCCGCCGCCTGGGCCGCCGGCGCGCTCGATCTGGATCAGGCTGCACGCGTGATCGCGATCCGCAGCCGCAGCCAGCAGGCACAGCATGGTGTCGGCGGGATGGCGGTGGTCGGGCTCGATGCCGATATCGTCGCCGAAGCTTTGGCCGGAACCGAGGTTGAGGTCGCGGCGCGCAACAGCAGCCAGGCAACCACCGTCGCGGGCACCAAGGCCGGGCTCGACGCGCTCGAAATCGCGGCCAAGGAGAAAGGCTGGCGCTTCACCCGGCTCGACCTGGATTATGCCTTCCACTCGGCGGCAATGGATCCGATCGCGGCGCGGCTGGCCGCGGATCTGGACGGGCTGACGCCGACCGACACGGCGCTTCCTTTCTATTCGACCGTCGCTGGCAATCTGCTCGAGGGGCCCGCGCTCGACGCCTCTTATTGGTGGCGCAACGTGCGCGAGCCGGTGCTGTTCGCCGAGGCCGCGCGCGCGATGGTCGCCGACGGTGTCCGCATCTTCGTCGAGCTGGGGCCGCATGGCGTGGTCCAGGCCTATCTGAACGACGCGCTGCGCAGCGCGGACAAGCAGGGCCGCGTGCTGCCGAGCCTGTCGCGGCGCCCGGGCAAGAGCGATCCGGTCGCGGGATTGGCCGCGCGCATCCATGCGGCGGGCGGCGATATCCGCGATACGAGCGCGTTCAACGGTCCCGCGACGCTGCGCGGGCTGCCGGCTTACCCGTTCCAGCGCGAACGTTTCTGGACGCCGCGCACCGAGGAATCGACCGACCGCGTAACCTTGCCGTTCGAGCATCCCCTGCTTGGCATTCGCGTCGGCGACGAGCCCGTCGAGTGGACGCGCCACCTGAGCCTTGAGACTTTGCCGTGGCTTGCCGACCATGCGGTCGGCGGCGCGGCGGTGATGCCGGCAGCGGCCCTGGTCGAGATGGGGCTGGCGGCGGCACGGTTACGCCATCCCAACGCCGGATCGCTCGACCTGCTCGACGTCGAAATCGGGCGCGCTTTGGTGATCGAGCCGCATGTGTTGCGCGAGGTGCGCCTGCGCGTGGGATCGGCGGCGGGCGACTTCAACATCGCCTCGCGCCCGCGCCTGTCGGAAGAGCCGTGGACGATCCACATGGTCGGGCGGATCGCGGCCTCGGACGCAGACGAAGCGCGCCCCGAGGGGCCGTCCGGTGTGCCGGTGAGCCATGTCCCTGCGGCGAGCCTCTATGCGCTCGCCTCGAAAATGGGGCTCGATTACGGCCCGGCATTCCAGGCCGTGTCCGGGATAGACGTGTTCGAAGGCGAGCGCGCGATCGCGAAGCTCGATCGCGCGACGCATCTCAACCTGCCCTTCCTGCTGCCGCCCAATTCGGTGGACGGCGCGCTGCAGGGTCTGCTCGCGCTTGCGGCCGATCGGCTCGGCAGCAAGACGGGCGTGCTGCCCTGGCGTTTCGGCCGCGTGCGGCTGCGGCGGCCCGAGGGCGCGATCCCGGTCGCGGCCGAGCTTGCCGTCACGCGCGTCGGCCCAAGGTCGGTGCGCGCGAACGTGCTGCTGGTCGATGCCGCAGGGTTGCCTGTCGCGGACATGATCGATTGCTGGTTCGTGCGCGTCGCGCTCGGTCGTCAGGCGACCGCGGAGGAGCAATTCTTCCACATCGCCGAGATTGCCAGCACCGATCCCGCCAGCACGGTTTCGCTCGTCGCCGACGCCGCGATCGCCCCTGTAAAACCTCCCTCGGATCCGGACGCGGCCGAAAGCCGTCTGCTGACCGACGCGTTCGCGACATCGGCCGCGGTCGAGGCATTGCGGTCTTTGTCTTCGGACGGGCGGCTCGTGCCGCAGGCCCTGATCCGCAACGGCGCGATCGCGGCAGATAGCCGTCCGATCCTCGACCGCCTGCTGCGCTGGCTCGCCGCCGACGGCGTCGCCTCTCAGGCCGACGACGGATCGTGGAGCTTCGCCGACGAAGGTCTGCCGCCCGCCGACGCAATCCTGCGCACCTTGTTCTTCGACCAGCCGCGCGCGGTGGCCGAAGTCGCCTTGCTCGCGCTCGCCGCCGAAACCCTACCCGCCGTGCTGGCCCAGGGGCCGGGTGCCGCGCCCGCGATCCCGGCGGCGCTCTGGGAACAAGTATTGTCCGCCTCGCCGGCAGGTGAAGCGGCAGGCCACAAGCTTGCGGAAATGCTGGCGAAGCTTGCCGGCGAGAATGGCCGTCCAGTGCGCGTGTTGCAGGTCGGCGCGCGCCGGGGCGGTGCGACCCGTCTGCTGCTCCGCCATCTCGGCGCGCATGCCACGTTGGTGGCGGCGACCGATACGGACGACCTGCCCTCACTCACCGACGCGCTGCACGATTTGCCGAGTGCGCATGCGATCGCATGGACCCCGGGCGAGGCGCTCGACCAGGCGCCGTTTGACGTCATCGTCGGGCTGCATGGCTTCGCGCTGGGCGGCTGGGGCGCGCGCGAACTGGCCGCGCTCAGGGCCGCGCTCGCACCGGGCGGCGCTTTGTTGCTGGCCGAGCCCACGCCCAACCGCATGTGGCCCTTGCTGCGGCCCGACGCGCCGCCGCCCGCGGACGGCGCGCGCTGGCAATCGCTGCTTGAGGGCGCGGGCTTCGCCGAAGCGCGCATGCAGTCGCTCGACACGATGATCTGGCCGGTCGAACTGGTCAGTGCGCGCAATCACGCCGTCGCGGATGCGGTCGCGACCGAGGTGCAGATCCGTATCGCTGGCGCAGGTGCGCTGGCCGATGCGCTCGAAACCGCGCTGACGGCGCATGGGGCATTGGTCGATCGCGGCGAGGAGCTGACCGGCCGCGTGGCGATGCTGGTCGACCCCACCAACCTACCCGCCACGCTGGCGAAGATGGCGGCGCTGGCCGCAGTCCCCGCCGAGCCCAAGGTCGAGATCGCGCTGATCGTGCAGGCCGACGAGATCGGCACCGCGGCGATCACGGGCCTGCGCCGTGTGCTCGCCAATGAAGCGGCACAGCTCGCGACGCGACTGATCCGGCTGGGCAAGGATTTGCCAATCGAGGCCGCCGCCGAACATGCGGCGATCGAATTGCTGCGCGCGGATGCCGAACAGGAAGTGGCCTGGACCGCGCAGGGGCGCAGCGTGCCGCGCGTGCGGCACGGGCTGCCCAACGCGCATAATGCGGCGCCCGAGGGCCTGCGGCTGGCGATCGAGCGGCCCGGCCTCCTGGATTCGCTCGGCTGGGGCGAGATTACGCCCGCCAATCCCGGACCGGGCGAGATTGCGATCAAGGTGGAAGCGGCCGGTCTCAACTTCCGTGACGTGATGTGGGCGATGGGGCTGCTGCCCGACGAAGCCTTGCTCGACGGTTTCGCGGGCCCGACGATGGGCCTGGAATGCGCGGGCGTGGTGACCGCGCTGGGCGAAGGTGTCGATAGTTTCGCGGTCGGCGACCGGGTTATGGCCTTCGCGCCGGCCTCGCTCTCGACCGAGACGGTGACCGCCGCACATGCGGTGATGCGGATGCCGGCCAGCATGAGCTTCGCCGCCGCCGCGACCGTGCCGGTCGCCTTCCTCACCACGCTCTACGCGCTCGGCCATCTCGCGCAGATCGGCGAGGGCGAGACAGTGTTGATCCATGGCGGCGCGGGCGGCGTCGGTCTGGCCGCGATCCAGTATGCCAAACATTGCGGCGCGCGCGTGTTCGCGACCGCAGGCTCACCCGCCAAGCGCGCTTTGCTTCATAATCTGGGGGTCGAGGCGGTACTCGACAGCCGCTCCCTGAGCTTCGCGGACGATGTGATGCGGCTGACCGACGGCCAGGGCGTCGATGTCGTGCTCAACTCGCTTGCGGGCGAGGCGATGCGGCGCAGCCTGATGCTGGTGAAGCCGTTCGGCCGCTTCCTCGAACTCGGCAAGCGCGATTTCTACGAGAATAGCAGCATCGGGCTCCGCCCGTTCCGCCACAATGTCACCTATTACGGCATCGACGCCGACCAATTGCCGCTGCGTCGGCCGAAGCTGGCGGCGGCCCTGTTCGACGAGATCACCGACCTGTTCGCCAAGGGCGCTCTTCGCCCGTTGCCGCACCGGACCTTCGATTATGCCGATGCCGAGGACGCGTTCCGGCTGATGCAGGTTTCGGGGCATATCGGGAAGATCGTGCTGACGCCGGGCGACACGCTGCCGGCGGCCTTGCCGACGCCCAAGCCCTTCGCGGCAAACGAAAACCAGGCCTATATCGTCACCGGCGGTCTCGACGGCTTCGGCCTCGAAGCGGCGCGCTGGCTGGCACGGCATGGCGCGAAGCATCTCGCTCTGATGAGCCGGCGCGGCCCGGCGACGCCGAATGCAAGCGCGGTGCTGGCCGAATTCGCGGCAGCGGGCGTTGAGGCGCGAGCTTATGCGGTCGACGTCGGCGACGAGGCCGCCCTGGCGACGATCCTCGACAATGTCCGTAAGGGGCAGGCGCCGATCGGCGGCGTGATCCATGCCGCGGTGGCGATGGACGATGCCTTGCTCGGAGCGCTCGATGCCGACCGGTTCGCGCGTGCCCTTCACCCCAAATTGGGTGGCGCGGATCTGCTCGACCGGCTGACGCGCGACGACGATGTCGGGTTGTTCCTGCTGTTCTCCTCGGTCACGACCGCGTTCGGCAATCCGGGCCAGGGCAATTATGTCGCCGCCAATGCCGCGATCGAGGCGGTTGCCGTCAAGCGCCATGCCGCGGGCCTGCCCGGCCTGGCGGTGCAATGGGGGCCGATCGGCGATGCGGGCTATCTCGCCCGCGAGACGCAGGTCAGCGACATGCTGTCGCGCCAATTGGGCAGCGCGCATCTGACCGCGCAGGACGCGCTCGATACGCTGCCGGCATTGCTGGCTGCCAATGTGCCCGTAGCGGGCATGGCGACGATCCGTTGGGGGTCGCTGCGCCGTCAGCTGCCCCTGATGGAATCGCCGCTCTTCGCCGAAATGGGCGGTGCCGCGACCGACGAGGCGGCCGAGGTCGACCTCAAGGCGTTGCTCGCGGATTGCTCGCCCGACGAGGCGCGTGACAAGGTCACCGGCCTGCTGGTCGAGGAAGTCGCCCGGATCATGAAACTCGCGATCGAGCGGGTCGAACCGCAGCGTCCGCTCGCCGAACTGGGCATGGACAGCCTGATGGCGGTCGAGCTGCGGCTCGCGGTCGAGCAGCGCTTCGGCATCTCGATTCCGCTGCTGGCCTTGTCCGAGGGTGCTACGCTCACCGCGATGGCGGGCCGGATCGTGCGCAGCCTGGGCGGCGAAGGCGATGCGCCTGCGGACGAAAAGGCACAGATGGCCGAACGGCTGGCGCGCTATGAGGGCAGCCATTTGGAGGGTCCCGCCGACGGCGCGGAGGCGCCCAGCGAGGCTTCGATGGCGGCGGCTGCCGCGAGCGCGCCTTGATCCTGCCTCAGGAGCGTGCCACCGCTCCTGACGATGAGTGATACTTTCGGACTCAGCGGCGATGCCAAGGCCAAGCTGCTCGCGCGTCTATCCAACCGTGCGCCGGCGCAAGCCGAGCATCATGCACCGACCAAGCCGCCGCTCGGCCGGCCCGAGGTGCAGGCCGATTTGTCGATGGTGCGCCGCGCCGGCGAGGCGTTGGGGATCCGCAACCCCTTCTTCCGCCCGCACGAGGGCATATCGGGGGCGACCGCGGTCATCGACGGCAAGACCTTCGATAATTTCGTCTCCTACAATTATGTCGGCCTGAACGGCGATCCGCGCGTCAGCCAGGCCGCCAAGGACGCGATCGACCGCTACGGTACCTCGGTTTCCGCGAGCCGGATCGTGTCGGGCGAGCGTCCGATCCATCGCGAATTCGAACAGGCGCTGGCCGAGGTCTATCAGACAGAAGACGCGATCGTCCTCGTCTCGGGCCATGCCACCAACGTCACCGTGATCGGCCATCTGGTCGGGCGCGACGACCTGATCCTGCACGATTCGCTCAGCCACAACAGCATCGTCCAGGGCGCGCTCGCGAGCGGCGCGCAGCGCATCGCCTTCCCGCACAACGACATGGACGAGCTGGACCGGCTGCTCGGCGCGGCCCGCGCCAACGCCAACCGCGCCCTGATCGTGGTCGAGGGCCATTACAGCATGGACGGCGACGTGCCCGACCTTGCCCGGCTGGTCGCGATCGCCAAGGCGCATGGCGCGCATCTGATGGTCGACGAAGCCCATTCGCTGGGCGTGCTGGGCGCGAAGGGCCACGGCATCTTCGAACATGCCGGCGTCGATCCGGGCGATATCGACATCTGGATGGGCACGCTCAGCAAGACGCTGTCGGGCTGCGGCGGCTATATCGCCGGCTCGTCCGAGCTGATCGAATATCTCAAGAGCAGCGCACCGGGCTTCGTCTATTCGGTTGGCCTCGCGCCCGCGCTTGCGGCGGCAGGCCTCGAAAGCCTGCGCATCCTGCATCGCGAGCCCGAACGCGTCGCGCAATTGCAGGCCAACGCCACTTTGTTTCTGGAGGCGGCGCGCAGGCATGGCCTCGACACCGGCCCCTCGATCGGCGCGGCGATCGTGCCGATCATGACGGGCAGCTCGATCGTCGCCGCGCGCGCGGCAGACCGGCTGTTCGATCGCGGCATCAACGTGCAGCCGATCATCTACCCGGCAGTGCCCGAGCAGGCGGCGCGGCTGCGCTTCTTCCTCTCGTCGCTCCACGCGCCCGAACAGCTCGAACGCGTGGCGAAGACGGTCGCGGAAGTGCTGGCAGAGGTGCGTGCCGAGCGGGTCGATCTCGGCGCGTTGGCGAGCCGACTCGCGGCCGAGTGACCGAGATCATCCTCGACATCACGCGGCTCTTGTCGC
>Ga0209455_1000345_pt1 | contig 43825 bp, 37 predicted proteins | sample AraplaCol_mCL_r2_FD_184275 | JGI IMG/M metagenome (GOLD analysis project Ga0209455, IMG submission 184275) | Arabidopsis root microbial communities from North Carolina, USA - plate scrape CL_Col_mCL_r2 (SPAdes) (version 2) | ecosystem: Host-associated > Plants > Roots > Endosphere | place: USA... | reverse complement strand
AGCAATTGCGTGCGCTGCGACTGCACCGCCATCATTGCCGTTTCGAGGTCCATGCTGGACAGATCCATGCCGTTTACGGACATCCCGCCGTCGATCTTCATGTCGTTCCCCTCTGGCCTTGTCGAGCAAGCGCGCTCAGCGCATGTTGCCGATGATGCTCGAACGGCTGTCCTGCATCTTCTTGACGAAGTTGGTCATCACGTCGAACGACTCGTTGCGCTTGTTCGACAGGCTCTGCAGGCGCAGCATATCCATCTGCTGGCTGTTGGTCTGCGTGTCGATCGTGCCCTTGATCGAGGTGGCCGCCGCATCGAGGCCGCCCTTGGTCGTCAGGTCGAACTTGGAGGGATCCATGCCCGCCGCGGTCAACGCGTTCTTGGTGTCCTGGATCAGCTTTTTGTTCTCGGCGTTATCGGGTACCTTGCTGCCCGCGTCGGTGCCGCTGACCTTGCCCTGCAGGGAGCTCACGGAGCCCATCGCCGCATTGAGCTTGGAGATGGCGTCGTTGCGACCCTGCACCCCCTTGATCTGATCCGCCAGCTGCGAATCCAGCAACTGCGTGCGCTGCGACTGCACCGCCAGCAGCGCCGTTTCGATGTCCATGCCGGACAGATTCATACCGCCGACGTTACCCAAACCTTGAATGCCGCTCATGATGTCGCTCCAGAAGCCTTATGTTGAAAACAACCCGTCGAATTCGTCGCCGCGGTGTTTACCAGCGACTCATGCCCCGTAAGTAACGCTCGCCTCGCCGAAGGTTCCATGCCGGCCGCCCCAAGATTAGCCGTCGTGCCGAGCAGGCATCAGCCAAGGGTATTCCCTAGTTCGAAAAGCGGCGTGCGCGCGCGCATCGTGTCCTCGTCCCCATCGGGGAACCTTTCCCCTCCATTTCGTTACTACTCCAGCAATCGGGCCTCGCGCCCATGCACCGCGGCTAGAACCATGACTCGCATCAACAGCAACGGCGCCATCATCGGCGGCTCGGCTCAACTCGATACAGGCTTCGACTCGCTGGACGAAGAGCTCCAGCAGGGCACCATGCTGGGCGAACGCGCCGTGCGGATGCAGGCCGGGGAAATCTCCCTGACCGACTCGGCCGAGGAGCTCAGCCTGCACATGGCCGAGAAGACCGAGGAAAAGCACCACGCCGAGCGCAAGGTCAAGTCGGAAAAAGGGCTCGAGGTCCTCGACACCAATGAAATCGTCGAATTCTTCGACGATGCCCATGACGTCGACGCCCAGGACAAGCTGCGCGAACTGGCCGACAAGCTGCTCAAGGAAGGCGGCTCGCCGCGCCAGGAAGCCGGCAAAACCTTCGGCAGCAACCCTGCCAAGCAATACCTGGGCCTGCAGTACGCCCTGCGCCAAGGCGAAAAAGACGGCGCCGACCCCGACATTCTGGAAGCCATCCACGACGCGCTGGCCGACCTGGAACTCGAAAGCGGCCCGGAAATCCGCGCCAGCCTCAACACCCTGAAGACGGCCGGGGAGTTCGCTCCCGACTCCGCCGGGGTCGAGCAATTCCAGGCCACCTACCGCGACATCGTGCTGGGCGAGGCCTCGCTGGCCAAGACGCTGGACCTGGCTTTGCAGCGCTTCGGCTCGGACGACGTGGGCCGCGGGCTGAAGTCCCTCATCGGCGCCCTGGGGCAGGACCTGGCGGCCACCCGGCCCTCGACAGACGCCAGCCGCCTGCAGTCCCTCCTGACCGACATGTATCACCTGGAAGTAGCCGCCACCGTGCTGGAGAGCTGCGGCGAACTGTCGGACAAGCTCGCCGGCCAGGGCGAAAAGCCGCTCGACTCCTCCCGGCTGATGCGCGACATGGTCGGGCTCACCGGCGAGAAATGGGCGTCCGAATCGCGCTTTACCAAGCTGGCGCAAGATCACGGCGTCGCGACGCCCACCGGGACCATCGCCTTTTTGAACGGCACGCGCGGCATGCTGCGCGACCTGCCGGTGCAGATCTACGCCGACGCCGACACGCGGCAGAACCTGCTGAACGCGCTGCAGGGCGCCCTGGACGTCGCCATCGACGCGGAAGAGGAATAACACATCATGAGCGGTCCGGAACTCACCCTGCGCCAGTTCGGCGAAGACGCCGGCATTCCCAACCTCACCTTCGATGCGCGCGGCCAGGCCGTGCTGCGCACCGAATCGGGCCGCCAGATCGGCGTCGAACTGGCGGAGAGGGAAATCCTGGTCTACGTTTCCCTGCCGCTGGATTATGATGCGGGCGCATGGATGCAGCGCGCCTGGAAGCGCGCGCACCATGGGCGCCAGGGCGAATGGCCGGTGCAGGCGGCGCTGCGCGAGCAGCCCGAAGGCGGCCAGCGCCTGCTGGCGCTGACCCGCGTGACGGAACCCGAATTCACCCCGTTGCGGCTGCGCCAGGCGCTGGAGTATTTGTCGGGCTGGCTCGACGAAATACGCCACGATGCCTGACCCGATGCAATGCAAGTTGAGTAAAAGCGCAGCGCCCAGGAGACATCCATGCCGGATCTGAACGTCAGCAACAGCGTCAGCAGCAGCCTGTCCTTCGACCACGGCATCAACGGCATCGTCTATGCCCGCAAGGAAGAAGCCGGCGAACGCCAACTGCCCCAGCGCCTGGACCTGCCGCCGTCGGCGGACGGCGTCAAGGCGCAGCTGGCCGAACTCCTCGAAAAACCCAATACCGAGCAGTTTCTCGACGCCGCGCTCAAGCCCGAGATCGGCAACCGCGAGCTGCTCATGCCGGCCCGCTTCTCGCAGGCGCTGTCCGAGGCCGTCGCCGGCCTGACCGCCGCGGCGCAAAACGCGGGCGAGGACGCCAAGCCGCTGAACCGCGCCCTGCGCCTGCTCAAGGAAGAATCCGGCCTGCGAGACCTGGTTTCCATGTACCGCAGCGCGTTGTATCAAGGATGAAGACACGGGGATGAGCCCAACCGCCGCCGACCGCGCCGCCCTGAGCCCCGACAGTATCGAACTGTTGGGGCTGTTGGCTTATATCTACCTGGAAAACAACCGCCCCGAAAAGGCAGTCGTGCTGCTGTCCGCCCTGGAAACCCTGGGCGTGGCCGATTCGCGCCGGCGCCTGTCGCTGGCGCTCGCCCAACTGCGCTCGGGCAAGCCGGAAAGCGCCGCCGCCACCCTCGAGCGCGCGGCCCTGCGCGGCGAAGTCGACGCCCCATTCCATCTGGTGCGCGCCCAGGCCCTGCTGGCGCTCGACCGCCGCGCCGAAGCCGCCGCCGCCATGCGTGCCTACGTCGCCCTGCGCGCCGCGGCCGCTCCCACCGACGCCGGACAACCGGCCACCCGCTGACGCCTTTCGATGCAACGAGTCCTCAACCGCGCGGTCGCCGCCGTCACCAGCCGCAACGACATCGTCCTGGCTTGCGTGATCGTCTCGATCATCTTCATGATGATCCTGCCGCTGCCCACGCCCCTGGTGGACGTGCTCATCGGCACCAACATGACGCTCTCGGCCGTGCTGCTGATGGTGGCGATGTACCTGCCCTCGCCGCTGTCGTTCTCGTCCTTCCCGGCGGTGCTGCTGGTCACCACGCTGTTCCGCCTGGGCATCGCGATCGCCACCACGCGCCTGATCCTGCTGCAGGGCGATGCCGGCCACATCATCCAGACCTTCGGCAACTTCGTGGTGGGCGGCAACCTGATCGTCGGCCTGGTGGTGTTCCTGATCCTGACCATCGTGCAGTTCGTGGTCATCACCAAGGGCGCGGAACGCGTGGCCGAAGTGGCGGCGCGCTTCTCGCTGGACGCCATGCCGGGCAAGCAGATGTCGATCGACGCCGACCTGCGCGCCGGCACCATCGACATGGACGAGGCCCGCAAGCGCCGCACCACCGTCGAGAAAGAAAGCCAGCTCTACGGCGCCATGGACGGCGCCATGAAGTTCGTCAAGGGCGATGCCATCGCGGGGCTGATCATCGTCGCGGTCAACATGCTGGGCGGCATTCTCATCGGCACCATGCAGCGCGGCCTGACGGCCGGCGAGGCGGTGCAGACGTACTCGATCCTGACCATCGGCGACGGCCTGATCTCGCAGATCCCGGCGCTGTTCATCGCCATCTGCGCGGGCATCATCGTCACGCGCGTGCAGACGGGCGAAGGCGGCCCGTCCAACGTCGGCAAGGACATCGGCGCGCAAGTACTGGCCCAGCCGCGCGCCCTGCTGATCGCCGCCGCCGTGGCCGCCGGCATGGGCCTGATCCCCGGCATGCCGACGGTGACCTTCTTCGCGCTGGCCCTGATCGTCGGCACCATCGGCTTCGTGCTGCTGCGCGGCACGCGCAAGGTGGTCGACGAGAAGACGGGCGCCATCACCGAGATTCCCGCACTGGCCGCCGACGGCCAGCCTCCCAAGCCCAAGGCCAGGACCGACGGCAGCGCCGAGTTCGCGCCCACCCTGCCGCTGATGATCGACGTGGCCGCCGGGCTGCAGCAGCACTTCGACGCCGACCAGCTCAACGAAGAGCTCATCAAGATCCGCCGCGCCCTGTACTTCGACCTGGGCGTGCCCTTCCCCGGCATCCAGCTGCGCTTCAACGAAGGCCTGCCCGAAGAAAGCTACGGCATCCTGCTTTCCGAAGTGCCCGTGTCGCAAGGGCGGCTGCGCCCCGGCTACGTGCTGGCGCGCGACTCCGCGCAGAACCTGGAGGCCCTGCAGGTTCCCTTCGAGACCGACAAGCGCTTCCTGCCCGACGTGCCCACGATCTGGGTGGCGCTCGCGCACAAACCCACCCTGGACGGCGCCGGCATCCCCAGCATGGACGCCAACCAGGTGCTGACCTGGCACCTGGCCTTCGTGCTCAAGAAATATTCCTCGGATTTCATCGGCATCCAGGAAACCCGGTTCCTGCTCACCGCCATGGAAGACCGCTACCCCGACCTGGTCAAGGAAGCGCTGCGCGTCATGCCCGTGCAGAAGATCGCCGAGATCCTGCAGCGCCTGGTGTCCGAAGACATCTCCGTGCGCAACCTGCGCGCCGTGCTCGAATCCCTGATCGAGTGGGGCCAGAAAGAAAAAGACTCGGTGCTGCTCACCGAATACGTGCGCGTCTCGCTCAAGCGCCACATCAGCTACAAGTATTCCAGCGGACAGAACATCCTGCCCGCCTACCTGCTGGCGCCCAACGTCGAGGAAAGCGTGCGCGGCGCCATCCGCCAGACCTCGGCCGGCAGCTATCTGGCCCTGGACCCCAACGCCAGCAAGAAGCTGGTCGATAACATCAAGAAGGCCGTGGGCGACCTGAGCGCCGCGGCCCGCAAGCCCGTGCTGCTCACCTCCATGGACATCCGGCGCTATCTGCGCAAGATGATCGAGCAGGACCTCTACGAACTGCCCGTGCTCTCTTATCAAGAGTTGACGCAGGAAATCAACGTGCAGCCGCTGGCCCGGGTCGACCTATGATCGATAACGCTCGCCAGCCCAGGGAGCTCGCGTGAATACGTCCGTCACGCCCGTTCAACGCCCCGACAACGGCGCGCTGGAATTGCGCGTGCTCTCCGGCCTGCACCGGCAGGCGAGCTGCCCGGCGCTGGACGGCGCCGTGGTGGGCGCCGACCCGGATTGCGACATCGTGCTGGCCGACACCGGCCTGGGGCCGCGCGCGGCGCGCCTGCGCATCGGCCCCAACGGCTGGGACATCGCCCCCGAAGAAGGCGCGCCCGCGGGCGAACCGCGCACGCCGTTCAACCAGGCCCTGCCGCTCGGCCCGGTCTGGGTCACCGTGGCGCACAGCAGCGACGCCTGGGCCAACCTGCCCGATGCCGCCAACGACGGCGCCGTTTCCGAGGCCGGCGCCGCCTTGGCCGCCGCCCCGTCCGCCGCGCAGAAAGAGCAGGACGCCGCGTCCACATCCTCCACCCCGAATACCGGGCCGGCGCCTTGGCGCGCCGCTGCCGCCGCCGCGCAACCGAAACCCGACAAGCGCGCCGCGTGGCCTCTGCTGCTGGGCTTGGCGGCCGTGGTGCTGGCCCTGGTCGTGGCCATTTCCATGGCCTGGATGCTGCCCACGGCGCCCAAGCAGGCCGAGCGCGCGAGCGCACGCCCGACGGCCCAGGACACGCTGCCCACGATCACCGCGGCCATCGCGCGCCTGGGCCTGTCCGACCGCCTGCACGCCGAACTGCTGCCCGACGGCTCGGCGCAGGTCTCCGGCTGGGTCCGCAACAATGCCGAGCAGGACGCCCTGTCCGCGGCGCTGACGCAGATCTGGCCCATGCCGGCCATGCACGTCAGCGTCGCGGAAACCATCGCCGCGACAGCCGCCGACGTGCTGCGCTCCTTCCCCATCAAGTACGCGGCCCGCTACGACGGCAACGGCCGCCTCGCCATCCAGGGCATCGCCCCCGACGCGAAGGAGCGCAGCGCGGCGATCACGGCCCTGAACACGCAGCTGCCCGGCATCACCATCCTGGGCAACGACATCATGCTGGCGCCCGACGTGCTGGACGACCTGGCCGGCCGCATCACCGCCGCCGGCATCGCCAGCGTGGGCCTGGCCTGGAAAGACAACGTGCTGCAGGCCAGCACCTCCGCGCTGACTGACGACCAGGTCGACACCCTGCGCAACGTCGTCGAGCAATTCAACGCCACGCACTTCGGCGTGGCGGTGCTGGGCAAGCCTTCGGTCACGGACATGCCCTTCGCCGACAGCGTGCCTTTCGGCATACGCCTGGTGGTCAGCGGCCCGCAGCCTTTCATCGTGCTCGACAACGGCAACAAGCTGCTGGTGGGCGGCACCTATATGCGCTATCGGCTGATCTCCGTGGAGCCCACGCGGCTCGTTTTCGACGGCCCGAAACCGGCCATCGTGCTACGCTGATTCGCACCTTGCCATGGATACGCCCGCCCTCACCGATCTCAAGGCCCGCCTGGCCCAGCCGCAAGGCGCGGCCCTGCGCGACGAACTGCTCGAACGCGTGAACGCGCTCGAGCTGCGCCTGCGCACGCGCATCGCGGCCGGCCTGTCGCGCGAAGAATTCCCCGACTGGTTCATGACCGCCGAAGCCGCCGCGGCGGCCCGGGAAATCCTGGCCATGCAGCGCGTGGCCGCACCCGTCGATCCCCAGGCGCCCGACATGGCGCCCGCTTCGTTCTCTTATCCCTGAGGAGTATCGCCATGCTCAACGGACTTTCCACTTCGGCGTCGTTGAATTTCAACAACGTCAACAACACGGTCTACTCGGCTATTCAGACGCAGGAAACGCAGCTGAACCAGACCATGCAGACCATCAGCAGCAGCAGCAACAACGGCACCGTCTCGCAGGCGCAGATGCTGCAGCTGCAACAGCAGATCAACCAATGGAGCATGCTGGTGCAGATCCAGAGCACCATCATCAAGTCGATCTCGGATTCGCTCAAAGGCGTCATCCAGAACGTCGCCTGAATGCCGTTGTTGCGTCGTATCGGGTTTCAGGCAGGCCTGCTGGCGGGGCTGTTTCCCGCGCTGGCCGGCGCCCAGCTATTGACCGCCCCGCCGGCGGCGACGTCTCCGACGACGTCGATGCTGAACCAGGTTCCCTCCCTGTCCAGCCTGCCGCCCACCGTCGTGCGGCAACAGATCCAGGGCCCGACGCTGCGCACCCCCGCGCTGCAGGACCCGACGGCCGTGACGATCGCCAGCCGCACGCTGCAGGCCGCAGGCAATGTGCTGGGCGACGTCTCGGTCGTTAATGCCTCCCACCTTGCCCACGCCAGGCAAACCAGCCTGGCCGAGCTGCTGTCGCTCGAACCCGGCATCGACCATATCGATTTCGGCGGACCGCAAACGGCCACGCGCCTCTTCATGCGCGGCGCGGGCGGCAACGACACCCTGGTGATGCTCGACGGCATGCGCATCGACAGCAACGCGCTCGCCGCCATCCCGCCCGACAGCCTGCAGCGCGTGGAGATCCTGCGCGGCCCGGCCAGCAGCCTGTACGGCTCCGGCGCCGTCGGCGGCGTGGTCAATCTCATCACGCAGCCGGACACGCCCAGGACCACGTCGGCCTGGACCAATTTCGGCATCGGCAGCCGCGGCACCACGCGCTACAACGCCGGCGTGTCGGGCATCGACGACAATGGCTGGATCTACACCCTGGCGACAGGCCGCGCGAAAAGCACGGGCTTGAACGCCACCAAGCCGGGCAATCCGAACTACAACCCGGACAAGGACGGCTACACGCAATACGACTTCTCCGGTTCGCTGGGCTATGCCTGGCAGCCCGGCCAGATGCTGCAATTCCAGTACTACCGCTCGCGCATCTACGGGGCCTATGACGCGGGCCGGCCGTGGTTCGGCGACCAGCGCACGCAGACGCTGCAGGGCTATTCGATGGCCAGCACCAATCGACTGGCCGATTACTGGAAAAGCACGCTGCGCCTGGGCCGCGCGACGAACGACACGCTGTGGCAGAACGCGCCCGGCACGAGCGTTTTCAATACCAGGGAAAGCCAGCTTTCCTGGCAGAACGATTTCACCCTGGCCCGGAACCAGACTCTGACCGTGGGCTACGATCATCTGTACCAGTCGGCTGCGGGCGCCCTCGTCGACTCCGCCACGTCGCCCGCGAGCGTCGTCGGCTATCCCGGCGCGAGCCGCACCACCGACGCCTATTACCTGGGCTATGTGGGCGCTTTCGGCGCGCACCACCTGCAAGCCAGCCTGCGCCGCGACCGGCCTTCGGGCTTCGGCAGCCAGACCACCGGCGCCCTGAGCTACGGCTACGATTTCACGCCGTCGATACGCGGATCGCTGACGGGCAGCACGGGCTTGCGGGTGCCGACGCTGGCCGAGCTGTATTGGCCCAACACGGGCGGCAGCTATGTCGGCAACCCCGCGCTGCAGCCCGAGCGTTCGCACAATTTCGAGGCCAGGCTGCGTTATCTGCAAGGCTCGACCGAAGCCGGCATCACGTATTACCGCAACCGGGTCAGCAATCTGATCGTCGATCAGCTCTCCGACCCGTCCAACCCCTACAGCACGTACATGCCCGCCAATGTGGGCAGCGCCACGTTGACGGGCGTCACGCTGATGGCCGCCCAACAATTCGGCACCGCCACGTTGAAGGCCAGCCTGGATCTGAGCAGTCCGCGCAACAACGCCACCGGGCAAGTGCTGCCTCTGCGCACGCGGCGCATGCTGCGTTTGTCGGGCGAGAAGCGCTTGGATGACGGCTGGCGCGTGGGCGCAGAATGGGTGCTGTCGGGCAAGCGCCAGCAGAGCGACGGCAGCAATGCGGGCGGCTATGGGCTGATCAATCTCACGGCCGCTTACGACCTCACGCCCAACGTCGAACTGAGCATGCGTTGGAATAACGTGTTCAACAAGCAGTACACGCTGGTGGAAGGCTATAGCACGCCTGGATCGTCGATCTTCTTCAACCTTGGTTGGCGGATGTGATCGTCGTTTGATTGATCGTTGAGCCGCCACATGAGACTGCTGCAAGCCGAGGACCCCGGAGCAATCCGAAGCACGGGGCGGCAAACCGCAGCCGCGGAAGCGGCGCGCATCGGAATTGCGCAGGGCAGCCTCGGCGCCTTAAGAACTCAACCGAGGCACCTTAAGAACATCAACGCGCGTGAGAAATCCGCACTTCCGCGCCGCGTCGCTTAACTTCGAGCCCCTCGGACGGCAGGATCCGCAAGCCTTCAAGACCCTTGATATAGCTGGACCCTTGCATCTGCATCACCCGGATCTTGTTGCGCATCACGACCGGGTTGTGCATCGGCATGCCGAACATCCAGACCTCGTCCAGGATGCGCGCCGAGTTGAACTCGCCGGCGTGCTGCGCCAGCGGCCCCAGGCAGAGCATGTGGCCCTCGCGGCCGAAGACCGGGTATTGCTCGGGGCTGCAGGTCAGCGTCCAGACCGTGCCGCCTTCGTAGCGATGGCCCGTGTTCAGGTCCCACCAGGCCTCGCCCTTGGGCAGATAGACCTTGACCTCGCTGCCCGGCCTGGTGATCGGCGCCACCAGCAGGGCCGGGCCCAGCAGGTATTGCAGGTCCCAGGCGTGCGCGTCGGGATCGTTGGGGAAGGACATGGCCATGGAGCGCTGCACCGGCAGGCCCGTGCGCGCGGCGTCTTCGATGGCGCCGAGCACGTAGGGAATGAGGCGATAGCGCCAGTTCATCCAGGTGCGCGCATGGCCCAGCGTCTGCGCGCCGAACGCCCAGGGCATCAGGTCGTCGATGCCTTGGAAGCTGAAATTGGCGGAGAACACGCCCATGGCGAGCCAGCGCAGGTAGAGCTCGGCGTCCATGCCTTCCAGCGAAGCCGTGGCCGAGCCGATGTTGTGCGTCTGCACCGGCACGCCGCTGGCGCCGATGGACAGCGACGTGCGCAGGCTGTGCTCCAGGCCGCCCCAGGTGTTGGGCACTTGCGGCCCGGTCTGCCAGGGCAGGCGCTGCGCGGCGGGGAACAGGTCGGTGCTGGGGATCACGCCTTCGGGCGGCACCTTGTGGCCCGCCACGGCGTCGAACAGGGCGCGGCGCGCCAGGAGGGGATACTGCGTGCGCAGCGACGCGCCGCTTTCGCCGCTGCGGGCGCTCACGCCGTCGGGAATGTCGATCTGCGCGCTGCAGGCCGGCGCGCCCAGGCCGTCTTCCATCAGTTGGCGATGACGGTCCACCCACAGGTTGTAGGCGTCGCGGTGCGTCAGGTCGAGCAGGCCGTAGGCGCCGCCGGCCGTGGCCGCGCAGCCGTCGAACACCTGCGCGCCGCCTTCGTCCTTGGCCAGCAGCCAGCCGCGGTCTTCCAGCTCTTCGAACAGGATGCTGCCCTGGAGCACGGCCGGCAGGCACGAGGCGGAGACGTGCACATGGTGCTTCTGGAACAGCGCAAGCATCTGCTTGGGATCGGGGAAGCGCTGGGCGTCCCACTCGAGCGCGGACTTGTCGGACTGGAAACCCCATGCCGCCGGCAGCGCGAGCGACACCGCATCCAGCGGAATCTGCTCGGTGCGCAGGCGTTCGACCAGCGCGGCCGTCTGCTCGGGTGTCTGGCCCTGCGCCTGCTGCAGCCAGGCGCCCATGGCCCACAGCACGGGCTGGCCGGCGCGGCCCGTCAGTGCGGAGTATTGATTGAGAATCTCGCCGGGCTCGCCGGCGAAGAGGAAGAGATCCAGCACCGGATCGGCCATCGTCAGCACATAGGCCGAGCCCGCCGGCGTGATGCCCGGAGCATGCTCGACGCGGTGCAAGGTATTGGCATAGACGCCCCAGCCGCGCGGGCTCCAGGCCAGCGGCAAGGCGCGGTGCGCGGGATCGTCCGACACGATGGCTTCGCCGCGGCGGTTCAGGTCGCCCGGGGTTTCGCCCAGGCCGTAGATGCGCTCGCCCGCCTTGAGCGCGAAGCTCGCCGTCCAGAAGGCGTCCTCGGGTTTGCCCAGAGCCTGATGGGCGAACGCGTTGTTCGGCGCGGAAGCCAGCACGGCATGGCCGCTGCGCGACAAGGTGATGCGCAGCGGCTTGGTCTGCACATCGAGCGTGACGTCGCCCTGCTCGATGCGCCAGCCGCCCGCGCGCGGCGCGACAGTCGCTTCGCCCACGGCTTCCTGGCGGGCCAGCAGCATTTCGGCCAGCACGCGTGCGCGCTGGCTGGCCTTCTCGTCGTTCAAGAGGGCCGGGTCGCCGCTGCGCAAGCGGAACACGCCTGGCGCATGGGCTTCTATCGCCATGGATAAGCCACCCCCCAGGTCGAAATCGAAACGGCTGAGACGGCTCGTCGACAACTGGGCGTTTTCAATTGGGGTGAGTTGGACTAAGCTCGACTTAGGCGGCACGGCAAGACCTCGGGTTCTGAGCCAGAAGGCTAAAGCCTCTATTTTGACGGATTTAGCTTTTGAAATAAACTCGGCGCCCCTCGAACCCGGGCCGGAAGGTGCCTGGCAGACACAAAATAGGCCCACGAGGGCCTTTTTCATGCCCTGCGGGGGCTCGGAACAGGCTCCCGCCTTGTCGCTGCCTACCCGTCGTCCTCTCAATTACCGCGGCAAAACCTGGCCGATCAGGTCGGTTTCCAGGGGCAAAGGCTCGCCGCAGAGCCAGGCCGCGATCAAATCCCCCCCCAAAGCCGACCAGCTCAGGCCGCGCGAGGCATAGCCGGTCGCCAGCCAGACCCCGGGGGCATGGTTCAGCGGCCCGATGGCCGGCAGCCGCCCCGGCAGCACCGCCCGCCAGCCGGCCCAGCCGGGCAGATCGCCCGCCGGCAGCCCGCGCAAGGCCTGCCCCGCGTCCTCGCCCAGCAATCCCGCCGCCTTATCCAGATTGACGCGCTGCCCCGCGGCGCTCACCCCGGTCTCCTGGGCGCCGTGCACATAAGTGCTGCCTGCCACGCACCAGCCCTGCACGTCGGGCAGCAGATAGCCCTCGCCGCCCACGATGCAGCGCGGCCCGCCCCGCAGGGCGGACGCGGGCGCCTGCGTCACCTCGCCGGCCAAGGCATGCATCTGCGCCAGCCTGGGCAAAGGGTCCAGCAGGCCGCCGGCGCGCAGCAGCGCCGGCGCCTGCGCGGCGCAGGCCAGCACCACTTGCCCGGCTTCGGCCAGCACGGCGCCCTGCGCATCGCAAGCCTGCCAAAGTCCTGCGGCCTGCCGGATGCTTGCCGCCGCGCCGGTGCGGCGGGCAATGCCCGGCGAAGACAACAGCGTCGCGACCAGCTTGTCCGGCCGCACCAGCAGGCCATCGCGGAAGTACACGCCGCCGCGCGCCACCGGCAGGCCGGCCAGCTGCCCCGCCTCGCCGGCATCGACCGCCCGCGCCCAATCCGCGGGAAAAGCCAGTTCCGACAGCGCCTGGGCCAAGGCCGTGGCCCGCCCGGCATCGCGTTCGAGCTGCAAGGTGCCGCAGCGGCGCACCGCCTCGTCCATGCCGGCCCAGCGCCGCAAGGCGCGCAGGCTGCCGGCCCGCGACAGGCGCGCCCGCGGATTGTCGTCGCGCGCGATCACCGGCGTGAGGGCAGCCGCCAAATGGCCGCGATGCGCGCCCGCGTCGCCCTCGGACGCCAGCACCGTCACCGCCCGGCCGCGCAGGGCCAGCGCCTGGGCCACGCCGGCGCCCGCCAGGCCCGCGCCGATCACCAGCACCGATGCCGCATCGCCGCCGGGCAGCCCGGGACTTGGCCCGGCCCGCGCCGAGCGCGTGCCCACGATCCTGTGCAGCTTGCCGTAGCCCTGCTCGCGCCGTACCTCGAAACCGATCGCGGCCAGCGTGCGCCGCACGTAGCCCACGCTGGCCCAGGTCGCCAGCGTGGCATCGGGCGCCGCCAGGCGCGCCAAGGCGCCCAGCACTTCGGGCGACCACATCGCGGGATTGCACCTGGGCGCGAAGCCGTCGAAAAAATAAGCATCCACGCGCGCGGACAAGCGCGGCGCGATCACCGCGGCCTCGCCGAAAGCCAAGGTCAGCGTGACGGCTCCATTCTCGAATTCCAATCGATGCAGGCCGGGCAGAAGCGCCGGCCATTGCGCGATCAAGGCATCGGCCGATGCGCGCAACGCCTGCGGCAGATGGCGGGCCCATGCCGTTCGCAAAGCCTCGCGTTCAAGCGGATGCCCTTCGATCGACATCACGTGCAAGCGCGCCGCGCGCCGCGGATCGGCGCGCCAGGCCCGCCACAGCGCCAGAAAATTCAACCCCAGCCCGAAACCGGTCTCGCACACCGTGAACCGATCGCGGCCTTGCCAGCGCCGCGGCAAATCGTTGCCGTGCAGGAACACCTGCTCGACCTGCCCCAATGCGTCCGTGCGCGAATGGTAGACATCGCCATAGGCGGCGCTGTACAGGTGCCCCGCTTCATCGAGCGACAAGGCCGCGGGCTGCAAGGGTGTGTAGGAAGATGACATAAGAAGTTGCAAAAGCGCCGCTAACATACCAGACCCCAGCCAAAACCCGTTGGCTATGAGCCACGCATGATGCGCAATCGGCCCGCCGGCGCGATCACATGTAACGGACAGGCTTTAAAATGCACTTATGCAGAACACCCGCCACTCCAAACATTCGTCACTCGATCTGCGCACGGCCATCGACGCCGCCGTCAACGCCGCGCACACCGGCGCAGCCGTGCTGCAATCGTACGCGCACAATCGAGCCGATCTGGTCATCGACCATAAAGCGCGCAACGACCTGGTCTCCCAGGCCGACCGCGAGGCCGAAGCCGCCGTCATCGAAGCGCTGCGGTCCCGCATGCCGGGCCTGGGCATCGTGGCGGAAGAAACCGGCGGCGTGCCGCAAGGCCCGGCCACCTGGTACATCGACCCGCTGGACGGCACCACCAATTACCTGAGCGGCATCCCGCACTATGCCGTGTCCATCGCGCTGATCGCGCATGCCGGCACAGCGGTGGCGATAGACGAACCGGTCGAGATCGACACGCCCGTGATCGGCGTGGTCTACGACCCCTGCCGCGAAGAACTGTTCACCAGCGTCTACGGCATAGGCTCGTGGCTCAACGGCCGGCGCATCGCCTGCTCGCGCACGGGCGGCCTGGCCGATTCCGTCGTGGCCACCGGTTTCCCGTTCCGCGATTTTTCCTTCGCCGAGCAGTACATGCCCATGCTGCGCGACGCCATCCACACCACGCGCGGCGTGCGCCGCCTGGGCGCGGCCGCGCTGGACCTGGCCTGGACGGCCTGCGGCCGCTACGACGGCTACTGGGAAATGGGCCTGGCGCCCTGGGACGTGGCCGCGGGCACGCTGATCCTGCGCGAAGCGGGCGGCGTCTGCACCGACATGTACAACGTCGATCCCTGGCCCAAGGGCGGCTACGTGGTCGCGGGCAACCCCCAGGTCCACAAAGAGCTGGAAGCCATGATCGCGCCGCACCTCAAGCCCAGGAAGGCCTGAGCAAGCCGCGCGCCTGCGCCCGTTCGCGCGGCGCGCAAGGCAAGGCGACGAATCCCGTCGTTGATGCTACGCTTGAAGGGATATTTTTCTCACGCGTCCCGCACGCCGTCCCTCATCATGAAGCTCATCGAACCCATCGTCGCCTGGCAGGATGAAATCGCCCGCGTCCGACGCGACCTGCACGCGCATCCCGAACTGTCCTACCAAGAATTCCGCACCGCCGACGTCGTCGCCGCCAAGCTGCAGGAATGGGGCATCGCCATCGACCGCGGCCTGGGCGGCACCGGCGTGGTCGGCATCATCGAAGGCAAGCTGCCGCAAGACCCGGCCAAGCCGCGCGCCATCGGCCTGCGCGCCGACATGGACGCCCTGCCCATGCAGGAACTGAACGCCTTCGAGCACCGCAGCCAGCACGACGGCAAGATGCACGCCTGCGGCCACGACGGCCACACCGCCATGCTGCTGGGCGCGGCGCGCTACCTGGCCCAGCACCGCAACTTCGCCGGCACGGTCTACGTGATCTTCCAGCCCGCCGAAGAGGGCGGCGCCGGCGCCCAGCGCATGATCGACGACGGCCTGTTCACCAAGTTCCCCATGGAAGCGGTGTTCGGCATGCACAACTGGCCCGGCTTCAAGGTGGGCCAGTTCGGCGTGACGGCCGGCCCCATCATGGCCGCGGCCAACGAATTCTCCATCGTCATCAAGGGCAAGGGCGCGCACGGCGGCATGCCGCACCTGGGCCACGACCCCATCATGGCGGCCGCGCAGATGGCGGTATCCATGCAGACCATCGTCTCGCGCAACCGCAACCCGGCCGAAGCCGCGGTGCTCAGCATCACGCAGATCCATGCCGGCAGCGCCGACAACGTCATCCCCACCGACGCGGAACTGCGCGGCACGGTGCGCACCTTCACCATCGAGATGACCGACCTCATCGAGCGCCGCATGCGCGAGATCGCCGAACATACGGCCGCCGCGATGAACTGCCAGATCGAATTCGCCTTCGCCCGCAACTACCCGCCCACCATCAACGATCCCGCGGAAACCGCTTTCTGCGCCGACGTCATGCGCGGCATCGTGGGCGAGGCCAATGTCGACGACCACGTCACGCCGACCATGGGCGCCGAAGATTTCTCCTACATGCTGCTGCAAAAGCCCGGCTGCTACGTCTGGATCGGCAACGGCGACGGCGAGCACCGCGCGCAAGGCCACGGCATGGGCCCTTGCATGCTGCACAACGGCAGCTACGACTTCAACGACGCGCTGCTGCCTCTGGGCGCGACCTACTGGGTCCAGCTGGCGCTCAAGCGCCTGGCCAAGTAAGCCCGCCGTGCCTACCGGAGTCCGACCATGACCACGCCTCCTGCCAACGTCCACTTGCCAGACGACCAGCCCGTGCTGCGCGTCATGCCCATGCCGGCCGACTCGAACGTCCACGGCGACGTTTTCGGCGGCTGGATCATGGCGCAACTCGACATCGCGGGCGCCGTCCCGGCCGCGCGGCGCGCCGACGGCCGGGTCGCCACCGTCGCGGTAAACGCCATCGTCTTCAAAAAACCGGTGTTCGTGGGCGACCTGCTCAGCTTCTACGCCAAAATCGTCAAGACCGGCACCACCTCGGTCACCGTCGAGGTGGACGTCTACGCCCAGCGCCAGCGCCTGGACGCCGAGATCGTCAAGGTCACCGAAGCCACGCTCACGTACGTGGCGACCGACGACGCACGCCACAGCCGCCCCCTGCCCCCGCTGTAACGCCTCTTTCCAGCCCCTGCCGGCCCGTCATTCGACGCCCAGGGGCAGCTCCATGGTGCTCTTGATGACTTCCATGGAAAAACTGGCGCTCACGTCCAGCAGGTCCACCATCTCGATCAGCCGTCGATAGAAGCGGTCGTAGGACGCCATGTCCTCGACCACCACCTTCAGCAGATAATCCACGTCGCCCGCCATGCGGTAGAACTCCACCACATTGGGCAGGGCCATCACGGCGCCGACCAGGCTTTGCGTCCACTTGGCATTGTGCTGGCTGGTGCGGATGGACACGAAGACCGTGAGGTTGAGCCCCAGCGCCTGCGGATTGAGCACCACCGCGTTGCGCACGATGATGCCGTCTTCTTTTAGCTTTTGTATGCGCCGCCAGCACGGCGTCACGGACAGATTGACCTGCTCGGCGATCTCGGCCACCGACAGATCGGCATTCTTCTGCATGAGCCCGAGAATCTTGAAATCCGTCTGATCCATGGGGGTTCCTTCAAGCTGGGGAAAAATATTTCACTACGGACTCTATCCGGCCCGAATTAGGCAAATTTATTCCATGGACGGCGCTTTAGGATAGATAAGTTCCCATTTCACGCGCCGAGCTGCCATGCTGACCGCCACCGACTCCGCCATCGCCCCGAACGCCGCGCTGCAGACCCTGTCCGCCGCTACCGACCAGGCCGAGCAGACCGCCGCCTCGACCCTGCTGCTGCAAATGGCCGCGCACCTGAGGCAGGCCGACAACCTGCTGGACGCCCTGCCGCAAGCCCTGCGCGCCGGCTCGCCCGACAACTATTGTCGCCACATCGCCTACGCCGACCCGAGCGGCCGCTTCACCATTGTCTACCTGGTATGGCGCCCGGGCCAGCACAGCCCCGTGCACGGCCACAAGACCTGGTGCGCCTACCGCGTGCTGCAAGGCGAGCTGTCGGAAACGCTCTACCACTGGAACCCCACCACCCAGGCCCTGTCGGTCAACGGCGAAATCACCCGCAAACCCGGCGACATCTTCACCGCCATCCCCGGCCTGCAGCAGACCCACCGCCTGGGCAACAGCAGCAACGAAGTGGCCATCACCCTGCACATCTACGGCGTCGCCGAAGAAAACATCTCCACCGGCGTAAACCTGGTCCCGCCGCAGCCGCTGCTGCAGTAAACAAAAAGCGCAGAAAAGAAAGAAGCGAGAAGAGCAAAGAAGAGAGGTTCAACCGCCTTGGCTTGAGTCATCGCGAGCCGAGGGCCCCGGAGCAATCCGAAGCGCGGGGCGGCCAACCGCAGCCCGTCGGGCGAGCATCGGAATTGCGCAGGGCAGCCTCGGCGCCCAAAGAAAAATGGCCGGCGCATAAAGCCCCGGCCATTCAACAAGCTATCCGATCAGTACGAAGAAGCTAGCAAGAGAAGATCAAGCAAGCTTCCCATGGCACTGCTTGTACTTCTTCCCGCTGCCGCAAGGACAAGGATCGTTGCGTCCCACTCGCGGCACTGCGCCGCTCGGCATGGCATGTGCGCTGCTATTGGGCGCCGCCGCCTCGGCCAGTTCCGCAGCCGGATCCGTATGCTGGAACTGCAGGTTCTGCAAAGGCTCGACCCCTTCGGCTTCTTCCAGCTGCTCGGCCGACTGCACGCGCACCGTCAGCAGCACGCGCACCACATCGTTGCGAATCCGGTCGAGCAGGCCGGAGAACAATTCGAAAGCCTCGCGCTTGTATTCCTGCTTGGGATCGCGCTGCGCGTAGCCGCGCAGATGAATGCCCTGGCGCAGATAGTCCAGCGAAGACAAATGCTCGCGCCAGTGCGAATCCATGGCCTGCAGCATGATCGAACGCTCGAACTGCGACCACGACTCCGCGCCGACCAGCGCGGCCTTGCTCTCGTAGGCTTCGCGCGCCGCGGCCAGCACGCGCTCGCGCAGGCCGTCTTCGTCCAGGTCGGACTCTTCTTCCAGCATCTGGGCCAGCGGCAGCGGCAGCTGCCAATCGTTGGCCAGCGCCTGCTGCAGGCCCGGCACGTCCCACTGATCTTCGATCGACTCGGGCGGCACGTAGGTATGGAACAGGTCGGTCATGACCCCTTCGGTCAGGCCGGCGACGGTCTCGCTGACCGAGCTGGCTTCCAGCACCTCGTTGCGCTGGGCGTACAGCACCTTGCGCTGGTCGTTGGAAACGTCGTCGTATTCGAGCAGTTGCTTGCGGATGTCGAAGTTGCGGCCTTCGACCTTGCGCTGCGCGGTCTCGATCGAACGCGTCACCATGCCGGCCTCGATGGGCTCGCCCTCGGGCAGCTTCAGGCGTTCCATGATGGAGCGCACGCGGTCGCCCGCGAAAATACGCATCAGCGAATCTTCCAGCGACAGATAGAAGCGCGAGGAGCCCGGGTCGCCCTGGCGGCCCGCGCGGCCGCGCAACTGGTTGTCGATGCGGCGCGATTCGTGGCGCTCGGTGCCGATGATGCGCAGGCCGCCCGCGGCCTTGACGCGCTCGTTATCGGGCTTCCAGGTGTTGCGGACCTGCTCGATGCGCGCGTTGCGGTCGGCTTCGGACAGGGACTCGTCGGCGTGCAGCAGGTCGATCTGCTTCTCGATGCTGCCGCCCAGCACGATGTCGGTGCCGCGGCCCGCCATGTTGGTGGCGATGGTGATGTGCCCGGGCTTGCCCGCCTGCGCCACGATCTCGGCCTCGCGGGCGTGCTGCTTGGCGTTGAGCACTTCGTGCGGCAGCTTGGCCTGGCGCAGCAGGCCCGACAGCAGTTCGGAGTTCTCGATGCTGGTGGTGCCCACCAGCACCGGCTGGCCGCGCGTATGGCAGTCGCGGATGTCTTCGAGAATGGCGTTGTACTTTTCCTGGCCGGTCTTGAAGACCTGGTCGTTCTGATCCTTGCGGATCATGGGCTTGTTGGTCGGGATGATGACGGTTTCCAGGCTGTAGATCTCCTGGAATTCATAGGCCTCGGTATCGGCCGTGCCCGTCATGCCCGCCAGCTTGTCGTACATGCGGAAGTAGTTCTGGAAGGTGATCGAGGCCAGGGTCTGGTTCTCGTTCTCGATCTTCACGCCTTCCTTGGCTTCGACGGCCTGGTGCAGGCCGTCGGACCAGCGGCGGCCCACCATCAGGCGGCCGGTGAATTCGTCGACGATGATGACTTCGCCGTTCTGCACCACGTATTGCTGGTCGCGGAAGAACAGCGAGTGGGCGCGCAGGGCCACCATCAGGTGATGCATGAGCGCAATGTGGCGCGGGTCGTAGAGCGACTCGCCGGCGGGCAGCATGCCGTTCTTGGACAGGATTTCCTCGGCGTGCTCGTGGCCGGCCTCGGACAGATAGACCTGCTGGCTCTTTTCGTCGACCCAATAGTCGCCTTCGGGTTCGGGTTCCTGCGGCTTGGGCTCGGAGGCCATGCGCGAGAGCAGCGGCGGCACCGAGTTCATGCGCACGTACAGATCGGTGTGATCTTCGGCCTGGCCCGAGATGATGAGCGGGGTGCGCGCCTCGTCGATCAGGATCGAGTCCACTTCGTCGACGATGGCGTAGAAGAGCGAGCGCTGGCGGCGATCCTCGACCCGGTATTCCATGTTGTCGCGCAGGTAGTCGAAACCGAACTCGTTGTTCGTGCCGTAGGTGATGTCGGCACGATAGGCCTCGATCTTTTCCTCGTTTTCCTGCTGGGGCACGACCACGCCGGTGGACAGGCCCAGGAAGCGATACAGCCGGCCCATGGTTTCCGCGTCGCGGCGGGCCAGGTAGTCGTTGACCGTGACTACGTGCACGCCCTTGCCGGCCAGCGCGTTCAGGTAGACCGACAGGGTCGCCATCAGCGTCTTGCCTTCGCCCGTGCGCATTTCGGCGATCTTGCCTTTATGCAGGGCAATGCCGCCCAGCAGCTGCACGTCGAAGTGCCGCATGCCGAACACCCGCTTGGCGGCTTCGCGCACGGTGGCGAAGGCCTCGGGCAGCAGGGAGTCGAGCGTGGCGCCCTGCTCGATGCGCGCGCGATACTCCTGCGTCTTGGCGGACAAGGCCTCGTCGGACAAACCGACCAACTGCGGTTCGAGCGCGTTGATCTGGCCGACAAGCTTGCGATATTGCTTGAGCAGTCGGTCGTTACGGCTGCCTATGAGTTTTTTGAGCAAGGAAATCATGCGTCTCGGTACGGCACGAAGGGAAACGGACAAGTGTAGCGCACCCGGGTCATGAAGCTCTTGGGGCCGCCCCGAGGTATGTAAGGGCATAATCACGTTGATCAAGCTCGCTACGCGCATGAACAAGCCTTTTTCTCCACGCTCCAAGTCAGGCCGAGGCCAGGAAACCGCCCTTTCCTGGCTGGGCCATGACGCGCGCGGCGCCGGAGTGCTGGCCACGGCGCAGCGCCATCTGCAGATCCAGCAGGCCCTGGCTTCGCTGCTGCCGCCGGGGGTGGGCGAGGTCTGCGCGGTCATCAAGCTGGACAACCGGCGCCTGGAGCTGGCGGTGCCGGGCCCGGCCTATGCCGCCAAGCTGCGGCAGATGGCGCCCAGCCTGGCCCAGGCGCTGACCGAGCGCGGCTGGCTGCTCGACGAGATCGCGGTGCGGGTGCAGGCGGGGATGCCTCGCCCCGGCAGCCGAGCGGTCCGTCCGCCCAAAATGGCGCAGCCTTTGGGAGAGCAGGCCTTGGAGGCTTTCGACGAGCTAGGGAAGGTTGCGCGGCCCGGGCCTTTGGCGGATGCGATTGCGCGGTTGTTGGCGCATCATCGGTCTTAAGGCGCCTGGAGCGCTTTTTTAGTTCTTGAGACGCCGAGGCTCGAAGCGTGGCACAAATACATGGCATCAATAAAAAACGCCGCAATTGAACTGCGGCGTTTTTTATCGGGCGGCGAGACTTTTACGCTTGCGCCAGCTTCCAGCCGCGGAAGGCGGCGGGGGCTTCGGCCTGGGATTCGTAGGTGACGATTTCCCAGGCGCTTTGATCGGCCATCAGCATGCGCGACAGCTGGTTGTTGAGCGCGTGGCCCGACTTGTTGGCCACGTAGCGGGCCACCAGGGGCTTGCCCAGCAGGTACAGGTCGCCGATGGCGTCCAGGATCTTGTGCTTGACGAACTCGTCGTCGTAGCGCAGGCCGTCGTTGTTGAGCACGCGGTACTCGTCCATGACGATGGCGTTGTCCAGGCTGCCGCCGCGGGCCAGGCCCATGGAGCGCAGGGCCTCGACTTCGTTGACGAAGCCGAAGGTGCGGGCGCGGGCGATTTCGCGGGTGTAGGAGTGCGTGGCGAAGTCGACTTCGGCGAAGTTGGCCGTGGAGTCGATGGCCGGATGCTGGAAGTCGATGGAGAAGGCCAGGGCAAAGCCTTCATGCGGTTCCAGTCGGGCCCACTTGGCGTTGGGGCCTTCGCCCTCGCGCACCTCGACGGGCTTCTTGACCCGGATGAAGCGCTTGGGCGCGTTCTGCTCGACGATGCCGGCCGAGCGCAGCAGGTACACGAAGGTCGCCGCGCTGCCGTCCATGATGGGGACTTCTTCGGCGGTGATGTCGATGTGCAGGTTGTCGATGCCCAGGCCGGCCAATGCCGACATCAGGTGCTCGACCGTGGAAACGCGCACATTGCCCTTTTGCAGCACCGACGCCATGCGGGTGTCGCCCACGCCGTCCGCGCGTGCGGGCAGGTCGACGACCTCGGGCAGGTCGGTGCGGTGAAACACGATGCCGGTATTCGCTTCGGCAGGACGCAGGACGAGTTCGACCCTGCGTCCGGAGTGGACGCCCACGCCGGTCGTACGGACGAGATTCTGGATGCTGCGCTGGCGGAACATGGCTGGAATACGGATTAATGCTATTTGTAAGGTCGCATTGTAGCCCGGGCAGTGCCTCTTGCGCCACCAATACGTCCCTCTTTGACTATCAATTACTTCATCTCATTACCACTGCGCCGATCGGCTTGAAACCGCGGCGGACGCTCCGTCCGCGGCCCGCCCAGGGGGAGGCGGACCGCGGTTGAGGGAGGTACTACGCGCCCCGGCGAACCGGGGCTTGCCGGCTTAGTCGGCCTGCTTGCGCAGGAAGGCCGGGATGTCGAAGTGATCCATGCCCGAGCTTTCCAGCGCGCGCACCTGGGCCGAGGCCTGGCTGCGCGGGTTGCGCATCACCGAGGGCACGTCCATGCCGCGATAGTCGCCCTGCGGCGCCATGGCGTAGGCCATGTTGTCGGTGCCGGTGCGCAGCTCGGCGGCCACGGTCTGGACCAGTTGCGGACGGGCCGCGGTCTTGCCCAGGCCGGTGGCGACCACGGTGACGCGCAGGTGCTCTTCCATGGACTCGTCGTAGGCCGTGCCGAAGATCACGGTGGCGTCGTCCGAAGCGTAGCTGCGGATGGTTTCCATGATTTCGCGGGTTTCGCGCATCTTCAGCGAGCGGCTGGCGGTGATGTTGACCAGCACGCCGCGCGCGCCGTTCAGGTCCACGCCTTCCAGCAGCGGGCAGGCGATGGCCTTCTCGGCCGCGTTGCGGGCGCGGTCGGCGCCGCTGGCGACTGCCGTGCCCATCATGGCCTGGCCCTGCTCGCCCATGATCGTCTTGACGTCTTCGAAGTCGACGTTGACGTTGCCTTCGACGTTGATGATTTCGGCGATGCCGGCGCAGGCGTTGTGCAGGATGTCGTCGGCCGACTTGAAGCAGTCTTCCTGCGTGGCGTCCTCGTCCATCAGCTCATACAGGTTCTCGTTGAGCACCACGATGAGCGAATGCACGTGCTTGGCCAGCTCGCTGATGCCCTCTTCGGCCATCTTCATGCGCTTGTTGCCTTCGAACGTGAAGGGCTTGGTCACCACGCCCACCGTCAGAATGCCCAGTTCCTTGGCCACCTCGGCGACCACCGGGCCGGCGCCCGTGCCGGTGCCGCCGCCCATGCCGGCGGTGATGAACACCATGTGCGCGCCGTTGAGCGCCGCGCGGATTTCTTCGCGGGCGGTCTCGGCGGAAGCGCGGCCTTGCTCGGGCTTGGCGCCGGCGCCCAGGCCGGTGCGACCCAGGCGGATCTGCACCGGCGCGTTGGTCGCGGCCAGCGCTTGCGCATCGGTGTTGGCGCAGATGAAGTCCACGCCGTTCACGCCGCTGCGAATCATGTGCGACACGGCATTGCCGCCCGCGCCGCCCACACCGACCACCTTGATGACGGTGCCCTTGGTGCTGCTTTCAAGCATTTCGAAATTCATCATGATCACTACTCCCTCTTTCGTAAAGGCAAATCACAAAAGTCCCCAACTAGCTGTGAATCGCCTCAAAGCAGGTGCCGATCGGATGATCCGCACCGGTTTTGAAGCGCCTCTTCGGAGTCCGCCCCGCGCCGTTAGGCCCGGCCTCGCTCCCGGCGGTACTAGAAAACCCCGCCGTTCCTGCTTAATTCATGAACCACTCCTTCATGCGTCCCAGCACCGACTTGAAGTTGCCGGCCTGGTGCGCCACCTTGCGACCGCGCAGGCGTTGCATGCGGGCCTCTTGCAGCAGGCCCATCACGGTGGAAAAGCGCGGGTTGTGCATCACGTCGGCCAGGCTGCCTTCATATTCGGGCACGGCCACGCGCACGGGCTTGAGAAATACGTCTTCGGCCAGCTCGACCATGCCGGGCAGCTGGGCGGTGCCGCCGGTGAGCACCACGCCCGACGCTAGCAGATCTTCGTAACCCGATTCGCGCACAACTTGTTGCACGAGATTAAAGAGTTCTTCGACACGCGGTTCGATCACCGCGCCCAGCGCCTGGCGCTTGACCTGGCGCGGGCCGCGGTCGCCCAGGCCGGGCACTTCGACGGTTTCGTCGGGGCTCGCCAGCACTTGCTTGGCCACGCCGTAGCGCAGCTTGATTTCTTCCGCGTCCGGCGTGGGCGTGCGCAGCATGGCGGCGATGTCGTTGGTGATCTGGTCGCCCGCGATCGGAATGACCGCGGTATGGCGTATGGCACCGCCGGTGAAGACCGCCACGTCGGTGGTGCCGCCGCCGATGTCGACCAGCACCACGCCCAGCTCTTTCTCGTCCGACGTCAGGCAGGCCAGGCTCGAAGCCAACGGTTGCAAAATCAGGTCCTGCACTTCCAGGCCGCAGCGGCGCACGCACTTGACGATGTTCTGCGCGGCGCTCACCGCGCCGGTCACGATGTGCACGCGCACTTCCAGGCGCAGGCCGCTCATGCCGATGGGCTCGCGGATGTCTTCCTGGCCGTCGACGATGAACTCTTGCGTGAGCACGTGCAGCACTTGCTGGTCGGTGGGAATGTTCACCGCCTTGGCCGTCTCGATCACGCGAGCCACGTCGGTGGCGGTGACTTCCTTGTCCTTGACGGCCACCATGCCGCTGGAATTGAAGCTGCGGATGTGGCTGCCGGCGATGCCGGTGTAGACGTCGCGGATCTTGCAGTCGGCCATCAGCTCGGCTTCTTCCAGCGCGCGCTGGATCGAGTTGACGGTGCTCTCGATGTTGACCACCACGCCCTTGCGCATGCCGCGCGATTCGTGCTGGCCCAGGCCCAGCACTTCGAACCGCCCCTCCGGCAAGATCTCGGCCACGACGGCGACCACCTTGCTGGTGCCGATGTCGAGGGCGACGATGAGGTCCTTGATATCACGGGTCATGGTGTTATCGCTTCTTGATGGAGGATTTGGATTTGGATGTTTGGTTCGCCGGCAGCGGCGCGAGCGCCAGCGCGAAGCCGTTCGGATAGCGCAGGTCGGCCTGCGTCACCTCGCGGCCGTCGAGTTTGGCCTGCAGTGCGGGCCAGGCCTGCACGAAACGCTGGATGCGCGCAGAGAACGACATCGCGCCGGGAATGCCCAGCGGGTCGGCGGCATCGGCGGCCGGATCGCGGCCCAATTCCAGCACCAGCCCGTTGGACAGCGTGACGCGCCAGGCATAGCGCGGGCTCAGATCCAGCTGGGTCACATGCAGGTTGAGCGGCGCGAACCAGCGCGCCAGTTCGGCATAGCGCTGCACCACCAGCTCCTGGCTGCCGTCGGGCCCCGAGAACTGCGGCAGCTTGGTGTCGTCGTCCAGTTCGCCCGTGTTGGCCGTGAACGCCTCGCCCCAGGTATTGATCATCTGGTTCTCGTTCCACAGCGCCAGCGGCTGCTGCTCCTCGATGTTCACGCGCAAGGCGTCGGGCCACACGCGACGCACCGACGCGCGCCGCACCCAGGGCACCGACTCGAACAGCGAGCGCACTTGATTGAGGTTGACCGTAAAGAAATCGCCCTTCACGCGCCCGGCGATGTGCGAGCGCACGGCGCCCGCCGACACATAGTGCAGCGAGCTGTTCGGCGCGGGCGCCAGGTCGATGCTGCGCAGGACGAAATACGGCCGTTGCGACACCCATACAACGCCGGCGGCCAGCATGGCCGCCACCGCCAACACGGCCAGCGTGTTGGCGATTACGTTGATGGTGCGAGCGTCGTTCCACACTTATGACTCCTGCTCAACTCGCGCGCGCCGGGCTGCGCAACTTGCACGAAGCCTCGGACAGGATGGCCACGCACAGATCGGCGTAGCTCATGCCCGTGGCGCGCGCGGCCATCGGCACCAGCGAATGTCCGGTCATGCCGGGCGACGTGTTCATTTCCAGCAGCCAGGGCTTGCCGGCGCGGTCCAGGATGAGGTCGGCGCGGCCCCAGCCCTCGCAGCCCAGCGCGCGATAAGCGCGCACGACGATGTCCTGGATTTCCGTCGTCAGTTCCGCAGGCAGTTCCGCGGGGCAGATGTATTGCGTCTCGTCGGAGAAATACTTGTGCTCGTAGTCGTAGTTGCCGCCGGGCGCCACGATCTCGATGATGGGCAGCGCGCGCGCCGCGGCGCCCGAGCCCAGCACGGCCACGGTCAGCTCGCGGCCGGTGACGAAAGCCTCGGCCAGCACTTCGCTGTCGTACCGGGACGCCGTGGCGAAGGCCTCTTTCATGTCGGAATATCCCGACACCTTGGCGATGCCCACGGTCGAGCCTTCGTGCGGCGGCTTGAGAATCAGCGGCAGGCCCAGGCGATCGGGCACCCGGCGCAGCTGCGCGCCGGCTTCCAGCACCTCGAAAGCCGGCGTGGGCAGGCCGTGCTGCAACCACACCCGCTTGGTCATGATTTTGTCCATGGCCAGGCTGGAAGCCATGGTGCCGCTGCCGGTGTAGGGCAGGTTCAGCAATTCGAGCGCGCCCTGCAGCGCGCCGTCCTCGCCGTAGCGGCCATGCAGCGCAATGAACACCCGGTCGAAGCCCGCCTGCGCGAGTTCAGTCAGGTCGTGCTCGCCGGTGTCGAACAGATGCGCGTCCACGCCCTTGCTCAGAAGCGCCTCATGCACACCCTTGCCCGACATCAGCGACACGTCGCGTTCGGCGGACCTTCCGCCGTAGAGCACGCCTACTTTGCCGAAACTAGTCATAGTGCCCCCTTGGCGCCACGCGCCGTTCCCCCGACGGGGAATTCGCACTTGAGACGACTCGGCGTGCTCATACCTGCTCTCCCAGCTGAGCCGGCACGCGGCTGATCGACCCCGCGCCCATCACGATCACGACGTCGCCGTTCCGGGCGAAATCGCGGACGGCCTGCGGCAATTCCGTCACGTCTTCCACGAAAATCGGCTCGACCTTGCCGGCCACGCGCAACGCGCGCATCAGCGAGCGGCCGTCGGCGGCCACCAGCGGGGCTTCGCCCGCCGAATACACCTCGGTCAGCAGCACGGCGTCGGCCGAGCCCAGCACGCGCACGAAGTCTTCGAAGCAATCGCGGGTGCGGGTATAGCGGTGCGGCTGGAAGGCCAGCACGATGCGACGGTCGGGCCAGGCGCCGCGCGCCGCGGCCAGCGTCGCGGCCATTTCGACGGGGTGGTGGCCGTAGTCGTCGACCAGCGCGAAGCTGCCGCCGCCCTGTTCGGCCGCCACCGGTATCTCGCCCCACTGCGTGAAGCGCCGCCCCACGCCCTTGAACGCCGCCAGCGCCTGGGCGATCGCCTCGTCGGACACGCCCAGCTCGGTCGCCACGGCAATGGCGGCCAAGGCATTGCGCACATTGTGCAGGCCGGGCAGGTTCAGTTCGATCTGCAGCGCGGGCAGATCGGCGTCGCGCAGACGGCGCTGCACGCGGAAATGCATGCGGGTGCCTTCGGCGCGCACGTCCTCGGCGCGCACCTGCGCCTCGGCGTTCAGGCCGTAGGTCGTGATGGGCCGCGACACGAAAGGCATGATCTCGCGCACATTGGCGTCGTCCACGCACAGCACCGTGCTGCCATAGAAAGGCAGGCGCTGCGTGAACTCGATGAAGGCGCTCTTCAAGCGCGCCACGTCGTGCCCGTAGGTGTCCATGTGATCGGCGTCGATATTGGTCACGATGGCCATCACCGGCAGCAGGTTGAGGAACGAAGCGTCGGACTCGTCGGCCTCGACCACGATGTATTCGCCCTGGCCCAGCTGCGCGTTGGCGCCCGCCGAATTCAAGCGCCCGCCGATCACGAAGGTGGGGTCCATGCCGCCGGCGGCCAGCACGCTGGCCACCAGGCTGGTGGTGGTGGTCTTGCCGTGCGTGCCGGCGATGGCGATGCCGCGCTTCAAGCGCATCAGCTCGGCCAGCATCACCGCGCGCGGCACCACCGGAATGCGCGCCGCGCGCGCGGCCAGCACTTCGGGATTGTCGCCGCCCACGGCCGTGGACGTGACGATGGCGTCGGCGCCCGCGACGTTCTCCGCGGCATGGCCGATGTCCACGCGCATGCCCAGATCGGACAGGCGGCGCGTCACGGCGGACTCATTGAGATCGGAGCCGCTCACGCGGTAACCCAGGTTGAGCAGCACCTCGGCGATGCCGCTCATGCCCGAGCCGCCTACGCCGACGAAATGAATATTTTGAATACGGTGTTTCATGTCTTTTTCGCCACCTGTTCACATACGTTGGCGATATCGGCCGCCGCTTGCGGCCGCGCGCGCGCGCGGGCCCGTTCGGCGACGGTTTGGAGTTCTTCGCGCGAGCGCTGGCCCAGCCAATCGGCCAGCCACCCGGGCGTGAGGGAAGATTGCGGCTGCAGCCAGGCGGCTTGCGCATCGCTCAAATACTTTGCGTTGGCGGTCTGGTGATCGTCGATGGCGTGCGGGAAGGGCACGAACAGCGCCGCCGCTCCCACTGCCGCCACTTCGGCCACCGTCATGGCGCCGGAACGGCAGACCAGCAGATCGGCCTGGCTCATCGCCCCGGCCATGTCGTCGATGAAAGCGCGGCAGTCGGCCTGCACGCCCGCATCGGCATAAGCCTGCTGCAGCGCCTGGATGTGCTGTTCGCCCGCCTGATGCGTCACGACGGGACGCGCTTGGATCGGCAGTTGCGCCAGGGCCTTGGGCAGCACTTCGTTGAGCGCCTGCGCGCCCAGGCTGCCGCCCACCACCAGCAAACGCAGCGGACCGGTGCGGCCGGCATAGCGCTGCGCCGGCACGGGCTGCGCGCACAGATCGGCGCGCACCGGATTGCCCAGCGCCTCGCCGCGCGGCAGCACATCGGGAAAGCCGCTCAGCACGCGGCGCGCCATGCGCGCCAGCCAGCGATTGGCCGTGCCGGCCACGGCATTCTGCTCGTGCACCACCAGCGGCATGCCGCGCAGCGCCGCGGCCACGCCGCCCGGAAAGGCCACATAGCCGCCCATGCCCAGCACCACGTCGGGACGCACCTGCGACAGGCGCGACCAGGCCTGGCTCAACGCACGGCCCAAGGTCAGCGGCAGGCGCAGCAGCACGCCCAGGCCGCGGCCGCGCACGCCGGCAAAACGCAGCGGCACCAGATCGAATCCGCGCGCCGGCACCAGCTTGCCCTCCATCTTGTCGGGATTGCCCAGCCACAGCACGCGCCAGCCGCGCGAACGCAACACATCGGCCACCGCCAGGCCGGGCATGATGTGCCCGCCGGTGCCGCCGGCCATGATCAGGATGGTGCGTTGAGCGCCTGAGTTCATGCGCCCCCCTTGGCGCTACGCGCCATCCCCTCGAGGGGGAATTCGCACTTGAGGCGGCTCGACGTGCTCATACCCGCCCCCCGCGCATCAGAATCCGATTCTCGATATCGACGCGCAGCAGCAGCGCCAGCGCGCACAAGTTCATCACGATGCCCGAGCCGCCGTAGCTCATCAGCGGCAGGGTCAGGCCCTTGGTCGGCAGAAGACCCAGGCACACGCCCATATTGATGAAGGCCTGCACGCCGAACCACAAGGCCACGCCATGCGCGGCCAGGCCGGCGAACGTGCGCTCCATGGCGATGGCCTGCCTGCCGATGTCGAAACCGCGCTGCACCACGATACCGAACAGCACGATCACGCCCATCACGCCGACGAACCCCAGCTCCTCCCCGACCACGGCCATCAGGAAGTCCGTGTGCGCTTCCGGCAGGTAGTGCAGCTTCTCGACGCTGTCGCCCAGGCCCACGCCGAACCACGCGCCGCGCCCGAAGGCGATCAGCGAGTGCGACAGCTGATAGGCGCTGCCGTAGGCATTGGCCTGGTTCCAGGGATCCAGATACGCGAACAAGCGCGCCCGGCGCCACGGCGAGGCCCAGATCAGCAGCAGGAACAAGCTCAGCAGCACGCCCAGCAGGCTGCTGAAATACTTGCCGTTGATGCCGCCCATGAACAGCACGCCGATGGAGATGGCCACGATCACCATGAAGGCGCCCAGGTCGGGCTCCAGCAGCGACAGCAGCCCCACCGCGCCCAGCGCGCAGGCCATGGGCATGAAGCCGCGCAGGAAGGCCTGCATGTGCTCCTGCTTGCGCACCGTGTAGTTGGCGGCGTAGACCACGGCGGCGAGCTTCATCAGCTCGGAAGGCTGGAAGTTGATCGGCCCCAGTGCGATCCAGCGGCGCGAGCCGTTGACCTCGCGGCCGATGCCCGGGATCAGGACGATCGCCATCAGCACCAGCGCCGCGACGAAGAGCGGCACGGCCAGTTTTTCCCAGGTCTGGACGGGAATCGTCAAGGCCACGAGCGCGGCCAGCAGGCCGGTGCACATGAAGATGGCGTGCCGCGCGATGAAGTAATAGTGGCCGTAGACCGAATAGCGCGGCCCGTCGCCCAGCGCGATCGAGGCCGAATACACCATCAGGAGGCCCAGCATCAGCAGCGTCATCGCCGCCAGCACCAGCGGCAGGTCGAAATTGCGCATTTGCGTGCGCCCGGGGCGCACGGCGTTCACGCTGGCGGTAGGACCGGTATACGGCGCGGCGCTCATCGCTATACCTCCCCCCGATCCAGCGCCAGCTCCTCGACCTCGGCCGCGAAGACCTGGCCGCGATGCGGATAGCCGCGGAACATGTCGAAGCTGGCGCACGCCGGCGACAGCAGCACGGCATCGCCGGGCTGCGCCAACTCGGCGGCGCGGCGCACGGCGTCATGCATGGAGCCCGCCGAGACGCAGGACACCCCGCTCGCGGCCAGGGCCTGCCCGATCACCGGGGCGTCTTCGCCGATCAGCACCACGGCGCGCGCATGGCGCGACACCGGCGCCAGCAGCGGCGAGAAATCCTGTCCCTTGCCCAAGCCGCCCGCGATCAGCACCACAGGCTGGCCCAGGCCTTCCAGCGCGGCCACCGTGGCGCCCACGTTGGTGCCTTTGCTGTCGTTGATGTAGTCCACGCCCCCCACATTGCGCACGAAGGCTGCGCGATGCGGTTCTCCGGCATAGTCGCGCAAGGCCCGCAGCATGGGGCCCCAGCCCAAAGGTCGATTGCGCCCTTGAGGCGGCTCGGCGGGCGCATTCAGCACGCGCGCCAATTGCAGCGCGGCCAAGGCGTTCATGGCGTTGTGCAGGCCGCGGATGCGCAGCGCGTCCATCGGCATCAGGCGGTTCAGGCGGCCTGCGGCGCGCACCGGCTCGGGCGCGTCTTTCTTGCGGCGCGTCGGCGCGGCGACCGGCTCGTCGAAATCGTTGGCTTCGCAACTGGCCAGCCAAGCCACGCCCTGGCCCAGATCCAGGCCCATGTCGCCCACCAGTTCGGGCAGGTCGCTGCCGAAGCTGCGCACCGCCAGCCCCTGCAATGCGGGCACCATGGCCGCGGTGAGCGGATCGGCGCGATTCACGATGGCCACGCGGGCCATGCCCAGAAGGCGCGCCTTGGCCTGCGCATAGGCCTGCATGCCGCCGTGCCAGTCCAGGTGATCCTGCGTCACGTTGAGCACCACGGCCGCGTCCGCGGCAAGCGATCGGGTGGTTTCGAGCTGGAAGCTCGACAGCTCGATGACCCACACCTGCGGCAGATCGTCGCCATCGAGCGCGGCCATCAAGGCCGTCAGCGCAGCCGGGCTGATATTGCCCGCGGCGCGCACCGACAGGCCGCTGGCTTGAATCAGATGCCGGGTCAGCGAGGTCACCGTCGTCTTGCCGTTGGTGCCGGTCACGGCCAGCAGCCTGGGACGGTATTCGCGAGTCTGCGCCAGCATGGCCAGCGCGCGCGCGAACAACTCGATCTCGCCCACGATCTCGACGCCGCGCTCGCGCGCCGCGGCCAGGAGGGACCGCGTGGGCTCCTCGCCGGGAACCAGGCCGGGGCTGAGCACCAATTGGCTTACGCCGTCGAGCAAGGCCGCATCGAATGCCGAACCGCAGCCCAGACGGTATTCGACGTCGTGGCCGCCGCTTTCCAAGGCCGAACGCAGTTCGGCCAGCCCGCCCGGCTCGGCGCGAGTGTCCGCCACGCGCAGCCTGGCGCCCTCGCGGGCGCGCCAGCGCGCGGCGGCCACGCCCGTCTCGCCCAATCCGAGGATCAGGACGAGCGGTGCGTCGTCACGGTCGGTTTGCATTTCGTTCATTGCTGCTATCAACGCAACTTCAAGGTGGAAAGACCGATCAGCACCAACATCATGGTGATGATCCAGAACCGCACGACGACCTGGGTTTCCTTCCAGCCGCCGACTTCGAAATGGTGATGCAGCGGCGCCATGCGGAAGATCCGCCGGCCCTCGCCGTAGCGCCGCTTGGTGTACTTGAACCAGGTCACCTGCACCATCACCGACAGCGTCTCGACCACGAACACGCCGCCCATGATGAAGAGCACGATCTCCTGGCGCACGATCACGGCGATGGTGCCGAGCGCGCCGCCCAGGGCCAGCGCCCCCACGTCGCCCATGAACACCTGCGCCGGATAAGTGTTGAACCACAGGAAGGCCAGGCCCGCCCCGCCTATCGCTGCGCACAGCACCATCAGTTCGGATGCGCCGGGAATGTAGGGAAAGAACAGATAGTGCGAATAATCGACGCGCCCCACCACGTAGGCGAAGATGCCCAGCGCGGAACCCACCATCACCGTCGGCATGATGGCCAGGCCGTCCAGGCCGTCGGTCAGGTTGACCGCATTGCTGGTGCCCACGATCACGAACCAGGTCAGCAGCACGAAGCCCAGCACGCCCAGCGGATAGCTCACGCTCTTGAAGAAGGGCACGATCAGGTCGGCACGCGTGGGCAGCGCCATGCTGAAGCCGCTTTCCACCCAGGCCTTGAACAAGGGCCAGAGCTCGGTGTTGGCCGGCGCCGAGACGGCGAAGGCCAGGTACACCGCGGCCACGACGCCGATCAGCGCCTGCCAGAAAAACTTCTGCCGGGCGGGCATGCCCTCGGGGTCGCGATGCACCACCTTGCGGTAGTCGTCGGCCCAGCCGATCCAGCCGAAGCCGAAAGTAACCAGCAGAACTACCCAGACGAAACGGTTGGTCCAGTCGGCCCAGAGCAAGGTGCTGATGGCGATCGAAATCAGGATGAGCGCCCCGCCCATGGTGGGCGTGCCGTTCTTGACCTGGTGCGTCTGCGGGCCGTAGGCGCGCACGGCCTGGCCTATCTTCAGCTCGGTAAGCTTGCGGATCACGCGGGGCCCGGCGACCAGGCCGATCAGCAGCGCCGTGGCGCAGGCCATCACGGCGCGCAGGGTGATGTACTCGAATACCGAGAGGATGCGCATCTTCTCGGACAAGAGACGGAAGATCTCAAGCAGCATGCGCGCCTCCCGTGCCTTGCCCTTGGGCAGCCAGACCCTGCACCACTCGCTCCATGCGCATAAAACGCGAACCCTTGACCAGAATGCTGGCGTAGGACTGCTTGCGCAGCCCCGCCAGGATTTCATCTACCGTGCCGCATGCGCGCGCGCCTTGCCCGAAGGACTCGGCGCTCAAGCGCGTGGCATCGCCCAATGTGAACAGCGCCTCGATGCCGCGGCGCCGGGCATATTCGCCGACCTCGCGATGCATGGCCGGGCCGTTGTCGCCCACCTCGCCCATGTCGCCCAGCACCAGCGCCCGCGGCCCCTTCAGGGTCGCCAGCACGTCGATGGCGGCGCGCACCGAATCGGGATTGGCGTTGTAGGTGTCGTCGATCAGCACCGCGCCGTCGTCCATGGCCTTGCGCTGCATGCGGCCGTTGACCGCGTTGAACGACGCCAATGCGTGCGCGGCGACGTCCAGGGGCGCTCCCGCCGCCAGGCCGCACGCCAGGGCGGCCAGGGCATTGCGCAGGTTGTGCAGGCCCGGCACGGGCAGCGCCAGCGCGACGCGGCCCAGCGGCGTGGCGACCTCGCAGCGCGAGCCCGAGGCATCGGTCTCGATATTCTGCGCATAGATCTCGACGCCGGGCGCCAGGCCGAAGCGCAGCTTGCGGCGCGTGCCGGCCAGCTCGTCCCACACGCCGGTGTAATCATCGTCGCCCGGATAGACCGCCACGCCGTCATGAGGCAAGGCGGCGATCGCCGCGCCGTTCTCGCGCGCCACGGCCTCGACGCCGTGCATGAATTCCTGGTGCTCGCGCTGGGCATTGTTCACCAGCGCCACGTCGGCCGCGGCCATCCCGGCCAGGTAGGCGATCTCGCCGGGATGATTCATGCCCAGCTCGAACACCGCGGCGCGATGCCGCGGCTGCAGGCGCAGCAAGGTCAGCGGCACGCCGATGTCGTTGTTGAAATTGCCTGCCGTCGCCAGGCGATTTTCCTCGCCTTGCCAGGCGGCCAGAATGGCCGAGATCATTTCCTTGGTCGTGGTCTTGCCGTTGCTGCCCGCCACCGCGACCACCGGAAGCGTAAACCGGGCGCGCCAGGCGGCGCCGATGCGACCCAGCGCCAGGCGCGTATCGCCCAGCACCAGTTGCGGCAGATCGCAGTCGGCGACAAGGTGCGCCACCACGGCGGCGCAAGCGCCGGCGCTTTGCGCCTGCGCCAGATAAGCGTGGCCGTCGAAATGGTCGCCCGACAAAGCCAGGAACAACTCGCCCCGGCCAATGCGGCGCGTGTCCGTCGACAAGGCCGGCACGCTCGGCAGCAACAAGGCCAGCCGCGCCCATTCGCGATCGTCGAAAGGCAGCTTGCGGCCTTCGATCTCCTGATAAGTCTCGTGCCCCTTGCCGGCCAGCAGCACCACGTCTTGCGCGGCGCTGGACCAGATCGCATGCAGGATGGCCTGGGCGCGATCGGCCCGGGTCTCGACCGCGCTGCCGACAGGCACGCCCAGCATGATCTCCTGAATGATGGCCTGCGGCACTTCGCTGCGCGGATTGTCGCTGGTGACGACGACGCGATCGGCGCCGACCGCGGCGATGCGGCCCATCTGCGGCCGCTTGCCCGCGTCGCGATCGCCGCCGCAGCCGAACACGCACGCCAGCTTGCCGCCGCGCGCCTGAACCACCGGCCTGAGCGCTGCGAGCACGCGTTCGAGCGAGTCGGGCGTATGCGAATAATCGACCACGACCATGGGGCCGGCCGCCGGCTCGACCACGGGCAAGGGCTCGACGATCTGCATGCGGCCGTCCACCGGCGCGGCTTCGATCAGCTGGCGGGAAATCTGCGCCAGCTGGAAACCCAGGGCGGACAGCACGCCGGCCACCAGCAGCAGGTTGTAGGCGTTGTGCCGACCCAGGAGCCGAGTGATGATCTGCGCTTCGCCGTCCGGCATGGCAAGGGCGAACACCTGGCCTTGCGCGACCGCATGCAGGTCCCTGGCGCGGATATCGGCCTGGCCGTCATCCAGCGCATAGGTCCGCACGAGATTCGCGGGCATGCTCGCGCTGATGCGGCGGCCCGCCTCATCGTCGACGTTGACGATCGCGGCCGACAAGCCTTCGTGCCGGAACAGCGCAGCCTTGGACGCTTCGTAGCGCTCCATGGTGCCGTGATAATCCAGATGATCGCGGGTCAGATTGGTGAACCCGGCCACCTTGATGCGCACGCCGTCCAGGCGACCCTGCTCCAGGCCGATGGACGATGCCTCGAGCGCGACGGCGGCGGCGCCGGCGGCGCGCATGGCCGCAAGCACGCGGTGCACGGACAGCACGTCGGGCGTGGTCAGGGTGCCGCCCAGCAACTGCCCGTCGGGCAGCATGGCGCCCAGGGTGCCCAGGGTGCCGCAAGGCCGGCCCAGATGCGTCAAGGCGCTGGCGATCCATTGCACGCAGGAAGTCTTGCCGTTGGTGCCCGTGACGGCCACCACGCTCAGGGTCGCGGAAGGCTGGCCGTACCACTGGTCGCCCAGCACGCCGAGCATGGTGCGCAAACCCTGCACGGGCAGCGCGGTGCCCGGCACGTCGCTCGCTTGCGCGCCGTCGGCTTCGTAAATCACGGCGCCCGCACCCTGCGCCAGGGCCTGGGCGATGTAATGCCTGCCGTCGCTGTGCAAGCCCGCGCAGGCCACGAATACATCGCCGGGCTGGATCTCGCGCGAATCCAGGCGCAGATGCGCGCCGTCAGCCGCCTGCACGCGCAGCCAGGCCAGCACCTGGGTCGCATCGGTCGCCGGTTTCTGGATCTTGGTCGGCCGGGCGTTCATCGCACGGCCTCCGAGTTGGCCATCGCGACCGTCGAATCGAGCGGCGCGTCAGGCTGCACGCCCAGCATGCGCAAAGTGCCGCCGACCACGCGCGCGAACACCGGCCCCGATACGACGGCGCCGTAATAGCCGCCGACCTTGGGGTCTTCGAGGGACACCGCCACGATGATGCGCGGATCGGAAACCGGCGCGAAGCCCACGAACGAACTGCGGTAGCTCTGCGTGCTGTAGCGGCCGTTGACGATCATGCGGGCCGTGCCGCTCTTGCCCGCGATGCGGTAACCCGGCACCGAAATCTTGGAACCGCCGGGGCCCGCGGCCGCCTCCAGCATCTTGCGAATCAGCGCCGCCGTTCTGGACGAATAGACGCGCATGCTGGTCGGCGCGCTGTCGCGCTTGACCAGCGACAGCGAAACCATGTCGCCGTCGCGCGCAAAAGCGGTATAAGCATGCGCGGCCTGCAGCAGCGATACGGACAAGCCGTAGCCGTAGGCCATGGTGGCTTTCTCGATCAGGCGCCAGCGTGCCCAGGGGCGCAGCCGACCCGGGGCCGCGCCCGGAAAGCCGATCTGAGGCGCCTGGCCGAGGCCAAGCGCGGTAAAGCAGTCCCACATTTCATGCGGTTCCAGCTTTTCCGATATCAGCGTCATGCCGATATTGCTGGAAAAGCGCAGCACGTCCGCCACGTTGATCGTGCCATTGCCGCCGCGCTCGACGTCTGTGATCGTATTGCCTTGATACTGGAACCTGCCATTGCCCGTCGCGAACATCGTGCTCGTGGTGATGCGGCCCAGGTCCAAGGCCAGCGCCGCCGTAAAGGGCTTCATGATAGAGCCGGGCTCGAAGGTATCCGTGACCGTCCGGTTACGCAATGCGTCTATCGGCAACGTCTCCCGATGGTTCGGATCGTACGTGGGCAGGCTCGCCATGGCCAGGATTTCGCCCGTCTTCGCGTCCACGACCACGCCCGATGCCGCGCGCGCCTGGTGCCGGGCCATTGCATCCTGCAACGCCTTGTAGACCAAATACTGGATGCGCGTATCGATCGACAGCGTCAGATCGCGGCCGTTCACCGGCGGGTTCACCGCCTGCACGTCTTCGATCACCCGCCCGAGCCTGTCCTTGATCACGCGGCGGCTGCCGTCCCGGCCGGACAGCTGCTTGTTGAAAGTCAGTTCGACGCCTTCCTGGCCCTGATCATCGACGTTGTCGAACCCGACGATATGCGCCGTCACATCGCTTTCGGGGTAATAGCGCATGGACTCGGGTTGCTGATGCACGCCGGGGATCTTGAGATCCTTGATCTTGTCGGCCACGTCCATCGGCACCTGGTGCTTGAGATAGACGAAATTGTGGTCATCGTTCAAACGATGACGCAGATCGGCCTCGGGAATTTCGAGCAGGCCGGCCAGTGTCTTGATCTGCCCGGCATTGGCCTGCTTGATGTCGTCGGGAATGGCCCAGATGGCACGCGCAGGCACGCTGGAGGCCAGCACCACGCCGTTGCGGTCCAGGATCTTGCCGCGCGTGGCCGCCAGCACCAGAGTGCGCTCGTAGCGCCGCTCGCCCTGCTGCTGCAGGAAATGCGTGGAGATGCCCTGCAGGAACAGGGCGCGTCCGGCCAAGGCCGCGAAGCCGATGAAAACCAGGATCAGCACCAGGCGCGCGCGCCACATCGGCAACTGCCCGCGCAGCACGGGATTGTCGAAGAAGGGCAGGCGCTTCATTGCGCGCCTCCCGCCTGGCCCGTTGCGGGCGCCTGATTCAGGTAGATCGTGCGGTCGGGCGAGATGGAAATCATCTTGAGCACGTCGCGCGCCGTGCGGTCCACCCGCGCATTGCGGGCCAGTTCCGCCCGATCGAGCTGCAGCTGCCGCCACTCATTGTCGAGCTGATGCGTCTGCGATTGGCCGCGATCCAGTTCGATGAACAGCTGCCGGGCCTGATAGCGGGTGGTCACCAGAGATACCGCCGAAACCATCAGCACGATGGCCATGAGAAAGCTCAGGCGGCCCATCAGCGCGTCCCCTTGGCGCGCCGCGCCTTGCCGCCGTGGGAGGCGGCCCGCTTGGCGCGATGCGCGCCGGGCAACTCGGGCACGAAAGACGCCGCGTCGACCGCAAGCGCCGTCGTCGTGCGCTCGGCCGCGCGCAGCACCGCCGAGCGGGACCGCGGATTGGCGGCGATTTCCTCGTCGTCGGCCAGCACGCGGCCCAGGGGACGCAGCAGCGGTTGCGGCATTTCGCTCTCGCGCAGGGGCAGCCGCGCCTGGGCCGCGCCCGGCTTGGCCGCGGCGGCAATGCACTGCTTGACCATGCGGTCTTCGAGCGAATGGAAACTGATCACCGCCAACCTCCCCCCGGGGGCCAGCAACTCTAGAGCTGACGCGAGGGTGCTAGCGAGCTCTTCGAGTTCCCGATTGAGGTAAATCCGTAAAGCCTGAAAGGTACGTGTGGCCGGATGTTGCCCCTTTTCGCGCGTGCGGACGGCGCCGGCGACGCACTCGGCAAGCTCGAGCGTGGTGCGCAGCGGCCCTGCTGCGCGGCGAGCAGCAATCGCCTTTGCAACCTGAAAAGCAAACCGTTCTTCGCCATAATCTGCTATGACCTCCCGCATTTCCTCGACACTGGCTTGCGCCAGCCATTGTTCCGCCGTAACACCGCGGCTGGTATCCATCCGCATGTCCAGCGGACCTTCCCGCATGAACGAAAAACCACGTCCCGCATCGTCTATCTGAGGCGAGGACACACCCAGATCCATCATCATTCCGTCGATGTGCGCAATGCCCATCGCCGCCAGTTCCTCACCCACGCAAGCAAAGCCCCCGTGCACTACGCTCACCCGGCCGTCGCCGGCCGCCAGATCGCGCGCCGCCGCAATGGCCAGCGGATCCTTGTCGAACACCACCAGACGCGCCTCTCGCCCCAGCCGGCGCAACAACTCGCGGCTGTGGCCGCCGCGGCCAAAGGTGCCGTCTACATAGATGCCCTTCTGCAGGCGCGCCGCGCCAGCTTCGTCGTCGACCGCGCTCGGCGACCGAGCCGCGCCGCGGCCGCCGAAATCGGCCTGCACCAACGCGTTCACAGTCGGCTCGAGCAGCACGGGCCGATGTTCGAATTCCATAGGGGTTTCAGAACGAAAACTGGTTCAACACTTCCGGCATGCCCTGCGCCAGATCCTGCGCCTCGCGGCGTGCCAGGGCAGCGGCATCCCAGAGTTCGAAGTGAGCGCCCATGCCGAGCAGCATCACGTCGCGTGTCATATTGGCGGCGGTGCGCAGCTCGGGGGCGATCAGCGCGCGGCCCGAGCCGTCGATCTCGACATCCTGGGCATTGCCCAGCAACAGGCGCTGCAGCGCGCGGGCCGTCATGGGAAAGGCCGCGATCTGTTCGCGCTTCTTTTCCCACTCGGGCCTGGGGTAGACCAGCAGGCAGCCGTCGGGATGCCGGGTGAGCGTCAAGCTGCCGCCTGCCTGCTCGGCGAGCGCGTCGCGATACCGGGTCGGAATCGAAATCCGCCCCTTGGCATCCAACGTGAGTGCGCTGCTTCCCTGAAACACCCTGAGTCCTACCCCTGTTTCGCCGCCTGATCGAGCGCCGTTACGTCGCCCCAACCCACTTAATTGCACAAAATCCTACTTTTTCCCACTCTACGGGAATGACTATGGCCGGTCAAGTGCCGGGTTGCATTTTTTTCAATTACAACAAGGACTTAGATAGCTTTCCGCGAGAATTTTGAAGTCGATTCAAAGAAAAAACTCTCTGCAAAATCAGAGAGTTGAGAGAACAACTAAAAGTCTTTCCTAAAATATATTTGGCTTCCCTGAATGCCCCGGGCTACCATCCTCGGCAGTACCATCCTGCCCTGCGCCGCTCGCGCGCGGCTGTTTCCCCATGAAGATTCCCGCTCTCCTCTCCACCGCCCTGGCCTTCGCCGCCGCGCTGCCCGCCGCTGCGCCGGCCCAGGCCGCGCAGGCCTGGCAGGCCGCCTGGACCACTTCGCTGCAATCCGTTCCCGACCTGGCCAGCCCGCCCGGCCTCTACGCCAAGCCCGAGGTGGCCGGACGCACCGTCAGGCAAGTCATCTACCCCGGCCTGGACGGGCGCGAGGCGCGCCTGCGGCTCAGCAACCGCTACGGTTCCCTGCCGCTCGTCGTCGAACGCGCCACCATTGCCCGCTCGGACGGGGCCGCCGGCCTGGCCGCGGGCAAAGCCGCGGTCGTGACTTTCGGCGGACGCGCCGGCCTGACCTTGCCGCCCGGCGCCGAAGCCGATAGCGACCCCATCGCCTTTCCCGTCGTGCGCGACCAGGCGCTGGCCGTCAGCCTGACCCTAGGCCCGCGCCAAACCATGCAGGCCTGGCACCGCATCGCCAACCGGGTCAATTTCATCTCGAGCCCGGGCGACCACGCCGCGGCCGCATCCGCCGCGGACTTCCGCGGACGCACCACGCATTACGCCTGGATCACCCAGCTCTCCGTGCCCGGCACCGGCGCCGGCGGCCTGGTCGCCATCGGCGACTCCATCACCGACGGCCTGCGCTCGACCTTCGGCGCCCGGCACAGCTGGCCCGAAGACCTCGCCCGGCGCGCCGCCGCCGAGAGCCTGCCGCCCCTGGCCGTCCTGAACGCCGGCATCAGCGGCAACCGCCTCCTGTCCGACTCGCCCTGCTACGGCGAGCGTCTGGCCGGCCGCTTCGACCACGACGCGGCCACGCTGCCCGGCGTGCGCGCCGTCATCCTGCTGATCGGCATCAACGACATCAATTTCGCGGCTACGCCGCTTCGCCGCGGCTTGGATTGCGATGCCCCGCATACGCAAGTCACCGCAAACGGCCTGATCGACGGCTACAAGCGCGTCATCGCAGACGCGCATCGGCGCGGCTTGCGCATCTTCGGCGGCACGCTGACGCCCGCCGCGCTGCCCCCCGCGCGCGAAGCCTTGCGCGAAGCGGTCAACCAATGGATACGCCACGGCGGCGGGTTCGACGGCGTCGTCGACTTCGACGCGGCGCTGCGCGACCCGCAACATCCAGCCCAACTGCTGCCGGCCTACAACAGCGGCGACGGCATCCACCCCAGCGATGCCGGCTATGCCGCCATGGCCAAGGCCGTGCCGCTGGCGCGCCTGCGCGACATTTTGTCGCACCCATAGCGCGGCAAAAACGCAAAAACGCGGGCCGCGCCGCATCGAACGGAATTAAACTCTTGACTGCTTCATTTTCTTGGTCAAACGCGCCCATGCGCTTCATTTCTTCCCGGACCGCCAGGCACATTCTGGCCGGCCTGCTGCTGGGAACCCTGTCGTATCACACGGCAGCCCAGGCAATCGAAAACCCCGTCATCGTCCTCGATTCGGCGCAGGCTCAACTCACCCTCATCGATCAGAACTCGCACCAGGTCGTGAGCACCCTGCCCACAGGCAAGGAGCCTCACCACCTCATGATCACACCGGACCACAAGTCCCTGATCGTGGCCAACTCGGTCTCCAACAGCCTGATGTTCATCGACCCGCACACCGGCAAGCAGCAGGGCACGCTGGAGGGCATCGACGATCCCTATCAACTGGGTTTCTCGCCGGACCGCAAATGGTTCGCCACCGCGGCCCTGCGCCTGGACCGCGTCGACATCTACCACTACGACGGCAAGAACTTCACCGTCGCCAAGCGCATCCCCCTGGGCAAGACCCCGAGCCACCTGACCTTCAGTTCCGACTCGCGCTACGTCTTCGTCACCCTGCAGGACTCCGGCGAGCTGGCCGCCATCGACCTGCCTACCCAGACGGTGAAGTGGCGCATGCAGCTGGGCAAGGCGCCGGCCGGCGTATGGATGACGCCGGGCGACAAATACCTGCTGGTCGGCATGACCGGCGAAGACGACGTCGCCGTGGTCGATTGGCGCAATCAAAAAATCGTCAAGCGCATCGAAACCGGGCGCGCCGCGCACAACTTCCGCTGGCTGGACGACGGCCAGCACGTCGCGGTCACCAACCGGGTGTCCAACACCATCAGCATCATCGACTACAACACGCTCACCAAGACCGGCGACATCACGGGCCTCATGCCCGGGCCGGACGACATGGCGCTTTCGTCCGACAAGCGCTATCTCTGGGTCACGTTCCGTTTTGCCCGCCATGTCGGCGTGATCGATCTGACCACGCGCAAGCTGATCGCCACCATCAAGGTGGGACGCTCGCCCCACGGCATCTATTTCGAGAATCAGGCTCCGTTCCTGAGCCCGAACGCCAACTGATCGCGCCCGTACGCCCATGCACAGCCTGATCTCCCTCCTCGATGACGCCGTCGGCGCGGTGCAGACCTGGACGTTCGTCGACGTGGTGCAGCCGCTCATGTACAAATTCGGGTTCATGGGCTACGACGAGGACGCCTACGACGCGCTCTACTGGATCATCGTCAACGTGTTCCAGATTCTGGCGAGCTACGCCCTGCTGCGTCCCCTGGAGGCCTGGCGTCCCCTCGAAGCCTGGCACGATCGCGTCCCGACCCGCTCGGACATCCTCTACACCTGGATCGCCAAGCTGGGCCTGCTCAACATCGCGTTCTTCTTCATGCTGCAGCCCCTGTTCAACCATCTGCAAAGCATGGTCTCGGTCTACGGCGTGCCCAGCATCAACCTGGACCAGCTCTGGCCCGGCTTCACCGACCGGCCGCTCGTCGCCTTCCTGCTCTATCTGATCGCGCTGGACTTCGCCGGCTACTGGTACCACCGCCTGCAGCACGGCATCGGCGTGTGGTGGGAACTGCACGCGGTGCATCACAGCCAGCAGCAGCTGTCCTTGTGGAGCGACGACCGCAATCACTTCCTCGACGACATCCTGCAAGCGGCCTTCTTTGCCTCGATCGCGCTGTTCATCGGCGTGGAGCCCGGGCAATACATCGTCCTGGTGGCGGTGGGCAACTTCCTGCAAAGCGTGCAGCACGCCAACACCCGCCTGCCTTTCGGCCGGGTGATCGAACGCGTGCTGGTCAGCCCGTCGTTCCATCGCCGCCACCATGCCCTGGACATTCCCCTGGGCAAGAAAGGCGGATGGAACTTCGGCGTGCTCTTTCCTTGGTGGGACATGCTGTTCGGCTCGGCCGACTGGACTCACGGCACCGAACCCACGGGCATCCGCGAAGCGCTGCCCGCGCCGCAAGGCCAGGGCCGCTCTTACGGCAAGAGCTTGCTGGGGCAGCAATGGCTGGCCCTGGTGCGCATCGCCGGCCACCTGCGCCCGCGCCGCGCGGCATAGCGCTAGCGCAAGCAACCGGAAAGGCCGCCACGCTGCGCCTTCGGCTTGCTGCTCCCAAAGGGGAGGCGTTTTTGCCTCGGGCGGCCCGGCGGCAAAAAACGCCGCATCAGCGGCGTTTTTCATAAAAAGCAGAACAGATCTATAGGCCGGATTCTGTACGCCGGGTTTCCCCGGCGGGCAATCATTCCTCTGCGCCAGCCATTGCTGGCTGGCTCTAGCCATCTACCCGCATGCT
>Ga0209455_1000344_pt1 | contig 43864 bp, 39 predicted proteins | sample AraplaCol_mCL_r2_FD_184275 | JGI IMG/M metagenome (GOLD analysis project Ga0209455, IMG submission 184275) | Arabidopsis root microbial communities from North Carolina, USA - plate scrape CL_Col_mCL_r2 (SPAdes) (version 2) | ecosystem: Host-associated > Plants > Roots > Endosphere | place: USA... | reverse complement strand
TCGGCGGGGCTTTTGTTTTCTGGAGGGAACCGGGCGCAAGGGGCGTGGGATCGCAAGAGCCGTTCCCGGCGACTCCCTGCCGTGCGTTGGCGCGTGCCACTAGACTGGCCGCCGCGCCCGTTTTGCCCGTTTTCCATTTCCTGCTCCCGATTCCCGGCCCCACACCCATGAAATTCGTCGACGAAGCAATCATCAAGGTCCAGGCCGGCGACGGCGGCAACGGCTGCGCGAGTTTCCGCCGCGAGAAATTCATCCCGTTCGGCGGGCCGGACGGTGGCGACGGCGGCAGTGGCGGTTCGGTGTGGCTGGTGGCCGACGAAGGCCTCAACACCCTGGTCGATTTCCGCCACCAGCGCAGCTACAAGGCGCAGCGCGGCCAGAACGGCATGGGCAGCGACATGTACGGCAAGGGCGGCGAGGACACCGCGATCCGCGTGCCGGTGGGCACGATGGTCACCAACGTCGACACCGACGAGACGATCGGCGACCTCACCGCGCACGGCCAGCGCCTGCTGGTGGCGCAGGGCGGCAAGGGCGGCCTCGGCAATATCCACTTCAAGACTTCGGTGAACCGCGCGCCGCGCCAGTTCACCCAGGGCACACCGGGCGAGTCGCGCGAGCTGAAGCTGGAACTGCGCCTGCTCGCCGACGTGGGCCTGCTCGGCTTCCCCAACGCGGGCAAGTCCACCTTCATCCGTGCGGTATCGGCGGCCACGCCGCGGGTGGCGGATTACCCGTTCACCACCTTGCACCCGAACCTGGGCGTGGTCAGCCTGGGCACCGACCAGAGCTTCGTGATCGCCGACATCCCCGGCCTGATCGAGGGCGCCGCCGACGGCGCCGGGCTGGGCATCCAGTTCCTGCGCCACGTCTCGCGCACCAGCCTGCTGCTGCACCTCGTGGACATCGCGCCGATCGACGACACCGACCCGGTGGAACAGGTACGGACGATCGAGCACGAGCTGGCGAAGTTCAATCCCGAACTGCTGGAGCGGCCGCGCTGGCTGGTGCTGAACAAGTCCGACGCGCTGCCCGAGGACGAGCGCCAGCAGGTGGCCGAGGACATCGTGCGGCGCCTCGACTGGCAGGCGCCTTGGTTCCTCGTCTCCGCCCTGGCCCGGGACAACACCATGGCGGTATGCCAGCAGGTGCAACGCTTCTTCGAGACGCAGCGTGCGGAGCGCGCCGAACAGCGTGCCGACCTCGCGCCCGGCGACGTGCGTTTGCGCGGCGAGCCGCAGGAGCGGTCGTAGGAGCGGCCGTAGGAGCGGCTTCAGCCGCGATTCCTTCGCCCTCGCCTCTGTCGCGGCTGAAGCCGCTCCTACACGCTTCTGTGCAGGATCAGCTCCAGCACTGCCTTGCTGCCGAAGAAGGCCAGCAGCAGCACGGCCATGCCGGTCAGGCACAGGTTCACCGCGCTGCGTCCGCGCCAGCCGTGCTTCCAGCGGCCCCATAACAGGGTGCCGAAGATCAACCAGGCGATCACGCTGAGCACCGTGGTGTGGATCAGGTGCTGGGCGCGGATGTTCTGGATGAACAAGAGGCCGCTCAGCAAGGTCAGCGTGAGCAGGGCGAAGCCGGCGCCGATCAGGCGGAACAGCAGCGCCTCGGTCTGCACCAGTGGCGGCAACGCTTTCATCACGCGCGCCGGCCGGTGCGCGCGCAGCGCGCGCTCCTGCACCGCCAGCAGCACCGCCAGCACCGCGGCGATCGACAGCAGGCTGTAGCCGAGCAGGGCGATCGCCACGTGCAGGCTGATCTGCCAGTCCAGCGGATTCGGCGTGGTGGGCGGGGCGAGGAAGATGTCCAGTCCCAGCAGCAGCGCCGCCAGCGGGAACACGATCACGCCCAGCCCGGCCACCGGCCGCGCCAGATTCACCAGCAGGGTCAGCGCCGCCACCACGCAGGCCACCAGCGACAGCGCGGCGAAGAAGTGCAGGTCCAGCCGTCCGCCATGCGCCCCCATGAGCACTGCGATGTGCAGCAGCACGCCCAGCGTGGCGGCGAGCAGCCCCAGTCGCTGCGGCGAGCGCGGGCAGCCGGTCAGCGGCGCCGCCAGCAGGCTGGCACCGCCGAGGTAGCACACGATGGCGAGGATGGAAGGCAGGGCGAGCGACATGGCGGACGAGTTTGGCACAGGGCTGCGGTTTGCGTGAACGCAGGGCATGACTTCCGTCACTGGTTGTATTTAGAGATTTGTCTAAATATCTATGCATGTACCGTGTGCGGCGAGGCCGATGAAGCAGCAGGAAGTGTTCAAGGCGCTGGCCGATCCCACCCGGCGCGCGATCCTGAAACGCCTGCAGGGCGGCGCCTTGACCGCCGGCGAGATCGGCGAGGCGTTCGACATCACGCCGGCCTCGCTGTCGCACCACTTCGCCGTGCTCAAGCATGCCGACCTGGTACGCACCGAGCGGCAGGGGCAGTTCATCGTCTACTCGCTCAACAGCACCGTGATGGAGGATCTCACCCGCATGGTGCTGGATCTGTTTCCGTCGAAAGGGAGTCAGGGAGGCAAACGATGAAATGGCATCGCAATCTGCTGGTGTCCGCGGTCTTTGTCGTGGTGGCGGTGATCGCTGGTGTGTGGCTGTACCCGCGACTGCCGGCCGAGGTACCCACGCACTGGGATCTGCACAACCACGTCAACGGTGTCACGCCGCGCTTCTGGGCGGCCGCATTCCCGGCGTTGGGCGTGCTCATCGTGGCGGTGCTGTCCGTGGTGCTGCCGGCGGTTTCGCCGCGCCAGTTCGCGATCAGGCGGTTCGAGGGCGTGTGGGGCGTGCTGATGCTGATCATGCAGGGCTTCGTGCTGGTCGCCAGCCTGGGCATCCTGCTTGCCGGGGCCGGCTATGCCGTGTCGATGCCGACCATCGTCATGCTCGCCGCCGGCGTGTTGTACCTGTTGCTCGGCAACTACATGGGCAAGCTGCGCCGCAACTTCTTCATCGGCATTCGCACGCCGTGGACGCTGGCCAGCGACGCGGTGTGGGAACGCACGCACCGTTTCGGCGGCCGACTGTTCATGCTGGGCGGCCTGGCGGTGGTGCTCATCGCCATGGTCGATCCCGCGCCGTGGCTGCTGTTGATCGTGCTGGCGGCGGTGTGGCTGATCGCGGCGGGGTACTCGTACTACATCCACTTGCAGCTGGAAGGCAGCCGCTGACCAGCGAGGAGATACGCGCATGTTCAAGCGAGTAACGGGTTTGACGATGGCCATGCTCAGCATGGTGTTGACGGTGCCGGTCGTGGCGCAGCCTGCGGCGACCTGCCAGACGCACGGACAGGCCGCGCTGGAGGCGTGGACGCAAGGGCGCTTCGACCAGCTCGGCAAGGATTTTGCCCCCGTGATGGCTGGCAAGCTCACGCCGGAGATGCTGCGCCAGGTCTGGGGGCAACTGCAGTCGCAGGCGGGCAGCTTCAAGTCGCTGGGCGCCTTGGCGCCACGATCATTGGGCGGGCAGGACGTGCTGGTCGCGATGCTGACGTTTTCCGATGCGCCGTTGGCGGCGATCATCCACTGCGACGCACAGGCCCGCATCGACGGTTTCCGGGTGGTGCCCGCTGCGTCGGTGCGGCCGGTCGCCGTCGCGCCGGAGCCGGCGATACCCGATGCGGTATCGCGGGCCATGCCGGTGTCTTCGCCGCTGGGGCCGCTGCCCGGTACGCTGACCATGCCCGAAGGCGAGGGGCCGTTCCCGGCGGTGTTGCTGGTGGCCGGCTCCGGTCCGCACGACCAGGACGAGACGATCGGTCCGAACAAACCGTTCCGCGATCTCGCTGCGGGGCTGGCCAAGGCGGGCGTGGCGACGTTGCGCTACGACAAGCGCACGTATGCTCACGCCGCGCAGATCGACGCGCAGGCTTTCACCGTGGACGACGAGGTGACCGACGATGCGCTCGCCGCCGCACGCCTGCTGGCGCAGCAGCCGGGCATCGATCCGCGCCGCGTGTTCGTGCTGGGCCACAGCCTGGGCGCGATGATGGCGCCGCGCATCGGTCAGCGCGATCCGCAACTGGCGGGGCTGATCCTGCTGGCGGCGCCAGCGCGGCCCTTGCTGGAAATTTCCGCCCAACAGGTACGCGAGCAGGGGCAGCGCAGTCACGAGACGGCGGTACAGATCGCGGCCGGCGAGCAGGCCATCGTGGCCGAGCGGAAACTGCTGGCCGCGGCCGATCCGCGGCATCCTCCGGAGGGCTCGTTCGGTGGCATGCCGCAACGCTACTGGTTGAGCCTGCACGAGGTCCATCAAGTGGAGGTGGCGGAAAAGTCGTCGATGCCGATGCTGATCCTGCAGGGCGGCGGCGATTTCCAGGTGTCGCCCACGCTGGATTTCGCGCGCTGGCAGCAGGCGCTGGCGGGGCGGCCGCAGACGGACTTCCACCTGTATCCCGGCCTCAGCCACCTGTTCATGCCGGCGGGCAAGACGGAGACGGTAGCCGATTACCAGACGCCGGCCCACGTGGATGCGAAGGTGATCGCCGACATTGCGGCCTGGGTGAAGGCGCGGCCGGCGCGCTGAGCGGCCTCGGTTATAATCGTCCGTTCGCTCATACCGATGCCGCCCCCATGTTCGAATCGCTCAGCCAACGCCTGTCCACCACCGTCAACCGCCTGCGCGGCCGCGGCCGGCTGACCGAGGAAAACATCCGCGAGGCGCTGCGCGAGGTGCGCATCGCATTGCTGGAAGCCGACGTGGCGCTGCCGGTGGTGCAGGCGCTGATCCAGCGCGTGAAGGTGCGCGCGGTAGGCCAGGACGTGATGAAGAGCCTGTCGCCCGGGCAGGCACTGGTGAAGGTGGTCAGCGACGAACTGACCGCGGTGATGGGCACGGCCAACAGCGAACTGAACCTCGCCGCCACGCCGCCGGCGGTGGTACTGATGGCCGGTCTGCAGGGCGCGGGCAAGACCACCACGGTGGCCAAGCTGGCGCGCCTGCTCACCGAGCGCAAGAAGAAAAAAGTGATGGTGGTGAGCTGCGACGTCTACCGTCCGGCCGCCATCGAGCAGTTGCGCACGCTGGCTGAGCAGGTGGGCGTGAAGTTCTTCCCGTCTGCCGCGGGGCAGGAGCCGGTGCAGATCGCGAAGGACGCGATCGCCGCGGCCCGCCGCGAAGTGGTCGACGTACTGCTGGTCGACACCGCCGGCCGCCTGCACGTGGACGAGGCGATGATGGCCGAGATCAAGGCGCTGCACGCCGCGATCACGCCGGTCGAGACGCTGTTCGTGGTCGACTCGATGACCGGCCAGGACGCCGCCGTCACCGCCAAGGCCTTTGCCGACGCGCTGCCGCTCACCGGCGTGGTGCTTACCAAGACCGACGGCGACGCGCGCGGCGGCGCGGCGCTGTCGGTGCGCTACATCACTGGCCGGCCGATCAAGTTCCTCGGCGCCGGCGAAAAGACCGACGCGCTGGAGCCGTTCCATCCGGACCGTCTGGCGCAACGCATCCTGGGCATGGGCGACGTGCTCTCGCTGGTCGAGGAGGTCGAGCGCAAGGTCGACCACGAGAAGGCGCAGAAGCTGGCCCAGAAGGTGATGAAGGGCAAGCGCTTCGACCTCAGCGACATGCGCGACCAGCTCGAACAGATGAACAACATGGGTGGCCTTGCCGGCCTGATGGACAAGCTGCCCGGCGTCTCCGGCCTGCCCGACAGCGTGAAGTCCAAGGTCAATGACGGCGAGATCAAGCGCATGGTGGCGATCATCGGCTCGATGACGCCCAAGGAGCGCCGCCACCCCGACACCCTGAACGGCTCGCGCCGCGCCCGCGTGGCGAGGGGCTCGGGTACCCAGCCCGCCGACGTCAACCGCCTGCTGAAGCAGTACATGCAGATGGAAAAGATGATGTCCAAGCTCTCCCGCGGTGGCGGCAAGGGCCTGCTGCGCCAGATGAGCGGCGCGCTGAAGGGCATGGGCGGCATGGGCGGCATGCTGCCGCCCCGATAGGGGAGGCAGCGCGGGCCAAGGATGGCCCGCTCGTCAGGGCATCGCCGGCGATGGCCTGACGGAGCGAAGGCCGGTTCGCCGGTCTTCGCGAGCCTTTGAAGGGCAGGATTGCCCTTCAAAGGCATCAAGCAAGGCTCGTGCTTTTGCTGTCCCCCGCGCGAACCCCAGGCTCCTTGCAGCCAAACTCTTCCTTTTTCAGCCCGCTACCCCTAAAATGCCGCGTTTACCGCGCACGCCACACGTGCGTGTGGCCGGCGATTCCGGCATCTCTGGAGCTTTCATCATGGTCAAGATTCGTCTTTCGCGCGGTGGCGCCAAGGGCCGCCCGTTCTACCACGTCGTGGTCACCGATCAGCGCAACAAGCGCGACGGTCGCAACATCGAGAACGTGGGCTATTACAACCCGGTCGCTGCGGGCAAGGACAAGCGCCTCGAGCTGAACGTCGCGCGCGTGCAGGAGTGGGTGGGCAAGGGCGCCCAGCTGAGCGACAAGGTCGCCGCGCTCGTGAAGGAAGCCGGCAAGCAGCAGGCGGCCTGAACGTGACGACAGCCGGTCGGCGCGTCCCGGTCGGGCGCATCGTCGGGCTGCATGGCGTGCAGGGCTGGATCAAGCTCGAATCCTGGACCGAGCCCCGCACGAAGATCTTCGATTACCACCCCTGGCTGCTGGCAACGGCGCCGGATGCGGTCACGGAGGTCACGGGAGCGAAGGGGCGCCCGCAAGGCAAGGGCTTGGTGGCCCAACTGCCCGGCGTGGACGACCGCGATACGGCAGCCGCCCTCGTCGGCAGCGACATCTACGTCGCCCGCGAGCAGTTGCCGCCTCCTGGCAAGGACGAGTATTACTGGGTCGACCTCGAGGGCTTGGAGGTCGTCACCACCGAAGGCGCGGTGCTCGGGCGGGTCAGCCACCTGTTCGCCACCGGCGCCAACGACGTGGTGGTGGTGCGGGACGGTACGCGCGAGCGGCTGATCCCCTTCATCCAGGGCAGTTACGTGCGTTCGGTGGACCTGTCCGGCGGGCGCATGGTGGTGGACTGGGACCCCGAATTCTGAAAGCTGGAGTTTGAGGTCCATGCGCATCGACGTCGTCACGCTGTTTCCCGACTTCATGCGCCAGTGTGCCGCCGTCGGTGTGGTGGGACGCGCGCAGCAGCGCGAGCTGCTGCAGGTGGAAACCTGGAACCCGCGCGACTACGCCACCGACAACTACCGCACCGTGGACGGCCGCACCTGCGGCGGCGGGCCCGGGATGGTGATGCTGATCGAGCCCTTGCGGGCGGCCCTCAAGGCCATGCGCGAGGCGGCGCCGGAACCGGTGCACGTGATTTACCTGAGTCCGCAGGGAGCGCGGCTCACGCAGGGCAAGGTGGAGGCGCTGGCGAAGCTGCCGCGCATCGCCTTGCTCTGCGGGCGTTACGAGGGTGTGGACGAACGCCTGCTGGCGCACGAGGTCGACGAGGAGCTTTCCATCGGCGACTATGTGCTGTCCGGCGGCGAGCTGGGAGCCGCCGTGGTGATCGACGCGGTGGGCAGGTTGCAGGACGGTGCGTTGAACGACGCGCAGTCCGCCGAGCAGGATTCGTTCTCGAACGGCCTGCTGGACTGCCCGCACTACGCGAAGCCGGTGAGCGACGCCTACGGCGAGGTGCCGGCGGTGCTGCTCTCCGGCGACCACGCGGCGATCCGCCGCTGGCGCCTGAAGCAGGCGCTGGGACGGACTTGGCTCAGGCGTCCGGAGCTGTTGGCGCAACGCGCGCTGGATGCGGAATCCCGCGCGTTGCTGGAAGAATTCCGTCGCGAACATTTCGCGTCGGGTCGACATTGAAGAGTGCGGTCATGGATGACCGCTGTTTGATTCTTGCGATCAGGGACGATCGCAAAAACTAACCATCGCGGCCAGGGAACGCCGCTTACAGAACTACCGCGGCACGGAACGTCGCAAACCACTGAGGTCGCCATGAACAAGATCATCCAGCAGTTCGAAGCCGAGCAGATCACCCGCCCCTTGCCGGAGTTCGGCGCCGGCGACACCGTGGTGGTCAACGTCAAGGTGAAGGAAGGCAATCGCGAGCGCGTGCAGGCCTTCGAAGGCATCGTCATCGCCAAGCGCAACCGCGGCCTGCATTCGGCCTTCACCGTGCGCAAGATTTCGCACGGCACTGGCGTGGAGCGCGTGTTCCAGGCGCACAGCCCGGCGATCGATTCGGTCGAGGTGAAGCGCAAGGGCAAGGTGCGCGGCGCCAAGCTGTACTACCTGCGTGGCCTGGAAGGCAAGGCTGCCCGCATCAAGGAAGACATCGCTGCCGCCGCCGCGATCAAGGCCGCGAACAAGGCTGCTGCCAGCGCCGAGTAAGCGCGAGCGCCATCGCTGCACAAACAAGAAACCCGCGGAGCGATCCGCGGGTTTCTTGTTTCTTGTTGCGTCGAAGCCACGACCTCGTGCGGCGAGCGCACAGTGGCGCCGCGCTCAATCCAGCCGCTGCGGCACCTGCAGGAAGTTGCCCTGCACGAAGTCCACGCCCGCGGCGAACAGCAGCGAGGTGCTGGTGGCGTCCTCGACCCATTCCGCGATGGTCTGCTTCTTCAGCGCGTGCGCCTGCTGGCAGAGCTCGGCCACCTTCTTCTGGTTTTCGGGATGCTGCGGCAGGTCGGCCATGTAGCTGCGGTCGATCTTGAGGTAGTCCGCGTCGATGTGGTTGAGCAACTGGAACGAGTTGAGGCCCGAGCCGAACTGTTCCAGCGCGAAGCGGCCGCCCAGCTTCTTCCATGCCGTGACGAATTCCTGCGCGGGGCGCAGCAAGGTCATCACCTTGCTCTCGGTCATCTCCAGCACCAGCCGGCCGCGCTTGAGCCCTGCCTGGCCGAGGCGTTCGCCCAGCCACTTCAGCAAGGTGGCGTCCTTCAGCGAGGCGGCGGTGAGCTTGACGAAGAACGTGGTCGGCTGGCCCAGGCTCTCGCGCTGCTGCAGCGCCTTGATGGTCTGGTCGAGCACCCAGCGGTCGACCGCGCCGGTGAGGCCGTGCTTCTCGGCGATCGGCATGAAGAAGCCCGGCAGCACCTCGCCCTGCGGGCCGTTCATGCGCAGCAGGATCTCCGAGTAGTCACCCTCGGCGTCCTGCAGGCTGATCGTCTGCTGGTGGTAGAGCATCAGGCCCTCGCCCTCCAGCGCCTTGCGCAGCAGGTCCAGCCAGTAGCGCTCGCGCTCCTCGTCGGCCTTCTCGCGCGCGGCGGGGTCGTGCAGCTCGACCTGGCTGCTGCCCAGGCTCTGCGCCGTGCGCAGCGCCTGGCTGGCCTGGTTGAGCAGCAGCTCGGTATTGGCGTTCTTCTCGCCGAGCAGGCTGCCGCCGGCGCTGGCGGTGACGGTGATCGAACGCGCGCCGGCGTCGAAGATCTCGTTGCCGATGGCGTGCTGCAGCTTGGCGATCCATTCGCGGATCGCCTCGTCCGCGCGGGGGGCGAGGATCACGCCCAGCGTGTGTTCGGCCAGCATGCCGGCGACGTCGTCGGCGCCCAGCAGCATGCGGACGCGGTCGGAGAAGCCGGCCAACAACTCGTCGGCCTTGGCCAGGCCGATGCTGTTCACCAGCACGGTCCAGTTGTCCGGCTCGATCAGCAGCAGCGACTGGCCCTTCTTGCCCTTGGCGGCGTCGATCACCGCATGGTCGATGCACTCCAGCATGTGCGTGCGGTTGTACAGGCCGGTGACCGAGTCGCGCTGCAGCTGCTCCAGCGCCGCCGGGTCGACCAACTGGCGGCGGAACACGATCTGCAGGCAGGGCTCGCCCTCGAACGTGGCCGGGGCGAATTCCACGGTGGCGTCGAACGGGCTGCCGTCGGCACGGCGGGCGCGCAGGCTGACTTGGTTCGGCAGCTTCTCCTGGCGGGTGTGGCCGCGCAGCAGGTTCTTGAATTCGTCCACGTCGGCGGCGTCGATCATGTCCAGGATCGGCATGCCGAGCAGATCGTCGAAGCTTTCGTGGCCGAAGGTCTCCAGGTAGGCCAGGTTCGCGCGCACGTGCACGCCCTCGTGCACGTAGGTGATGGCGTCACGGGAGGAGTCGAGCAGGGCGTCGCAGCGGCGCTCCAGCTCGCGCTGCGTGGCTTCCAGCCGGCGCAACTGGCGCCGCGTCTGCAAGGCCTCGAATTCGCGCCGCAGCACCGCCAGCAACTGGCCCGGCGTGCCGCGCGCGGCAACGCCGTGCACGCCCTGCTCGAACAGCTCGGCCACTTCGCGGTTGTCCAGCGAACCGACCAGGCCGAGCAGGGAGTAGTCGCTGCCGTGGGCGTCGAGCATGCGTACCACCTCGGGCAGGGCGATCGCGCCGTTGGCGGGGTCGAACATCACCAGGTCCGGTTCCAGCTCGGTCAGCGCCGCCTGTACCTGGTCCGCGGCGGTGGCGCGTGCCGGGCGCACTGCGATGCCGGTGTTGCGCAGCAGGCTGATGATCTGCTCCGCCTCCTCGACCGAGTGCTCGATGAAGAGAATCCTGATGACGAAATCTTTTTTCATGGGCTGCCGTGTTGCGGGAAGCAATGAAGGCCGCTTGCCTTCCGGGCGAGACGATGTGCAGGCTTGGTTGTAACGGATTGGCGGCGGAACTGCCAGCGGACGGCCAAACGGGCGTGACCGGTCACCGGTTTACAACGGACGCTTGGACGGGTCGCCGCCCACCTCACGCACCAGCTTCGGCACCAGGTAGCCGGGCAGGCGGGCGCGCAGCGCATCCAGCAATGCCAACGCGCGGGCGTCGTCCACCTCGAAGTGCGCGGCGCCCTGCACGCGATCGAGCTGGTGCAGGTAGTAGGGCAGCACGCCGGCGGCGAACATCCGTTCGGACAGCGCGATCAGTGTATCGGCAGCGTCGTTGATTCCCTGCAGCAGCACCGACTGGTTGAGCAGGGTGGCGCCGGCCGCGCGCAGGCGCGCGCAGGCGGCATCCACGCCGGCATCGAACTCGTTCGCATGGTTCGCGTGCAGCACCACCACCTTCTGCAGCGGCAGCGCGGCCAGCCAGGTCGTGAAGGTGTCGTCGATGCGCTCGGGCAGCACCACCGGAAGGCGGGTATGGATGCGCAGGCGGGTGACGTGCGGGAGATCGGCCAGGCCACGCGACAGCTCTTCCAGCTTGGCGGTGGACAGCGCCAGCGGGTCGCCGCCGGAGAGGATCAGCTCGCTGATCGACGGGTCGTTGCGCAGGTGTTCCAGTGCCTGCCGCCACTGGCCGGCGGCGGCCATTTCCTCGCCGTAGGGGAAATGCCGGCGGAAGCAGTAGCGGCAGTTGATCGCGCAGCTGCCGCTGGCGATCAGCAGGGCGCGGCCGTGGTACTTGTGCAGCACGCCCTGCGCCTCGCGCGCCGCCAGGTCGCCCACCGCGTCGGTCACGAAGCCGGGCACCTGGTCCAGCTCGACCAGCTGCGGCAGCACCTGCAGCAGCAGCGGGTCGCGCGGATCGCCATGGCGCATCCGCGCCACGAAGCCGCGCGGCACACGCAGGGCGAAGCCCGCGTCCGCCGGCGGCGGCTGCGCGGCGAACGGCGACAGGCCCAGCAGGGCGAGCAGTTCGCCAGCGTCGGTCACCGCCTCGCGCCACAACTGCCGCCAGTCGACGGCAGGCGCACCGGGGGCGGGTGTAATGCGTGCGCCGGGGCTTGCGGTTATCATGTGTGGCCTTGTCCGGGCCGTACCGGACCCTCGAACCGTCCATTCTAGCCGCCTGCCGCGGCGCAGGGGCGCCGTTCGGGCCCTGACCATTCACCTCCTGGAGCTCACTGCATGGCCACCGCTGGTCTCAACGACGTCAAGAAGGGCATGAAGATCCTTCACAACAACGATCCGTGGATCATCACCGAAGCCGAGTTCATCAAGCCCGGCAAGGGCCAGGCGTTCACCCGCATCTTCATCCGCAACCTGAAGACCGGCCGCACCTCCGAGCAGACGATGAAGTCCAGCGACTCCTACGAGGTCGCCGACGTCACCGATACCGACATGCAGTACCTGTACTCCGACGGCGAGTTCTGGCACTTCATGCAGCAGGAGACCTTCGAGCAGCACCAGGCAGGCAAGGCCGGCATGGGCGACGCGGCGAAGTGGCTGAAGGGCGAGGAAGAGTGCGTGGTCACCCTGTTCAACGGCGAGATCATCGCGGTGCAGGCGCCGAACTTCGTCGAGCTGAAGATCACCGAAACCGATCCCGGCGTGCGCGGCGACACCTCCGGCGGCGGCGGCAAGCCGGCCACGCTGGAAACCGGCGCCGTGGTGCGCGTACCGCTGTTCGTGGGCTCGGACGAGACGATCAAGGTCGACACCCGCACCGGCGAATACGTCAGCCGCGTCGGCAAGTGACGCATTGGCCCGCGCGCTTGCGCGCGGCTTGCCAATGCGTCATCCCGGCGAAAGCCGGGATCCAGTGAGGCACTCGTGCGAAGCACGCAATACCGCTTCGCAAAGGCACACGAAAGCCACTGGATTCCGTCCTTCGTCGGAATGACGAGCAAAATGACGAGCCGAGGGGCGGCGCCGCAAGGTGGGCCGCCCCATCGTTTTTCAACACACGGAAATGCCCGATGACACGACTTGCGCTGTGCTTGTTGCTGAGTTGTTTGGCAATTACGTTGCCGCGTCTTGCACGGGCGAGAGATACTGCACCTTGCAGTGACGCCGTTTTGGAAAGTCTCGGCAACTATGTCGGCAAGGCACATTTTCAAGTTCAGAGCGATACGTGCAAAGTGTGGCCGGCTGATTCTGGAATCACATTGGCGGTCGTTGCCTACACCGTGCAACCGGTGAGAGATGGCGAAGAAGTCGAGGCTTGGGACGCGATCGTTGCAATGGTTGATACCCAATCTGCCAAGATTATTGCCGCGACGAAGGATATCCACGGCGAGGCAGATGCCATAACCCGCTTCAGCGGATATGCACTCGATACCGCGCCCTATCAGCTTGCCCCCGGAGTACGCGCCTTCGGTGTGGTTGATAACAATGTCGCTACACGCGGAAAATGTGCCGACGGTGGATGGGATACGGTGCTGTCGCTGTGGGTACGCGATGGAGATCGCTTGCGTCCGCTCTTCGACACCAATCTCAACGAATGGAAGGATGTCGAGGGTTCAGGGTGCAACACGGGAGAACCCGGCAAGAATGAATATGCGCACATGACCGTCGCTATCGAGAAAAGCCGGAGTCACGGTTTTTCCGATATTTCTCTGACGGCCCATGTCACTTCAACAACATGGAAGACGGGCGGTGGTAAGACGGACGAGAGCAAGCGTACCCAGCGGGTCGTGCTGCACTACGACGGTAAGTCGTATGCGGACATGCCGTATTTCTGGTGGAGTTCAGCAAAGTGACGTCCATGAATCATGACGCGCCCCAATCCATTGATCTCCTAATCGAAGCCCGCTGGGTCGTCCCCGTAGAACCGCACGCCGTGGTGCTGGAAGACCACGCGGTGGCGGTGAGCGGCGACCGCATCGTCGCAGTGCTGCCGATCGCCGCGGCGCGCGCAACCTACGCCCCGCGCGAAACCGTACGCCTGCCCGAGCATGCGCTCATCCCCGGCCTGGTCAACGCCCACACGCACAACCCGATGACTCTGCTGCGCGGGCTGGCCGACGACCTGCCGCTGATGGTCTGGCTGCAGCAGCACATCTGGCCGGCCGAGGCCAAGGTGATCGGCCCCGAGTTCGTGCGCGACGGCGTGGAGCTGGCGGTGGCCGAGATGCTGCGCGGCGGCACCACCTGCGCCAACGAGAATTACTTCTTCCCCGACGCGATTGGCGCCACCTACCGCAAGCTGGGCTTCCGCGCCGTGGTGGGCCTGCCGGTGATCGAGTTCCCCACCGCATGGGCGAAGTCGCAGGACGAATACTTCGAGCGCGCCGGCGAGGTGCACGACAGCTTCCGCGGCGACGCGCTGGTCTCCACCGCGTTCGCGCCGCACGCGCCGTACACTGTTTCCGACGAGAGTTTCGCGCGCATCCGCGTGCTGGCCGACCAGCTCGACATCCCGGTGCACCTGCACCTGCACGAGACCGCGCACGAGGTCGAGGAAGAAAAGGCCAAGAGCGGTCTGCGTCCGTTCCAACGCCTGCAGAAGCTGGGTCTGGTCAATGACCGGCTGATCGCGGTGCACATGACCCAGCTCACCGACGGCGAGATTGCCGCCTGCGCCGAGGCGGGCGTATCGGTGGTGCATTGTCCCGAGTCCAACCTCAAGCTCGCCTCCGGCTTCTGCCCGGCGGAGAAGCTGCGCAAGGCGGGTGTGACTCTCGCCATCGGCACCGACGGCTGCGCGTCGAACAACGATCTGGACATGTTCGGCGAGCTGCGCACCGCGGCCCTGCTGGCCAAGGCGGTGGCGAATGACGCCGCCGCCTTCGATGCCGCCAGCGCCTTGCGCACGGCCACGCTGGGCAGCGCGAAGGCGATGGGGCTGGATGCGAAGATCGGCTCGATCGAGGCGGGCAAGCAGGCCGACCTCGCTGCGGTGCGCCTGTCGGATCTGGAAACCCAGCCGCTGTACCACGTGGCTTCGCAGCTGGCTTATGCCGCTGGCCGCCACCAGGTCAGCGACGTGTGGATCGCCGGTCGTCGGAAGTTGGCCGCGCGCGAGCTGGTGGACATGGACGTGGCCGGCGTCCTTGCCCGCGCGCACGCCTGGCGCGAGCGCATCGCGGAGCGTTGACGGGTGCGCTCATCCGTGAGCGCGAAGTTCAAGAAGCGGGCATCCACGGCCGCACTTTCAGTTGGGTTTTTGCGCTCCTCCATGAACGCGAAGATCAAAAAGCGGCCATCCATGGCCGCACTTTTCAATAGACTCATGCGCTCACCGTGGATTCGAACATGACCGCCGCCAACGTCAGCCCCGCCGAGATCGCCCGCTTCGACCAGCTGGCCGCGCGCTGGTGGGATCCGGACGGCGAATCGCGCCCGCTGCACGATCTCAATCCGGTGCGCGCCGACTACGTGGCGGCGCGAGTCGACCTGCGCGGGGCGAAGGTGGCCGACGTGGGCTGCGGTGGAGGCCTGCTCAGCGAGGCGTTGGCGCGCGCAGGTGCCCAGGTCACCGGCGTCGACCTGGGCCTCAAGGTGATCGAGATCGCGCGCCTGCACCTGCACGAATCCGGCCTCAAGGTGGACTACCGCAAACAGTCCTCGGCCGAGCTGGCGCAGGCCGAACCGGCGAGCTTTGATGCGGTGTGCTGCATGGAGCTGATCGAGCACGTACCCGACCCTGCCGCGCTGGTGCACGACCTCGCCGCCATGTTGAAGCCGGGCGGCCGGCTGTTCCTGTCCACACTCAACCGCACGCCGGCCGCGTTCGGCGCGGCGATCCTCGGCGCGGAATACCTGATGCGCCTGCTGCCGCGCGGCACCCATCACTATGCCCAGTTCCTCAAGCCTTCCGAGCTGGCGCGCCTGCTGCGCCACGCGGGGCTGGAACTGGAGGATGTCAGCGGCCTCGGCTACAACCCGCTCAGTCGCAAGGCCTGGCTGAGTCGCGTCACCGCGATCAACTACATCCTCTGCGCAAGGAAACCCGCGTGAAGCCGATGCCCAGCGACGTGCAGGCGGTGCTGTTCGATCTCGACGGCACCTTGCTCGACAGCGCCGTCGATCTCTACGCGGCCCTGCAGATGTACTGTGACGAAGTCGGCGCCGCGGTGCCGCCGTATGCGATGGTGCGCGAGGTGGTGTCGCGCGGCGGCCGCGCGATCCTGCGCTGCGCCTTCGCCGAGGACGACGCGGCACTGCAGCAGCGCATGCCGCGTTACCTGGACATCTACGCGGACATCATGGCGCGGCACACGCGTCCGTTCGACGGCATCGAGCCGTTGCTGGCGGCGCTGGAAGCTGCCGGGCTGCGCTGGGGCATCGTCACCAACAAGCCCGGCTTCCTCACCGAGGAACTGATCAAGCGCATGGACTGGGATCTGCGCGCCAGCGCGGTGGTCTGCGGCGACACCTTGCCGGTGAAGAAGCCCGACCCCGCACCGGTGCTGCTCGCCTGCGAGCATGCGCGGGTCGAGCCCGCACGCTGCATATTCGTGGGCGACGACGCGCGCGACGTCGAGGCCGGCCGCGCCGCCGGCCTGTACACGGTGGCGGTGCGCTGGGGTTACCTCGATGGCGGCGACCCGGCCAGCTGGGGCGCCGACGCGGTGATCGAGCACCCGCGCCAGCTGGCTGAGCTGCTGAAACTGCCGGTGACGGCGTGAGCGAGCTGGCGGTCATCCATGGTGTGCTGCACAGCTACGTCGACAAGTGGCTGGCGGTGCAGCCGGCCCAGCGCGTGGCGCTGGCCTTCGTCGATCCGGCGAAGTATCCCGGCCATGTCGCGCTGGCCGCGCTGGAACAGGAGCTGCTGTCCGCCGCCTACGGCATCCGCGAGCCGCAGGTGGCGCTGGGCAAGCTCAACTGGTGGGCCGAGGAGCTGTCCGGCGCCGCCGCCAGCGGCGGTCGGCACCCGCTGAGCCAGGTGTTGTTCGACGATGAGCGCGCCCACGCCATTCCGGCCGAGCGCTGGCTGGCGCCGGTGCTGGCCGCGATGGCGCAACTGGAGGAGGGCACGGCGGCGGATTTTCCCGCCCAGCTCGCCGCTGCCGGTTCCTTGCACGGCGCACTGGCCACGCTGGAAACCGCATGGTGGTACGGCGACGAGGCGGCGCCGGAGCGCGCCGCGCGCGCGGCCGTGCTCGGTCATCTGTTGTACGCCTTGCGCCGGCTGGAGGACGACGCCGAGCGCGACCGCCTGCCGCTGCCGATGGCGCGGCTGGCCCGCTACGGCCTCCCCCGCACCGCCCTGCGCCAGCGCAGTACCGCGCGCGACGAGGCGGTCAAGGCGCAGCTGGCCGACCTGCAATCGGCCTGGCATGAATCGGCGCGCCTGCCCGGGCCGCTCAGCGTGTTCCGTGCGCTGGAATCGCGCGAGGCCGAACGCCTGCTGCGCCGCGCCCGCGGCGCGGACGATCCTCTGGCCGTGTTGCAGCAGGGCGGGCAGGGCGGTTTCGGCACGACCTTCGCCGCCTGGCGTGCGGCGCGCCGCTGGCGCGGCAGCGAAGCGAGCTGACCGCGGCGGAACGCAGCGTTTCCCCGCAGTCGGCTGTTGCAATGCGGCAGGCTGGCCCAAAATAGGCAGCTTCGACGGCGGCCACGCCGCGCCGTTTCACGAGTACACCCATGCACAGCCACGAAAACACCACCCGCCTGATGCCCGACGTCGCCGCCCAGGCGCAGCCGCATCTGCGCGGCGCGCTGGACTGGGTGGGCATGGACGGCATCGAGGCGCCGGTGCGTTTCGATGCCGGCGACGGCGAGGTGCAACGCGCCAATGCCCAGGTCGGCGCCTTCGTCAACCTGGTGCATCCGGACAAGCGTGGCATCCACATGTCGCGGCTGTACCTGCTGGTCGACCACCATCTCGGCGGCCAGCCGCTGGGCGCGGCGATGCTGGAAAACCTGCTGCGCGCCTTCCTCGAATCGCACGCCGGCCTGTCCGACCATGCCCGCCTCAGCATCCGCTTCGATGCGCTGGTGCGCCGCCATGCCCTGCGCAGCGGTCACAGCGGCTGGCGAAGCTACCCGGTGTCGGTCGAGGCCAGCCTGGGCCCGGACGGCTTCCGGCTGGAACTGGGCACCGAGGTGGTCTACTCCTCCACCTGTCCCGCCTCCGCCGCGCTGTCGCGCCAGCTGATCCAGGAGCAGTTCGCGAAGGATTTCGACGCGGGCCAGTCGGTCGACCACGCCGCCGTGCTGGCCTGGCTGGGCAGCGAGAAGGGCATCGTCGCCACCCCGCACGCGCAGCGCAGCGTGGCGCGGCTGCTGGTCCGCCTGAAGGAGGGCGTGCCGTTCGACCTGATCGATACCCTGGACCGCGTGGAACAGGCGCTGGGCACGCCGGTGCAGACCGCGGTGAAGCGCGAGGACGAGCAGGCCTTCGCGCTCGCCAACGGCGGCAACCTGATGTTCTGCGAGGACGCCGCCCGGCGCATCCAGATCGCGCTCGATGCCGACGAACGCCTGGCCGACTTCCACGTGCGCGTGGAACACCAGGAAAGCCTGCATCCGCATGATGCAGTGGCCTACGCCAGCAAGGGCGTGCCGGGCGGCTTCGGCAGCTGATCGATGCACCATGCGCCTCAGTGCGCGTGACGGTCTCCGTGTGCACGGCAGCGGCGGAACTGGAAGCGCTCGGGCACCGGATCCTCGCCGCCCGCACACAGCGGCTGGCAGCGCAGCAGGCGCCAGGCCGTGAGCAGGCAGCCACGCCATGGACCGAAGCGCGTGACCGCGACCCGTGCATAATCGGAGCAACTGGGGTAGAAACGACAACGCTGCCCCAAGAGGGGGCTGAGCCAGCGTTTGTAGAGGCGCAGCAGAAACAGCAGGAATCGGGTCAGGGCATTCACGTTGCCGGAACAGCTGGTCGCCGGTAGTGTTGCCAGTATCCCAGAAGCCGGCTTGCCGGTGTAGGACACATGGGCTATAACACCCGGCCGCCACGGCCAAAAATGGTGAAGGAATATGGCGAAAACCACGCGCAGTTCGACCACCGCCAAGGCTGGCAAGGGGAAGGCGCCCGCACGACCGGGTAACGCCGCCGTCAAGGCGAAAGCCGCTGGTGCGCGGACCGCGAAGGCCAGCGTGAAGGCTCCCGTGAAGAAAGCCGCCGCGGGAAAGCCTGTCGCGAAGAAGGCAGCCAAGCCCGCCGCGAAGAAGCCGGTGGCGAAGAAGCCCGTGGCGAAGAAGCCCGTGGTGAAGAAGGCGCCGGCCAAGAAAGCGGCGCTGGCGAGCAAGCCAGCTGCGAAGAAGGCCGCCAAGCCGGTGGCGAAGAAGCCGGCAAGCGCGAAGGCGGTGAAACCCGCGGCGAAGAAGCCGGCGGCCAAACCGGTCGTCGCGCACAAGGCGGCCAAGCCCGCGCCGAAGCCGGTGGCGAAGAAGATCGCCAAGCCGGTGGCCAAGCCCCCGGTAGCCAAGCCCGCTGCGAAGCCGGTAGCCAAACCGGCGGCGAAGTCGGTGGCAGTCGTCGCCAGGCCGGCCAAGGGCAAGCCCGTCGCTTCGCAGCCGGCCGCCGCGCCGGCCAAGGCGGCGCCTGTCGAGAAGAAATACTCCCCGCCCGCCGCCTCGCCGTTCAAGGGCAAGGTGGCGAGCGCCACGGCCATGGTGTTGCCGCGCAACGCGAACGCCACGGCTCATGCATCCCACAAGCCATCGAAGAACACGTCGTCCTCAATGAACAAACAGGCTGCAAAAATCCTAGACAACGGCGTCACCCGCGAAGACGGGCGTTACGCCTTGCCCGCCACCACCCAGATCGCGCTGCCCAAGGGTTACCGTCCCTCCAACAAGGAGGAGTACATGAACCCGATGCATCTGGCCTACTTCCGCAACAAGCTGCGCGACTGGCGCGACCAGCTGGTCGAGGAGTCGCGCCAGACCATGGACAACCTGCGTGACGAGGTGCGCGACGTGGGCGACGAGGCCGAGCGCGCCACCCGCGAGACCGAGAACTCGCTGGAGCTGCGCACCCGCGACCGCTACCGCAAGCTGATCTCCAAGATCGACAAGGCGCTGCGTCGCATCGAGGAAGGCAGCTACGGCTACTGCGAGGAGACCGACGAGGAAATCGGCGTGGACCGCCTCGACGCCCGTCCCATCGCAACCCTGTCGCTGGACGCGCAGGAGCGTCGCGAGCATCTGCAGAAGCAGATGGGGGATTGAGGGCGGTATTTTTGCGCTCCTCCATGAGCGCAAAGATCAAACCGGCATCCATGCCGGACTCTTCAACAAAAGCCCCGCTTCGAGCGGGGCTTTTTGTGCGCGTGTGCGAAAAGGGATCCGCTCTTACTCCTTCCCGCGGCTTGCGGCAGCGGCGGCGTAGCCCTTCAACTTCGCCAGCATCGCCGCCAGCCCGTTCGAACGGGTGGGCGAAAGATGCTTGGCCAGGCCGATGGCCTGGATGAAATCCGGTTCCGTGGCCACGATTTCGGCGGCAGGGCGGTCGGAATACACGCGCAGCACCAAGGCGATCAGGCCGGAGACGATGGCCGAGTCGCTGGCTGCCTCGAAGTGCATGCGGGCGGCGTCGCCGCCGGGCACCAGCCACACCATCGACTGGCAGCCGTGCACGCGCCAGGCCTCGGTCCTGGATTCCTCCGGGAACGGCGGCAACTGTCTGCCGAGGTCGATCAGGTACTGGTAGCGTTCGCTCCACTCGCTGAAGTAGGCGAACTCCTCGGCGATCTCGCGTTGCGCCTCGTCGGCGCTGGTGGTGCTCGTGACGGTGTCGTTCATGCGCGCATTATCGCGCGCCTGCCGGCACGGCGCGAAATGGCGCGTTCATGCCTTGGCCACGCTCCAGCGCGTGCCTTGCGCGCCGTCCTCGATCGCCACGCCCATCGCGGCGAGCTCGGCGCGGATCGCATCGGCGCGGGCGAAGTCGCGGGCGGCGCGGGCGGCACGGCGTTCTTCCAGCAGGGCTTCCACCCGCGAGGCGTCGACCGTCGCGCCGCCGGCCTGCTTGAACCAGGCTTCCGGATCCTGCTGCAGCAGGCCCAGCAGGGCGCCGCCGCCGAGCAGGGCGGCCTTGGCTTCGGACGTGCCCTGTGCGCGCGCCGCGTCGGCGAGCACGGAAAGCTCGGCGAGCGCCTGTGGGGTGTTGAGGTCGTCGCACAGCGCGGCTTCGACTTTTTCGGGCACCGGCAGGGCGGCCGTATCCACCGCGACGTCGGCCAGTTCGCGCAGCACGCGATACCAGCCATCCAGTGTGCTCACCGACTGCGCGATCGCGGCGTCGGACCAGTCCAGCGGCTGGCGGTAGTGCCCGCTCATCAGGCGCAGGCGCAGCGCCTCGGCTGGATGGTGCTTCAGCATCTCGTGCAACTGCAGCACATTGCCCAGCGACTTGGACATCTTGCGGCCGTCGAAGGTGAGCATGCCGTTGTGCAGCCACCAGCGCGCGAAGAGCTTGCCGCCATGGGCGCAGGTGGACTGGGCGACCTCGTTCTCATGATGGGGAAACAGCAGGTCGTTGCCGCCGGCGTGGATGTCGATGGTCTCGCCCAGATGCTTCCCGGCCATCGCCGAGCACTCGATGTGCCAGCCGGGGCGGCCGCGGCCCCAGGGGCTGTCCCAGCCGGGCAGTTCCGGCGTGGAGGGCTTCCACAGCACGAAGTCGGCGGGGTTCTTCTTGTACGGGGCCACTTCCACGCGGGCGCCGGCGATCATCTCCTCGGTGTCGCGACCGGAGAGCTTGCCGTAGTCGGGATAACTGGCCACGTTGAACAGCACGTGGCCTTCGGCCGCATAGGCGTGGCCGTCGACGATCAGGCGCTCGATCATCGCGATGATCGGATCTATGTGCGCGGTGGCGCAGGGCTCCACGTCGGGCGGTGCGATGCCCAGCCTGGCCATGTCCTCGCGGTAGGCGGCGGTGAACTTGCCGGTGATCGCCTCGATGCCCACGCCCTGCTCCAGCGCGGCGGTATTGATCTTGTCGTCCACGTCGGTGATGTTGCGGGCGTAGACCACGTTCGGGTAGTGCCGGCGCAGCAGCTTGGCCAGCACGTCGAACACCACCGGGCCGCGTGCGTTGCCGATGTGCACGTAGTTGTAGACGGTGGGGCCGCACACGTACATCGTCACCCGGTCCGGGTCGACGGGTTCGAACGGCTCGGCGCGGCGGGTGCGGCTGTTGTAGAGCGAGATCGGCATCGTCGGGTCCGGGCGGTGACGGCGGAAGCAGGCCAGCCGTGCATCTTAACAAGGTGTAAGCGGCGCGGCGGCAAGGGGTCGCACCCGAGGAATTCTAAGCCGCGATTCAGTGTCCATTTGCTGCAATCGGTCATGCGCCGAAGTTGCACCCGAAACATCCTGTGGAGTTCGCGAAATGCCCAAGTTTCTCCTTGTCACGCTGGTGCTGGCCCTGGCCGTCGCCACTGGCGCCCAGGCGCAGGACGCGCGTTACCCCGGCCCGCCGCCGGGGGCGCCTCCGCAGGACGACAACGCCCACTACGGCTGGGCCGACGTGCTGCGGGTCGACCCGGTCTACGGCGTCACCCAGACGACCGTGCCGCGCCAGCAGTGCTACGACCAGCAGGTGGTGCAACGGGATCCGGGCAACAGCACGGCCGGCACCATCCTTGGCGCGGTGGTGGGCGGCGTGCTGGGCAGCACCATCGGCAAGGGCGACGGCCGCAAGGCGGCCACCGTGGCCGGTGCGGTGGCCGGCGGCGCGGTGGGCAACCGGGTGTCCGACCATGGCGGCAGCTACGAGACCACCCAGACCCGTTGCCGCGAGGTCAGCACGGTCAGCGAGCAGCGCCAGATCATGGGCTACGACGTGGAATACCGCTATCGCGGCGAGGTCTACGAGTCGCGCCTGAACTACGACCCCGGCGAGCGCCTGCGCGTGCGGGTGAGCGTGACTCCCGCCGATTGATGGCAAGGCGCCGCCTCCGGGCGGCGCCCTCGTTTTCGTGCCTGGCAAAGGCATGTTGCATGGCAGCGAAAATCCCGTCATGATGACGCCTCGCCCGACTGGAACCCCATGTCCACAGCCGTCTATACCGCCAATGTCCTGACCAGCGCCCGCATGGCTGCTGGCATGACTTCGCGCGCGCGCCGACCGCTGGACGGACATCTGGCCGGGTAGGCTGTCGCGCGCGTTTCATGTGTATCGACGACAAAACCCGGCCATCGTGCCGGGTTTTTTGTTTTGGGTTCAGTTCCACGCGGGTCCATCCGCAAAACCCCGGCCAACCATGGCCGGACTTTCAACCAAGGGCGATCTCACCCATGACCATCCGCCACTTCCTCACCACCCAGGACTGGAGCCGCGCCGAGATCGACGCGCTGCTGGAACAGGCCGCCGCGTTCAAGCGCTCGCCCGCCGGTGCGCAGCTGGCCGGCAAGTCGGTGGCGCTCTTGTTCTTCAACCCCTCGATGCGCACCCGCACCAGCTTCGAGCTGGGTGCGTTCCAGCTCGGCGGCCACGCGGTGGTGCTGGCGCCGGGCAAGGACGCGTGGCCGATCGAGTTCGAGGCGGGCACGGTGATGGACGGCGATACCGAGGAGCATGTGGCCGAAGTGGCGCGCGTGCTCAGCCGCTACGTGGACCTGATCTGCGTGCGCGCCTTCCCGAAGTTCCAGGACTGGACGGTGGATCGTGAGGACAAGGTCATCAAGGCGTTCGCGCAGTACGCCACGGTGCCGGTGATCAACATGGAGACGATCACCCATCCCTGCCAGGAGCTGGCGCATGCACTGGCTATGCAGGATCGCCTTGGCGATCTGCATAAAAAGAAATACGTACTGACTTGGACGTATCACCCGAAGCCCCTCAACACCGCGGTGGCCAACTCGGCACTGCTGATCGCCACGAAGATGGGCATGGACGTGACCCTGCTGTGCCCCACGCCGGAATACGTGCTGGACGAGCGTTACATGGCATTCGGCCGTCTGAATGCCGAGCAGAACGGCGGCTCGCTCAAGGTCAGCCACGACATCGAGGAGGCCTACAGCGGCGCCGACGTGGTCTATGCCAAGAGCTGGGGCGCGCTGCCGTACTTCGGCCAATGGGAAAAGGAAAAGCCCATCCGCGACGCGCACAAGCATTTCATCGTGGACGAGGCCAAGATGGCGCTGACCCACAAGGGGCTCTTCAGCCACTGCCTGCCGCTGCGCCGCAACGTCAAGGCCACCGACGCGGTGATGGACGCGCCGTACTGCTTCGCCATCGACGAGGCCGAGAACCGCCTGCACGTGCAGAAGGCGGTGATGGCAGCGCTGGCGGGGCAGGGCTGAGCCTTCCATGTATACGCCCAGGCATTTCGCCGAGACGCGCATGGATGTCCTGCACGGATTGATCCACGACTATCCGTTCGCCACCGTGCTGACGAACACCGCAGAAAGTCTCGTCGCCAACCACCTGCCGTTCGAGCTGGTGGGTGGCGCGCTGCACGGCCATGTGGCGCGCGGCAACGAGCTGGCGCGGCTGGATGGCGCCGAGGTGCTGGTCGTCTTCCGCGGCCCGGACGGCTACATCAGCCCGAACTGGTATCCGACCAAGCAGGAGACGCATCGCGAAGTGCCCACCTGGAACTACGCGGTGGCGCACGTGCACGGCCGGCTGAAGGTGGTCGAGGACGCGGCCTGGCTGCGCACCCTGCTGGAGCGGCTCACCGACCGCCACGAAGCCAGTGAGCCGCAGCCCTGGCGTGTCGCCGATGCGCCGGACGATCACATCGAGAAGTCGCTGCGCGCCATCGTCGGCATCGAGATCGCCATCGAGCGCATCGAAGGCAAGTTCAAGCTCAGCCAGAACCACCCGGAGCGCAACCGCCTCGGCGTGATCGCCGGCCTGCGCCGCCGCGACGGCGATGGCGACGCGGAGCTGGCCGCGCTGATGGCCTTGCAGGAGGAGTCGAAGGCATGAACCTCCCGCATCGCTACCGCGTCGACGTGGAATGGACCGGCAACCGCGGCACTGGCACCGACGGCTATCGCAACTACAGCCGCAACCACGTGATCCGCATACCCGGCAAGCCGGACCTTGCCGGCTCGTCCGATCCCGCCTTCCGCGGCGATGCCACGCGGCACAATCCGGAAGACATGCTGGTGGCCGCGCTTTCCAGCTGCCACATGCTGTCCTACCTGCACATGGCCACCGTGGCCGGCGTGGTGGTCGTTGCCTACGACGACAGCGCCGAGGGCACGATGGCCACCGAAGGCGATGGCGGCCGCTTCACTGAGGTCGTGCTGCGCCCGGTGGTCACCATCCGGGCCGACAGCGATCCCGGCAAGGCGCTGGCCGCCCACGAGGCTGCGCATCACGCCTGCTTCATCGCCAACTCCGTGAATTTCCCGGTGCGCTGCGAACCGCGCATCGTCATTTCTTCCGACTGACACATCCCCGATCAGGATTCGCAAGCCATGAGCAAAGACATCGTCCTCGCCTTCTCCGGCGGCCTCGACACCAGTTTCTGCGTGCCCTACCTCAAGGAGCGCGGCTGGGCCGTGCATACGGTGTTCGCCGACACCGGCGGCGTGGATGCCGAGGAGCGCGCCTTCATCGAGCACCGCGCGAAGGAGCTGGGCGTGGCCAGCCACGTCACCGTGGACGGCGGTCCGGCGATCTGGAACGGTTTCGTGAAGCCCTTCGTGTGGGCGGGCGAGGGCTACCAGGGCCAGTACCCGCTGCTGGTGTCCGATCGCTACCTGATCGTGGAAGCTGCGCTGAAGCGTGCCGCGGAACTCGGCACGCGCGCCATCGCGCACGGCTGCACCGGCATGGGCAACGACCAGGTGCGCTTCGACCTCGCGGTGAAGTCGCTGGGCGACTACGAGATCGTGGCGCCGATCCGCGAGATCCAGAAGGAGCACACGCAGACGCGCGCCTACGAGCAGAAGTTCCTGGAGGAGCGCGGCTTCGGCGTGCGCGCCAAGCAGCAGGCCTACACCATCAACGAGAACTTGCTCGGCGTCACCATGTCCGGCGGCGAGATCGACAAGTGGGAAGCCCCGGGCGAAGGCGCGCGCGGCTGGTGCAAGCCGCGCGCCGAATGGCCGTTCGCGCCGCTGCGCGTGAAGATCGGTTTCGCGAACGGCGAGGCGGTGTCGCTGGACGGCGAGAAGCTCGCCGGCCACAAGATCCTGGCCAAGCTCAACGCGCTGTTCGCGCCCTACGGCGTGGGCCGCGGCCTCTACACCGGCGACACCACCATCGGCCTCAAGGGCCGCATCGTCTTCGAGGCGCCGGGCCTGATCTCGCTGCTGACGGCGCACCGCGCGCTGGAAGAGGCCGTGCTGAGCAAGCAGCAGAACCGCTTCAAGCCGGACGTGGCGCGCAAGTGGGTGGAGGTGGTGTACGAAGGCTTCTTCCACGATCCGATCAAGACGGATCTCGAAGCCTTCCTCGCCTCCAGCCAGTCCACCGTCAACGGCGAGGTCACGCTGGAAACGAACGGTGGCACGGTCGATGCCGTGGCGATAGCGTCGAAGCACATCCTCAACGCCAAGGGCGCCACCTACGCACAGTCGGCCGACTGGGGCGTGGCCGAGGCCGAGGGCTTCATCAAGCTGTTCGGCATGAGCAGCACGTTGTGGGCCGAGGTCAACCGCCCGGCGGGCAAGGGCTGAGCCCGCATGACTGCCCTGCAGGTCACCACGGACAAGGATCAGCTCGACATCGGGCTGATCCACCGCTTCCTGTCCACCGAGGCCTACTGGAGCCGCGACATCCCGCGCGCAACGGTGGAGCGGGCCATCGCCGGATCGCTGTGCTTCGGCGGCTATGTCGACGGATGCCAGGTGGCGTTCGCGCGCGTGGTCACCGACGGCGCCACGTTCGGCTATCTGGCGGACGTGTTCGTGCTGCCGGAGCACCGTGGGCATGGCCACTCCAAGACGCTGGTGGCGGCGGTCATGGCGCATCCGCAATTGCAGGGCTTGCGACGCTTCATGCTCGCCACGGCCGATGCGCACAGTCTGTACGAGAAATTCGGCTTCGCACCGTCCGCCCGGCCCGAACGTCTGATGGAAATCCTTCACCCCGATCTCTACACCCAAGCCGCCGGAAGCGCGGTGGCCATCCCATGAACTCCCACGCGGACTCCTGCATGTCTGATATCGCCGCTCCTGTGGTTCGGCAGTTCGAAGCGTACAACCGCCACGATCTCGAAGCCTTCCTGGCCTGTTTTTCGGACGACTTCCGTTCGTGGCGCATCCCTGCAGAAACGCCGTCGGTACAGGGAAAGCCGGCGTTGGCCGCTTTCTACGCCGAGCACCGCTTCAACAATCCGAAGCTGAAGGCGGAGCTGATCTCGCGCACCGTGGTCGGCAACAAGGTGTTCGACCACGAGCTGATCCATGGCCTTGGCGAGCAGCCGCTGGAGAACATGGCGGTGTTCGAAGTACGCGAGGGATTGATCCAATCGGCGTGGTTCTATTCCGCGAACCCGCAATGAGCGCAATGACGAAATGAGCGACTTACTGCAATCCACGCTGGAACACCTCAAGGCGCTGGTGTCGTTCGATACCCGCAACCCGCCGCGCGCGATCACCACGGGCGGCATCTTCGACTACCTGCGCGCGCATCTGCCCGGCTTCGACATCACGGTGACCGACCATGGCGCCGGCGCGGTGAGCCTGCACGCGGTGCGCGGCCAGCCGAAGCTGCTGTTCAACGTGCACCTGGACACCGTGCCCGATTCCCCGGCCTGGACGGCCAGCCCGCACATGCTGCGCGTGACGGAAGACCGTGCCATCGGCCTCGGTGCCTGCGACATCAAGGGTGCCGCCGCGGCACTGCTCGCGGTGGCGAATGCCAGCGACGGCGACATGGCGTTGCTGTTCACCACCGACGAGGAAGCCAATGATCCGCGTTGCATCGCCGGCTTCCTGCGAGATTTTCCCCCTCTCCCGCTGGGAGAGGGTCGGGGTGAGGGTACGAGCGGAGCCGGGCCTTCCACTTCGACCGAACCCTCACCCCCAACCCCTCTCCCGAAGGGAGAGGGGAGTTATCAGGCGGTGATCGTCGCCGAGCCCACCAAGGGTGAAGCCGTGCTGGCCCATCGCGGCATCCAGTCGGTGCTGATGCGCTTCGCCGGCCACGCCGGCCACGCCTCAGGCGAGCAGAAGCCCAGTGACAGCGCGCTGCACCAGGCGGTGCGCTGGGGCGATGCGGCGCTGGATTTCGTGGCGGCGCAGGCGCACGAGCGCTTCGGCGGGCTCACCGGGCTGCGCTTCAACATCGGCCGCATCGAAGGCGGCATCAAGGCGAACATGATCGCGCCCAGCGCCGAAGTGCGCTTCGGCATGCGGCCCTTGCCGACGATGCATCCCGACGGCCTGCTGGAGCGCTTCCGCACGCTCACCGAGCCCATGCCGGCGGAGTTCGCCGAGACCTTTCGCGGCCCCTCGCTGCCGGCGGGCGATACCGCTGCCGCCGAGGCGCGCCGGCTGGCCGCGCGTGACCTCGCCGACGAGCTGGAAATTCCCGTAGGCAATGCGGTGGACTTCTGGACCGAGGCCTCGCTGTTCTCCGCCGCCGGCTACACCGCCTTCGTCTACGGCCCCGGCGACATCGCGCAGGCGCACACCGCCGACGAGTGGGTGGCGCTGGAACAGTTGCAGCATTACGCCGAAGTGATTTTTCGTCTCATTGAAAAGTGCGGCCATGGAAGGCCGCTTTTTGACTCTGGCGTTCACGGATGAACGCACGGGAAAACATGACAGTGGAAACGCACAAGCACACCCGCAAGACCATCGTGCGCCTGCTCTCGGCCATGGGCAGCGCCAAGGAAATCCAGCAATACCTCAAGCGCTTCTCCGAGGTGGACGCCAAGCGCTTCGCCGTGGTGAAGGTCGGCGGCGCGGTGCTGCGCGACGAACTGCAGGATCTCGCCTCGTCGCTCACCTTCCTGCAGCAGGTGGGCCTCACGCCCATCGTGTTGCACGGCGCCGGCCCGCAGCTGGACGAGGAGCTGTCCGCCGCCGGCATCGAGAAGCAGACGGTGAACGGCTTGCGCGTCACCTCGCCGAAGGCGCTGGGCATCGTGCGGCGCGTGTTCCAGCAGCAGAACCTCAAGCTGGTCGAGGCGCTGCAGGCGATGGATACGCGCGCCACCTCGGTGGCCTCCGGCGTGTTCATGGCCAGCTACCTCGACCGCGACGCGCTGGGCATGGTCGGCAAGGTGGAGAGCATCAACCTCGCGCCGATCGAGGCCGGCCTGCGTGCGAACTCGATCCCGGTGATCGCCAGCCTGGGCGAGACCGACGAGGGGCAGATCCTCAACATCAACGCCGACGTCGCCGCCAACGAGCTGGTGCGTGTGCTGCAGCCGTACAAGATCGTGTTCCTCACCGGCACCGGCGGCCTGCTCGACGGCGAAGGCAAGGTGATCGATTCGATCAACCTCAGCACCGAGTACGAGCACCTGATGGCGCAGCCGTGGATCAACGGCGGCATGCGGCTGAAGATCGAGCAGATCGCGGACCTGCTGGCCGGGCTGCCGCTGGCTTCCTCGGTGTCGATCACGCGGCCGTCGGAGCTCGCCAAGGAGCTGTTCACCCACAAGGGATCGGGCACCCTGGTGCGGCGCGGCGAGAAGGTGCTGCGCTTCGAGTCGTGGCAGGGCGTGGACCAGGCACGCATGCGCATGCTGATCGAATCCAGCTTCGGCCGCACCCTGGTACCGGACTACTTCGAGCGCACCACGCCGTATCGCATCTACGTGAGCGAGAACTACCGCGCCGCGATGATCCTCACCATGGAGGAGGGCTTGCCGTACCTCGACAAGTTCGCCGTGCTCGACGACGCGCAGGGCGAAGGCCTGGGCCGCGCGGTATGGCAGGTGATGCGCGAGGAGAACCCGCAGCTGTTCTGGCGCTCGCGCCACCACAACCAGGTCAACATCTTCTACTACGCCGAAGCGGATGGCTGCCTCAAGCAGCCGAAGTGGAAGGTGTTCTGGTACGGCCTGGACGGCAACTTCGACACCATCGCACGTTGCGTGGCGCATTGCGCGCAGCGGCAGCCGACGCTGGTGGATTGAAGCTTGAGCCCCTCTCCCTCCGGACGCGGGGAAGGGGCAGGATGCCCCTGCTCTGAGGAGCGAGGAAGAGGGGTGGGGAGAGAGTTCGGTCGAAGCGCGACGCCTCGAACGAACCCTCATCCGGCCCTTCGGGCCACCTTCTCCCGGAGGGAGAAGGGAAAGCAGACTTGATGAGAGGGGTGTTCATGCAATCGAAAAATATCGGCATCGTGGGCGCCCGCGGCCACACCGGCGCGGAGCTGATCCGCCTGATCGCGGCGCATCCCGCGCTGGAGCTGGCCTTCGTCTCCTCGCGCGAACTGGCCGGCCAGCGCGTGGCCGAGCACAGCGACGCCTACACCGGCGAGTTGCGTTACGAAAGCCTCGACCCCACCGCCGTGGCGGCCAAGCGCGCCGACGTGGTGATCCTGGCGCTGCCCAACGGCAAGGCCGCACCCTACGTGGAGGCCATCGACCAGGCGGCGCCCGATACGCTGGTCGTCGATCTCTCGGCCGACTACCGCTTCGACAAGGCCTGGTACTACGGCTTGCCCGAACTTACCCGCGACAAGTGGCGTGGGGAGCGGCGCATCAGCAACCCCGGCTGCTACGCCACCGCGATGGAACTCTCCATTGCACCGTTGAAGGACCAGCTCGCCGCGCCACCAGTGTGCTTCGGCGTCTCCGGCTATTCCGGCGCGGGCACCACGCCCTCGGACAAGAACGATCCCGAGAAGCTGCGCGACAACCTGATGCCGTATGCGCTCACCGGCCACACCCACGAAAAGGAGGCCAGCTTCCAGCTCGGCCTGCCGGTGGAGTTCATGCCGCATGTGGCGCCGCACTTCCGCGGCCTCACCGTCACCACCAACCTGTACCTCGCGAAGCCGCTGAAGCGCGCGGACGTGCTGGCGCGCTTCCACCACGCCTACGACGGCGAAAGGCTGGTGTTGGTGCTGGACGAGGCGCCGTGGGTCAGCCGCATCGCGCACCGGCACCACGCCGAGATCGGCGGCTTCGCGCTGTCGGCCGACGGCAAGCGCGTGGTGGTGGTGGCCACGCTGGACAACCTGCTCAAGGGTGCCGCCACGCAGGCGATGCAGAACATCAACCGCGCACTTGGCGTGGACGAGTACACCGGCATTCCGTTGGAGCCGTAGGAGCGCACCCTGTGCGCGAAAGCTCTTTCACGAAACCTCATCAAGGCCATCGCGCACAGGGTGCGCTCCTACAGGATCTCTCACGATGACGCAGCCCCTCTGGCAAAAAAACGGCATCCAGATCGACGCGAAGATCATGCGTTTCCTTGCCGGCGACGACGTGATCCTCGATCGCGAGTTCTTCCTGCACGACATTGCCGCCAGCAAGGCGCACGTGGAAGGCCTGGCGAACATCGGCGTGGTGAGCACGGACGAGGCCGCCGCGCTGAAACGCGAACTGGATGCGCTGGCCGGGGATTTCAAAAGCGGCGCCTTCGTGCTGGACGAGCGTTTCGAGGACGGCCACTCCGCCATCGAGGCACGCCTCACCGAGCGGCTGGGCGATGCCGGCCGTCGCGTGCACACGGGGCGCAGCCGCAACGACCAGATCCTGGTCGCCACGCGACTGTGGTTGAAGGAGAAACTCGAAGCGCTGGAAACGCACTGCCGCGCCATCGCCAAGGTCTGCCTCGACCGTGCCGCGCAGCCGGCGGTCCCGCTGCCGGGCTACACCCATCTGCAGCGCGCCGTGGTGTCGTCCACCGGCATGTGGTTCGCCGGCTTCGCCGAAGGCTTCATCGACAACGCCTTCCGCGCCCGCGGCACGCGCGAGCTGATCGACGCGAATCCGCTGGGCACCGCCGCCGGCTACGGCGTGAACCTGCCGCTGGACCGTGCGCATACGACGGCTGCGCTGGGCTTCGCCCGCATGCAGGTGTCGCCGATCTACGCCCAGCTCTCACGCGGCAAGTACGAGATGGCGGTGCTGGAGGCCATCGCCAGCGCGCTTCTCGATACGCGCCGCATGGCCTGGGACCTGTCGCTGTTCACCACGGCGGAATTCGATTTCGTGAAGTTGCCGGGCGAGTACACCACCGGGAGCTCGATCATGCCGAACAAGCGCAACCCGGACGTGGTGGAACTGCTGCGCGCCAGCTACGCCAGCGTGGCGGCGGCGCGTACCGAGATCGAACAGCTGCTCTCGCTGCCTTCGGGCTACCAGCGCGACCTGCAATTCTCCAAGGGCTCGATCTTCCACGGCGTGCGCCACGGCCTGATGGCGCTGGAGCTGGTGCCCGACCTGCTGACGCGCCTTGAGTGGAACGAGCCGAAGATGCGCGTCGCGATCGAGCCGGCGATGTATGCCACCGACGTGGCCATCGAGCAGGCCGCGGCAGGTGTGCCGTTCCGCGACGCCTACCGCGCCGCCGCCGAGACGGCCGCCTCGGCCGGGCAGGGGCGCACGCCCGAGGGCAGCCTGGCGCAGCGCACCTCGCCGGGTGCGGGCCACGACCTGCGCCTGGACGAATTGCATGATAGGCTTGGACGTCTAGACGGCTGAACGAGGTTCAGGTGATGGCGGCTGTGGAAAGTGCGAGGCACTCGCTGGACCAGCCGCTGCCGCATTGGCGGCGTGCCGTGCTCAAGGTGGGCAGCAACCTGCTGGCGGCCGATGGCGGCGGCCTCACCGCGCGCCATGCGGCGGCTCTGGCCGGTTTCGTGGCCGCGAGCCATGCCGCCGGACGGCAGGTGGTGCTGGTTTCCTCGGGCGCGGTGGCTGCGGGTCGCGCGCTGCTGCGCGAGCACGCGCCAGCCTCCGGCGACCTCGCGGCGCGGCAGGCGCTGGCGGCGCTGGGCCAGGCGCCGATGATCGCGCTGTGGCAGTCGCTCTCGCCGCGGCCGGTGGCGCAGGTGCTGCTCACCCATGACGACCTGCGCAATCGCCGCCGCTATCTCAATGCGCGAACCACGCTGCGCGGCCTGCTGGCGCTGGACGTGCTGCCGGTGGTGAACGAGAACGACACCGTGGCGGTGGACGAGCTCAAGCTGGGCGACAACGACAACCTCGCCGCCATCGTCGCCGCGCTGGTCGATGCCGACCTGCTGCTGATCGCCTCGGACGTAGCCGCGTTGTACAGCGCCGATCCGCGGCGCGATCCCGCCGCCGTGCCGCTGGCACACGTCGCGGCGCTCACGCCGGAGATCCTCGCCATGGCCGGCGGCAGCGGCAGCACGGTTGGCACCGGTGGCATGCGCACCAAACTGGAGGCCGCGGCGAAGGCGGCCGCGGCGGGCATTCCCACCGCGCTGTTCGGCGGCCGCGACGAGGCGACCGTGCATGCACTGGCAGCGGGTCGCCTGCACGGCACCCTGATCGACGCCGCGGGCACCCGCATGCAGGCGCGCAAGTACTGGCTGCGCCATGCGCCGGCCGCGCCGGGCTGCATCCGCGTGGATGCCGGCGCCGCGCGTGCGCTGGCCGGCGGTCGCGCCTCACTGCTGCCGGGCGGCATCGCCGGGGCGCAAGGCGAATTCCAGCGCGGCGACCTGGTCGAGATCACGGACGCGGACGGCAAGGCCGTGGCGCGCGGCCTCAGCCAGTACGCCGCCGCCGAGGTGCGCCGGCTGGCCGGCCGGCACAGCCGCGACATCGAGGCCGTGCTGGGCTACACCCATGGCCACGAGATCGTGCACCGCGACGACCTGGTCACGGTGGCGACCGAAACCACGGGAGGCATCGAGGCATGAGCGAGATCCGATCCCTGGCGCTGGCCTGCCGCGAGGCGGTGCCGGCCATCGCCGCGCTGGACAGCGCCGCCAAGGCGACGCTGTTGCGCGACATGGCGACGGCGCTGGAAGCGCGCTGTGACGACGTGCTTGCTGCCAATGCGCGCGACATGGCGGCGGCCGCGGCCAAGGGCGTGCAGGGCGCGATGCTGGATCGCCTGCGCCTGGACGAGGCGCGCGTGGCGGGCATCGCCGCCGCGCTGCGCGAGGTGGCCGAATTGCCCGACCCGGTCGGCCAGGTGACGCGCCGCGAGACGCGGCCCAACGGTCTCACGGTGGAGCGCGTGCGCATCCCGCTGGGCGTGATCGCGATGATCTACGAGGCGCGTCCCAACGTCACCGCCGACGCCGCGGCGCTGTGCCTCAAGGCCGGCAACGCGGTGATCCTGCGCGGCGGTTCCGAGGCGATCCATTCCAACACCGCGATCGCCACCGCGCTGCACGAGGCCTTGCGTGCGCACGGCTTGCCGGCAGCAACGGTGACGCTCGTGGAAGATTTGCGCCGCGACACCATGGTCGAGCTGCTGCAGCTCACCGACATCGTCGACCTCGCGATCCCGCGCGGCGGCGAGGGCTTGATCCGCTTCGTGGCCGAGCACGCGCGCGTGCCGGTGATCAAGCACTACAAGGGCGTGTGCCATCTCTACGTGGACCGCGCGGCCGATCTCGATCTGGCGCTGGACCTGCTGATCGACGGCAAGACCTCGCGCCCCGGCGTGTGCAATGCGCTGGAAACCCTGCTGGTGCATCGCGACGTGGCTGCCGACTTCCTGCCGCGCGCCGCGCAGGCGCTGCGCGAGCGCGGCGTGGAATGGCGCGGCGACGCGGCCAGCCGCGCGCTGGTGCCCGACATGCATGCGGCCAGCGAGGACGACTACGCCGCCGAGTTCCTCGATCTGATCCTCGCCGTGCGCGTGGTGGACGACCTCGACGAAGCCATCGCCCATATCCGCCGCTACGGCTCCGACCACACCGAAGTCATCGCCACCCGCGACGAAGCCGCGGCGCAACGCTTCGTGCAAGCGATCCGCTCGGCGGTGGTGATGGTCAATGCTTCCTCGCGCTTCAGCGACGGCGGCGAACTGGGCCTCGGCGCCGAGATCGGCATCTCCACCACGCGGCTGCATGCCTACGGCCCAATGGGTGCCGAGTCACTCACCGTGGAGCGTTTCGTGGTGCACGGGGATGGGCAGGTGAGGCATCCGCGGACCTGATCCAGTCATCGCGCGAGGTTGCTGTTGCCGGCCCGGCTCTTGGCCTCCCATATCGTTCACCCGGACCTGACGGGTCGTGGTATCCAATGCGTGCCGGTTCCCGCCGGGAGCCGCGCAGGCACACCGTCCGTTCGCCCTTCCCATCGCATCGGCGCCGGCAGGCATGCCCGTCGATTCCATGCGAGGAGTGTCGTGTGAACTTTCGCCTCATCCCCACGGTATGCCACAAGCCAGCATGACATTGCGAACCATCCAGGCTCTCCTGCCTGCCCAGCGCGTCATCGACGACGGCGACATGCTGTTGTGGCGCGCGTTGCCGCTGCCGGCGCGCTCGTCGCTGGGGCCGTTCGTGTTCATCGACCACTACCAGCACCGCAGCCGCCGCGGCATCGGCGATGCACCGCATCCGCACGCCGGCATCGAGGTGATCAGCTACCTGCTGGAGGGTGGCGTCGAGCATCGCGACAGTGCAGGTTTTCACGATCGACTGGGACCGGGCGATGCGCAGTGGATACGCGCAGGGCGCGGCATGCTGCACGCCGAGCAACCCACCGGTGGTCGTCACGGCCTGCAGCTGTGGACCAGCCTGCCGCCCGCGCAGAAACATGCCGAGCCCGCCTACGCCTCGTTCCGTGCCGCCGACATCCCCGAAATCCAGCGCGACGGCGCGCAGGTTCGGGTCATCGCCGGTTCGCTGGAAAGCGCCCGGGGGCCGATGCAGACCGCGACCCCGACCCTCTTTGCGCATATCCATCTGGCGCCGGGTGCCAGCGTCACGCTGCCGGTCGATCCCGGCATGGAGCTGGGCCTGTACGTCACGGATGGCCATATCGTCGGCGGCCCTGGTCGGGCGCTCGGTGCGGAGGCGCTGGCCGTGCTCTCGCCCGGCGAGCAAGTCAGCGTGACTGCCACCCGTGACGGCCCCGCCAGCGTCGCACTGCTGGGTGGCGAACCGGCCGAAGGTCCGATCCTGTTTTCCGGCCCGTTCGTCATGGACACACCGGAGCGACTGGCGCAGGCGAAGCACGATTTCGCCAGCGGCAAGATGGGGCGGCTCGACGGCGTTCCGTTCTGATTATTCCAACGATGCCTCGGTGCCATCACTCGTGCAGGAGTCTCCCATGGCCAGCGAACCGATCCGTGATCCGAAATTCGATCATCTGCTGACGCCGGAGAATTGCGCGTTCATCGTCATCGACTATCAGCCGGTCCAGGTCAGCTCGATCCGTTCGATGAACCAGGACGAACTGGTGTTCAACATCGTGCACAGCGCCAAGGCGGCGGTGAACTACGGGCTGCCGATCATCCATTCCACGGTCAATGTCGCCACCGGCAAGAACAAGCCGCCGATCCAGCCGCTGATGGACGTGCTGGGCGCCTATCCCACCCACGACCGCACCACGATCAACAGCTGGGAGGACGTCGGCTTCAGGCAGGCGGTGCTCGCGACCGGGCGCAGGAAGCTCGTCATGACCGCGTTGTGGACGGAGGCTTGCCTGGCCTTCCCCGCGCTCGACGCCTTGCGGGAAGGCTACGAGGTCTACGTGATTGCCGATGCGGTCGGCGGCACCTCGGTGGCGGCGCACGAGGCGGCCCTGCGCCGCATCGAGCAGGCCGGCGGCAAGCTGATCAGCAAGACGCAGCTCTATTGCGAGCTGCAGCGCGACTGGGCCCGCGAAAAGACCGTGCCGGGCTTCATGGACGTGTTCGAGAGCTGGGACGGTTTCAATCCCGAGAAGGGCGTCAAGAAGTAGGCAGCGACACACCGTTTCCGTGCCGCGCCGTCGGAACCGGCGGCCACCGTGCCAGCACGCCTCAGCGTGCCTTGGTCGCGCGCTTCCGGTCGCGGGCTCGCCGTGTTCTGATCACCATCGCCGGCTTTCCATCCATCCCATGGAGCGTTGAATGAATCTTCCCATCGTGCCGATCGCTTCCCTCGCGGATCTCATGGCCGCCCTTTCCGGGCCGGGTCCGCGCACGCTCGAACTGCAGACCTCGGTGCCATGTCCGTTTTCCATCACCCTGCCGCCGGGATTCGCGCTGACAGGCAAGGGCAAGGACGGCTGCCTGCTGGTGTTCGGCAACGGTGATGGCATCGGGCTCACCGCCGGCAATCGCGTGGCCCATCTCACCGTGGTCGCCACGCCGTCGGCCCGCGCGATCTACACCCAGACCGGCTTCGCCGACATGGGCCGCATCGCGCTGGAAGACCTGGACGTCACCGGGCAAGTCTCCATCATCACCCGCAGCGGCACCGACAAGCTGGACCTGTTGGTGGACAAGCTGCACATCGCCGCCTGCGACGCACGCCGCTACAGCGAGCAGCCGCAGAAATACGGCGTCAACGTGTACCAGGGCGCGTTGACCGTCTACAACTTCAATGGCGACGCCAATTCGACCATCCGCGCCACGCTCACCGGCATCTCCATGGGCGCGAAGAACGCCCCGGTGCTCGGCTCGGGCATCTTCGTCAGCGGCTTCGGCGACCAAGGCGGCTGGGTCGAGATCGACAAGCTCACCACCGGCGCGGTGCATTCCTGCGGCATGCTGCCGTACGGCACCGCGGACATCATCACCGCCGGCGTGTTCGTCGTGTACGGCGCGAAAGCGAAGCGGGTGGAACACTTCGGCGAAGTGGTCACCTACGGCGTCAACGACATGGTGCTGGACACCTGGGGCACGGTTGAGGAGTGGATCGCGCACGCGCCGGTGGTGTCCTGGGGGCCCAGCGGTATCGGCTTCGTCAACTTCGGCACCGTGGAGCGCTTCGTCGCCGAGCGCGAGATCGTCACCCACGGCCTCGGCGCGCGCGGCTTCAACCAGTACGACGGCACGGTGAAGGACATCCGCTTCAAGTCGATTGAGACCTTCGGCGACGGTTCCATCGGCATCCAGGTGAGCAAGCCGGTCGGCACCATCACGGTGGACGAGGGCATCACCACGCACGGTTCGGTCGGCAACACCCTGGTCAAGGGCGTCAACATGCAGCTGCCGGCCGACGCTTTCAGCGTCAAGCCTGGCGGCGTGGTCGAGAAGCTGGTGGTGCAGGGCGACCTCGTCACCCATGGCGCCAAGGTCGCGACCTACGCCGTCGAAGGCGGCAAGGTCGGCGCGGTCGACATCAGGGGCCGGGTGCTCGCGCACGGCCAGGATGCCAACGCTGTGCTGGTCGCCGCCAAGGGCTCCACGCCGCTGACCAACGTGCGCGCCAGCGCGGCGGCCGGCAAGGCCTTGGTCGTGGACGATGGCGAGGTTACCGATCGGACCGGCTGGTCGGGTTAGCGTCGCCGGCCCCCGCCTGCACCGCCTTCGCAGTAGTCAGTTGGCGAACTGCTCCGTACGGCGGTGGGCTGAGCAGGAGTGGCGGTCTTGTGCCGGACTTCCGGTGCCCGCTGATGGATCAACTTTAGGCAGACTCAATAACCCGCGGCGAGCCCGGCGGGGCGCCTGGGATCGTTCGCGCCTTCCAGCAGGCCGGTTTCGGGGTCGACCATGATCGCCTCGTCGGCGCCGATCGAATGGCGCGTCTTGAACGTGTAGCCCATAGCTTCCAGCGTCTTCCGGGTCTGCGGCGTGACCAGGCCGGGCTCGACGTACACCACGTCGGGATACCACTGGTGGTGCATGCGCGGCGCGTCGATCGCCTGCTGCACGTTCATGCCGTAGTCGATCACGTTGACGATGCTCTCCATCGTGGTCGAGATGATGGTGGCGCTGCCGGGGCTGCCGGTGATCAGGAACGGCTTGCCGTCGCGCAGCACGATGGTGGGCGTCATCGAGCTGAGCGGGCGCTTGCCCGGCTCGATCTGGTTGATCACGCCCTGCACCAGCCCGGCGCCGTTCGCCTCGCCGGGCTTGCCGGTGAGGTCGTCCATCTCGTCGTTGAGGAAGAAGCCGGTGTCGCCGGCGATCTGCCGGATGCCGAACAGGTAGTTGGTGGTGTAGGTCACCGCGACGGCGGTGCCGTCCTTGTCCATCACCGAGTAGTGCGTGGTGTGGTCGCCTTCAGGCGGGCCCAGGCTGCCCTGGACCTCGGACGAGGGCGTGGCCTTGTCGGGCTGGATGGTGGCGCGCAGCTTGTCCAGGTGCCCGGCCGAGAGCAGCCGGTCGATCGGGTTGTGCACGAAGGCGGGGTCGCCGAGGTAGGTGTTGCGGTCGGCGAAGGCGCGGCGCTCCGCCTCGACCAGGTAGTGCAGGCTCCTGGGCGATCCGTAGCCCCATTGGCCGAGCGCGTAGGGCTCGACCAGCTTGAGGATCATGCACACGGTGACGCCGCCGGAACTGGGCGGCGGCGCGGACACGACGGTGTACCCACGGTAGTCGCACTGCACCGGCTTGTCCCACTGCACGGTGTAGTCGGCGAAGTCCTGCATCGAGAGGATGCCGTGGTTGGCCCGGCTCGCCGCGACCAGCTTGCGCGCGATCGGGCCCTTGTAGAACGCGTCGGTGCCGCCCTTGGAGATCAGTTCCAGTGTGTGCGCCAGCTGCGTCTGCACCAGGCGCTGGCCGGCTACGTACGGCTTGCCGTGGTCGAGGAAGATCGCCGCCACGTTCGGGTGCTTGGCGAAGTCCTTCACGCTGTCGTCGAGGATGTCCACGTCGCCCTGTTCGAGCACGTAGCCTTGCTTCGCCAGCTTGATCGCCGGCGCGATGACTTGCTGCAGCGGCATCGTGCCGTATTTCTTCAGCGCCTCGTCCAGTCCCATCACCGTGCCGGGCACGCCCACGCCTAGCCAGGTGTCGGTGCTGAGTCCCGGGACCAGGTTGCCCTTGGCGTCCTGGAACATCGTCGGCGTGGCTTTCAGCGGGGCCTTCTCGCGGAAGTCGAGGAAGACGTTGCGGCCGTCCCTGAAGTGGATGGTCATGAAGCCGCCACCACCGATGTTGCCGCAGCAGGGATGCACCACGGCCTCGGCGTAGCCGACCGCCACCGCGGCGTCGATGGCGTTGCCGCCCTGCTTGAGGATGTCCAGCCCGACCAGGGTGGCCAGGTGCTGCGCACTGACCACCATGCCGTGCTTCGCGGTGACCGGTCTGGCCTTGGCCAGCGCCGCCTGGGTGGCGGCGGGTGCGCTGGCAATCGCGGGAGTCTTCGGGGCGGCATCGCGGGCGTGCAGCGGCAGGCAGCATGCGGCGATGGCCGCGGCCAGCAGATGGCGTTGCCATCCCGGAAGCGGGCGATGCCTGTGCGCTGTGCAGTTCGGTCTTGTCGGGGCTCGCGTCGTGTCGCGGTCGGACATTCGCTGGGTCTCCACGCCATGTCCGGGCAGCATAGTCACAGCCACGGTGACCGCTCCAATGAAAAGACGGGCACAAGGCATAACCGGCGATTGCGGGCGAGCCGCTGCCATGGGCCGGTAGGAGCGCACCCCCGGACTTGATCCGGGGGTGCGCTCCTACAAGGGGCAGCCTATTCCGCCGGAATGCCCGCATCGCGCAGGCGCTGGCGCAGGCGGTCGAGCTTGTCGCCGTAGCGCGCGCTGCGTGCGGTGTCGCGGCGCAACGGCTGGCGCACCTGCGCCGCGCTGGGCGTGCTCAACACGGTGCGCGAGGTCTTGTGGAATTCCAGGCACGCCGGGTCGAACGGCAGGCCGCAGAAATCCAGCAGGCGGCGGATGGTCGGTTCCGGCTCGGCGACCAGGGTTTCGTATTCGAGATCGAACACCCGATCCGGATAGCGTTCCAGCCAGAAGCGGGTCAGGCGAATGAAGTCGATGCAGTAGTCGGCCATCTCGTCGAGGTCGCAGGTGAAGCCGCTCTGCTCGGTGAAGAGTTGGCGGAAGCACGCCAGGCAGGTCTCCACCGGATCGCGCCGCACCACCACCACGCGCGCCGCCGGCAGCATCGCCAGCGCGGCGCCCACCAGGTACCAGGTCACCAGGCTCTTGTCGGTGAAGCGCGGCTTGGCCTTGCGCCACGGCGCGGTGCGCGCGAGGTATTCCTTGCCCAGGCGTTGCCAATCCGCCGCGCTGGCATGCGGCGTCCACAGCGGGAACGCGGAGTGGCGGCGTCGCGTTTCCGCGTCGATCACCTGCGACAGGTCCTTGATCTCGTTCGCACCCTCGACTTCCGTGTGCGAAGCGAGAATCTGCTCGACCAGGGTCGAGCCGGAGCGCGGGACGCTGACGATGAAGATGGCTTCGCGGCCCAGCGCGGGGTCCGGCGGGGCAGGCATGTCGTGCGCGAAGATGCGCTGGATCGCTTCCACGCGTCGCCGTTCGCCCGTGGCGTTCCAGTGCACGCGCTGGCGCCGCGAGGCATTGGCCTGGCGGAACATCTCGAAGGCTTGCGCGTAATCGCCCTGGTCTTCCAGCGCCTTGGCCATCGAGAAACCGAGCAGTTCGCGGTCGCGGGGCGACTGCGCACCTCGCGTCATGGCCTGGCGCAGGTTGGCCGCATCCGCGGCGTCGAAGCGCACCGTGTTGAGGTTGGACAGGCCGAACCAGCCCTCGGCGTTGCCGGGGTCGACGCGCAGCACCGCGCGGAAGCCGGCCACGGCTTCATCGATACGGCCCAGGCTGGCTTGCGCCTTGGCCAGCGACAGCCGGGCCGGCAGATGCGCTGGGGCGAGTTCCAGCGCACGCTGCAGCGCGACGATGGCGTCTTCCGTGCGCGCCTGCCGCCAGCATGCTTCGCCGAAGTTGAACCAGGCCGACGCGGAGGCGGGCGCCAGCTCGCAGGCGCGCTGCAGCTGCGCCATGGCTTCATCGATCTCGCCGCGTTCGTGCAGCGCGATGCCCAAGCCCACGCGCAGCTCGGCGTCTTCCGGCCAGACCGGCAGCACACGCCGGAAGCAATCCGCAGCGGTGGCCTGGTCGCCGCGATGCTGGGCCATCACGCCGAGCATGCGCAGCGCATCCGCGTCGTCCGGTGCCAATGCCAGCGCCTGCCGGATCGAGCGTTCGGCGGCGTCGAACTGCCGTTGCTGCCACTCCGCGCGCGCCCTCGCCATCAGTTGGGCGACGGCGGGAGGCAAAGGCGTGGACTGCACGGTTTCGCTGCTCATGCCGTCACGCTATCAAAAAATCGCCGGGAGCGATTTTTGACATCGCGTAGCGATGGCCCGAAGGGCGGCTGCCATGGATGGTGGCTGCAAAAAAAACGCCGGGCAGGGCCCGGCGCAGGGGGGAGTTCGTCATCGCTCAGAAATCGTAGGAGACGGAGAAGCGCACGCTGCGCGGCGGATGGGTGTCCTGTATGCGGCCGTAGTCCGAATTGGGGCTGCTGGTGGTACCGAAGAAGTCGTTGTAGAAGATCGTCGTCTGGTCGTTCAGCACATTGAACACGGAGAGGTTGAAATCGAGTTTCTGCTGCGCCCACTTCGGCTTGTAGTCAACGCTGAGATCGATGTCGTGCACCCACGGCGTGGTGCCGAGCGAACCGGGTGGAACGGGTACGCCGCCGCACCAGTAATAAGTACGTGAACCGTGCAGGCGGACCTGATTCGGGCCATAGGCACCACGACACATCACCGGCGTGCCCGAGGTGATGTACAGGTTGGCGCCGACCGTCCATTCCGGGGTGAGCGCGTAGGCGCCGAAGATCTTGAACTGGTGCTTGCGGCTGTTCGGCAGCATGCCGCCCGACCACTCCATGCGCTCCGGGAAATCCCATGCGGTGGTGAGCGATTCGTAGGAGCCGCCCTGCTGCGAATACGTGCTCACCGGGCCTTCGGTGTTGCCCCAGGTGCGCGCGAACACGTAGTCGAACTTGGCGAACCACTTGCCGTCCCAGGCGTGCTCCAGCGACAGGTCCAGCGAGAGGTAGCGGCGCTCCGGCCCCTTCGGGAAGCCCTGATCGGTGCCACTGAGCGTCACCGGCACGAGACCGCCGTTCGGATCCTTCATCCAGAGGTAGTTGGTCGCTCCCGGGTTGATCAGCACCAGGCTCTGCGCGTAGTTGGAGCAGTCCTGCGGCGTCATCCACGCATAGCCCTGCGCTCGGCCGGCGGCGCATTCGATCTGCTCGTCGTCGAAGTCGTCGATGATGCGATTCATCTTCTGGTAGGTGCCGGTGGCGCTGAACACCCAATCCGTACCCAACATCTTGAACTGCTGCTGCAGGCCCAGCACGTAGTTGTCGGAGAACTCGGCCTTGGCGTTGCGCGCCGCGGAGACGCGTGGATCCTTCGCCTGGCCGTACTCGTTGTCGATCGATACGCCGGTCGACGGGGTTTGCGGCAGGGGTGTGAAGCCCGTCGGCACGCCGGTCACCGGGTCGATGCCGGTGTAGGTGCCGTAGATGCCCGCATTCGTCACCGGTGCGGCGATGGACAAGGCCACGTTGGTCGGCAACGAGAGGAAATAGCGGCCGGCGTTGCCGAACACCTTCAGCGTGGAATCGCCATGCACGTCCCAGCTGAAGCCCAGCCGCGGCGCCCACTGCGGCTTGGTCTCGCGGATGTAGGGCACGCCGGAGGCGTCGTAGTTCACGAACTGGTCGTTGCGCAGGCCGAGGTTCAGCAGCAGGTTCGGGGTGACCTGCCAGTTGTCCATCACGTACTGGGCGCGCTGCGTCACGCGCACGCTGGCGACGCTGAGGTCGGTGTGCTGCTGCACGTAGTAGCAATGAGTCTTGCCGTCGGGGCCGACGGCGCATTGGTTGGATGGCGCGACATAAGGCGGCACGTTGGGATCGAGGCCGAACACCGGTGTGCCCGGATCGGCCGCGCCGTATATCCACTGATAGCCCGGACCGGTGTTTTGCGAACCGTCGTTGAGGTCGTAGGAATTGATGTTGTCGATGCCGACCTGAAGGTCGTGGCTGCCCAGCTTCCAGTCGAGGCTGAGGCGGTAGTTGGTGATCGACTCGCGATGGTCGGGATCGGCGAGCGTGGAATTGGACTGCGCATTGATGATGCCGCCCGGCGGGGCGAAGCGCGGATCCTGCACGGATGCGCTGGCGATGTGCGGCAACTCGGGGTCGTAGCCCGGGTAAGCGGGCTGCGTCGAGTAGTACTGGCCGTGCATCTTGCCGTAGGTGGCGTTCAGCGTGATGTCGTCGGTGATGTAGGAGGTGTAGTTCAGCACCCCCATCTTGAACACGGTCTTGTTGTACTGACCGAGGTAGGCGAAATCGCCTTTCTGCAGCGTGCCGTAGTCGAAGTTGTAGTAGGTGCCCTGCGTCTGGTGCGCGTTCTGCAGGTAGCTCAGCGTCAGCACGTTGCTGTCGTTGATGTTCCAGTTCAGCTTGCCGAACAATTTCGGGTCGTGCACGCTGAACAGGCTGGTGACGCCGTTGCCGAACTCCGGGGTGTTGCGATACCGGCTGTCGTCCTTCTCCGCGCTCAGGAAGAAGAACAGCTTGTCCTTGATCAGCGGGCCGCTGACGTAGGCGTCGTAGATCGTCTCCTGGGCCCGGTCGGCGTTGCGGTACACGGCCAGATCGCCGGGCGAATA
>Ga0209455_1000343_pt1 | contig 44216 bp, 40 predicted proteins | sample AraplaCol_mCL_r2_FD_184275 | JGI IMG/M metagenome (GOLD analysis project Ga0209455, IMG submission 184275) | Arabidopsis root microbial communities from North Carolina, USA - plate scrape CL_Col_mCL_r2 (SPAdes) (version 2) | ecosystem: Host-associated > Plants > Roots > Endosphere | place: USA... | reverse complement strand
TCGTCCGGCTGGCGCAGCCGCCACTGCCACAGCGGCTGGCCATGCTCGATCAGGGCCAGTTGCCGATCCGCCGTGTGTTGCAGGTGGCCCGCGGTGATGCGCGCGGCCAGTCCGCGCAGACCGGACAGCAGCAGCGCCACCAGCAACGCGAAGCCTGTGGCGGCCAGCCAGCGGCGCATCGTCGACGTAGGGGATCGCTGCACGCTCAGCGCGCCAGCAGCGCCTCGACCCTGGCCGCGCAGATGATGTCGTTGAGCGAGAGGCCGCCGACGTCGTGGGTGGACCACAGCAACTGGCAATGCCCGTAGCCGGCTTCGATGTCGGGATGGTGATCCTCGTGGTTGGCCATGTAGCCCACCGCGTTGATGAAACCCAGCGTGTGGCGGAAATCCGGAAAGCGGAAGTCCTTGACGATGGCGCGGCCGTCCGCGCTCAGCTCCCAGCCCGGCAGCAGCTGCAGCAGCTGGGTGATCTTGTCCGCACTCAGCGCGTGCTCCTTGCCCTTGCGCGGCTGGCAATGCTGGTTGGCGAAATCGTGGATGTTCATGGGCGCTCCATCGGAAGGCAAAGACAAGGCGCGCAGCGTCGAAGTTGCGCGCGCAAATGTCAAAACCTGCTGGCCGGCATGAAACCGTACTAAAATGGTGCTGATTCGACGGACGGTGTTGGCACCGCCGTCGCAATATCCGCCACAGGTGAAGCATGATCGAGATTTCCGAACGCGCGCAGCAGCATTTCCTCCGCCTGCTGGCGCAGCAGGGCAGCGAGGGACTGGGCATCCGCCTGCACGTGACCGCGCCCGGTACGCCAGCGGCGAACTGCGAGCTGGAGTTCTGCGAGCCGGCCGAGCTGCTCGGCAACGAGTGGACGATCGAGTGCGCCGGTTTCGACTTCCATGTCGAGGGCGACAGTGCGTCGTGGCTGGATGGCGCCAGCATCGATTTCGAGCCGAACGCCACCGGCGGCCTGCTGAACATCCGCGCACCGAAGATCAAGGGCGACGTGCCGGGGCTGGAAGCCGGGGTGATCGAGCGCGTGCGCTACGTGATCGAGTCGGAGATCAATCCGCGGCTGGCCTCGCACGGCGGCCGCGTCACCCTGCTGGAAGTCGATGCCGAGGGCGTGGTGAAGCTGCAGTTCGGCGGCGGCTGCCACGGCTGCGGCATGGTCGACGTCACGCTCAAGCAGGGCGTGGAGAAAACCTTGCGCGAACGCGTGCCCGAGGTGACCGCGGTGCGCGACGCCACCGACCACAGCGATGGCAAGCAGCCGTACTACAGCAAGCACGAAGGCAAGTCGGCGCTGGGTTGAATGGTGTGGCCCGCCGCAACGGGAAAACCCGCCTCACGGCGGGTTTTTGTTTGATAGTGCGGCCATGGATGGCCGCCCGTTTGATTTCGCGATCAGGGATGATCGCAAGGCCAAGGCGAATCAATCGCCCTGCACGTGCCCCTTCAGCGTGTCGAGCTTGGTCGGCAGGCTGGAGAAGTAAGCGGAGATGTCCTCGATGTCCTGGTCGGACAGCGTGGCCACCATGCCCTTCATGATCGGGTTGTTGCGCGCGCCGTCCTTGTACTCGTGCAGCACCTGCTGCAGATATTGGTTGTACTGGCCGGCGAGGCGCGGGTATTGCGGGTCGACCGCGTTGCCGTCGGCGCCGTGGCAGGCGAAGCAGGCGGCGGCCTTGGTCTTGCCGTTCGCGGCGTTGCCGCTGGCCAGCAGCGGGGCGGAGGCGAACGCCAGGACGGCGCCGCACGAAAGCAGGGCTAGTGCACGTTGCATGCGGGATCCTTGGTTACTTGATCGGCGTGAGGCTGGACAGGTAGGCGGCGATGTCCTTGATGTTCTGCTCGGACAGGCTTTGCGCCTGCGCCGCCATCGTCGGATACGTGCGGTCGCCGCTCTTGTACTCGTTCAACGCGTTGATGATGTACTGCTCGTTCTGCCCGGCGATCTTCGGCACGGGATAGTCCGGGTAGGCGTTGGAATAGCCCGGCACGCCGTGACAGCCGGCGCAGGTGTAGACCAGCGTGCGCCCGGCCGCCTTGTCGCCTTCGGCGTGCGCGCTGGCGGTGGCCAGCAAGGCGGCAACGGCTGCCAGACCAAGCAATTGCAATCGAATCATCGAGATCGTTCCCCAGGTGCGGCGACAGATGCGAATGAGTGCAACAACCGCCGCAGTATAGACAGCAGTTCAGGGCACGGACAACCTGCCGCACTCGATTGATCCGCAGCAAGCGCCCCAGGCTCAGACCAGACTGCGGAAGATATGGATGCCCGCGCTGTACTCGCCGACGATGGTGCCAAGGCTGACCAGGAAGAAGTTCAGCAGGGTGCGCGCCACGCGGTTCTTCCACCAGCCGCTCCAGTGCACGATGTCGTCGCGCAGCGTGTCGAAGTCGGCCACGCGCGGGCGACGCAGCCAGGCCTCGGCCATCGCGCTGATGCCGCCGGCGGGAATGCCGGGGCGGAACGGCTTGATCGGCGCGGCGATGAAGGCGGCGAGGATGCTGAGCGGATGCGCGCCGGCGGCCAGCGCGCCCAGCGCGGCGAAGCCGCCAGTGAACAGCACCCACGCGGTGAGCGCCTGCGTGCCCAGCGCCGCGTTGCGATGGAAAGCCCAGGCGATCGCGGCGAACACCACCAGCACCAGGCCCGCGGCCAGCCATTTCGGCCAGCGCGCCTTCGGCGGGGACTGTGCCAGTTCGGCGGCAGTCGCGGCCGGTTCGCCGTGCTGTTCGCGCAGCAGCTGGCACAGGCCCTTCAGGTGCCCCGCACCGATCACCACCAGTACGCGGCGTGGTGCGCCGGTGGCCGTGCGCGCGGCCTCTTCGCGCAGGCGCGCGGCCATGTAGGCGTCGCGTTCGCCGATCAGGCTCTGGTAGAGCGGCTTCGATTCGCTGGCGAATTCGCTGAACGCGCTTTCCAGCATGTCGCCCTGCTTGAGCTTCTCGATCTCGCTGGCCTCGATCTCCTCGCGCTCGAACACGCTGGCGAGCAGGCCGCCGAGCAGGCCGAAGCGCTGCCAGAAACCCACGCTGTGCCAGGCGCGCTTGAGCGTGGTGCCGACCTCGCGGTCGACCAGCCACAGCGGCAGGCCGCGCGCCTCGGCGCCGTCCATCGCCGCCTTCATCTCGGCGCCGGGCTGGATGCCGGATTGTTCGGCGAGGCGCTTCTGGAACGTGGAAAGCACCAGGCTGGCCGCGACCATGCCGGCCTTGCCCTGGCGTATCACCTGGAACAGGTCCATGCGCTTGAACGCGTCGGGATCGCGCATGCCCTGCGCGCGGCTTTCGCACAGCTCCACCGCCACCGCATCGAAGTGCTCGTGCTCCAGCAGCGCCTCGACCGCTTCCATGCTGGTGCGCGAGACGTGGGCGGTGCCCAGCACCACGTATTCCACGCCGTCGCGCGTCACGTGCTCGATGGGCTGGTCCTGCAGCACGGTGGGAAGGGTGGATTCGGTGTCACTCATGCGTGTGGCGTGCCGGTCGCGGGGAGTCCCCAAGCATGGGGACGCGCCCCTCGCGAAGCAAGTGAGGAGTGCGGCCATGGATGGCTGCCCGTGTGATCTTCGCGATCAGGGATGATCGCAAAAGCAAACCCAAGTGCGGCCAAGGATGGCCGCCCGTTTGACTCTCGCGTTCAAGGACGAACGCGCTAGTCCCGAAAGCGCTTGAGCAGATCGCCATAGGCGTCGATGCGGCGGTCGCGCAGGAACGGCCAGATGCGGCGCACATGCTCGCTGCGCTGCATGTCGATCTCGGCGAGCAGCAACTCGCGCCCGTCGGTACCGGCCTGGGCGAGGAACTCGCCCTGCGGTCCGGCCACGAAGCTGGTGCCCCAGAACCGGATGCCGGCACCGGCGCCGCTGGGATCGGCCTCGAAGCCGGTGCGGTTGCAGGCCAGCAACGGCAGGCCGTTCGCCACTGCGTGCCCGCGCTGCACGGTGATCCAGGCCTCGCGCTGGCGATCCTTCTCGGCCTGCGCGTCGTTCGGGTCCCAGCCGATCGCGGTGGGGTAGAGCAGCAGTTCCGCGCCGGCCAGCGCCATCAGGCGGGCGGCTTCCGGATACCACTGGTCCCAGCACACCAGCACGCCGAGGCGACCCACCGAGGTGTCGATCGGCTCGAAACCCAGGTCGCCCGGCGTGAAGTAGAACTTCTCGTAGAACGCGGGATCGTCGGGGATGTGCATCTTGCGGTACTTGCCCGCGATCGCGGCGGAACGGTCGAACACCACCGCGGTGTTGTGGTACAGCCCGGCCGCGCGCTTCTCGAACAGCGAGGCCACCACCACCAGCTTCAGCTCCTCGGCCAGCTTGCCGATGCGCGCGGTACTGGGGCCGGGAATGCTCTCGGCCAGGTCGAACAGGTCGACCGATTCGTGCTGGCAGAAATACGGGCCGTTGTGCAGCTCCTGCAGCAGCACCAGTTCGGCGCCGGCCTTGGCGGCCTCGCGCAGGCCGGCCTCGATCGCGTCGAGGTTGGCGTCGCGGTTGCCGCGGTCGGTTTCCTGCAACAGGGCGGCTTTCAGGATCTTGCGGGTCATGGGCGATTCGGCGTGAGGGTTTGCTCGCCTAGTGTAACAAGGGCGGCCATCGGGACCGTCGCGACACGCTTCCGCTACTCTGGATCACGGCGATGCTTGCGCAGCAATGCTTCCCTGACGGAGATGGCCGATGGGCAATGCCGACGGACGCACGATCCGATGCTGCAGCATCGGTGGCGGGGGTGTCGCATGAACGTCGTCACCACCTGGCTGTTGTGCAAGTACGAACGCTGGAAGCAGGACACGTTGAGCCAGAGCGATTTCCGCCCCAGCGTCAGCATCCTCAAGCTTTCGCTGATGGCGGTGTTCGTGGGCGTCATGGCGGCGTTCGTCGCGTACGTGCTGTACCGGATGATCGGCCTGGTCACCAACCTGGCGTTCCGCCAGCAATTCTCCTTTGCGTTCGTCGCGCCGGGCCTGCATGCGTCGGTCTGGGCGATCGTGCTGGCGCCGCTGGCGGGCGGCCTGCTGGTGGGGCTGATGGCGCGTTACGGCAGCGACCGCATCCGCGGCCACGGGATTCCCGAAGCGCTGGAGGCGATCCTGTTCCGCAAGAGCAAGATGATGGTGAAGGTGGCGATCCTGAAGCCGCTGTCGGCGGCGATCGCGATCGGCACCGGCGGCCCGTTCGGCGCCGAGGGGCCGATCATCATGACCGGCGGCGCGATGGGCTCGCTGTTCGGCCAGATGTTCTACCTCACCTCGATGGAGCGTCGCACCCTGCTGGTGGCCGGCGCCTGCGCGGGCATGGCGGCCACCTTCGGCACGCCGATCGCGGCGACCCTGCTGGCGGTGGAACTGCTGCTGTTCGAGCTGCGCCCGCGCAGCACGATTCCGGTGGCGATCGCCTGCTTCGTGGCCGACGCGCTGCGCATGTGGCTGCTCGGCCCCGGCGCGCTGTTCCCGCTCGCGACGACGTTCGAGGTGGGCCTGCCGACGTTCGGGCTGGCCGCGGTCTGCGGCTTCCTCGCCGGCCTGCTGGCCACGCTGCTCACCGCGCTGGTGTATCGCGTGGAGGACGCGTTCCACAAGCTGCCGGTGCACTGGATGTGGTGGCCGCTGATCGGCGCGGTGGCGGTGAGCGTCGGCGGCGTGATCGACCCGCAGACGCTGGGCGTGGGCTATGACGTGATCGACCGGTTGCTGACCGGCCAGCTGGCGGGCACGGCGATCCTGGTGTTCATGCTGGTGAAGTCGCTGATGTGGGTGATCTACCTGGGCTCGGGCACCTCCGGCGGCGTGCTGGCGCCGCTGCTGTCGCTGGGCGCGGGCCTGGGTGGGCTGGAGGCGATGGTGTTTCCCGGCCCCGATCCGCTGCTGTGGCCGCTGCTCAGCATGGGCGCGATGCTGGCGGGCGTGATGCGCCTGCCGTTCACCTCGATCATGTTCGCGCTGGAGCTCACCCACAACGCCAGCGCGCTGCCGGTGCTGCTGGTGTCCTGCACCACGGCGTACGGCGTCAGCGTGTTCCTGATGAAGCGCTCGATCCTCACCGAGAAGATCGCGCGGCGCGGCCTGGACATCTTCCGCGAATACACGGTGGACCGGCTCGAACACACGGCGGTGCGCGAGGTGATGACCACCGCGATCGTCACCGTGCCCGGCGAGCTCAGCGTGCGCGAACTGGCCGAGCGCTATTTCGGCGCCGACCAGCAATACCGCGCGTTCCCGGTGGTGGATGCCGACGGCGGCCTGCTCAACGTGGTGAACCGGCAGGACGTGCAGCGCTGGCTGAAGGAGGATCCCTCGGGCAGCGCAAGGCTGGCCGACGTGGTGGGCAGGGAACCGGTGGTCGCCTTGCCCGACGAGAGCTGTCAGAGCGTGGCCGTGCGTGCCGCCGTGGAGAAACTGGAACGCATCCCGGTGGTGGGTCCGGACCGCCGCACGCTGCTGGGCATGGTCACCCGCTACGACCTGCTCAAGCCCTACACGCACTACCACAACGAGGAAAAGGTGCGCGAACGTTTCTTCGGCAACGGCAAGTCCGCGGCGAACGGCGACGACGGCCGTTGAGGTTCACACCAGCCCGGCCGGCAGCTGCATGGTGATGCAGTGCAGGCTGCCGTTCTGCCAGATCAGCGGGCGGCAGGGCACTTGCACCACGGTGCGACCGGGATGCGCGCTGCCGATGATGCGCGCGGCTGCATCGTCGGCCGCGTCGCCGTAGGCGGGCACCAGCACGGCGCCATCGACGATCAGGTAGTTCGCGTAGGAGGCGGCGAGCCGGCGACCCTCGTCGATGATGGGCTGCGCCCACGGCAACGGGTGCAGCGTGTACGGACGACCGTCGACGGTACGCAATGTGGCCAGTTCCACACCCATGCGCGCGAGTTCGTCGTGGTGCTTGTCGCTGGCGTCGTCGCAGGCCTGGTACACGATGTGCCCGCCCGGCGCGAAGCGGGCGAGGGTGTCGATGTGCGCGTCGGTGTCGTCGCCTTCCAGATAGCCGTGGTCCAGCCACAGGATGCGGCTGGCGTGCAGGCTGTCGCGCAGGATCGCGCTCATCGCCTCGCGACTCTGCTCCGGGTGACGCTGGTGGAGGCATTTCCAGGTGGTGAGCACGGTACCCGCGCCATCGCTCTCGATGCCGCCGCCTTCCAGCGCCCAGTCGATGCGCCGGTGCGAAGCCTCGCCGAACACGCCGGCGGCGACCAGGCCCGCGATCAGCGCGTCGTCCTGCTCGGCGCCGAACTTGCCGCCCCAGCCGGTGAAGCGGAAGTCGGCGAGCTGGAAGCGGCCGTCGCCGTCCTGCAGGGTGATCGGGCCGGAGTCGCGCAGCCAAGTGTCGTCGTAGGGCAGTTCGACGAAGCGGATGCGCATCAGGTCGACGCCCGCCTCGCGCAACAATGCTTCGGCGTGGGCGTGCACGTCGGCGTCGGCGACCACCACGACCAGTCGCTGGAAGCGCGTCACCGCCGCGGCCAGTGCCACGTAGGTGGTTTCCACCTCGGCCAGGCGCTCGGCCCAGTCCGTGCCGGCATGCGGCCAGGCGATCAGCACCGCGGCTTGCGGTTCCCATTCGGCGGGCAGGCGCCAGCGGGGTTCGGTCATGGCGAAACTCTCGTGCATTTCGGATCGATGCCGGCATGGCATCGGGCCGCGAAGTTTACGAGAGTACGGCCGCTGGCGCACAAAAGAACGCGCCCCGCGTCATCGCGGGGCGCGTCATATTCGGGTAGATCAGTTCGCCGTGGCGGGGTTGGTGTTGTTGCCGGCCGGGGTATTCAGCACGGCATGGATCACGTGCTCGTGCTCGAAGTACACGATGAAGTCCGAATACTCCCAGCGGTTGATGACCGGGTGCTTCCTGGTATCACCGCCGCGCGGCGAGAGCTTGCGCTGCGGCGCGCCGTACTTCTTCTCGACCTGGGCCATGCTCATGCCGCGCGTGGGCAGGTTCATGCCCTTCTCCTGCTGCACGCGATGGATCAGCAGGTTGTCGGCATGGACGGGCTGCGGCACGGCAAGGCTGCCTGCGCCGAAAGCGATGGCTGCCAGCAAGGGCAGGCTGTAGCGATGCTTGAACATGGTCCCCTCTCCGCGCAAGGCGATGCTGCGCCGTTGTAGCAGAACTGTTTGCGACTATCCACGGGCTGTTGCGGCGGGTGTGACCGCCATAGCCGTTATCATGGGCGACCAAGTCGCCCGATTGAAGTGTCCCGATGATCGCGTTCCGCCATTTTGCCCTGCGCCGCGGCAGCCGCCTGCTGCTGTCCGACATCGACCTGGTGATCCAGGGCGGCTGGCGGCTGGGCGTGATCGGCCGCAACGGCTGCGGCAAGTCCAGCCTGTTCGCGGCGCTGCAGGGTCAGGTCGAGGCCGACGCCGGCGACATCGGCCTGCCGGCGAAGCTGCGCCTGGCCTCGGTGGCGCAGGAGACGCCCGCGCTGCCCGACCCCGCGATCGACTACGTGCTGGGCGGCGACGTGGAACTCGCCGCCGCGTTGCGCGACGAGCTGGACGCCGACGCGCGCGGCGACACCGAGGCGATGGCGCGCGCCCACCACCGCATCGAGGAGCTGCACGGCTACGACGCCCGCGCCCGCGCCGGCCGCCTGCTGCACGGCCTCGGTTTCGCGCCGGAGACGCACGAGCGCGCGGTGAAGGAGTTCTCCGGCGGCTGGCGTGTGCGCCTGAACCTGGCGCGCGCGCTGATGGCGCCGTCCGAACTGCTGCTGCTCGACGAGCCCACCAATCATCTCGACCTCGACGCCGTGCTGTGGCTGGAGGAATGGCTGCGCCGCTACCAGGGCACCTTGCTGATCATCTCGCACGACCGCGAATTCCTCGACGGCGTGATCGACCACACCTTGCACCTGGTCGATGGCGGCGCGCGGCTCTACACCGGCAACTACAGCGCGTTCGAGCGCCTGCGCGCCGAGCAGTTGCGCCAGCAGCAGATCGCCCACGAGCGCGAGCAGGCCGAGCGCGCCCACCTGCAGAGCTTCATCGACCGCTTCAAGGCCAAGGCCAGCAAGGCCAAGCAGGCGCAATCGCGCATGAAGCGGCTGGAGAAGATGGCCGGCACCGAGGCGGTGCGCGCCGAGCGTGCGTTCCATTTCCAGTTCGCCAGGCCCGATCGCGTGCCCGACTCCATGCTGCAGCTGGAAGAGGTGGTGGCCGGCTATCCGGCCGGCACCCGCGAGGAGGGCGACGACCATCTGCCCGGCCACGAGACTGCCAGCCGCGAAGCCACGATCATCCTGCGCGACGTGCGTTTCCGTCTCGAAGCCGGCGAACGCATCGGCCTGCTCGGCCCGAACGGCGCGGGCAAATCCACCCTGGTAAAGACCCTGGTCGGCGAACTCGCACCCATGGGCGGCGAGCGCAAGGCGCACAAGGACCTGAAAATCGGCTACTTCGCCCAGCACACGGTGGAAAGCCTGCACGCCGGGCGTAGCCCTTACGACCATCTGCAGGACAAGGCGCCGAACGTGGCTGCGCAGGTGCTGCGCGACTTCCTCGGCACCTGGAACTTCGCCGGCGACCGCGCGTTCGAGTCGGTGGACGGTTTCTCCGGCGGCGAGCGCGCACGGTTGGCGCTGGCGCTGATCGCCTGGGACAAGCCGAACCTGCTGCTGCTCGACGAGCCCACCAACCACCTCGACCTCGACATGCGCGAGGCGCTGGCCGACGCGCTGGCCGACTTCGATGGCGCGCTGGTGCTGGTCTCGCACGATCGCCACCTGCTGGGCATGGTCAGCGACAGCTTCTGGCGCGTGGCCGACGGCGTGGTCGAGCCGTTCGACGGCGACCTCGACGACTACGCGCGCTGGCTGCGCTCGCGTGGCGCGGCGAACAAAAAGGCCGCCAAATCGAAGGCGGAGGCGAAACCGGTGGCTCCGGTCGAGTCGCCCGAGGAACGCCGTCGCACCGCGGCCGCTCAGCGCGAGAACGAAAAAAACTCACGCCAGCGCGTGAAGAAGATCGAGACGCGCGTGGCCACGATCGAAGCCGAATTGGCTGCGCTGGAGGCGAAGCTGGCCGACCCGGCTACATACAACGGTCCCACCGCTGCGCTGATGAAACTGAGCCAGCAGCAGGCCGAGCTGCGCCGCGAGAAGGAAACGCTGGAGGCGGAGTGGATGGCTTTGTATGAAACCCTGGAAGCCTGAGGGTCGCGCGGATGAGCATGCAAGCGACGCACCTGTGGCTGCCCGCGCTGGATCGCTTCGATGCGGCGCATCCGCTGCGCCGCCTGCTGGCGCGGGCCGATCGCGTCGACGACGGTCCGCGCGAGCGGCTTGCCGTGCTCGCCGCGGCCGGCACCGGCTCGCCGCTGCCGGCCGCGGCGCTGGTGCGCGAACACCTTGCCGGCGATGCAGGCGAAGCTGCGTGGCTCAACGCCGATCCCGCTTGGGTGCAGCCGGACATGAGCGGCGTGCGCCTGATGGCCTGCGGCTCACTGTCGCTGCAGCCGGACGAGGCGCAGGCCTACGCACAGCTGCTGCAACCGGCTTTCGCCGAAGCCGGCCTGCAACTGGAAATCACCGCGCCGAACCACTGGCAACTGCGCCTGCCGCCGGACGTGCCGCTGCCGGATTTCGCCGCGCCGGAACAGGCGTTGGGCGAGGATCTGTACCAGCATCTGCCGCGGGGCGCGGAAGGCCGCCCGTGGCGCGTGCTGCTCAATGAGGTGCAGGTGTTGCTGCATCAACATCCCTTGAACGCCGCCCGCCAAGCGCGTGGCCTGCCGCCGGTCAACAGCGTGTGGTGGTGGGGGGCAGGGCGCTTGCCGTCGACGTTGCACTGCCGATTCGCGGGCGTGGTCGGCAACGACGTCTTGCTGCGTGCACTGGCGGCGCGTGCCGGCGTGCCTGGTCAGGCACGCACGTCATCGACCGTGGCGACCGCACCCGTCGGCTCACTGGTCGATCTGCAGGACGTGCCCGCCGCCGAACTCGGGCGCGACTGGTGGCCAGCCTTGCAAGCGCTGGCGCAACGGCAGCCCTTGCACTTCGTGTTTGCCGGCGGCGAGCGCTGGTCGTGGCGGCCGTGGCATCGCTGGCGCTTCTGGCGCGGGGCGCCGCGTTGAGCGCGCTGGAATTGCGCCGGCGCGAGCCACAGGGCGAGCCATCCGGCTGGGATGCCGCGGTGCATCCGGTGCTGCAACGCATCTACGCGGCGCGCGGCGTGCTGCAGCCCGTGGGTGTCGAGCATCGCCTGCAACGTCTGCTGTCGCCGCAATCGCTGGGCGGGCTGGATGCCGCCACCGATCTGCTGGCCGCGGCGATCCGCGACGACCAGGCCATCCTGATCGCCGGCGATTACGACTGCGACGGCGCCACCGGCGCGGCCGTCGCCGTGCGCGGCCTGCGCCTGCTGGGTGCGAAACGGGTGAGCTACGCGGTGCCGAACCGCTTCGTGCACGGCTACGGCCTCACGCCCGCGCTGGTCGATTCGCTGCAGCCGCGCCCCCAGCTGATCGTCACCGTGGACAACGGCGTGGCCAGCGTGGCCGGTGTGGCGCGGGCGCACGAGCTGGGCATGCGGGTAATCGTCACCGACCATCATCTGCCGGGCGAGCGCTTGCCGGACTGCGATGCGATGGTGAACCCGAATCTCGTCGGCGACGGTTTTCCCAGCAAGGCCCTCGCCGGTGTGGGCGTGATGTTCTACCTGTTGCTGGCTTTGCGCGCCAAGTTGCGCGGTCAGGGGTTTTTCTCGTGCGATCCTCCTGATCGCGAAGATCAAGAAGCGGCCATCCATGGCCGCACTCTTCAAAAGGGCGAGCCCGATCTCTCGGTTCTGCTCGACCTGGTGGCGCTGGGCACCGTCGCGGATCTGGTGCCATTGGATTTCAACAACCGCGTGCTGGCGGCGGCGGGCATCAAGCGCATCCGCAGCGGTCGCGCCTGCGCCGGCATCAACGCCTTGCTGGAGTGCGCCAAGCGCAGCGCAGCTACGCTGTGCGCCAGCGATCTGGGCTATTCGGTAGGCCCGCGTTTGAATGCGGCAGGGCGGCTGGAGGACATGCATATCGGCATCGAGTGCCTGCTCACCGACGATGCGGCGACCGCGCGCCGGCTGGCTGGCGAACTCGATGCCATCAACCGTACGCGCCGTGAGCTGCAGGCCGACATGGTGGCCGAGGCCGAGGCGATGACGGCCGGCCTCACCGATATCGCCGCGATTGGCGTGGCGCTGTACGAGCCATCCTGGCATGCCGGCGTGGTCGGCCTGGTGGCTTCCAAACTCAAGGAACGCCTGCACCGTCCCGCCGTCGCATTCGCTCCGGCCAGCGAGGACGATGCCGATCACTTGCGCGGTTCCGGTCGCTCCATTCCCGGCTTCCACCTGCGCGATGCGCTGGCGACGATCGACGCGCGCCAGCCCGGCCTGATCGAACGCTTCGGCGGCCACGCGATGGCGGCGGGACTGAGCCTGCGCGCCGTCGATTTTCCACGTTTCGCCGCGGCCTTCGATGCAGTTGCGCGCGAGCTGATCGCGCCGGAGCGGCTGCAGGCCGCGCTGTATACCGACGGCGAACTTCCCGCGGGCAGTCTGTCGCTGGAACTGGCGCTGCAGCTGCGCGCCGCCGGCCCCTGGGGCCAGGCCTTCCCCGAGCCGCTGTTCGACAATCTGTTCGAATGCGCGGGCTGGAAGCCCATGGGCGAGGGCCACTGGCGGCTCAGCCTGCGCGACCCGCGCGACGGCAGCGTGCACGACGCGGTGATGTTCAACGTCGACAGCGCCGCGCCGCCGACGCGCCTGCGCGCCGCCTACGAGCTCGTCGTCAACGACTGGCAGGGCCGCGAGTCGCCGCGCCTGCTGCTGCGCCACGTCGAACCGGCCTAAGAGCCAGTTCAATATCTCCGCGTGGTCCGCGCCGGGAGCTGTTTGCGCGCAGGCCAAGGAAGAACGAAGGAGTGGACGTCCGTCCACGACTGAGTGATGACGCCGGCATGTGGGCAAACAGACCCGGCCCTTCGGGTTGCCTTGCCGTGGCCGCCATGCGGCAGCGCGCGGCTTGACCTGCCGGCCAGGCAGGCGCTGCGCCACGCACTACCACCTGACGACCACGGCAAGGCAACGCGGACTACGCGGAGATATTGAACAGGCTCTAATGGCAAGGCCCGGCATCAGGCCGGGCCTTGCGCGAAAACGACTGGCGAACCGGCCTGCTACTGCTTCTGCGCGGTGGAGGTGGTGGTGATGTCGTTGTGCATGTCGTGACTGACGGTCTTCATGCTCTTGCCGTCGGCAGAAACGGTCATCGTGCTGGTGCTGAGCACCTTGCCGCCGCGCTCGTAGGTCTCGCGCAGGCTGTTCGGACCCAGCTTCTTCACGCTCACGGTGTCGTTGGCACCCATGCTGGTCTGGTACGGCACGGCCGGACCGTCGATTTTCGCGGCATAGGAGTCGCCGGTAGGGGTGCTGAGGCTCACGTCGCTGCCGTCCACTTTGTAGGTGTAGGCGAGGCCGTTGTCGGAAACGTTGTCGATGTTCTTCATCTTCCACGAGCCGGCCAGCAGGTGCGATCCCGTCGGCGCCTTGGCCACCTTGACCAGGCCGGCCTTGCCGGTCACCGGCGTACTGCCGCTGTCGTTGGTCATTTCCTCGGTGGCGCTCTTGCCGTCCGCTGATCCCGTGACGGTCAGCGTCTCGACGACCTTGCCGGCCTTCTTCAGGGTTTGCTCGATGGTGTGGTCGTCCACGATCTTCACCGCGACGGTATCGAAGCCCGGATGGCCAGTCACCGGGTGATCCTCGCCGTCGGTCTTCACGGTGTAGGCCGGGTTGCTGCAGGAGCAGCTGAACATGCCGCCCTTGAGCGTGATGACGATGGGCTTGCCCGTGTCATGGATCGAACTTGGGTCGGTCTTCCAGGTGCCGTTGAACGCGCTTTGCGCCAGCGCCATGGCAGGTATCAGCAGCGCGAACGCGGAAACCGCACAAAGCAGTTTTTTCATGGCAGTGCTCCGGATGAATTGAATGGAGTCCCCCTATCCGGGTGTGTGCACCGGATTGCATTGACTCTCCGCGCCGTCGCGTTATCGGCGTGTGCAAGCCACATGAAGGCTGTCGGCCTTGCGCGGCGTTCACGGTACAGGCGCCAAACTGGCCGCCTGCCCGCCACGGAGATTGCCATGCTCGAACAGATCGAAGGATTGCCGCCCGGCACGCTGGGCTTTCGCGCGCATGGCCAGGTGACCGCCGCCGATTACGAGCAGGTGCTGGTACCGGACGTGGAGGCGGTGTTCGCGCTGAACCGCAAGCTGCGCATGTTGTTCGTGGTGGCGCCGGATTTCACCGGCTTCGACGTCGGCGCGATGTGGGACGACTTCATGCTCGGCATCCGTCACATCAGCGGCTGGGATCGCGTGGCGCTGGTGACCGACGTGCCGTGGCTGCGCACCGCGACCAAGGCGACGCGCTTCCTGGTGCCGGCCGATTTCCGCCTGTTCGCGCTGGCCGAACTGGAGCCGGCGGCGCGCTGGATCGCCGAGCCCGTGGACGGTTGAGCGTATGGACGGCCGAACCGCGTCATGCGAAATCGTCACTTGCGTTGCGCCGCAACATCTGGTCTAGTCGGCACATGACCTCGATGACCGCCCAGTTCCCGAACGCCACCGCGCCTGCCGCGCGTAGCTTCGTGGCGGCCGTCAACAACAATCGCGCGAACAATAACGCCAACCGTTGGCGGGCCCGCGCGTAGCTGCAAGTTTCCACGAAAGATACGCGACGAAGGCCCGCCACAAGCGGGCCTTCGTCGTTTTGGCGTGTGTGATTTTTTACGCGCATCCATCCGCGCAGAGCAAACCCGGCCATCCATGGCCGTGCGTCAACCACTGCGTGGCTCCATCCACGCAAAGAAAACCGGCCATCCATGGCCGACTTTCAAATAGAGCTTTCATTACCAGCAAACGAGGAACGTCCACCATGTGCTCGATATTCGGAATGTTCGACCTGCAACCGGGCGATGACCTCGCTGCCTTGCGCCGGCAGGCGCTGGAGTTGTCGCAGCGGCAGCGCCACCGCGGTCCCGACTGGAGCGGGGTGTTCGTGGATGCGGGGGTGATCCTGGTGCACGAACGCCTGGCCATCGTCGACCCGGCCTCGGGCGCGCAGCCGCTGCGCTCGCGCGACGGCGCACTGGCGCTGGCGGTGAACGGCGAGATCTACAACCACCAGGCGTTGCGCGGGGCCAGTAGCTACGAATTCACGACGGGCTCGGACTGCGAGGTGATCAACGCGCTGTACCACGAGCATGGTGCGGCCGCATTCATCGAGCATGGCCTGACCAAGCTCAACGGCATCTTCGCCTTCGCGCTGTGGGACGGCGCGACGCAGCGCTACCTGATCGCGCGCGACCCGATCGGCGTGTGTCCGCTGTACTGGGGCCACGACGCGCAAGGTCGCCTGTGCGTGGCCTCGGAGATGAAGGCGCTGACCGGTGTGTGCGCGGACGTGGCGGCGTTCCCGCCCGGCCATGTCTACGACAGTGCCACGGGCGAGCTGCGCAGCTACTACGCCAGGCCGTGGCGCGACTATGCGGCGACGCAGGGCCATGCGCCGGCGCCGGGCGAACTGCGCCACGCCTTCGAGCAGGCGGTGCACCGCCAGCTGATGACCGACGTGCCCTACGGCGTGCTGCTTTCGGGTGGCCTCGATTCCTCGCTGGTCGCCGCCTGCGCCGCGAAGTTCGCCCGCGAGCGCATCGAGGACGGTGACCGCAGCGAGGCCTGGTGGCCGCGCCTGCATTCCTTCGCGATCGGCCTGGACGGTTCGCCCGACCTCGCCGCCGCGCAGATCGCCGCCGACGCGTTGGGCACGGTGCACCACGGCTTCGTCTACACCTTCTGGGAAGGCCTGGACGCGGTGCCCGAGGTGATCCGCCACCTGGAAACCTACGACGTCACCACCATCCGCGCCGCCACGCCGATGTACCTGCTGGCCCGCCGCATCAAGGCGATGGGCGTGAAGATGGTGCTGTCGGGCGAAGGCTCGGACGAGCTCTTCGGCGGCTACCTGTACTTCCACAAGGCGCCCTCGGCCGAGGCCTTCCACGAGGAAACCGTGCGCAAGCTCGACGCGCTGCACAGCTACGACTGCCTGCGCGCGAACAAGGCGATGATGGCCTGGGGCGTGGAAGCGCGCGTGCCGTTTCTCGATCTCGAGTTCATCGACGTGGCGATGGGCATGGATGCCGCGCACAAGATGGCGGGGCAGGGCAAGATCGAGAAGCACGTGCTGCGCGCAGCCTTCGAGGGTGCACTGCCCAAGGAGATCCTGTGGCGGCAGAAGGAGCAGTTCAGCGACGGCGTGGGCTACGGCTGGATCGACGGCCTGAAGGCGCACGCGGAACAGATGGTGAGCGACCGCGAGTTCGCCGCCGCAGCCGCGCGCTTCCCGTTCAACACGCCGGCCACCAAGGAGGCGTATTTCTACCGGCGCATCTTCGAGCAGTTCTATCCGGGCGAGGCTTGCGCCGCCACCGTGCCGGGCGGCAAGTCGATCGCCTGCTCTTCGCCGGCGGCGCTGGCGTGGGATCCGGCGTTCGCGGCGATGGCCGATCCTTCCGGCCGTGCCGTGCGCGGGGTGCACCAGCAGGCAGTGGCCTGATGCAAGTGTCTCTGGAACCGATGGGCGGCCAGCTCAGCGCTTGCGGGCCAGCGTGAGGCCGTCGCCGACCGGCAGCATGGACAGGTCGATGCGCTCGTCGCCGTGCAGGCGTTCGTTGAGCGCCTGCAGCGCACGGGTGTCCTCGTCCCGCGCCGGCCGCGCCACTGCGCCGCTCCACAGCACGTTGTCGATCGCGATCAGGCCGCCGGGGCGCAGCAGTTGCAGGCAGCGCTCGACATAGCTGGCGTAGCCGGTCTTGTCGGCGTCGATGAAGGCGAAGTCGTAGCGCCCGGCCGCGCCCGCGGCCAGTTCCGCGTCCAGCGTTTCCAGTGCCGGCGCCAGCCGCAGGTCGATCTTGTGCGCCACGCCGGCGCGCTCCCAGTATGGCCGGCCGATGCGGGTGTATTCCTCGCTGATGTCGCAGGCGAGGATGCGGCCGTCGGCGGGCAGGGCGAGCGCCACCGACAGTGCGCTGTAGCCCGTGAACACGCCGATCTCGAGCGTGCGGCGCGCGCCGAGCAGCTTCACCAGCAAGGCCATGAACTGGCCCTGCTCCGGCGAGATCTGCATGCCGGCACGGGGATGGCTGCGCGTGGCTTCGCGCAGGGCGATCTGCTCCCGATGCTCGCGCAGCGAGTGCGTGAGCAGGTACTCGTACAGCGTGTCGTCGAGGTTCAGGCTGCGATTGGACATGGCGGCGCTCCGACCAGCGGTACCGGACGTTCATGGTAGCGCCGGCGGCGCGCCCGGCCACCGTCCGGCGTCTGTCGCAGTGCGGCAATTTTGCTACCATGGCGAGCCATTCGCACGACACAACCATCCATGATCGAGACCAATCCGATCCTCGCGCAGATCGCGGACCTCACGGCCCGCGTCGAGTCGCTTAGGGGGTATCTTTGACTACGCCACCAAGCGTGAGCGCCTCGAAGAAGTAAGCCGCGAGCTGGAAAGCCCCACGATCTGGGACAACCCGCCGCACGCACAGGAGTTGGGCCGCGAGCGCGCCCGGCTGGACACCATCGTCAGCGGCATCGACCACCTTTCCGCCGGCCTCGCCGACGCGAAGGAACTGCTGGACATGGCGATCGAAGCCGGCGACGACGACACCGCACAGTCGGTGATCGACGACCTCGCCAAGCTCGAGGCGCAGGTGGGCAAGCTGGAATTCCAGCGCATGTTCTCCGGCAAGATGGATGCGACCAACGCCTTCGTCGACATCCAGGCCGGCGCCGGCGGCACCGAGGCGCAGGACTGGGCCGAGATACTGCTGCGCATGTACCTGCGCTGGGCCGAGTCGCGCGGCTGGAAGACCGAGCTGCTGGAAGTCTCCGGCGGCGAAGTGGCGGGCATCAAGTCGGCCACCTTTCGCGTCGAGGGCGACTACGCCTACGGCTGGCTGAAGACCGAGATCGGCGTGCACCGCCTGGTGCGCAAGTCGCCGTTCGATTCGGACAACCGCCGCCACACCAGCTTCACCAGCGTGTTCGTGTCGCCGGAAGTCGACGACGACATCGACATCGAGATCAACCCGGCCGACCTCAAGACCGACGTGTATCGCTCTTCGGGCGCCGGCGGCCAGCACGTGAACAAGACCGAATCCGCGGTGCGCATCACCCACGTGCCCAGCGGCGTGGTGGTGGCCTGCCAGACCGAGCGCAGCCAGCACGCGAACCGCGACCGCGCGATGAAGATGCTGGCGGCGAAGCTGTACGAGCTGGAGATACAGAAGCGCAACGCCGAGAAGGACGCGCTGGAAGCCACCAAGTCCGACATCGGCTGGGGCAGCCAGATCCGCAACTACGTGCTCGACCAGAGCCGCATCAAGGACCTGCGCACCGGCGTGGAGCGTTCCGACACGCAGAAGGTGCTGGACGGCGACCTCGACGAGTTCATCGAGGCCAGCCTGAAATCCGGCCTCGATGCGGGCGCCAAGCGCATCGATGCGTGATGGGCGGAATCGCGGCTGAAGCCGCTCCTGCAGTGCCTCGACCTGTGTAGGAGCGGCTTCAGCCGCGACCCGTAGAATCGTCCCGGAGTCCCATGACTGACGAGGTGGCCCGCATGAACCGCAAGACGATCTGCAGCATCGTGTTCTCCTGTGCCGCGCTGGCGGCGTTCGGCGCGGCCGCGCAGTCGCAGCAGGGCGGCGGCATCAAGCAGGACGCGAAGGCCGTCGGCCACGGTGTCGCCAACGGCGCGCGCGACGTCGGCCACGCCACCCGCGACGTGACGAAGAAGATCGGCCACGGCGCCAAGGAAGCCGGCACCGGCATCGGCCACGGCGCGAAGAAGGCCGGCGTCGCCGTCGGCCATGGCGCGAAAGAAGGCTGGGACGCCACCAAGCACGCGGTCAAGCACGTATTCGGCAAGGACGATTGACGCGCGACAGCGCCCTCCCGGCATTCATCCGGGAGGGCGCGTCACCTCAGGGTTGCGTCGACAGGTCGGGGCGAATGACGAAGATCGTCGTGTCCCCGCCTTCGAACGAGTTGCCGAACTGCTTCAGCGTCGCATCGGCGCCGTCCGGCCCCAGTGCCTTCGCCAGCACCTGGTGCAGCGAGGGATCCGGATCGGCCATCTCGGCATAGTTCTTCATCGGAATGACGATGCGCAGGCTGTTGGCGCCGCCGATCAGCCAGGCCAGCCGATACGGATACGGCCATTTTGCGGCCGTGATGGCCTTCTGGATCTTGTCCACCGCCGCCATCATCTCGCCGCGCGATCCGGGCTTGAGCTGTCGCGTGGTTACCATGAAATACTTGTCGTCCTTGATGTCCCCCATCCGGCTGTGCGCGGCGTCGGTCTCCTCGAAGAAGTGCTCCACCCGTGCGACGTGCGGCGCGACCTGCTGCTCGTAGGCGTCGCCGGCCTTCGCCTTGGCGGCCCAGGCGTGCTCGGTGTCGAAATCCTTCCACTGGTGGCCTTCGGAACGAACCACGTAGTAGGTGAGGTCGGTGCCGGCGATCGGCTGGTAGGTCGACCACTCGAACGGTTCGCCGGCTTTCTTGCGCCACGCGGCATGCGTCTTGATCGCCGCCTCCAGCTGCTTTTCCTGTCCGGGCTTGGGCCACAGCACCCAGCGGTCGGCAATGTTCCCCATGGCGGGCCCGGCCGCCGCCTTGTCGGCGGCAACGGCCGCCACCCCCGGCAACAGCAGAAACGCCAGCATCAGCATCGCAATCAACGTCGAACGACGATCGCGGACATTCATGGCACGTCCTCCCCGGACAGGTATCGCGTGGATCCCGTCGTTGGCGCCCCTTCCGCCAATGGCGGGATGCGCAGTCTAGGCTCCGGAATTGCGATGCGGTAGAGCGCGCGGCATGGCCTCTGTGGGCTACACTGCGGGTTTTTCCATCGCATGATCGGGCGTGGATTCGCTTACGCGATGACGCACGACACCCACCCATCACGGACACGACGATGACGGCAAACACCGATCCCGCCGGAGCGGTCGACGCGACCCCCGGCACTGCCCAACCCGTCGACGAGAACAAGCCGGACGTCAACCGGCTTGTCGCAGAGCGCCGCGAGAAACTCGGCGCGCTGCGCGGGCAGGGCATCGCCTTCCCCAACGACTTCCGCATCGACAGCTTCGTCGGCGACCTGCAGGCCGAGTACGCCGACAAGGACCAGTTCCCCGCCGAGGCCATCGAGGCGCTGGCGCGCCGGGTGAAGGTGGCCGGCCGTATCGTGCTGAAGCGCGTGCAGGGCAAGGTCAGCTTCGCGCAGATCCAGGACATGAGCGGCCGCATCCAGCTGTTCATCCACCAGGGCACGGTGGGCGAGGCGACCTACGAGGCGTTCAAGGGCTGGGACATGGGCGACATCGTGGGCGCCGAAGGCGTGCTGATGCGCACCAAGACCGGCGAGCTGTCGGTGAAGGTGGATGCGCTGCGCCTGCTCACCAAGAGCCTGCGCCCGCTGCCGGACAAGCACCACGGCATGGCCGACGTGGAGCAGCGCTACCGCCAGCGCTACGTGGATCTCATCGTCACCGAGGAAGCGCGCCGCACCTTCCAGCAGCGCTCGCGCATCATCGGTTTCATGCGCCAGTGGCTGGAGGCCGCGCCGCGCCGCTTCATGGAGGTGGAAACGCCGATGATGCACGTCATCCCCGGCGGCGCCACGGCCAAGCCCTTCATCACCCACCACAACGCGCTGGACATGGACCTCTACCTGCGCGTGGCGCCGGAGCTGTACCTGAAGCGCCTGGTGGTCGGCGGCTTCGACCGCGTCTACGAGATCAACCGCAACTTCCGCAACGAGGGCGTGTCCACCCGGCACAACCCCGAGTTCACCATGCTGGAGCTGTACCAGGCCTACGCCACCTACACCGAGATCATGGACCTCACCGAGGCCGTGATCCGCGAGACCGCGCAGCAGGTGATCGGCACCACGGCACTCACCTGGGAAGGCGCCAGCATCGACTTGGGCCCGGCGTTTCGCCGCTGGACGATGGAAGATGCGGTGCTGGAGTTGAACCCCGAGATCAAGCGTTCCGAACTGCGCGACCGCGCGGCGATGGCCGCCCACGCGCAGCGCCTCGGCCTCCACGTCAAGGATGGCTACGGCTGGGGCAAGCTGCTGCTGGAGATCTTCGAGAAAACGGTGGAGCACACCTTGATCCAGCCCACCTTCATCACCCAGCATCCGGTCGAGGTGTCGCCGCTGGCGCGCGAGAACGACACGGACAAGGGCATCACCGACCGCTTCGAGCTGTTCGTCAACGGCAAGGAACTGGCGAACGGCTTCTCCGAGTTGAACGACCCGGAAGACCAGGCCGCGCGCTTCAAGGCCCAGGTGGAAGCCAAGGACGCCGGCGACGACGAAGCCATGCATTTCGACGCCGACTACATCCGCGCGCTGGAAGTGGGCCTGCCGCCCACCGGTGGCCTCGGCATCGGCATCGACCGCCTGGTGATGCTGCTCACCGACTCCGCCTCGATCCGCGACGTGCTGCTGTTCCCGTACATGCGGCCCGAGGCCTGAGGTTTGGACTCCCTCTCCCCCAACGGCTTTGCCGTTGGGGGAGAGGGTAGGGTGAGGGGGCGCTTTTTGTCGCGGTGGTGCCTCAAAGCAAAAGCTCACCCATCACCTCAACCCTCTCTGGGGAAAACGCGATGAAATCACGGAACGCGATGGGGCTTGCCTGTCTGCTCTTTCCTTTACATGTCTTTGCCGCTGGTAACCAGGCGGCCGTGTGTCAACGCGGTCATTTTCATTTTTATTTCGGTCCGCTCGCTGCTGCGAAAGGTGACCACACGATCACCTCCATCTGGATGGATGGTGGCGAGAACGACAAGAAATTTGGTCTGGGCCACGTGATGGAGCGGTCGCCGAACGGTGACTTGATGGTGCTAGTGGCCGATCCGAATAAGGACAAACCCAGCCCCGGCCCGGTGATCATCTACACCGCAGGGCTCCGTAAGGCCGTGATGGTGACTAACGGTGACGGTGAGACATCCGTGGCCATCGCTGATTGCACAATCAAGGATGTGCCAAAGTCGAAGCACTAACGTCTTCTCCTCATCAGCCCCTGACAGCCTTTCAGTCGGACGCTGGCATACTCCGCGCACGGAACAGGGAAGGCTAGGGACATGCAGGTCATCGATAAGTGGGTCGAGCGTCACCCGGTGAGCAGCAAAATCCTCGCGTGGTTTGTGGGGATGTTCGCTATCTACGGCGGCTACTGGGCCATTGGTGCGTGGATCGACCACGAATCCAACCCAAACACAGTCGAGGCCCACCTCTACTGCTCATTCGTTGCAGTGGGGCCAGACGGCAAATTCGATCCGGTCAAAGCCAACGAGGAAGTAGCCAAGGCGAAGCACCTGGCCTACGCCCAGGGCGGCACGGAAGCGGTCAAGCAGTCCTATCAGACTTACGTGAAGATCGGCGAGGAATTTCACACTCACGTTGACAAAGGTGACATTGACGATCTGATGCGCCACTACCAAGACGCCTGCAAGGGGCGTTAGGGGGGGGGCACTTATCGCCTTGCACCAGGGATATCGCCAAACCCACAAGGAGTTCGGTAAGGGAGAAGATTCGATGCCCGCCGCCCCGGTCGGTTAAAATCGCCGTTTCACTTGCAACGGAGCCTTGCCCATGTGGTTCGCGATCATCGCCCAGGATCATCCCGGTTCGCTGGACAAGCGCCTCGCGGCCCGCGCCGCGCACCTGGAGCGATTGAACCAGCTGCAGGACGAGGGGCGCCTGCTGCTGGCCGGCCCGTTCCCGGCGATCGAGTCGGAGAACCCCGGACCGGCCGGTTTCACCGGCAGCCTGATCATCGCCGAGTTCCACACGCTGGAACACGCGCAGCGTTGGGCCGACGCCGACCCCTATGTGGCCGCCGGCGTCTACGCCGACGTGAGCGTCAAGCCGTTCCGCAAGACCCTGCCATGAGCGAGGCGATGGTCGGAGAGATCCGCGCACGCCTCGTGGCAGCGTTCTCGCCCAGCGAGCTGGAGGTGGTGGACGAAGGCCACCTGCACGCCGGCCATGCGGGGGAGGGCAAGGGTCACTTCCATGTGCGCATCGTCAGTGCCGCGTTCACCGGCGTGCTGCCGATCCGGCGCCACCGCATGATCTATGCGGTGCTGGACGACCTGATGAACCACGGCATCCATGCGCTGTCGATAGACGCCAAGTAAAAATCAATATTTATCATTGTCTTGTAAAGCATTTCTACAGTGAAACATGACGTAGAAATGCATTGCGGCACCGTCCCGCCTTTGGCACAGTGCCTTGTCGCCCGGTCATCCGGGCGCTTTCCCGAGTTCCCAGCGATGACCGCATGCGCCTGACCACGATCAAACTTGCCGGCTTCAAGTCCTTCGTCGACCCGACCACCTTGCACCTGCCGGCCAACATGACCGGCGTGGTGGGGCCGAACGGCTGCGGCAAGTCCAACATCATCGACGCGATCCGCTGGGTGATGGGCGAGAGCGCGGCCAGCCGCCTGCGCGGCGACTCGCTCACCGACGTGATCTTCTCCGGTTCCACCACGCGCAAGCCGGTGGGGCAGGCCACGGTCGAGCTGATCTTCGACAACGCCGACGGCACGGTGCAGGGCGAATACGGCCAGTACGCCGAGATCTCGGTGAAGCGCCAGGTGACGCGCGACGGGCAGTCCTTCTATTTCCTCAACGGCGCGCGCTGCCGCCGCCGCGACATCACCGACCTGTTCCTCGGCACCGGCCTCGGCCCGCGCAGCTACTCGATCATCGAGCAGGGCATGATCTCGCAGATCATCGAGGCGCACCCGGAGGAGCTGCGCACCCACCTGGAGGAAGCCGCCGGCATCTCCAAGTACAAGGAGCGCCGCAAGGAAACCGAGAGCCGCATCAAGGCCACCCGCGAAAACCTCGACCGCGTGAAGGACGTGCGCGACGAGGTGGACAAGCAGCTCGAACACCTCAACCGCCAGGCGCGCGCCGCCGAGCGCTGGAAGGCCTACAAGGAAGAGCAGACCCGCAAGGAAGCCGAGCTGCGCGCGCTGGAATACCGCGCGCTGAAGGGCCAGCACGATGGTGAGGGCGCCGGGCTGTCCGCCGCCGAGATCGAGATCGAGAAGCAGCTGGCCGGCCAGCGCGAAATCGAGGCGCAGATCGAAGCCATGCGCGAGCGTCACACCGAGGCCGGCGAGCACCTGAGTTCGGTGCAGGCCGAGGTCTACAAGGTCGGTGCCGAGATCGCCCGCGTCGAGCAACAGGTGCGCCACAACCGCGAAACCGCGGATCGCCTGCAACGCGCCCAGGGCGAGGCCGAGCGCGAGCACAACGAGCTGGCCGAGCACATCGCCGGCGACCGCAGCCAGGTCGAAACGCTGCGCATGGCGCTGGCCGAAGGCGAGCCCAAGCTCGAAGCCCTGCAGCAGCTGCAGGACGACACCGCCGAAGCCCAGCGCAGCTCCGAGACGAAACTCGCCGACTGGCAGCAGCGCTGGGACACGCACACCCGCACCGCCGGCGAGTCCAACCGGGCGGCCGAGGTGGAGCGCACCAAGCTCAACTACCTTGATCGCCAGGCCATCGACCTTTCCCGGCGCCGCGAGGCGCTGGAAGCCGAGCAGAAGGCCACCGACCTCGCCGCGCTGGACGCCGCCGCCGAGCAGATGCACCTGGAACACGACACCCAGCGCGAGAAGGTGGAGTCGCTGGGCGGCCTGCTCGACCAGCACAAGACCACCCACGAGAAGGTGCTGGACGAGGAACGCCAGCTGCAGTCCGCGCTCAACGAGGCGCGCTCGCAACTGCAGACCGCGCGCGGCCGGCAGTCCTCGCTGGAAGCGCTGCAACACGCCGCGCTGGGCCAGGAGGAGAACGCCGCCAGCCAATGGTTGGCCCGCCTGGGACTGGACAAGTCGCCACGCCTCGGCGAGGCGCTGCAGGTGGAAGCCGGCTGGGAAACCGCGGTGGAAACCGTGCTGTCCGGCTTCATCGACAGCGTGCTGGTGGACGGCGCGCACGCGCTGGCCGCCGACTTCGGCGCGCTGGAAAACGCCGACGTGGCGCTGCTCGATGCCGCCGAAGGCGGCGCCAACACCGCCGGCACGCTGGCCGCGCACGTGCGCGGCCCGGCGGCAGCCATCGCCATCCTCGGCCACGTGCTGGTCGCCGAGTCGCTGGACGAAGCGCACCAGCGCGTGAGCGGCCTGTCCGCGCTGGCGCCGTACCAGTCGGTGATCACCCGCGGCGGCGAATGGCTGGGCCCGGGCTGGGCGCGCGTGCGCCGCGCGCAAGGCAACCAGGTGGGTGTGCTGGCGCGCGAGCGCGAGATCCGCACGCTTACCGAACAGGTCGCCGCGCTGGAAGCGCGCATCGAGGAATGCACGTCGCAGCTCGACGACTTGCGCACGCGCAAGTTCGAGGCCGAGCGCGCCCGCGACGACACCCAGCGCGAGCTGTACAACGCGCATCGCCGCCAGAGCGAACTGGCCGGCCAGTTGCAGAGCCATCGCGGCAAGCTGGAAACCGCGCGCGCCCGTGGCGAGAAGGTCGCCGGTGAACTGGCCACGCTGATCGAACAGCTGGACGAACTGCAGACGCAGACCCGCGAAGCCCGCGCGCGACTGGATGAGTCAGTCGGCCACATGGGCGACCTGGAAGACCAGCGCCGCGAACTGGAGAACGAACGCCGCGCCCATCTGGAAACCCGCGAGGAAGCGCGCATGAACGCGCGCGAGGCCGCCGACCAGGCGCACGCGCTGGCGCTGTCGCTGGAATCCAAGCGCTCCTCGCTGGCTTCGCTGGAACAGTCGCTGGCGCGCATGGACAGCCAGTTGCGCCAGATCGAGGCGCGCCGCGGCGAGATCGCCGAGCAGCTCGCCGCCGGCTCCGATCCCATCGCCGAACTCGAAGCCGAGCGCCAGACCTACCTCGACCAGCGCCTGCTGGTCGACAAGCAACTGGTGGAAGCGCGCCGTGCGCTGGAGGAATGCGACATCGCGTTCCGCCAGCTGGAACAGCGCCGCCATCTCGCCGAACAAGGCCTGGCCGGCTTGCGCGAAAGCCTGTCCGAGAAGCGGCTCGCCGCGCAGGCATTGCAGCTGCGCGCCGAACAGTTGGCCGAGGCGATCGCCGCCTCCGGGCTGGCACTGGAAACCCTGCTCGCCGAACTCGCCGTGGACGTAGACGCGACGCAGTGGAAGCAGCAGCTGGCCGAACTCGCGCAGAAGATCGTGCGGCTGGAGCCGGTGAACCTTGCCGCGATCCAGGAACACGCCGAGCAGAGCGAGCGCAAGACCTACCTCGACAACCAGATCGCCGACCTCACCAGCGCGATGGAGACGCTGGAAGGCGCGATCAAGAAAATCGACCGCGAGACGCGCGCGCGCTTCAAGGAAACCTTCGACAAGGTCAATGCCGGCGTGCAGGAACTGTTCCCGCGCCTGTTCGGCGGCGGCCACGCCTACCTCGAACTCACCGGCGACGACCTGCTCGACACCGGCGTGGCGATCATGGCGCGCCCGCCCGGCAAGCGTCCGTCCAACATCTCGCTGCTCTCCGGCGGCGAGAAGGCGCTCACCGCGGTGGCGCTGGTGTTCGCGATCTTCAACCTGAACCCCGCGCCGTTCTGCCTGCTCGACGAGGTGGACGCGCCGCTGGACGAGGCGAACGTCGGCCGCTTCTCCGCGATGGTGCGCGAGATGAGCGAGCGGGTGCAGTTCATCTTCATCAGCCACAACAAGGCCACCATGGAAGCGGCCAGCCAGCTGTGCGGCGTGACCATGCGCGAGCCCGGCGTGTCGCGCCTGGTGCAGGTGGACCTCGCCGAAGCGGCTAAACTGGTGGGCACCGCCTGAGCCGTTGCCGGCGCGCTGGCATGCATTGAGGAGCGGGCCCGGACAGTTGCCGGGTCCGCGGATTCGGAAGCCGCCCGCAAGCGGATGCCGAACTACACGAGGAACCGATGATGACGCTGCAACCCGTGCTTGCCCTTGCCTGGAATCCGGCGGTCGGCATACCGCTGTTGATCGTCGGCGTGGTCGTGCTCGCGCTGATCTGGCTGTTCGGCCAGCCGAAGAAGGAGCAGCAGGGCCGGCGGCGCGCGCCGACCGGGCAGGGCGCGCACGGCGGCGAACGCCGCGAGCCCACGCTGGGCGAAGCGGGCGACGAGGATGGGCTTTCCTTCAGCGCCACCGACCATGCGCTGGCCGATGAACCGCTGCCGCAGCAGGGCGAGCTGGACGTCGGCCTGCGCGAGGAACTCGAACGCCTCGGCGCCACGCTTGCCGGCGAGCGCAACGCGCCGCTGTCGCGCGGCAAGCTGGCGGGGCAGGCCGCCTCGATCGTCGATGCGTTGCGCGCGCCGTCATCGTCCCCGTCGGCAACGGTGCCGGCCGCTACGGTGCCTGGCCCGGCGCCGGCCCCTGCGCCGGCCGCGCCCGCACCGCAGACATCCCGCATGCCGCCGCGTTCCGACCTCGGCCGCCGTCCGCCGCAGGTCGCGGTGGAGCGCATCGTCACCCTGTTCGTGATGGCGCGCGAAGGCAGTCACTTCAACGGCTCCGACCTGATCGTGGCGGCCGAGAAGGCCGGCCTCGAATTCGGCGACATGGGCATCTACCACCGTCTCGTCGACGGCAAGCGTGAACTCGGCCCGATCTTCAGCGTCGCCAACATGCTCAAGCCCGGCAGTTTCGACCTGTCCCGGCTCGACGCCATGCGCACCCCCGGCCTCAGCTTCTTCATGACGCTGCCCGCGCCGCTGCCCGCACTCGACGCCTGGGACACCATGCTGCCCACCGCGCAGCGCATGGCGGAACTCCTGGATGGGCAGGTGCTGGACGAGGAGCGCAACGCGCTCGGCCGCCAGCGCATCGCCCACATCCGCGACGAACTGCGCGGCTGGGACCGCGACCACGAAGGTGAGGAAATCCACTTCGGGCGTTGAGCCTGCGGACGGCATCGGTTTCGACAGGGGGCTGCGGGCACGATGGACCAGGCAATCGATTTCCACTCCCAGCCACAGGTGGCTGCCGGGCGGGCCCGCGGCGGGCGCGAAACGCAGCAGGATGCCTTGACCTGCCTGCACGACGCGGCCACGGACGTGCATCTGCTGGTGCTGGCCGACGGCATGGGCGGCGACGGCGCCGGCGAGTTGGCCAGCGAGGGCGTGATCCGCGCGGCTCAGCAACTGTGGGCGCAGGGTCTGTGGCGCGAACAGCCCGGCGCGTTGTTCCTCGAAACGCTGTGCCAGGAGGCCCATGCCGAACTGGTCAGGCGGCGCGAGGGGCTGACGGGCGGGGAACCGCATTCGACCGTGGTCGCCTTGCTGATCCGCGGCAACCAGGCGTACTGGGCCCATGTCGGTGACAGCCGCCTCTATCGCTTCCAGGGGCGGCACTGCCTCAACCGCACCGAGGACCACAGCGTCGCGCAGCTCAAGCTGCAGCGCGGCGAGATCGCGCCGGAACAGCTGGCGAGCGACCCCGACCAGCACAAGCTGCTGCGCGGACTCGGCGGGCCGCAGCCGCCCGAGGTCGAGCACGGTGGCGCGATCCTGCGCGTGGGACAGACCTTCGTGCTGTGCAGCGATGGCGTATGGGAACAATTGTCCACGCCCGAACTGCGCCGGTTGTCGCGTCGCCGCGACCAGGCGGGAGCGTTGCGCGAGGCACTGCAGCTGGCGATCGCACGCGGCGGCGAGCAGGGCGACAATGCCGCGCTGATCCTGATGCGGATCGCGGGCAAGGGCTGGATGCGGCGCTACGGCGAAAGGCTCTGGTCCATGGTGCATCCTGCGGGCGCGGCGGCGCCCGGTGCCGGCGCACCGGCCGCGCAAGGCGACGGCAAGGCATGAACATGGCAGGAATCATCCATCGAAGCCGGCGCATCGCCGGGCCATCCCTGCGCTTCGCCGCCGTGCTGGCCGTGCTCGCCGCCAGCGGCTGCACGCAGGTGAACACGCTCAAGGGCCGGGTCGAGGACCGCCTGAATGGCTCGCCCAGGGTCGCGGTCACCCAGCCATCGACAACGGCGCGCGAGACGACAACCACCCCGACCGAGTCGCTCGGCGCGATCATCAGCGGCGACCTCCAGCGCGGGCACTATGACGAGGGCGAACGCGCGTTGCGGCAATACCTGGCCGTCCATCCGGACGACCGCACGGCACAATCGATGCTGCATCAGCTCACGGTGGACCCCGAGCGGGAACTGGGTGCACGCTCGCGCAGCTACGTGGTGCGCCCGGGCGATTCCTACAGCACGCTGGCGGCCCGCCATCTCGGCGACGCGCAGCGCTTCCTGATACTGGCGCGCTACAACGGCTCGGCCGATCCCTCGCTCCTGCGCACGGGCCAGACGCTGCACCTGCCGCTGGCTTCAGCCCCGGCGAGCGATGCGGCGGTGACCTCCCGTCCGGCGAAGAGCGCACCCGCGGCCGACATGGCCGGTGCAGGGCAGGGGCCGGCGGGCGAGTCGGCCACGGCCAGGGCGCGCCGCCTGCAGCGCGATAGCGTGTCCCTGCTGGAACACGGGCACAAGGACCAGGCGCTGGTGCAGATGGACGAAGCGCTGTCGCTGGACCCCCGCTTGAAGCCCAGCGGCCCCCAGGCCGCCTCCATGCGCCAGCAACTGCTGGCCGCCTATCACCAGCGCGCGATCGTGCTGTACCGCGACCAGAAATTGGACCCCGCGATCGCACTGTGGGATCACGTGCTGGCGATCGACCCGTCCTACGAACCGGCAGTGGTCTACCGCGCCCGCGCGCTCGAGATCAAGCAGCGGCTGAAGCAGTTCTGAAGCGCAACGTTCGGTGCCGGCGTGGCTGCTTCGCACGGGGCGCTTCCGCCGTCCAGGCTATTCGGGCGCGTCCTGTCCGGCGTCCGGCGACTGGATGATGCGCGTTGGCTGCGATGCGTTGTCCGTGGCCACGCGCGGCGCGGTGGACGGCCCGGCCTCGTTTTGCTGGCGTGCCTGCAATGCGCTGTTCATCAGGTTGAAGGCGGCGAACAACTGGCCCAGCTCGTCCCGGCGCACCAGGCGGATGCGGTGGTGGAAGTCGCCGCGGCCGACCCGTAGCAAGGCGTCGCTCAACATCTGCAGCAGGACCAGCGGGCGCCGGAACAGCCAGTAGGCGGCGCCGACCACCGCCACCAGCGTCACCAGCAGCACGGCGAGGATCACCCACAGCGTCATCCGCTGCGCCGCGTGCAGCGGCGCTTCGCTGATGCCCAGGCGCAGGTCGCCCACCAGCTTGGCCTGGTAGCGGATCGGCACGTCGAACAGCAGCATCTCTTCGCCGCCGGCGATCTGGCTGCGGTAACTGTCGATGCCATCCGCGCGGGGCAGGTACTTCTGCCCGGTCGGGATGACCAGCGGCCGGCCGACGTCGGCGGGCTGCGTGCTGGCGACGACCTGGCCCAAGTGGTCGGCGACGGCGAGATAGCGGATCTGGCGGTTTTTCGCGATGTCCTGCACCAGCGCGCGCGTGGCCGCCTGGTCGCCCAGCAGCAGGTTTTCCGAGGCTTCGCCGGCGACGATGCGGCCCAGCGAACTGCCGAAGTCCAGCGCGAGGCCGGTCACCGCGCTGCTCTGCTTGGCGTAGATCACCGCCAGGCCCACCAGCAGCACCAGGCACAACGTGGCGCCCAGTGCGGCGGCCCAGCGCAGGCGCAGCGAGATGATGCGATTGGCGAGCGGCTTCTCGTGCAGGCGCTCGTATTCGCGGCGTGCCTGGCGCAGGTCGTCGACGACTTCGGCACCGCTCTGGTAGCGCGCGTCGGCCGTGGGCGCGAGCAGGGTGCGCACGATGTTCACCAGCATCGATGGCGTGGCCGGATCGAGCGGCTCGATCGCCGGACGCGGCGAGCGCTGTCGTTCGCGGATCAGGCGCGGCACGTCGGCGGTCTCGCGCCATGGCAACTTGCCCGTGATCAGCCAGTGCAGCACCACGCCCAGCGAGAACAGGTCGCTGCGGGCGTCGTCCGGTTCGCCGCGCAGGCGCTCCAGCGCCATGTAGGCCGGCGTGCCGCCGATCGCGTCGCTGGCCGTGCGCGCGCCGCGCCGTTCGGCGATGCCGAAATCGCTGAGCTTGGCGTAATGCCAGCCCTCGGCCAGCATGATGTTCTCGGGCTTGATGTCGTGGTGGATGACGCCCTGGCCATGCGCGTAGTCCAGCGCCGCGGCCATCTGGCTGGCCAGTTCGATCACCATGGGCAGGGGCGGCAAGCCCTCGCTGGCGACGCGGCTTGCCAGCGTCTCGCCGTCGAGGCGCTCCATCGCGATGTAGGTACGGCCGTCCTCGGTTTCGCCGGCATCGAAGATCGTGACGATATTCGGGTGCATCAGGTGCCCGGCTGCGCGCGCTTCGGCGAGGAAGCGCCGCCGGTACGCGGCATCATCGGCCACGTGGCGATGCAGGCACTTGATGGCGACCCGGCGCTGGATGCCGGGATCGTACCCGGCGTACACCACCGCCATCGCGCCTTCGCCGAGCACGCCGTCGATGCGGTAGCGGCCGATGGTCCGCGGCACGGCCGCGGTGGCAGGGACAGTCACACTGGACCCCTCAGAGCAGCCACCAGGCCAGCGCGGCCACCGCGGCGAGCAGAACCAGCCCGATCAGCGCGAACGGCAGCCAACGGGAGCGCGAGGCCCCGGGGTCCCGGGTAAGGAACACGAATTCCGCCTGGCCCAGCCGGATGCGGTCGCCATGCCGCAGCACCGATTCGTGCACGCGCTGGTCGTTCACGAACGTGCCGTTGGTGGACAGCGTGTTCATGATCACGTAATGGCCTTGCTGGTTCATGATCCAGGCATGCGAGGCGGACACGCTGGAATCGCCGATCACGATGTTGTTGTCGCCGCGTCGGCCTATCGTCTGCCGGCCGGGGCGTACCGAAAAGCGCCGGCCGCCGAGTTCGCCACCGACGCCTTCGAGTACCGGCTCGTTGACGCTGGCGCGCCCGGTGGAAACGGGAGTCGCCTCGCTTGCCTGCAAACGCAGTGCTTCGGCGGAAAACAGTCGCGTGCCTTGCGGGCCGGCTGATCGTGGTGGCATCGGTTTGCGGTTGTCCATGGCGCGTCGGAGAGCTGGCAGTTTCGACAATATAGCCAGTCGTCGTGCCGATACTGTCGATATCGTCCGATTCCTGTTGCAAGTTGCTGGCGGCTTGAGCCGCCAGGACGCCGATCTGCGTGACGGCTTCGTACGGGTGGCCGGCCGTGCCGGCCACGAAAAGGCTGCCAACGACCGGCCCGGAAGCCGACAGCCGGCGGAGTTGTCCACCGGCTGTCGGTGCGGCTGCTCAGCGGCCGGGTGCGGTCAGGCGGGCCTGGCGCTGGGCCCACAGCTTGGCCAGGAAGTCCCACGCCATCAGCAGCGCGCCCGCGGCGAACACGACGTCGCCCGGCATGCGCATCCACTGCCAGAACGTGGTGGTGTCGTAGAACGCGAGGCTGCGCGCGTAGGCGTAGCCGTGGGTGTAGACCGCTTCCAGCTGCGGCCAGCCCACCGGATAGAAGTTCATCACGATCCACATCACCACGCCGATGTTGTAGAGCCAGAACGCCCACACGCCGCAGCGGTCGCTCCATGGGCGCTCGCCGTTGAAGTAGCGCAGCACCATGTAGAGCAGGCCGATGGCAAGCAGGCCGAAGGCGCCGAACATCGAGGTGTGCGCGTGGTTGAGCGTGAGGAAGGTGCCGTGCTCGTAGTAGTTCACCAGCGGCGCGTTGAGCGTGCCGCCGCCGAACACGCCGGCGCCCACGAAGTTCCAGAACGCCGCGCCCAGGATGTACAGGTAGGCGAGCTTGTACGGGAAGTCCTGCTTGGCCTTGACGTGCTGGTGCTGGTCGATCGCTTCCAGCGCCAGCAGCACCAGCGGCAGCACCTCGATGAAGGAGAACATGCTGCCCACGCCCACCCACAGGCCGGGCTCGCCGGCCCAGTACAGGTGGTGGCCGGTGCCCAGCACGCCGCCGATCACGATCAGGATCCATTCGAACAGCACCGCGCGCTCGGCCATCTGCCGCGACACCAGCCCCAGCGCCATCAGGAAGTAGCCGGTGACCGAGGCGGCGAACAGCTCGAAGGCCAGTTCCACCCACAGGTGCACCACCCACCAGCGCCAGAAGTCGGTGATCGAGAATGAGGGGTTGGGCGAACCCAGCGGGATCATGCCGAACACGTAGAACAAGGCCACGGTCAGCGTGCTGACCCACACCAGGTGTTCGATGCGGAACAGGCCGTACAGCGAACCGCTCTGCCGGAACAGCGTCCGCAGCGTGGGCAGGAACGCACGCAGCAGCACCACGCACCACACGGTGAGGCCGACGAAGAACAGGATCTGCCAGAAGCGGCCCATCTCCAGGTAGGACAGCCCCTGGTTGCCGAACCAGAACCAGTGCTGGTCGACGATGCCGGCGATGCCGAGGTAGTTGCCGACCAGCGCGCCGGCCACGATGACCACCAGCACCCAGAAGATCAGGTTCACCAGGAAGCGCTGCCCGCGCGGCTCGCTGCGGCCGATGATCGGGGCGAGGAACAGGCCGCCCGCGATCCAGCTCACGCCGATCCACACGATCGGCGCCTGCAGGTGCACGCTGCGCAGGAAGGCGAACGGCAGCCAGCGGTCGATGTCGATGCCGTAGAAGCTGGCGCGCTCGGTGTAGTAGTGCGCCATGATCGAGCCGACCAGGATCTGCACCAGCAGCACGCCGGCCACCACCAGGAAATACTTCCACAACGCCTTCTGGCTGGGCGTGGGCGTGCGGAACTTCTCCAGCACGGGCTCGAAGGTTTCGTTCGGCGCCCTGGGTTCGATCCACAGGCGGAAGATCACCAGGATCGCGCCGATGGCGAAGAACACCATGGTGAACGAGGCCCAGGTCCAGGTGAACGTGGCCGGCGTGGGGCTGTTGCCGACCAGCGGTTCGGACGGCCAGTTGCTGGTCCACGAGTAGTCCTTGCCGGGACGGCGCGCGACCGTGGTCAGCGAGGAGTAGAGCAGGAAGCCGGCGGTCTGCCGCGCGCTCTCCGGATTCAGCGCGCGGGCGCCGGTATAGCCCCTGGTGAAGTCGTCCCGGCGCAGCGATTCGCCGATGCGCTCGCGCAGCGCGACGATGGCCTTGGCCACCGCGTCGGGCAGCACCACCTGCGACTGGCTGAGGTCGATGCCCTGCAGCTCCGCGCGCATGGCGGTGGCGATGCCGGACTGCCGCTCGGCATCGATGGCGGCGAACGGCTGGCCGTAGCGCGCCAGCGCCAGGTTGTCCTGCACCTCCTTCGCCAGTTGCACGAGGTATTCGGCGGTGTAGTCCTCGCCGAACGACGAGCCCATGCCGTACAGGCTGCCGTAGTCCATCAGGTCGGCCTTCTGGAAGCCGGACTTGCCGGCGACGATGTCGGCGTAGGTCAGCACCGGCGTGCCGTCGGCCGTCGCCATCAGCTGCGGGATCGGTGCGGCCTGTTCATAGGTGCTGCGGGTGGCCGCCAGCATGCCGATCGAACAGGCGATGGTGACGGCGACGAGTATCCAGATCAGTACCCGGCTGACGCGATCCTGCGGACCGGCGCGGTCCGCAGCTGGAGTGGGTGAGGCCATGCGAATCTCCTTGGGGCTCATGAGAAGGGGGAAGGCGCGCGGCATGCTAGGTGCGTGGCCGCCGACCCTTCCTGACCTGCGTCAGTCCTGCCCGCATTGGCGCGGTCGCAGCGGCTGCGGCATGTCGACGCACGCGGATCGCGCAGGGCAGGGAAACCGCGGCGGCGCGTGGTGCGGCGCGAAGTCGTCGCAGGCCGGTTTGACGTGCGTCAAAGCTTCCCCGCAAGCCCTTGCGCACACTGCGCCCATGAACCACGCCATCCAGATCCCCGAGTTCGATCCGGCACTGATCGCGCGCTACGACATGGCCGGTCCGCGCTACACCAGCTACCCCACGGCGCCGCAGTTCCGCGGCGACTTCGACGAGCGCGCGTTGCGCTCGGCGATCCAGGCGTCCAACGAGGAGCCGATCCCGCGCCCGCTGTCGATCTACGTGCACGTGCCGTTCTGCGTCAGCCCGTGCTTCTACTGCGGCTGCAACCGCATCATCACCCGCGACGTGGGCAAGGCCGACCGCTACCTGGAGCGGCTGTACCGCGAGATCGAACTGGTGGCGAAGCTGTTCGACCGCGATCGCCAGGTGACTCAGCTGCACTTCGGCGGCGGCACGCCGAACTTCCTCGACGTGCCGCGCATGCAGGAGCTGATGGGCGTGCTGGCGCGGCACTTCAGCTTCAGCGTCGAGCGCGGTCGCGAGTTCGGCATCGAGATCGACCCGCGCTTCGCCGACGCCGACTACATCCGCGGCATGGGCGAGCTGGGCTTCAACCGCATCTCGGTGGGCATCCAGGATTTCGACCCCGCGGTGCAGGCGGCGGTGAACCGCATCCAGAGCGTGGCGCAGACCCGCGAGGTGCTGGAGGCGGCGCGCGCCAGCGGCTTCCGCTCGACCAGCGTGGACCTGATCTACGGCTTGCCGCGGCAGACCGTGACGGGCTTCGAGCACACGCTGGACGAGGTGGTCGCGCTGGCACCGGATCGCGTGGCGGTCTACGCCTACGCGCACCTGCCGGAGATGTTCAAGGCGCAGCGGCAGATCGACGCCGCCGAGCTGCCCGACCCGGCCACGCGCCTCGCCCTGATCGGCCGCGCGCTGGCGCGCCTCGACGAGGCGGGCTACGCCTACGTGGGCATGGACCACTTCGCGCGCGCCGACGACGAACTGGTGGCGGCGCAGCGCGCCGGCACGCTGCAGCGCAATTTCCAGGGCTATTCCACCCATGGCGAGTGCGACATCGTGGGTCTGGGCGTGAGCGCGATCGGCCGCATCGGCGACAGCTACAGCCAGAGCGCGCGCGACCTCACCGGCTACTACGCCGCGCTGGACAACGGCCGCCTGCCGGTGGCGCGCGGCCTCGCGCTGGTCGAGGACGATCTGATCCGTCGCGAGGCGATCGGCCAGCTGATGTGCTACGGCGAACTGGACATGATCGCGTTCGGCGAACACCGCGGCATCGTGTTCGCCGAGTATTTCGCGGCCGAGCTGGAACGCCTGCACGCGCTGGCCGGCGATGGCCTGGTGACGCTCGACGAGCGCACGATCCGGGTCACGCCGCGCGGGCGGCTGCTGCTGCGCATCGTGGCGATGTGCTTCGACGCCTACCTCGGCAAGGCGGCGCCGACCCGGTTCTCGCGGGCGATATGAGCAGGGGATCGATGAGCGGGCACCTTGCGCCCGACGCCGTCGCCACCGACGGCGCCACGGATTTCTGCCGCACCTGCGCCTTGTCCAGCGTCTGCGCGATGGTCGGCTACGGCAAGCCCGAGCTGTCGCCGTTGCACAGCCTGATGGAACACCTCGGGCCGTACCGCGCCGGCGAGGCGGTGTTCCACCAGGGCGATCCGTTCGAGGCGGTCTACGCGGTGCGCGCCGGCACGGTGAAGACGCGCCAGCTGGACCACCAGGGCCGCGAGCACGTGCTCGGCTTCTTCCTGCCGGGCGAGGTGATTGGCCTGGACGCGATCTACCCCGACCGTTTCCCCTGCGATGCGGTGGCGCTGGACGACGCGCAATTCTGCCGTTTCTCTTTCCCCGCGATGAGCGTGCTGGCCACGCGCCAGCCCGCGGTGCAGCGGCACCTGTTCCGCTTGATCAGCCGGCCGCTCGGCGCGGCGCGGCTGCTGGCCGGCGACCACAGCGCCGACGAGCGCCTGGCGGCTTTCCTGGTCGACTTCGGCGAACGCCATGCCGTGCGCGGCTTCTCCGGCACGCATTACCAGCTCAGCATGTCGCGCAGCGACATCGCCAGTTACCTCAGCCTCGCCGCCGAGACGGTGAGCCGCACGCTGAGCCGCTTCCGCGCGAAGGGGCTGGTGGCGATCAAGGGGCGCGTGCTGCATCTGCGCGACCAGCAGCAACTGCGCGAGCTCGGACAGAACCTGCTGGCGGCCTGAGCAGGCTCTAAGTGGGGCGCGCCACGATTGGACCATCCCGACGGAAGGAGCGAGCCATGGGCTTCAAGCACACCCCCGCGCGTTACAGCAGCGCACTGATCGCGCTGCACTGGCTGACCCTGCTGCTGTTGATCGCCGTGTACGCGCTGATGGAGTTGCGCGGCATCTACCCGCGCGGCAGCGCGGGGCGTGCGGGAATGATGAACTGGCACTACATGCTGGGCCTGAGCGTGCTGGCGTTGTTGCCGATACGCCTGGCGCTGCGCCGCATGGGCGGCCGCAGGCCGCCGGTTCACCCGCCGCTGCCGGTCATGCAGGAACGCCTGGCCGCGCTGGTGCACCTGGCGCTGTACGCCTTCCTGCTGGCGATGCCGATCCTGGGCTGGCTCACGCTGGGCGCACAGGGCAAGCCGATCCCGTTCTTCGGGCTGCAACTGCCCGCCTTGACCGCTGCCGACAAGGACCTGGGCCATACGCTGGAGGGCATCCACGAAACCATCGGTACGCTCGGCTACTACCTGATCGGCCTGCACGCCGCGGCGGCGCTGTTCCACCACTACTGGACGCGCGACAACACCTTGCGCCGCATGCTGCCGCAGCGGGATTGAGCAGTCCCGGGCAACCCCCGACGCCTGTCCTTGCCACGACGAACGGCCCGCTCGCGCGGGCCGTTTCCGTGTCCGTGCCGGCGGTGCCGGGCACGTCGGGATTGCGTCGCGCTGTGGTGACTTGACGCACCCGGGCAGTTGCGTTGCCGCAATTGACTGCGGTCAAACGGGGCCCGCGACGAGCTGGGCAGCATGGCGCCGGACACCAAGGAGCCATCCCATGAAGTACGCATTGTGTGTAGCCGCCATGACCGCCACGATGTTGCTCGCCGCCTGCGGCGACGGCAGGCGCGACGGCGGCCTGTCGTCGGTCGCGGCAGGCATCGCCGGCGCCGCGCACGCGGCCCCCGCACCGCTCGATCTCGCGCCCACCGACTTCGGCCCGCCGCAGGGCGCACCGATCCACGCGGTGCTGACCAGCCCGCCGCACGTGCCGCCGCCGGTCAATCGCAACTATCCGGCCAAGGTCATCGTGGAGCTGGAAGTGGTGGAGAAGGAGATGCCGATCTCCGAGGGCGTGACGTACACGTTCTGGACCTTCGGCGGCACCGTGCCGGGCAGCTTCATCCGCGTGCGCCAGGGCGACACGGTGGAGTTCCACCTGAAGAACGCGCCGGACAGCAAGATGCCGCACAACATCGACCTGCACGGCGTCACCGGCCCGGGCGGCGGCGCGGCGTCCAGCTTCACCGCGCCGGGCCATGAGTCGCAGTTCACCTTCAAGGCGCTGAACCAGGGCATCTACGTCTACCACTGCGCCACCGCGCCGGTGGGCATGCACATCGCCAACGGCATGTACGGCCTGATCCTGGTCGAGCCGCCGGAGGGCCTGCCGAAGGTGGACCACGAGTACTACGTGATGCAGGGCGACTTCTACACCACGGGCAAGTACCGCGAGAAGGGCCTGCAGCCGTTCGACATGGAGAAGGCGATCGACGAGAAGCCCACCTACGTGCTGTTCAACGGCAAGGAGGGCGCGCTCACCGGCGACAACGCGCTCACCGCCAGGACCAACCAGAACGTGCGCCTGTTTGTGGGCAACGGCGGCCCCAACCTGGTGTCGAGCTTCCACGTGATCGGCGAGATCTTCGACCGCGTGCAGCCCGAAGGCGGCACGGTGGCCCAGCACAACGTGCAGACCACGCTGATCCCCGCCGGCGGCGCGGCGATCGTGGAGTTCCACACCGACGTGCCGGGCAGCTACGTGCTGGTCGACCACTCGATCTTCCGCGCGTTCAACAAGGGCGCGCTGGGCATCCTGAAAGTCGACGGTCCGGAGAACAAGCTGGTCTACTCGGGCAAGGAAGTGGACTCCGTCTACCTGGGTGATCGCTCGGAACCGAACCTGAAGGCAGTGAGCGCGGCGGCCAAGGCGCATGCGGCGGGCACGCTGACCAAGGAGGACCAGGTCGCCGCGGGCAAGCAGCTGTTCACCGGCACCTGCTCGGTCTGCCACCAGGCGAACGGCGAGGGCCTGCCGAACGTGTTCCCGCCGCTGGCCAAGTCCGACTTCCTGGCGGCCGATCCTAAGCGCGCGATGAGCATCGTCACCCATGGCCTCAACGGCAAGATCAAGGTCAACGGCCACGAGTACGACTCGGTGATGCCGCCGATGAGCCAGCTCACCGACGACGAGGTGGCGAACATCCTCACCTACGTGATCAACAGCTGGGGCAACCCGGGTGGCCAGTTCAGCAAGGACGACGTGACCAAGGCGCGTGCCGGGGCGGGCCCGGTGGTGAACGCGGAGCACTGACGATGCGCCTGCACCATGCACTCGCATGGCTGGGTCTGGTGCTGGCCTTGCCGGCAGCGGCGGCGGATTACGCCGCGCTGCCGGGAGGGCGCTTCGCCAGCGTGATGCCGGCCGACGGCAAGGCGGCGCCCGCGCAGATCGCGCCGTTCCGCCTGCGCGTCGAACCGGTCACCAACGCCGAGTTCCTGGCCTTCGTGAAGACCCACCCCGAATGGCGGCGCGACCGCGTCGCCGGCATCCTTGCCGACGCGCGCTACCTCAGCCACTGGGCCGGCCCGCTCGCGCTCGGCCGGGAAGCGAAGCCGCGCCAGCCGGTGACCCGGGTGAGCTGGTTCGCCGCCGAGGCCTACTGCGAGAGCGAAGGCGCGCGCCTGCCCACCTGGTACGAATGGGAATACGCAGCCGCCGCCGATGCCACCCGCCGCGACGCGCGCAGCGACCCGGCCTGGCGCGAGCACCTGCTGGCCTGGTACTCGCGCCCGTCCAGTGCACCGCTGCCCGACATCGGCGGCGCAGCCAACGCTTATGGCGTGCGCAACATCACCGAGCCGGTGTGGGAATGGGTGGACGACTACAACGCACTGCTGGTCGCCAGCGACAGCCGCGACCAGGGCGATCCCGACGTGCTGAAGTTCTGCGGCGCCGGCGCGATCAGCCTGCAGCAGAAGGAGAACTACGCGGTGTTGATGCGCATCGCGATGCTTTCCGCGCTGAAGGCGTCGGATACCACCAACAACATGGGCTTCCGTTGTGCGAAGCCCTGACACACGCCGCGTGGAGCAATCCGGGGGAGCCGCGGCCCATGGATGGGCCGCACGCGCGGAATCGCCTCGCGATTCCGCGGCGGAGCCGAAGCCGGCCTGCGGCCGGCTTCGGCGAGTCGGGGGAGGGCAGGAAAGCCCTCTCCCGACATCCAGCAAAGCGCACCGCTTTTTGCGAGGCCCACTATGAAACGACTGCTTCTGCTCCTTGCCCTGATCTTCGCCTGCAACGCGGTCCACGCCACCCAGCCGCTGCCCGGCGACTCCATCTACCACCTCAAGCTGCAACTCACCGACCAGGACGGCCATCGGCAACTGCTCGCCGAGCGCCGCGGTCGGCCGCAGCTGGTGACGATGTTCTACGCCTCCTGCCAGATGGTCTGCCCGATGATCATCGACAGCATGCGCGCCACCCGCAACGCGCTGACGCCGGCCGAGCGCGCAAAGATCGACCTGCTCGCGGTGAGCTTCGACCCGGCCCGCGACAGCGTGGCCGCCCTGCACGGCTATGCGGAGAAGCGCAAGCTCGATGCGCCCGCGTGGACGCTGGCGCGGGTCGAACCGGCCGGCGCGCGCCAGCTGTCCGGCGTGCTCGGCCTGCAATACCGCCAGTTGCCGGACGGCGAATTCAACCATTCCAGCGAACTGATCCTGCTCGATGCCGACGGCCGCATCGTGGCGCGCACCAGCCACATCGGCCGGCTCGATCCGGTGTTCGTCGAGGCGGTCCGCCGCCAGCTCGGCGGAACCTGACCGGCCGCGCCGACCGGTGACGACCGGCCTTCCCGCCGGGCAACGCGAATGCATGCGACCAGCCGCCCGCAGCGCGGCAGTCGCCTCGTGCCCGGCCCACCCCTTTCCCCATGTCCGGAGCCTGACCATGCGCCACACCCTTGCCGCTCTTGTCGCCGCTGCCTTGCTCGGCAGCCTAAGCCCCGGTGTCCACGCCGATGCCTTGAGCGATGTCTTCACCCAGGGCCACGTCGACGGCGAATTGCGCCTGTACGATTTCAACCGCCTCTACTCCAGCGATGCGAAACCCGACGCGAGCGCGCTGTCCGGTGCCGTGCTGCTCAACCTGCGCACGGCGGACTTCGGCGGCGGCTTCAGCCTCGGCGCCTCGCTGCTGAGCGCCAACGCGTTCGGCACGCAGGCATCGAACCCGGCCAGGATTGACACCACCATGATGGGCGAGGGCAACAGCCTCAGCGCGCTGGGCCAGGCCTACGTGCAGTACCGGAACGACGACGTGCTGTTGCGCGCGGGCCAGCAATACCTCAACACGCCTTGGATGGGCAGCAGCGACGCGCGCGTGCTGCCGGCCTCGTACCAGGCGCTGCAGGCCGTGTTCACGCCGGCCAAGGGCTGGGGCATCGTCGCGCTGCGCAGCTACGGCTGGAAGAGCCGCACCTCGGACGGCTACCACTTCGACAACCTCTACTACCCGACCGCGTTCCGCGGCGATGCCTTGTACGGCGGCCTCGGTGGCCTGCCGGCCACGGCCGGGACCACGTCCGGCACCTGGGCGCTGGGCACCACCTACGCGGTGGGCGGCTTCAAGGGGCAGGCCTGGTACTACGACTTCATCGACTTCGTGCAGATGGGCTACGCCGAAGGCAGCTACACGCTCAGGACCGGCAGCGGCTTCGATCCGTTCGTCGCCGCGCAGTACGTCACCGAGCACGCGGGGGCGGGCAGCCTGCTGGCGGCGAACCGGGCGCAGCTGTTCGGCGTGGGCGGCGACAAGGTGGAGAGCCGGGTCTGGGGCGCCGATGCCGGCGTCAACATCCCGCATGGCAGGTTCGACGTGTCCTGGAACCGGATCGAGCGGCAGAACGGCGCGATCGGCGATGGCGCGCTGGTTTCGCCGTATACGGCGGGCTGGGCCAGCGACCCGCTGTACACCACCTCGATGATCCGCGGCCTGGTGGAGCAGGGGCCGGGGCACGCCTGGAAGGCCCGCTTCGCCTACGGCCTGTTCGACGACCGGCTGCAGCTGACTGCCGCCTATGCCCGATACGCCACGGCGTTGCGCGGCGACAGCCACGACGTGTATTTCGACGTGGCCTACAACTTCGACGGCTATCTCAAGGGCCTGTCGTTGCGCAACCGCTGGGAACGCTCCACGGGCGGCATCGGCCTGAACCCGGGCAACCAGTCCTTCGCTTATGACCGCCTGATGATCGCGTACAAGTTCTGACGCACGCATGACGGTCGTCGCGCCGGCGCTTGACTTGCGTCATCGCCGGCGCGGTGCACAGGCGCTGCAATGCCCGCATGATTTCCGACGAACTCGATCTGCGTCACCTCGAAGCGCCCGAGCCCATGTTGCGCGCGCTCGACGCCGCCGACCGGCTGGCGCCGGGCGAGGCGGTGGTGATCGTGGCGCCGCGGCTGCCGCGTCCGCTGCTGATGGAACTCGCCCACCTGGGCTACGACGCGGAACCGGAGGCGCCCCAGGCCGACGGCAGCGTGCGCGTGCTGATCCGCCGCCCCGGCGATGCCGAAGCTGCGGCTTGACGAGGCCCCCGCGGCCGTGTTGCCGCTGCGCTTCCTGCTCGGCATGCCGTGCTGGGGCGTGGCGGGCGGCGTGCTGCTGCTGATCGACGGCGCCGCGCCGCTGCACGCGCGCTGGCATCCGGCCACGCTGGCCCTGGTGCACGCGTGGACGTTGGGCGTGCTGGGCAACGCGATGTTCGGCAGCCTGCTGCAGTTCCTGCCGGTGGCGGCGGACGCGGAGCTGCGTTGGCGCCGTGGCGCACCGTGGCTGCACGCCGTCTTCAATCTCGGCGCGCTGCTGCTGGTGATCGGCCTGCACGGCAACGTGCACTTGCTGCTGCTGGTTGCCGGCACGCTGCTGCCGCTGGCTTTCCTGTGGCTGGCCGCGATGACGCTGCCCGGCCTGTGCGCCGCCGCAGGTGAACGCTTGCTGCGCGCGGGCATGGCCGCTGCACTGGCTTGCGGCGTGGCGACCGCGCTGGTGGGCGGCGCGCTGGCCTTGCTGCTGGCCGGGGGCACGGCGTGGCCGCTGGCCGCGGTGGACGTGCACGCGGCGTTCGGCGTGCTGGGCTGGATGGTGCTGCTGCTGGCCGCGGTGGGGCGGGTGACCATGCCGATGTTCCAGGCCACCGGCAGCGTGCCGGTGCGTGCGCAGGCGACCTGGCTGGGAGGCGTGGTGCTGGCGCTGCCGTTCGCCGGCGCCTGGCATCTCGCGCACCGGAACGACGTACTCCTTCCGGTGCTGGTGGCGTTCGGCGGCGCCGGTTTCGCGCTGGCCGTGCTGGCCTTGCAGTGGCCGGTGCCGAAGGGGCGGCGCCATGCGCTTTTCCTGCAATGGCGTGTGGGCGCGTCCGCGCTGCTGCTGGCGGCGCCGGCGCTGCTGGCGGGGCAGGGCATGCTGGCGGGCGTGCTGGCGTTGGCGGTGGGTTTGCCGCTGCTGGTCGGCGCGATGGCGATGGAGATCGTGCCCTTCGTCGCCTGGATCGGCCTGCGCCATCGCATCCAGCGCGGCGTGCGGATTCCCGGCGTGCAGCGCCTGCTGCCCGATGCGCGCAAGCGGCGCGTGCTGCTGGCGCAGGCGTTGGCCGCGCCGCTGCTGGTGCTGGCGTTGCTGTGGCCGCAGGCATGGCTGGCGCGGCTCGCCGGAGCGGCGCAATGCGTCGCCTGGACTGTGCATGGCCATGCGCTGCTGGGTGCGCTGCATGGCGCGCGCAGCTTCGCGCGGAGTGTGGAAAAAGCTGCCTGAGGATGTCCCGATGAGCAACGATCTGCCCCTGGTGTATTCCTGCTCCGGCTGTTCCAGCGCGGCGCAGATGGCCAACCAGCTCGCGCTGCAGCTGGATCGCGCCGGCGCGGCGGAGATGTCCTGCATCGCCGGCGTGGGCGGCGGCGTGGCCGGGCTGGTGCGCACCGCGCGGGGCGGGAGGCGCATCCTTGCGCTGGACGGCTGTGTGTTGAAGTGCGTCGCCGCCTGTCTCGCCAACGCGGGCGTGGTGGCCGACGCCCACCTGGTGCTGTCCGAG